>Ga0190275_10000081_pt1 | contig 113443 bp, 87 predicted proteins | sample Popmic550T_FD_133745 | JGI IMG/M metagenome (GOLD analysis project Ga0190275, IMG submission 133745) | Populus adjacent soil microbial communities from riparian zone of Yellowstone River, Montana, USA - 550 T | ecosystem: Environmental > Terrestrial > Soil > Riparian zone > Trees stand... | reverse complement strand
CTCGAGCACGGCCTCCATGCGGTCCTGGTCGGTGACCATGTACGGCGAGATGTAGCCCTTGTCGAACTGCATGCCCTCGGTGAACTCGAGGTCCATGCCGAACGTCTGGCCCTCCTCGACGTTCACCACGCCGTCCTTGCCGACCTTCTCGATCGCATCCGCGATCACGTCGCCGATCTCGTCGTCACCGGCCGAAATGGCCGCGACGCGCGCGATCTGCTCCTTGCCCGAGACCTCCTTGCTCTGGGTCCGGATGTTCTCGACGACCTGGTCGACGGCCTTCTCGATGCCGCGCCGGAGCGCGATCGGGTTGGCGCCGGCCGTGACGTTCTTCAGGCCCTGGCGGACGATCGTCTGGGCGAGCACCGTTGCCGTCGTGGTGCCGTCGCCGGCCACGTCGTTGGTCGCCGTAGCGACCTCGCGCACGAGCTGCGCACCCTGGTTCTCGAATACGTCCTCGACCTCGATCTCACGCGCAATGGTCACGCCGTCGTTCGTGATCGTCGGGGCACCGAACTTCTTGTCGAGGACGACGTAGCGGCCCTTCGGGCCAAGGGTGACCTTGACCGCGTTGGCGACAGCGTCGACCCCGGACTCCAGCGCCTTGCGCGCCTCGGTGTCGTACTTCAGCTCCTTGTGAGCCATATATCTAGTCCTCCGTGTTCAGTCTCGGATTCAGGCGACCTTGGCGAGCACGTCCGACTCACGCAGAACGAGGAGATCCTCGCCCTCGACCGTGATCTCGGTCCCGCCGTACTTCGAGTAGAGGACCTCGTCGCCCTCGGCGACGTCGAGCGGAATGCGCTTCTCGCCGTCCTCGTCCCACTTGCCATCGCCAACGGCGACGACCTTGCCGCGCTGCGGCTTTTCCTTCGCTGTGTCGGGGAGGACGATGCCGCTGGCGGTCGTCTCCTCCTCCTCGAGAGCCTGGACGATCACGCGATCGCCAAGAGGCTTCAACTTCATTCGTAGACCTCCGGAATTGAGTCCAACTACAGCGTGGCACTCTAGCAAAGGGAGTGCCAAAACCTGGCACTCTGACCTACCGAGTGCCAGGATTGAACAAGGGGCCTGGCCCCTTGTTCAGTTCTGGTGCGGTGCGGAGCCGCGCAGGCGCTCGGAGAACTCGCTCGGCGTTTCCTTGATCTCGGAGAAGCGGACGATCGTCACGGTGTCCTCCTCGCTGACCGAGCGGCCGTAGATCTGCTCGAGGAAGTGGATCGTCTCGTCCAGGCGGCGGAACTCGGGGTTGTCGTGCTCGATGTCGCGCGGCGAGAGCTCCTTGACGCGCTTCACCTCGACCTCGTCGATCACGGCGAGGAAGATCTTCTCGCGCGGCGAGTGCTGGAAGCCGACCGTGACCATCACGACGTTCCCCTTGCGGTACTTCGCGCTCTTGTCGCCCAGTCGGATCGTCGCCGTCTTGCGGTGACGCCGGAGCTGGTCGACGAACACCGGCGAGTAGAAGTTCAGGACGAACACGCGGCGGAGCCTAGCCCTTGTCGGCCAGCTTCGATAGGGCGGCGGCGGCCATTTTCTTCTCGCCCGAGTACGCCAGGAGCCGCGGCGCATCCTCGAGTGGAACCCATTCGGCTCCGTCTACCTCCGCGCGCTGGTAGTTCCGCACCGACCCCGACCGGTACGCGAGCAGGAAGAACGAAACGACCTTGAGGACGCGCGCGCCGTCGCGCGTGTACCAGTACCGGATGTCGTCGAGCTTCTCGACCAAGCGCCCATCCACACCGGCCTCCTCGCGCACCTCGCGGATCGCCGCCTCGGCCCCACTTTCCCCGGCCTCGATGTGGCCCTTCGGCAGCGCGAGCACCCGCCCGCCCTTCACGCGGACCGCGGCGACGTACGGCCGGCCCCGCATCCGCCGCACGACGAGCCCGCCGGCCGAGAACTCGCGCAGGAGCGGCGGCCGCTCCGTCACTCGTCGCTGACCAGGGGCACGAAGCGGACCGCGGCGATCGTCTCCTCGACGCCGCCGCGCAGGCGGACCAGGTGCTCCCCCTCGGGGCGGCGGACCGGGCAGACCAGCGTCCCCGTCGGGGCGAGCTGAGCCACCAGCGCGGGCGGCGGCCCGCCCTCGGCGGTGGCGGTCACCGAGATCCCGTCGAACGGCCCGCGGTCGGGCGCGCCTGCCGTGCCGTCGCCCACGCGAACCTCCACGTTCGGGCGATCGAGCTGGCTCAACCGTGCCTCCGCCTGGTCGGCGAGCGCCACGTGGCGCTCAATCGTCACGAGGTCCCGGCAGAGAAGGGAGAGCACCGCCGCCGAGTAACCCGATCCGCAGCCAACCTCGAGCACCCGTTCGTCGCCGCGGAGCTCGAGTGCCTGCGCCATCGCGGCCACGATCCAGGGTTGCGAGATCGTCTGGCCCGAGCCGATCGGCAACGCCCCGTCGCGGTACGCCCTGGGCCGCTCGCGACGCGGCACGAAGTGCTCCCGCGGCACCTCGGCCATCGCGGCCAGGACGCGCTGGTCATGGATCCCGCGCCGCCGCAGCTGGCGCTCGACCATCCGTGCGCGGGCGTCAGTAGATGTAGTTCCGGAGCGCAGCGGGGTCATGCACTGTGACCTTCCCCCGCCCGGTGGAGACGATGCCGGCACGCTCCAGCGTGGCGAGGAAACGGGACGCGGACTCGCGCGAGGAGCCGGCGAGCTGGGCGATGTCGGCCTGGGTCGCCGAGATCACGACGTCGTGCTCGTCGACGCCCTCGCTCACGCGCGCGGCGACCTGGCCGACCAGCACCGAGGCCACCCGGCCCGCGACCGTCTGGAAGGACTGGCGGGTGATCCGCTCGTTCGCGCCGCGCAGCCGCGAGGCCAGCTCGCCCAGCAGCTCGACCGCAATCTCGGGCCGCGCCGCCAGGAGCCGCCGCATGTCGCCGGCGAGCAGGGCGACTGCGGTCGTGTCCTCGAGCGCCTCCACGGTGGCCGAGCGAGTTTCGCCGCCCCACATCGCGAGCTCTCCGAAGATGTCCCCGCGCCGGAGTTCCGCGAGCGTGATCGCGCGCCCGTCGCTGTGGTTGCGTGTCACGCGGGCCGCGCCGGTGCGGATCACGTAGCACGTGTCGCCCTCGTCCCCTTCGCGGAAGACCACCTCGCCCGCCGACCAGCGTCGCGGGACCGCCACGTCGGCGACCTTGGCGATGTCGGCAGGCACCAGCCCTGCGAACAGCGGCACCTGCGACAGAAGTTCGACTGTGTCGGAGCCCTTGGGCAGAGGCCAAGCCTAAGCCAGCGAGCGCTCCCGTGCGCGACGCCGCGCGCCGCGTGCCACGAACCACACCGCCATTCCGATCACCGTCGCAGGCAGGAGCACGCCGAGCGCGCGAATCAGGAAGTTGGCGAGGTCCTCGAGCGAGCCGACGGCGTCGTCAAGGGCCTCGTCGGTCTCGCTGTCCGACGCGCCCGGGTCCTCGTTGACCAGCTCGACCGTGATCGTCGCGAACTCCGTCCTGCTGCGCGCGTCCCGAAGCTGGGAGCGAAGCCCCGTGATGCGGTTCCCCACGATCGCGAGCCGCCGCTGGAGCGATTGCACGGCCGCCTCGGTCGTGGCGAGCTCGAGCCGCCGCAGCAGGCTCGTGCGAAGGGCCCGGGCCATCCGGAGGCGGTCCCGAAGGGACACGAACGTCCCGGTGACGTCGGTGCCGGACTCGGTCCGCGCGCGCACGGTCGCGAGGCGCGAAAGGTCGTTCAGGGCCGGCTGCAGCTGGTCCACCGGGACGCGCAGGTCGAAGAACCCGCCGGTGAAGGCGTCCTCGCCCTGGGTCAGCGACGACTGCGTCACGAAACCGCCGCGGTTCCCGGTGATGCGGAAGATCGCGCTCGACACACGGTCGAACTCGTCGGGATCGCCCGCCAGGATGAGGTTCGCGACGCGCTCGACGCGCCGCTCGCGCACACCGGGCGCGAGATCGGCGTTCGGCGGCGGGAACGGAGCCGGAAGCGCCTCTGCGGATGTCGCATCCGGGGCCGCGAGCGCCCGCTCCTCGACCTGCCCGCCCCCGGCGTCGCCGGCGAACGAGCCGGCCTCCTGGGCGACGACGGCGCCACTCCCGGCGTCGTCGCGGCCTTCCTGCGTGAGCGCGACCGCCACCATCAGCGCCAGCAGGGTGCTGGCCGCCGCGGCGACGAACGGGCGGGGGCGGAACGACGGAAGGACGATTCGCGGTCGCCCGCGCTTCTCGGGGGCGGGGAACCCCATCTCCATCCGCCGCTCCATGTCGGCGACGAAGTCGGGGTCCGGGGCCGGGGTGATCTCCTCGAGCACGTCCTCAAGCGTCTTCATCGCATTCCCTCCTCAGCTTTTCCAGGGCGCGGTGCACACGGGTGCCCGCGTTCGAGGGCGAGATGCCGAGCACCCGCCCGATCTCCTCGTGAGACAGACCGCCGAAGAACCTGAGCGCCACCAGCTCGCGCTCGCGCGGCTCGAGCCGGGCCAGTGCGGCCCGAACGGCCTCGCGCCGGAGGGCGTCCTCGGCCTGCTCCTCGGCCCCGGGGGCGGTCAGATCCACCGGCTCGTGCTCCATCGCCGCGCGCCGTCTGCGCCGGCGAAGCTCGTCGAGCGCCGCGTTGCGTGCGATGCCGAAGAGCCACGCCTCCTCGGTGCCGCGGGACGCCCGAAAGCTCCGGCGCCGGCGGTACGCGCGCTCGAAAGCCTGCGCGGTTACCTCCTCCGCGGCGGCGCGGTCACGGAGCATCGCGGCGACGTAGCCGTAGACGCGCGGGAAGGACCGGCGGTAGAGGGCCTCGAAAGCCTCGGATGGGCTCGCACCCGCTCGTTCGAAGGTCCCCGATACCGGTGCCGCAATCGCTTCGCTCATACCGCAACTACGCTGGTCACGGCGTTTCATCACGACTGTGCTCCCGCTACTCGTATTGCTGATCGCGCTCGCCCTCCCGGCCCCGGCCGCCGCGTGGCACCGGGGTGACCTCTGGGCGACCGTGAACATCTGCGACACGGAGAAGCACCCGAACGTCCTCGGGATCCGGGCGAGCATGCCCGGCAACGGCACGAAGCAGACGATGTGGATGCGCTTCCGCGCGTTCTACTTCGACCGTGCGACCGAGACCTGGCACCGGGTCGGCGGTGACGCCGTCTCGCCGTGGGTGAAGGTCGGGAACGCCAAGTTTCGCGCCCGCCAGGCGGGGCGGAAGTTCCGCATCACGCCGCCCGCGCCGACGACGAGCCACGTCGTGCGCGGCGAGGTCAGGTTCCGGTGGAAGCGCAAGCAGAAGGTCGTCCGGCGCGAGCGCACCGTCACGCTGAGCGGCCACTCCACGGGGAAGCACGCCGACCCGCACGGGTACTCGGACGGCGTCTGCGAGATCAGGTTCCCCTAGACGCGTCGAACAGGCGCGGGTCGTTCGTGATGACCCCCGTCGCGCCCATCGCCTCGAACCGCGCGATCTTCCGCGCGTCGTCGACCGTCCAGACGTAGAGCTCCCCGCCGGCGGCGCGCACCTCCTCGGCCAGGCGGTGCGTGACCACGTAGTAGTGGGCCATGACCGCGTGGATCCGGCCCGCCCGCAGGAGCGCTGCCGCGCGCCCGGGCAGCCGCCGCTTGATCACCTGGAGCAGGCCGTAGGCCGGGATCGCCCAGGCGGAGCGCGTGTAGTCGCGCCGCGCCCGCGGCACGGACCACCCGCGGCGGAGCTCCGGTGCCAGCTTGTGCAGGCGGTCGAGCGACTCCAGGTACTGGCTCGACAGCAGCGAGCGCTCGGACAGCCCGCGGCCGGCGAGCCCCTCGACGACCTCGCGCTCGTAGCCGGGCAGCTTGAGGTCGACGTCCAGCTCGACCTCCGCGTATGCCTCGCCGGCGAACAGGTCGAGCCCCTCGTCGAGCGTCAGGGGGGTTCGCTTCGCCGCGTCCTCGTAGTCGTGCGCGAGCACCAGCCGGCCATCGCGCAGCCGGAGCACGTCGAACTCGATCATGTCCACGCCATGTTCGAGCGCCGCCTCGAAGCTCGCGCGGGTGTTGCCCGGCGCCACGTGGTCGGCGCCCTTGTGGCCGACCCGCTTCAGCGCTGGCATTCCGGGCACCAGTAGGTCGTTCGGTTGTCGTCTCCCTGGCCGCGGGCGCGGATCCGTTCCCCGCACCGCGGGCACGGCCGGCCAGCGCGGTCGTAGACCTGGATGCCGCGCTTACCACGGGGCCTGGCCCCCTGGTAAATCTGGCCGTCGCGGGCGACCGACTCCTGCATCCGGAGTCGGGTGCCGCGTGCGAGTCCGAGCACCTCGTCGTCGGAGACGGCGGCGACTCGCCGCCAGGGGTCGATCCCGGCGTCGAAGCACCCCTCGGACTTCCAGACGTTCCCGATGCCGGCGATGTTGCGCTGGTCGAGCAGTGCGTCGCCGATCCCGCGCGTCGGGTCGTCCTCGCGCAGGCGCCTGATGAAGCGCTCCTCGTCCAGCTCTGCGGCGAGGATGTCGGGGCCCAGCGCGGCCAGGCGCAGGTCGAAGCGTGTCCGGCTCTCGGTCATCAGCTCGAGCACCGGCCCGTCGAACTCGACGACCTCGTGGTCCGGAGTGCGGATGACGAGCCACGCGCGCCGCGGCGAGCGGTGCCACCGGCGGCCGCGCTCGTAGACGCCCCACGCGCCGCCCATCCGCAGGTGCGAATGGAGCGTCAGGTCGCCCTCGAAGCGCACGAACAGGTGCTTGCCGTGCGCGTCCACGCTCGTCACCGGCCTCCCGGCGAGCCGTTCCGGCCAGCGGTCCGTTGCGTGCCGCTGCTGGGGCATCTCGATCGCCTCGATCTCCTTGCCGAGGAGTGCCGCGCCGACCCTGCGCGCGGCGGCGTGGATGGTGTCGCCCTCAGGCACTGAGCGTGAGCTTCCGCGGCCCCTGGCGGAAACCGAGGTCGACCAGGAGCTCGTCCACCGGCGAGCCCACGATCGGCTCGCCGTCGAAACGCTCGAGCGCGAGCTTCTTGAGCCGGCCGCGGCGGACGTGTTCGGCCAGGGCCTCGAGGGCCTCGCGCAGCCATGCTTCCTCGGGCTCGCGCAACGGCACCAGGCCCTTGCCGCCGCGCTCCACGTACAGCGCCGGCTCGGCGTCCAGCATCACGACGTAGGCGCCGGCCACTCGGGCGGGGCGCCGCCGCTGGTCCTCGTCACGGCGCGGCCACGGCAGGGAGGCGCCGTAGGGGTTCGCCGGGTCGGTCGCCGCCAGCACGAGCGCGCCCGCCGGCTCGTCCGCCCGGAAGCCGCGCAGCCGCTCGACCGCCCCGGGGAGGGCGAACTGGGCGCCGCCGAGGCCCTCCACGAAGTAGCCCCGGCGCGCGGTGCCGAGCGTCTCCAGGTTCGTGAGCTCGCCGTAGAGGGTCGAGAACCCGCCCGGCACGCCCTCGGCGAGCACGGTCTCGCGCGTGACGATGCCGTATCGCTCGAGCAGGATCTCGGCCTGCGCACGCATGCGCGGGCCGTAGGCGGGCTGGTCTGCGAAGAGGGGCGCGGTCAGCGACCAGCGACCCTGTACTTGCGGCGCGCCCGGCCGCCGGCGGTGGCGCGCGAAGCGGCGCCCGCGCGCCTGGTGCTGGTCCCGCGCGACCGTCAGTCGCGGGGCGCGCAGCGGCGCCCACGCGTCGTTCGTCACCTCGCCGCCCCAGACCAGGTCCCAGAGGGCCTCCTGGAGCTCCGCCGTCTCGATCTCGCCGAGGTCGACGAGCAGGTCCGACCAGAACGCGGCCCCCGTTCGCAGCCGTTCGCGGATCGCCTCGTGCGGGGCGCCCGCCGGCGGCTCGCCGCGGTTGGTGGGCGGCCCGAGCCAGCGGACGTCGTCGCGGAAATAGAGCGCAACCCGTCCCGAGGTGCGGCCCAGCGCTCCGGCGCCGATCCAGACGATCTCGCCGCCGGCGCAGAGCTGGTCGAGCCAGGTGGGAGACCACGAGCCGAGTCGCCGCGGCAGGACGTCGTTCTCCCATGTGTCCGGCGTGAGCGCGAGGCCCTGGAGTGGCACCAGTACCTCCCGCAGACGGTCGATGCCCGCTCCGCCGGGTGGCGCGGCGTCGACTCCCTGCCAGGCCGGAAGGAAGCGGGCGAGCTGCTTCTGCTCGACAGCCTCGACCTCCTTGCGCAGCGTCGCCAGCGAAGCGCGGCGCAGCCGCCTGAGGACGTCCGGGTCACACCACTCGCGCTCGCGCCCGCCGGGCCGCAGCTCGCCGCGCACCAGGCCGCCGGCGCGCTCGAGCTCGCGCAGCACGGGTCCGGGGTCGATGGCGTAGCGGTCGGCCACCTGGCGGGTGGTGAACGGGCCGTGCGTGCGCGCGTAGCGGCGGACGAGGCGCTCGAGCGGCTCCTCGACCGGCTCTAGGAAGACCTCCGGCAGGCCCCCCGGTGGGACCGCGCCGAGCGCGTCGCGGAAGAGCCCGGCATCCTCGGACGCGACGAAGCGCTCCTCGCCTCCGATCCGCATCGTGATCGCGCGCCGCTCGGCCACGAGCCCGTCCAGGATGCGCTTTGCCGAGACGCCGCGGTGGCACCGCGCCTGCACCTCGTCGACGGTCAGGTCGCCGACCGCGCGGAGGATGTCGTGCGCCCCGTCGGCGTTGACCGCCTGGGTCCGCTCCGACAGCCGCTGGAGGTCCGCCTCGACATCGTCGAGCGCGGTGGCGTCGATCAGGTCGCGCAGCTCCTCCTGCCCGAGGAGCTCGGCCAATAGCTCGCGGTCAAGTGAAAGGGCGGCGGCCCGTCGCTCCGCGTTCGGGGTGTCGCCCTCGTACATGTAGGTGGCGACGTAGTCGAAGAGCAGCGACGAGGCGAAGGGCGAGGAGCGCGGCGTTTCCACCTCGACCAACGAGAGCTCGCGCGTGTGCAGCCCGCGGAGCAGGCCCTTCAGCGCGGGGAGGTCGAAGACGTCCTGTAGGCACTCGCGGTACGTCTCGAGGATGATCGGGAACTGGCCGTAACGCTTCGCCACCTCGAGCAGCGACTGCGCCTTCAGCCGCTGTTGCCAGAGCGGCGTGCGCTTGCCGGGGTAGGCGCGTGGGAGAAGGAGGGCGCGCGCAGCGTTCTCGCGGAAGCGCGCGCCGAAGAGCGCCGAGTTGCCGAGCTCGCGGACGACCAGCTCCTCAACCTCATCCGGCTCGACGAGCACGAGCTCCGACCCCGGCGGGTCGTCCGAGTCCGGCAGGTGCACGACGATCCCGTCGTCGGACCAGATCGCGTCCGCCTCGAGCTCGAACTGGTCGCGGATTCGGCCGGCCAGCGCCAGGCCCCAGGCGGCGTGGACCCGGCCGCCGTACGGCGACAGCACGCACAGGCGCCAGTCGCCGATCTCGTCGCGGAAGCGCTCGACGACGATCGTCTGGTCGCTGGGCACGACGCGCGTGGCCTCGCGCTGCTCGCGCAGGTAGGCCACCAGGTTGTTGGCCGCCCGTTCGTCCAGTCCGTACTGCTTCGCGAGCTTCTTCGGCTCCATGTCCACCGCGGTGCGCGCGAACTCGCCCAGGGCCTTGCCGAGCTCGGCCGGCCGGCCCATCATGTCGCCGCGCCAGAACGGGATCGCGCCCGGCGCGCCCGGCGCGGGCGTCACCAGCACGCGGTCGCGGGTGATCTCCTCGATCCGCCAGGTCGAGGCGCCGAGCATGAACGTCTGGCCCGCGCGCGCCTCGTAGACCATCTCCTCGTCCAGCTCGCCGACGCGCCGGCCGTCCGGCAGGTGCACGCCGAAGAGCCCGCGGTCCGGGATCGTGCCCGCGTTCGTGATCGCGAGCTGCCGCGCGCCCTGCCGGGCGCGGATGACGTCCTCGACGCGGTCCCAGACGATCCGCGGGCGCAGGTCGGCGAACTCCTCCGACGGATAGCGCCCGTCGAGCATGTCCAGCACGTTGTCGAGCAGCTTGCGGTCGAGCTCGGCGAACGGGTACGCCCGTCGGACCATCTCGTGCAGCTCGGGCACCTTCCACTCGTCGCCGGGGGCGACGCACGCCACGATCTGCTGCGCCAGCACGTCGAGTGGGTTGCGCGGGACGACCGTCTCCTCGATCAGCGCCTCGCGCATCCGCTGCGCGACCACCGTGGACTCGAGGAGATCGGAGCGGAACTTCGGGAAGATCCTGCCCTTCGAGGTCTCGCCGACGCCGTGGCCCGCGCGGCCGATCCGCTGGAGGCCGCGCGTCACCGACTTCGGCGACTCGACCTGCAGGACCAGGTCCACCGCGCCCATGTCGATGCCGAGCTCGAGCGACGACGTGGCGACGAGGCAGGGGAGGTCGCCCGACTTCAGCATCTCCTCGACGACGAGCCGCTCCTCGCGCGCGAGCGAGCCGTGGTGGGCGCGGGCGATGTCGGCGGGCTTGCCGTCCTCGCCGGCCAGCTCGTTCAGCCGCATCGCGAGGCGCTCGGCGCCGCGGCGGTTGTTCACGAAGATGATCGTGGACTTGTGCGATTGGACGAGCTCGAGCAGCTCGGGATAGATGGCGGGCCAGATCGACCGGCGGGTGGCCCCTCCGCCGGCAAGCGGGTCGAGGTCGTCCCCAGCCCCTTCGTCTGGCTCGCGCATGTCCTCCACGGGCACCTTGATCTCGAGGTCGAGCGGCTTGCGCAAACCGGTGTCGACGATCGTGCACTCGCGGGTCGGGCCCACGAGGAAGCGCCCGACCTCCTCGAGCGGGCGCTGGGTGGCTGAGAGGCCGATGCGCTGGACGGGCCGGCCCGCCTCGTGCTCGAGCCGCTCGAGGCTCAGCGCCAGGTGCGCGCCGCGCTTCGTCTGTGCGACGGCGTGGATCTCGTCGACGATCACCCACTCGGCGTCGCGGAGGAACTCCCGCGCGCGCGAGGTGAGCATGAGGTAGAGCGACTCCGGGGTCGTGATCAGGATGTCGGGCGGCTTGCGCAGCATCGCCGCGCGCTCCTTCTGCGGCGTGTCGCCGGTACGGATCGCCACCGACAGGTCGCCGCCGATCCCCTGGAGCGGCCCGCGCAGGTTGCGCTCGATGTCATAGGAGAGCGCCTTGAGCGGCGACACGTAGACCAGGCGCGTCTTGCGCGCGCCCTCGGGGAGCGGCTCGGCTACGAGGCGGTCGAGCCCCCAGAGGAAGGCGGCGAGCGTCTTACCGGAGCCGGTCGGGGCGGAGAGAAGCACGTGCTCGCCACGCGCAATCGCGGGCCACGCCTGCGATTGCGCCTGTGTCGGCTCCGCGAACGCTCGGGCGAACCAGTCGCGGACCTGAGGGGTGAAGCTCGCCAGTGCGTCGGCCGAAGGCATGGAACCTTTCAGCGTATCGCGAGCTCGGACGCGCGCTCGAAGACCGCGTCCGTCATCTCCTCCGTCAGCCTCCCGGTGAACGTGTTCTGCTGGCTGGGGTGGTACGAGCCCAGCAGCCAGCGGCCGCTCGGCAGCTCGACTTCCGCCATGTGGCCGAACTTCGGGCGCGGGCGCAACGAACGGGGTCCGTCCCCGGATGTTGCGCGCTCCAGGCGCAGCGCGGCGTCCCACGCGAAGCCGCCCAGGCACACGATCACGCGGACGGCGGGCATCAGCTCGAGCTCAGCCGCCGCGTACGGCAGGCAGTTGTCGCGCTCCGACGGCAGCGGCCGGTTCGCCGGCGGCGCGCAGCGCACGGCGGCCGCCACGAAGGCGTCCCGCAGCTCGAGGCCATCGTGCGCGTGAAGCGACGTGGGCTGGTTGGCGAATCCGGTTCGGTGAAGCGACGCGAAGAGCCAGTCGCCCGAGCGGTCGCCCGTGAACACGCGCCCGGTTCGGTTGCCGCCGTGGGCGGCGGGCGCCAGCCCGAGCACGTACACCCGCGCGTTCGGGTCGCCGAATCCGGGCACGGGGCGGCCCCAGTACTCCTCATGCGCGTACGCGGTCCGCTTCTCGCGCGCCACCCGCTCGCGCCACTCGACCAGGCGCGGGCAGCGGCGGCAGGTGGTTATGCGGCCTTCGAGTTCCTCAAGCACCGGGGAGATTTGCCCGGACCAGTCGCACGAAGACGTCCACGACCTCCGGGTCGAAGTGCTTGCCGGCTGCGTGCTCGAGCTCCTCGAGCGCGACCTCGGCGGGTATCGGCGGGCGATAGGGACGCGGAGACGTCATGCCGACGTAAGCGTCGAGCACGGCGATGATGCGCGAGCCGGTCGGGATCTCCTCGCCCTCCAGGCTGTCCGGATAGCCGGTCCCGTCGAGGCGCTCGTGGTGGTGGCGGATCCATTCGCCGACGTCCTCGGGATGCCCCTCCTCGCGGATGAACGCCTCGCCCAGCTCGGGGTGCTTGCGCATCGTCTCCCACTCCTCGGTGGTGAGCGGCCCCGGCTTCTCGACGATCTGGTCCGAGATCATCTCCTTGCCGATGTCGTGCAGCGAACCCGCGAGCTCCAGCATCTCCAGCGTCTCCTGCTCGAGGCCGAGGATCTCGCCCACGCGCCGCGCGTACTGGCCGACGCGGTTCTCGCGCTCGTAGCTCACGCCTTGAGCTTTCGTCCGCTCGTGAAGAGGTAGTGGGAGTACAGGTACGCCGGGATCGCGACCGCCGCGGTGACGCCGAGCGACAGCGCGACGCTGACGTCGCTCGTGCCGAGCATGCCGTAGCGGATCGCGTTGACCAGGTAGAAGAGCGGGTTGAAGTGGGAGAGCTCCTCCCACGGCGAGCCGAGCATCTCGACGGAATAGAAGACGCCGCCCACGAAGGCGAGCGGCAGGATCACGATGTTCGAGATGAAGGTCGTGTGGTCCCACTGCTCGGCGTAGATCCCGACGATCGTCCCCAGTGCGCCGAACCCGATCAGGGCCAGGAGCGACGCAAGGAGCAGGACGAGCGGCTGCTCGACCGGCACACCTGTGAGCGGGATGGCGAGCGCGAGCAGCCCGACGCCGATCACGAAACCGCGCACGACGCCGCCGAGGTTCCAGCCCAGGTTCACCTGCCAGGGGTGCATCGGCGCGGACAGGACGTCGTTCGCGTAGCGATCCGAGCGCGCCTGGTAGATCGACGACGCGTTGTTGTTGTATGCCTGCTGGACCATCGTCATGGCGATCAGGCCGGGCACGATGAAGACCTCGTAGGCGAAGCCCTCCACCTCTTTGATTCGGCCGCCGAGCGACAGGCCGAAGACCACGATGAAGAGAGTGGACGAAACGACAGGTGCAAGGACCGTCTGGGTCCACAGCTTCGAGACGCGAAGGGTCTCGCGCCGGACGAGCCAGAGCAGCCCTCCGTAGCCGGTCTCCACGCGTTCGTGCACCCTGGCGAGGGTATCGGCGCGTCCCTATGGTGAGAGGACCGGTGGCTCGCCTCCTTTCCATGACGCTCGTCGCCCTGGCCGCGCTCGGCGGCGGCAGCGCCCATGCGGCCTCCGTGAGCGAGCCGCCGATGACCCTGCCCGGTGACGCGCAGGCGGCGCGGGCCCCCGCCGACCCCGACACGTGGATCGTGGCGGCGAACGACGTTCGTACCGCCGCCCCGGTGGCGCGCCGGTTCGGCGCCCGCCGGGTGGGCTCGGCCGGAGCGCACGTCGTGGCGCGTGGTCGCGCGCGCGCCTTCGCCGCGGCCCTGCGCCGGCGCGGCGTGCTGTCGTTCGCCGAGCCGAACCGGCTGAGCTTCCCGCGCGCGACCGGCGACGACCCGTTCACCGCTTCCAGCCGCTGGCGGCCGATGGTGGTCGAGGACGGGCTGGTCCCGCCGCCGGTGACGAGCGCGAGCCCCAAGCTGGCGCTGATCGACTCGAAGCTCGACGCGAACCACCCGGAGTTCGCCGGCGGCCGGATCACCACGGTGGGCGGCCAGCGGCTCCGCGACGAGCACGGCACCGCGACCGCGTCGGTCGCCGCTTCGCCCACGAACGGCATCGGCATCGAGGGCGTCTGGCCGGGCATGATCGCGACCAACTTCTCGACGACCCTGTCGTGCGGGAACATCGTGAAGCGGATCAGGGCCGTCGTGAACCGCGGCTACGACGTGCTGAACATGAGCTACGGGTCGGCGCAGGAATGCTTCGCCGAGTCGATCGAGCTCCAGCGCGCGACCGGGGCCGGCGTCCTGCTCGTGGCCGCGGCAGGGAACGAGTTCGCGGAGGGCAACCCGCTCGAGTACCCGGCGTCCCTCCCGCACGTGGTCACCGTGGCGGCGATCGACTTCGACGGCCGGTCGAGCTACTTCTCGAACGCGAACGCCGCCGTCGACCTGTCCGCGCCCGGGGAGCGGATCGCGACGGCGGTGCCGCAGGGGCACGATCCGGACAAGGGTGGCGACGGATACGCGCTGCTGAACGGCACGAGCTTCTCGGCGCCGATCGTCGCCGGCGCCGCCACCTGGGTCGCGGCCGCGCGGCCGAACCTGACCGTGGACCAGCTCGCCCAGGTCGTGAAGCTCTCCGCGATCGACCTCGGCCGCGAGGGGTGGGACCAGGACACGGGCTACGGCCTGCTGCAGGTCGGCAATGCCCTGCGGATAAAGGCGCCCCCGACCGACCCGCTTGAGCCGAACGAGAACATCTTCTGGGTGAACGGCAGGATCTTTCCGCGCGCGGATCCGCTCGTCTACGACGGCCGGCCGCGGCGGACCGGCGTGCGCGCCCGGCTCGACCAGTTCGAGGACCCGGCCGACGTCTATCGCATCCGCCTGCCCGCGCGGTCGCGGCTGCGGATCACGGTCGTGCCCAGCTTCGGCGATACCGACGTGGCGGTCTTCGGCGGCCGCGCGCCGCGCACCTCCGTGCGGCCGATCGCCGTGTCGCGCCGGTCGGGAAGCAGGCGCGACAGGATCCGGCTGCGGAACCCGGGTCGCTCGGCGGCGCGTGCGTACGTGGAGACCTACATCGACCCGACCGCGAACGGGCTCGACTCGGGTTACGCGCTCAGGTTCAAGCGCGGTCGGTGATCTCCTCGGCGGCGCTCGCGCCCATCGCCTTGACGTAGACGTCCTCGAGCGACGTTGCGTCGTACTTCGCGCGCAGCCCGGCGGCGGTGTCGCGTGCGATCAGGCGCCCGTGCCGGATCAGCGCGATCTCCTCGCAGAGGGCCTCCGCCTCGTCGAGGTAGTGCGTCGTCAGCAGGATCGTGGTGCCGGCGGCGTGCAGGCGGCGGATGTAGCTCCACAGCTCCGTCCGCAGCTCGAAGTCGACGCCCGCGGTCGGCTCGTCGAGGATCACGAGCCGCGGGCGGTGCATCAGCGCGCGTGCGAGCAGGACACGCCGGCGCATCCCGCCGGACAGCTTCGACGTGCGCGTGTTCGCCTTCGCGCGCAGGTCGAAGATGTCGATCATCTCGTCGGCCCGCTCGTTGGTCTCGCCGCCGGTCATGCCGAAGTAGCCGCCGTGGTAGACGAGCGTCTCGCGCACGGTGAGGAACCGGTCGAGGTTGATGTCCTGCTCGGCGAGCCCGACGTCGCGCCGTGCGGCCAGCGTGTGCGCCGGCCGGCCGAAGACCAGTGCCTCGCCGCTGGTTATCCGGATGAGGTTGCAGACGGCGCTGATCGCGGTCGTCTTCCCGGCGCCGTTCGGGCCGAGCAGGCCGAAGAAGGCGCCCGCGGCGATCTCGAGGTCGAAGTCCTCGAGCGCGAGCGTGCCGTCGTCGTAGCGCTTCGTCAGCCGGCGAAACTCGAGGGCGGGTGGGGTCACGCAGCCATCGTGGCAAACAGGATTTACCACGGGGCCTGGCCCCGTGGTAAATCAGCTGATCTGGCAGACCAGCGTTCGGTTGCGGCCCACCTTCAGCGTGGCCTCGCCCTTGCGTATACGCAGCTTGCCGCGCCTGAGCACGCGGCCGTGGTCGCGCACCCTGATGACGAACCGGTAGCGGCCCGGGACGCCCGCCACCGTCATGTTCAGCTTGCGGCGGCGCCCGGCCGGCTCCTTGAACCGCAGCTTCGACACGATCGCGCCGGCGCGATTGCGGAACGTCGCGGTCAGCGTGACCTTCCGGCCCCGCTCGCCGGGCGTCCGCAGGCGCACGACGCGCGCGGCGCCGCCCAGCTTCCGCTCCTCGGCGGGCGGCGCGGGCTCGTTCGGCTCGGGCTCGGGCTTCGGCTTCGGCTTCGGCTTCGGCTCGGGCTCGGGTTCCGGCTCGTCGGTGACGCCCCGGTACGCGCGGCGCTGCGCGTCCTGGTCGCCGGCCGTGGCCGGCCAGCCGGCGCCGTCCTCGCCCGTGTAGCGCAGGACGTCCATCCCGCGTGCGATGTCGCCGGTGAAGACGTAGCCGCGGTGCGGCTTCGCCGCCCAGGCGTTGGCGCCCGTCGGGATGAAGTGCCCCGGGCTCGTGGCGTTCGCCGGGTCGTCGTAGTCCACGACGTGGATCCCGCGCCCGTACCACGCCGTGACGAGGCGGTTCTCGGTCGGCGCCTGCCAGAACACGTGCACCGTGCACCCGCCGGTGGGGTTGAGCTGGAAGGGCAGGTTGAACGTGCCGAGCTTCCCCTCGCCCGCGCCGTTCTCCACAATCCTGCCGTCGGCGTCGAGCGCGTAGAAGTGGAGCGCCCCGATGTCCGTCGGGTCGCCGACGAACGGAAGCACGCCCTCGCCCGCCTTGACGGGCGCGCCGCCGCAGAGGGGCGAATCGCCGCCGCCGTTGAACTCGTCGGTCACGACGAGCGTGTCGCGCGCGGGGTTCGGCTCGGCCTGGTGCGAGATCGTGACGGCCGGGTCCTGGATCCGCTGGAGCAGCTCGGGGTTCTTCGGGTCCGTCACGTCGATCACGTCCGTGTAGCCGATCGAGGCGGCGTACAGCAGCGACCTGCCGTCCGGCCGATGGTCCACGAACGAGTCGTGCACCGAGTCCTCGCCGCCGAAGTCGAGCTCCGAGATCTTTGCGGGCTGCGCCGGGTTCGTCAGGTCGAAGACCTCGAGCTTCGAGTAGCTCGTGGGGTAGTTGTTGACGTAGAGCGTCCGGTCGTCGAGCGTCTGCGTGTGCGTCCCGACCTCGATCGGGATGAACCCGACCATCTTCGGGTCCGACTTGTCGGTCGTGTCGATGATCATCGACCCCGACTCGCCGTCGTCCAGGCACGTCGCGCCGGTCGAGTCCGTGGACAGCACAGCGAGGTTGCCGTCGTTCGAGAGCTGCACGTCGTACTGGCTGCCGCCCCCGCAACTGAAGACCCCGACCCGATCGGGGTGTGTCGGGTCGGAGATGTCGGCGACCACCAAGCCCTCGGTGTAGGAGCCGATGAACGCGTAATCGCCGTGCATCTCGATGTCGGAGGCGGCCGGGTTGCCGCCGGTCGTGTCGAGCGGCAGGTTCGCGACGATCTCGAAGTTCTCGCCCTCGCCCGTGAGCGGATGGGGGTCCGGGATGGCCGCAGCGGTGGCGGCCAGCCCGCTGGTGGCCACGCGGTCGTCGAAGACGGTCGCGTTCGCAGTGGCGGGAAGCAGCAGGGCCGCAAGCACGGCGAGGTAGAGGCGCATACCTGCCGTAACGCAGGAAGAAGGCGGAACTGTCAGCCGGCGAGGCGGCGGCCGTACTGGCGCTCGTAGTACTCGCGGTAGTCGCCCGAGCGGATGGGCTCCCACCACCATTCGTTGTCGCGGTACCACGCCACGGTTCGCTCGAGGCCCTCCGCGAACTGGACCTGCGCCTCCCATCCGAGCGCGCGCACCTTGTCCGAGGCGAGCGAGTAGCGCCGGTCGTGGCCCTTGCGGTCCTCCACGTGCTCGATCAACGATTCGTCGCGACCCGTCAGCTCCAGGATGCGCTCGACGACGCGGATGTTCTCCTCCTCGTCGGGCCCGCCGACGTTGTACACCTCGCCCGGCCCGCCCTCGCGCAGCACGGTGTCGATCGCGCGCGCGAAGTCCTCGACGTACAGCCAGTTGCGGACCTGCCGGCCGTCCCCGTAGACCGGCAGCGGGTCGCCGTGGATCGCGTTCAGGACGCACAGCGGGATCAGCTTCTCCGGGTACTGGCGCGGCCCGTAGTTGTTCGATCCGCGGCAGATGACGGCCTCGATGCCGTGCGTGTGGACGTGCGCCTGCACCAGCAGGTCGCCGGCCGCCTTCGTGGCCGAGTACGGGGACGACGGCTGGAGCGGCGACGCCTCGGTGAACGAACCGGATTCGATGGAGCCGTAGACCTCGTCGGTCGAGACCTGGAGGTAGCGCAGCACGCCGATCTCGCGGGCCGCCTCCAGGAGAACCCCGGTGCCGATCACGTGCGTGACCGCGAACGGATCCTGACCCTCGATCGACCGGTCCACGTGCGACTCCGCGGCGAAGTTCACGACGAGGTCGCAACCGTCCATCGCCTCGCGGACGGCGGCGGGATCCTCGATCGCGCCCTCCACGAAGGTGATCCGGTCCTCGACATCGGCCAGGTTCTCGCGCCGGCCGGCGTAGGTGAGCTTGTCGAGCACGACGATCTCGTCGCCGGGCCGCGCGTCCAGCACGACGCGGACGTAGGTGGATCCGATGAAGCCGGCGGCGCCGGTGACCAGGATCCTCACCTGGTGACCGCTCCCTCGGTTCGCTCGGCGAGGTACGAGGCGAGGCCCTCCTGCCAGTCAGGCAGGTAGATCGCCTCGGTGCGCTCGGTCGAAAGCACCGAGTAGGGCGGCCGCGGAGCCGGCCGGCTCAGCTCGGCGGTCGTCATTGACATCGTCCGCACCTCCAGGTTCGCCTGGCGGAAGATCTCCTGGGCGAACTCGTACCAGGAGCACTCGCCGCCGCCGGCGATGTGGTGAATGCCGAACGCCGACGTATCGATCAGGCGCACGAGCGCGTCCGCCAGGTGGGCGGTGTAGGTCGGGCAGCCGACCTGGTCGCGCACGACGACGACGTCGCCCTGGTCCTGACCGAGCGCGAGCATCGTTTCCACGAAGTTCCGCCCGCCCGTGCCGAAGAGCCACGAGCTGCGCACGATGAAGTAGCGCTGGTTCGCGGCCGCCGTCTCCGCCTCGCCGGTGGCCTTCGTCTGCCCGTAGACCGACAGCGGCCGGGTGGGGTCCGACTCCACGTAGGGCTCGCCCTTCAGCCCGTCGAAGACGTAGTCGGTCGAGGGGAAGACGATGCTCGCTCCGACCTCGGCCGCGCCGAGCGCCACGTGGCGGGCGCCCTCCACGTTGATTCGCGTGGCACCCACGAGATCGTCCTCCGCGCCGTCCACGTCGGTGTACGCGGCGCAGTTGACGACGACCTCCGGCGCCTCGCGCACGCACGCCCGCCACACGGCCTCGGCGTCCATGATGTCGAGGTCGGCGTGCGTCAGCGCGACGACCTCGTGGTTCCAGTAGGCCGCGGCGCGGGCGAAGTCCCTGCCGAGCATCCCGCCTGCGCCTGTGACCAGGACCCTCACGGGCTAGAGGATCGCGATCTCGGCGTTGTCGCCGACGACGAACCGGAAGGCCCGCGGCAGCTCCGGGCTGCGCGCGATCGCCACGTTCTTGCCGATCAGGCTGGCCTCGATCCGGCCGTCGAGGTCCTGCACGGACGAGCCCTCGAGGACGATCGAGTGCTCGATCTCGGCATTCGAGACGACCACGCGGTCCCCGATCGCCGTGTACGGCCCGATGTAGGCGTCGGTCAGCACGGCGCCGCGCCCGATGATCGCCGGGCCGCGCACGGTCGTCCGCTCGAGCCGCGCGCCCGCCTCGATTGCAACCCGGCCCTCCACGCGCGAGTCGCTCAGCTCGCCCTCGAGCCGCTCCGCGATGTCGTCGAGGATCAGCCGGTTCGCCTCGAGCATGTCCTGCACCTGGCCCGTGTCCTTCCACCAGCCGCGCACCACGTGCGGGTCCACGCGCAGCCCGCCGTCCACGAGGTTCTGGATCGCGTCCGTGATCTCGAGCTCACCCCGGGCCGAGGGCTCGATCGCGCGCGCGGACTCGAACACCGCGGAGGTGAACATGTACACGCCGACGAGGGCGAGGTCGGTCTTCGGCTCGGGCGGCTTCTCGACGAGGCGCGCCACGCGTCCCTCACCGTCGAGCTCGGCGACGCCGTAGTGCTCGGGGTCGGGGACGGGCGTCAGCAGGATCAGCGCGTCCGGCCGGTCCGAGCGGAAGGTGTCCACGAGCTCCGTGATCCCGTCGCGCAGCAGGTTGTCGCCCAGGTACATCACGAACGGCGAGTCGCCGAGGAACCCCTCGGCTGTCAGCACGGCATGGGCGAGGCCCAGTGGAGCGTCCTGCTCGATGTAGGTGATCTCGACGCCGAACGCGGAGCCGTCGCCGGCCACCTCCTGGATCTCGGCGCCCGTCTCCGGCGCGATGATGATCCCGACCTCACGGATCCCGGCCGCCGCCATCGCCTCGATTCCGTAGAAGAGCACCGGCTTGTTCGCGACGGGCACGAGCTGCTTCGCGCTCGTGTAGGTGATCGGGCGCAGGCGGGTGCCGCGGCCGCCGGAGAGGATCAGGCCCTTGAGCTCCACTAGTAGGTCCCGCCCAGCTTCGAGTGGTCCCACGACACGGTGCGCGTCGGGGTGAAGCGAAGGCCCACGCGCTTCTCCGCCTGCTTCTCGACCAGCGCCTCGACGTTGTGGTCCAGCTCGCCGGCGTAGCGCCCGAACAGGCGCATCCCGTACTCCTTGGCGTCGCGGTCGAGCGTCACGTCGCACTCCATCATCACGCCGCGCAGCTCCTCGTACCGGACGCCGTGCTCCACCTGGACCGTGGCGCGCGGGTCGCGCTCGAGGTTCTTCGTCTTCTGCGACTTGGCGTAGGTCCAGCCGATCAGCTCATCACCGTCGGGGACGTACCAGAGCGGCATGAGGTGGGGCCGGCCTTGCGGGCCGACCGTCCCGACGGTCATCACGAGCTGCTCCTCGAGGAAGGCGCGCACCTCGCGATCGGACATGCGGATCTGGTCACGCCGCGACCCCATGTCGGCGTAACCTACCGTCGCGACGGCTTTCAGCTGCGAGCCAGCCCGGCCAGGGCCTCGGCGCCCTCGAGCACGGCAGCGCGCGCTTCGTCGGGCTCGAGGACCACGGCGTCGCCGCCGAGGCTGAGGATCTGGTGCACCAGCCAGTCGGTGCCCTTGAACGCCTGCTCGACGATCACGGCGCCGTCGCGCAGCTCTTCGACCACGCGCTTGTCCTCCCGCGCCCAGCGCGCCCGCTCGGGGGACCACCAGATGCGCGCGACCTTCGACGCCTCGACCTCCCCGGTTCGCAGCCATCCGCGCGTGTCGGCCTCGACGCCCTCGCGCGGGTCGAACTTCTCGTCGAGCACGCTGGCCGACCGGATCCGGTCGAGCCGGAAGGTGCGGGCGTCATCGCGTTCGAGGTCGTGGGAGACGACGTACCAGCCCTCGCGCCCGTTGGCGAGCTGGTAGGGCTCGATCCGGCGGGTCGAGAAATCGTCCTCGTTCTCCTTGTAGTAGTCGATCTCGACAAGGCGACCCGACGCGATGCCCTCGCTGAGCACGCGCGCGATCTCCGAGTCGTCGCCCTTCGCGCGCGTGATCTGAAGACCATCCTGGGCCGGGTCCTGGCCGAGCGCGTCCACGATCTTCTGCCGCGCGGACTCGAGCGACCCCTCCGGAATGTGCTCGCCGATCAGGTCGATGGCGGCGACGAGCGCCTTCGCCTGGAGCGGCAGCAGCCGCGCGGGCCGGGCGAAGTTGTCGCCGTAGGGCTCGGGGTCGACCTCGATCTGGTCGCCGACGACCTCGGCGTACACCACGTAGCTGCCGCCGCCGAAGTTCACGACGTTCAGCACGTCGATGTCCTCCTGGAGCTCCTGCTCGCTGACGTGCAGCTCCTCGCAGAGGGGCGCGAGGTCGAGCTTCGTGCCCTCGCGCGCGGCCTTGATCAGGATGCTCGCGAGCGTCACGAGGCGCGCGAACCGCTCGGGACGGATCGGCGAGTCGCCCTTGCCGTCGTCGGACTCCGGGGCCGGGCGCTCGGCGGGTGCGCCCTTCGACTTCGCCACCTCGAACGTGCCGCTGTGGCGCTCGACGATCAGCTCGAGGCGCTCGGACGCCAGCGCCACGAGATCCTCGGGCCCCAGCAGCCGCGCGCGGTCGCCCAGCTCGAGCACCCACGACACGATCGCCCGCGAATCGGCGTACTCCGTCTCGAAGACGGAGCCCTCGCCGGGCGCGTCGTCGACCTCGGCCGCCGGCGTGAGCGTGCCGGCGTGGCCGTAGTGGCGCTCGATCAGCCAGTCGACCCGCGGTGACAGCCAGATCCGGGCCGTGCCCTGCGGCTCGCCGAGCTGCCAGTCGGTGCGCGTGGCGTACCAGCGGTGGTCGAAGTCCTCGGGACGCGAGAAGTCGTGCTCGGCCTTCGACGAGTAGGAGACCTTGCCGCGGATCCGGGACAGCCGGAAGACGCGGATGTCCTGCCGCTCGTGCGAGTAGCCGATCAAATAGAACTGGCCGCGCTGGTAGAGGAGCTGGTAGGGGTCGACCTTGCGCTTCTCCTCCGAGTCGCGCCCGATCGTGTAGTAGTCGAACACGATCGTCTTGCGCCTGAAGATCGCCGTCTCGATCTTCGACAGCCGCTGCGACAGCTCACGCCCGCCGGCCTCGGCGGTCTGGGCGAGCGCGACCGGCTGGCTCTCCGCCGTGCCGAGCGGCGACGGCTTGCCCCACGAGAGCTGCTGGAGCGCGAGCCGCAGCGGCTCCGCGTAGGCGAACTCGCCGTCCAGCAGGCTGAGCGCCATCCGCAGCGCGCCGAGCTCGGCGTCCGAGAACTCGATCGCCGGCAGGTAGAAGTTCTCGGGCGGGAGCGTGTAGCTCTCCGCCTCGTAGGACCCGTCGGCGGGCTTGTCCACCTTCAGGTCGATGCCGAGGGACTCGAGCTCGGCCCGATCGGCGTAGAAGCGGCGGGCGAACGCGTCGTCGTTCATGCCCGAGTAGCCCTCGACCTCCTGCTTGATCTCGAGCGCCGTGACCGAGCGCCGCTCGGCCATCAGGAACGAGATCAAGGACAGCTGCCGGATGAGCTTCTCGGTGTCCTTTGCCATGCCCGCGGGCCAGCATAAGGAAGGGAAACGCACGCCGTGCAGCGCTCTGCGACGACCCCGTGCGCTTTTTCGCTCTTTGCGGGGTGGCTAGGCGGCGTTCCGGCGCGCGAAGTACGCCGAGCTCTCGAGCGCGCGGTCGAAGCGCGACCAGCGCTCGCCGTCGCCAAGCGACTTCTCGAGCCGGTCGAAGCTGCCGAGCTTGCCGCCGAGGTTGTCGATGGCGTGCACGAGCGTGGCCTCGCGCGTGCAGGGGACGACCGGGCTGCCGTGCTCGAGCGACCCGTGGTGGGAGAGGATGATGTGGAGCACCGCCTCCGCCGTGGCGGCCGGGAAGCCGGGGATCTCCTCGATCTCGCGCCGGACGATGTGGTAGCCCAGCGGAATCTCACCCTGGAGCTTTCCGGCGTCGGAGAGGTCGATCGCGCCGCCCTCCATCTCGTAGGCCTCGATCTTCCCGATGTCGTGGAGCAGCGCGCCGGTGACGGCAACGTCGCGGTCGAGCCCGGGGAAGGTCGCCGCCATCGCGCTGACGCCCTGCGCGACTGACAGGCAGTGCTCGAGCAGGCCGTGGCGGTAGGCCTGGTGGTAGTGCTTGGCGGCCGGCCAGATGCTGTAGCGCTCCCAGATCCGCCCCTCCGGCGCGATCAACCCGTCGAGGAGCTGGCGCAGGTGCGGGCACTGCACCGTGCCGATCAGCTCGCGCAGGTCGGCCTCCATCTGCCCGAAGGGGATCGGCGCGCACTCGTGGAGGTCCTGCGGGTCGTACTCGCCGTCGCCCGCGGCGCGCGCGCTGCGCACGGTGAGCGTGGAGCCGAAGCGCTCGTCCTCCGAGTACGTGCCGCGGACGATCACGACCGTGCCCGGCAGGGCGGCCTCGGCGATGGCGTCCACGTCGTCCCAGCACACCGCGTCGATCCGCCCGGTGACGTCGCCGAGCTGGAGCTTCAGGAAGGCGTCGCCGTTGCGCTTCGCGCGCCGGCTGAGCTCGCGCACGACGAACGCCGTCTCGACCTGCTGGCCGTCGGTCAGGTCGCGCGCGAACACCTTCTCCGCGAGGGTCGGTATGAGAATCGCCTGCTCCATCGGGACGGTCAAGTTAGGGCCGCGCCCGGACGGCTCCCGGCCCGTAGAGTGCCGCGCATGCACGCCGTTCTCGTGGCCGGAGGGACCGGCGCGCTCGGTACCGCGGTCCTCCGCGAGCTGCTCGACGCGGGCCACCCGGTGACCGCGACGTGGGTGGTCGAGAAGGAGCGCGAGCGGGTGGTCGAGGAGGACGGCCTGTCGCTGGTCCGAGCCGATCTGATGGATCCCGGCGAGGTGGGTGAGGCGGTGAGCGGGGTCGCGGACCTCGGCGCCGTGGTGAACCTCGTCGGCGGCTTCTCCTCCGGGCCGCTGGTGCACGAGACGGATCCCGAGGAGTGGGAGCGGATGCTCAAGCTCAACCTTCGCCCGGGCTTCCTGCTCGCGCGCGCGGCGATGCCGCGGCTCCTCGAGCGGGGCGGCGGCGCCTACGTGGGCGTCTCCGCCCGCCCGGCGCTGCGCCCGTTCGCCGGCGCGGCGGCGTACGTGACGGCGAAGGCGGCCGTGCTCGCCTTCGTGCGCGCGCTCGACGCCGACTACCGCGGGGACGGCATCCGCGCGAACGCCGTGCTGCCGAGCGTGATCGACACCCCGGCGAACCGCGCGGCCACGCCGGACGCCGACTTCTCGAAGTGGGTGGAGCCGGCCGAGATCGCGCGCGTGATCCGCTTCCTCGTGTCGGACGACGCCGCCGTCACGAGCGGCGGAGCGATTCCCGTGTACGGCCGCGCCTAGCCGCCGTAGAACCGGATCGTCCGCTCTCCAAGCGCGCCCACCGCGGTCGAGTTCTGGATCGCCATGATCGGCGACGCGACGCCGGGGATGATCTTCGCCGCCGTCCGGTGCGCGACGTGCCCCCCGACCATCTTCAGCAGCCTGGTCCGCAGCTTCGCGTCGCCGCCACTCAGCTTCCCCTTCGCGAACTCGAGCGCCACGTGGCGGCCCACGCCGTCGAGCGCATCGCGGGCCTCCTGCGCGGTCGGGTAGACGTCCTGAAGCGCCAGCAGCTCGGCCGGGCGCATCGGGTGGTGCGGGTCGAATCCGTACGAGGCGGCGACGTGGAACACCATCCGGCTCTCGATCCACGCGAGCGCGGCGAGGTCGGGGACGATCCCCCACGCGCCGGCCAGTCCGAGCGCGGCCCCCTCGAGCTGCGAGAGGCGGATGTGGCTCTTGACGGCCCGGCGCGCGACGTCGGCGGGCGGCTTGCCGGCGTGCTCGGCGGCCCATCGCTCGGCGCCCGGCGCGAGCCGCTCGGCCGCCGCGAGCGCGATCAGCTCGGGCGCGCGGTCCGGCCGCGCGCGCACCTCGTCCCAGAGCCCCTTCGGGGCTTGCTCGAGCACGCGCGAAGTATTAGTGCGCGACGCCTGCGCTACGCGAGCAGGACCTCGGCGCGCCGTCCTACGCGCAGCCGCAGGCCCGAGGGGAACGCGAAGTCGCGCGTGACCGTGGCGCCGCTCCCCACGAGGCTGTCCTCGAGCCGCTGCCCGATGTGGCGGATCACCGCGTGGTCGAGCACGATCGAGTGCTCGATCTCGGCCCCCTCGAGCCGGACCCCGGCCCCGACCGCGCTGTACGGGCCGACGAAGGCGTCCTGGAGCACCGCGCGCGGGCCGATCACGGCGGGGCCGCGAATCGTGCTGCGCTCGATGACGGCGGAGGGGTGGACCTGCACCCGCCCCTCGATCCGGGCGTGCGAGAGATCGACCCCCGTCAGGTCGGTGCGGATCTCGTCGAGCACCATGCGGTTCGCAGCGAGCAGTCCGTCCACCTCACCCGTGTACTTCCACGAGCCGCTGACGATGCGCGTCTCGAGCCGCCCGCCGGCCTCGCCGATCGCTGCGACGATCTCCGGGACGCCGGCCTCGTCCGGAAGGCCGAGCGCGGCGTCGATGGCCGCTCGCCCCAGGACGAACACGCCCGCCAGCGCCTGCTCGGCGGGGGGCACCACCTTGTCCTGGACGAGCCGAAGCGGGCGGGAGCCCGCCCCGGCGGACGCGTCGTCGAACTCGGCCGCGTTGCGCACGAGGAAGATCGCGTCGGCGCCACTGAGCTCGAGCTCGTCGAACAGCGGGCCGAGCGGCTGCGAAACGAGCGCGTCGCCCAGGTGCACCATCACCGGCCGGTCGTCGAGGAAATGGGTGGCCGCGCGCAGCGAGTGGACGAGCCCCTGCGGCTCGCCCGCGTCGAGGCAGCCGATCCGGAGCGTCTCGTCGGCCGCGCCCGCGAGGAGCGCGCGCACCTCGGGGCCGGTGCCCGGCGAGACGATCACCGCGACGTCCTCCACGCCGCAGGCGTACATCGCGGCGAGGCCGAACGAGAGCAGCGGACGGTTCGCGACGGGCAGCCGGTGCGCTGCGCGCGTGCCCGCCAGCGCCGTCAGCTCGTCGTCACGGGTCGAAGCCGCGAGAAGTAGTCCCTTGCCATTGCGCGCCATCCCCTTGAACAACGCAGGTGCCGGGGATAACTGGCGGTGAGGGTTTGCCCTACAGCGAGCGAGCGCGTGCGGCCGTCTGGGTGAGGTCGGCGAGCTCGAAGTCGGGCTCCTCGCCGAACTCGCGGAGCATCCTCATGCGGAACGAGGTGAAGCGGCGGGCAGCCTCGGTCCGGCGCCCCAGCCGCAGCCAGGCCGTCAGGAGCTGGCGGTGGACCTCGGCGTCGTACGGCTCGAGCTCGGCGAGCTGCTCGAGCACGGCGGCGGCGCCGTCGATGTCCTCCCCCTTGGCGAGGATGGTCGCCAGCAGGCGGAGGCACTGGGTCGTGAGACCACGCAGCCGGTCGCGCTCGGCGTAGGCCCACTCGGCGTAGGGCTCGTCCGACAGGAAGTCGCCGCGGTAGAGCTCGAGCGCCTTGCGGAGCTCGGCCTCGGCCTCGGGCAGAGCCCCGCGGCGGGCAGCGTCGATGCCCTTGCGCGCCGCCTCCTCGAAGTCGTCGGCATCCACCGCCACGCGGCGACGGTCGATCGCGTACCCGCCCTGGACGGCCACGATGAACGACGACGGAGCGCGCTTCGGGCGGTCCGGCTCGAGCTTGTCACGCAGCGAATGGATGAAGTGGCGGACGTTGTTGAGCGCGGTCGGGCCGGCGCCGGGCCAGAGCGCCTCGGCGATCTCCTCGGCGTGGACGACGCGGTTGCGCTCGCAGACCAGGTACTTGAGGACGTGGCCGGGACGCTGCTGGAGCCACTTGCCGCTGAGGGGACCTTCGGGGCTGTCCACGTGCATCCGGCCGAACGACGAGATGCGGAGCCGCGGACCGCTGATCCAGTGTGGATCGCTGCGGCGGCGGCGGTCGCGGGCGTCGCCGGGACGCAGGTGGAGCAGCGCCCGCCCCTCGCCGAGCGGTGCGGCGGTCACCCACAGCGCGCTCACCGATCCGCCGCGGCGGGTGTCGATCCGGATCTCGGGCAGCGCGGCCTCGGAGCTCGCGGCGCGCTCGGCCAGGCAGCCGTCCACGCAGGGCCCCCCGGGCGCCATGCAATCCAGCAGCTCGCCGCAGCGCGTCGCCGTGCCGGCCGCGAGGTCGGGGAGGTAGCCCTGGGCGCAGGGATTCGCCGTGCTGACGAGGCCGCCCGGCTCCACCACGACGACGCCGTAGGGCAGCCGTTCGACGACGTCGCCGGCAGGTGCGGTGCCGGGCGCGGCACGCGTCTTCGTCGACCGAGAGTCCATCAAATTGCCCCTATGGCGATCATAGCCCGCATCGCAAGTTCATGTCCCCGTTTTGGGTTACAACAAATTTGTTAGCTCACTAATCGGCAACTAACAAGACCTCTAATCGGCCTCAAAGGACCGGTCCTTAAGTTCGTTTCATCGTGAACGGGGAGGGCAGGCCCCGAGACCACGGACTACCGCACAGGAGGACCACCCACATGCAGCACCTGCTCGACCGCTACTCCGCCCTCAACGAAGGCCGCTTCCACCGCAAGCAGAAGCTCGACGAGGACCGCTCGCCGCAGGAGCTGACCCGAGTCATCGCGCGTGCGAAGCAGGGGGACGAGGCAGCGTTCCGCTACATCTACCTGCGCTTCGCCGACAACGTCTACGGCTACGCGCGGAGCATCGTGCGCGACGAGCACGAGGCGGAGGACGTCACCCAGCAGGTGTTCACGCGCGTGATGGGCTCGATCGCCCGCTACGAGCAGCGCTCCGTGCCCTTCTCCTCCTGGCTCCTCCGGATCACGCACAACATGTCGATCGACCACATCCGCCGCCGTCGCGCGGTCCCGTGCGAGGACACCTTCGCCGTGGACCAGGGGCATGACGAGTACGGCGCCTCGCTCTCGATGACCCTCCGCGAGGCGCTCGATGAGCTCCCGGTCGACCAGCGCGAGGTCGTGGTCCTGCGCCACGTGGCCGGCTGGAGCCCGGGCGAGATCGCCGACCACCTCGGCAAGTCCGAGGACTCGATCCACGGCCTGCACCATCGCGGCCGCCGCGCTCTGAAGAAGGAGCTCGTCGAGCGCGAGGCCGCCCCGGTCGCCCTCTCGGCCTAGAGGACCCGCACTCGGTTCGAGCGGGCCGTGAGCTTCGGCGCCGCCTTCCGGGTCGTGACCACGGCGCGGTAGCGGCCGGCCTTCCGCACCTTGAAGCGGGCGACGTAGCGGCGGCGGGCGCCCGTGTTCACGCGCTTGGCCTTGAAGGCCTGGCCGCGGCGCAGCAGCCGGACCTTCAGCCCGGTGCCCTTGGGCGCCAGGCCGCGCACCACCAGACGCTTGCCGCCGCCTCGCTTCACGAGCCGCGCCGTCAGCGGATCGGTCGCCTGCGGCATCAGCTTCGGCGGCAGCGGGAACGAGGCGGCGGTGCCGGCCTCGATCGTCTCGTCCGACATCTGGAAGGGCGCGTTCGCCAGGTAGTTCTCGAGCCGAACGCTGCGCTTGCCGTCGATCAGCGCGTCGCGCGCGTAGGTCAGGAACGGCAGGGCGAGCGTTCCGTTCGTGACGCTCACGGTCTGCATCGTCGGGACGGCGGCCAGCCACCACTCCGCATGGGCGGTCGAGACCAGGACCCCGATCCGGTGACCGCGCGGCAGCTTCCAGTCGTTGCCGTACAGGTCGATCGTGTACGTGCCGCTCTCGGGGATCATCCGCGCCTGCCGGTGGATGAGCGTGGCCTTGCCGTCGCGGTCGATGTCGTAGACCGCGCCCGCGAGGTTCGCGTTCGGCACGGAGGTCGTGACGTCGAGCTTCAGCCGCGGCACCCCCGCGATGTGCACGCCGTGGGGGAGCGGCTTCGAGATCGTCCACACGCCCACGCCCGTCGCGCTCGAGGCGGCGATGCCGTCGCTCGTGCCCTTGTTGCCCACGTCGTCCACGTACTCGCCGTCGGTCAGCGGCACCTTCAGGGCCTTCGCGTCCGCCGGCGGCCACTTCTCCTCGCCGCGCCAGGTCCCGTCGTTCGTCTGGATGACGAGCGTCGGGTCCTTGACCTTCGGCTTGATGCCCTTCAGCCAGCGGTCGTAGAACCGCAGGACCTCGCCGTTGAAGCCCTTGCGGCCCATGAGCAGGCGGCCTTCCTCGTTCTGGTCGGTGCCGCGCACGTGGTCCCACATGCCGAACCAGGCGCGCTTCGGCGCCTTCACGGCGTTGAAGAAGTCCCACGTCCCGTCGGGCTTAGTGTTGTTCTCCAGGAAGCCCTGGGTGAGGAAGAGCGGCGTGCGCCCGTCCTTCGCCTTCGCGATCAGGTCGCGCGCCAGCCAGTACGGCGACTGGTGGTTGGGATCCTGCTGGTCGGCCCAGTTGAGCGCTTCGCATCCCGGCCGGCCGGTCGAGTCGACGCTGCCGATGAAGTACTCGGGCTCGTCGGCGACGCTGCCCGGGGTGGCCGCGATCGCGTCGTAGAGCGCGGGCGTGGCCAGCGAGTTGTGGTACCGGATGCCCTCCGCGTAGAGGTAGCGGTACATGTCGTAGACGGGTTCCTGTGCGACGACCGCCGCCAGGCCCTTCGGCTGGAGGATCTCCCCGAGCAGGCCGGTCACGCCGTCGTAGGACTTGCCGTACATGCCGACCTTGCCGGTGGACCACGGCTGTGACGCCGCCCACTCGACGGCCGCGACGACGTCCGCCTGCTCGCCCGGGCCGCTCCAGTCGAGGCAGCCGGTGCTGCCGCCGAAGCCGCGCAGGTCGACCTGCACGAACGTGTAGCCCTTGCGCACCACGTCGGCGCCGAGGATGAAGTCGGCGAAGCGTGGCGACGGGCCGGGTGTCGCGAACGGGTCGTAGTCGGTCCCCTGTGTGGGCCCGGCGGGCCCGGTCTGCCCGGTGTGGTTGAAGTACGGGCCGATCGAGAGGATCACGGGCGTCTTCTTCTTGGCCGAGGCGTTCTTCGGCCGCAGGATGTCCGCGTGCAGGCGCGTGCCGTCGGGCTCGTCGATGTAGGCCTGGAGCCACTCTGCGCCGGCCTTCTCGTACCAGTCATAGCCGCTCGCGTCGGGCGGCTTGGGCCCGTACTCGGCGCTCTCGTCCGGATCGCCGGCGGTCAGCTTTGCGGTGGCCTCGTACGTCGCCGCGGTGGACAGGAGCGCGCCGACGCGCACGACGTAGTCGCCCGGCTTGACCACGGTCAGGAGCGCGCCCTCGTTGTCGAACGCGCCCGTGTCCACGATCGGGTCGCCCTGCGGATTGCCCTCCGCGTCGCTCTCGTACAGCGTGAAGGAGAGCCAGCCCTGGCCGCCGGGCGCGGTCGCGGTCCAGTTGATCTCGAGCTCGCCGCCGTCGGCGATGTGGAGCAGGATGTCCTCGCACTGATGCGAGGTGCCACAGGGCTCGCCCACCAGGCTGGCGCCGCTCAGCGGGCCGCCCTCCCACTCGAACGTGGGCGTCGCCTTCGAGATCGAGCCGGTCTCGACCGGCGCCGCCGCGGCCGGGGTGGCGGCGAGGGCGAGCACGAGCGCGAGCAGGGCGAGACGGCGAAGGATGGTCATGACTGAGACAACGCGCCGATCTGGGGAAACTTGTGTACGCTCGCGTACCACCGGCGCGGGCAGGGGGCCTCGCGCGGCTCGAGGGGAGGAGCGAGACGATGAGGAAGCTGGGAATGGCCGTCGCCATCGCGATCGCGCTGCCGGGGGCGGCGTACGCGCAGGTCCCGAACCCGACCGTCGAGGGACCGATCGAGGGTGGGGTCCGCGGCTACCCGTGGAACAAGAGCCTGTTCGACCTCGACAAGTACGACTACACCGAGCGGGAGTACTTCTTCGGCGGCACCGCGACCAACCTCACGGCCGGCGTCAGCGCCCCGTACGAGAGCCGGATGCTCGTGCGCCTCCCGCGCGACCCGAAGGACTTCACCGGCACCGTGACCGTCGAGTGGCTGAACGTCACCGGCCAGAACGACCTCGAGACGGTATGGCCGCCGGCGGGCGAGTGGATGATGAAGCACGGCGTCGGCTACGTGGGGGTCTCCGCGCAGCTTGCCGGCGTCTGCTGCGGCCCCACGACGCTCAAGGGCTGGGACGCCGCCCGCTACGCGCCGCTCGTCCATCCCGGCGACGAGTTCTCGTTCGACATCTTCTCGCAGGCGATCGAGGCGCTCAGCGACCCGGCTCACAACAAGACGACGATCGGCTCGCCCGCGCAGGTCGACCCGATGCTCGGGATGGAGGCCGAGAACATCGTCGCGAACGGCGCCTCCCAGTCGGCCGGACGGCTGACCACGCACGTGAACGACGACTACAACCGCGGCGGGATCGACCTGTATGTCATCACCCGCGGCGGCGGCCCGTACGAGGACTTCTCGACGCCGATCTTCCAGCTCAACGAGGAGGGCCTCGGCGAGCTTCAGCCGGACAGCGACAGCTACCGCGCGTGGGAGGAGGCCGGCACGGCGCACGCGCCCGCCGCGTGGTGGAACTACGTCTGGCGCCAGCTCCAGCGCGATCACGTCGGGGCGCCGGCGCCGGATGCGCTGAACGTCGGGTGCTCGGTCAACCGCGGCTCGGTCGACTACAGCGCGCGTGCGCTCGCGCTCTGGACCGAGCGCTACTTCGAGGACGGCACGCTGCCTCCGTCCGTGCCCCGCATCGAGCGCGACGAGAACGGCGATCCTGTCCGCGACGAACACGGCCTCGCGGTCGGCGGCATCCGCCATCCATTCATCCAGGTGCCGGTCGCGTACAACTCGGCCGAGGGCTGCCCGTTGTGGGGCCAGTACCGCTCGTGGAGCGCCGAGAAGATCAAGTCGATCTACCCGACGCACGCGGCGTACCTCGACGAGGTGCGACGCTGGACCGCGCGCGAGGTCAGGCGCGGCTGGATGATCCGGGCCGACCGCCGCGACGCGATCCGCAAGGCGCGCGCGTTCGACGGGCCGTGGGTCGCGGGCTCCTGCTACGACACCTACAACGAGATGGCGAACGAGACCGGCCCGCTGTCGGGGCCGATCGGGCAGAACAGCTTCGATCCCGCGCTGCCCCTGGGCACGCAGTCGGCGCTCCGCGAGGCGAACTGCAACGTGGTCGTTCCGCTGGGGCTGTAGCGGTGCACCCGCGGGTCGAGGCCTGGCTCGAGGCCGGCGAGCGGTTCGACTATCTCGGCTTCGAGGTGTTCTACCGGCGCGCCGGAAGCGGGCCCGTGCTGCTGCTCGTCCACGGCTACCCCTTCAGCTCATTCGACTGGCACGAGGTCTGGGACGCCCTGACCGCGCGGTTCACGGTCGTCGCGCCCGACATGCTCGGCATGGGGTTCTCGGCGAAGCCGGAGGAGTACGAGTACTCGGTCCACGACCACGCCGACATGCACGAGGCGCTCCTCGCCCACCTCGGCGTGGAGGAGTGTCACGTGCTCGCCCACGACATCGGCGACAGCGTGGTCCAGGAGATGCTCGCCCGCCACGAGGAGCGGGACGCGGGCGCGCGCCCCTACTCGATCGACTCGATCACCTGGCTGAACGGCGGCATGTTCGTGGAGGCCTACCGGCCGCGCGTCATCCAGAAGCTGACGGCGCGGACGCCCGTCGGCGACCTGTTCGCGCGGTTTCCCGGCGTCTTCCTGTCGGACCGGGTGCTCCGTCCGGCCATCAACGAGGTCTTCGGCGCGAACACGAAGCCATCAGACGAGCTGTGGGCGGAACTGCGCGAGATCCTCGAGTGGAACGGCGGCCTCCGCGTGATGCACAAGGTCGGCCGATTCATCGTGGACCGGTACCACCATCGCAACCGCTGGGTCGCCGCGATGCGGGCGACGTCGGTGCCGATGCGGCTGATCGACGGCCCCGCCGACCCCAACTCCGGCCGGCACATGGCCGAGCGCTACGCCGAGGTGGTGCCGGACGCCGACGTCGTCATGCTGGCCGAGGACATCGGCCACTGGCCCCAGCTCGAGGATCCCGAGGGGGTCCTCAGGCACTTCCTCGAGTTCGTGCCTGACTAGCGAGGCGCCGGCGACACTCGCGCGCGGCTACCGCCACCGCGCGGGCGCGGTGCCGGTAGCCCTCCTCGCTGACGTGCGTCGCGTCGTGCTTGTCGAGCCACTCGCGGTGCTCGTCCACCATCGAGAACCAGTCCACGATCACGAGGTTGTCGCGGGCGGCGGCCTCCTCGTCGAGGATCCCGTTGAGCACGCGCCAGGGCGGGTCACCCTCCCGGTGCGGGCGAAAGACGTTCGCCCACACGACACACCGCTCGCGCCCCACAGCGCGCATCGCCCGCCGCACGGCGCGGCGGAAGCGCTTCGGCTGGCCCGGGTCGTCATTCGTGCCGAGGCTCAGGTGGACCACCGGCGCCAGGCGTTTTCCCCGGTCCCTCAGGTCCGCCGCGGCGTCGGGCGTGTGCCGGTTCGGCTCGCCGTCCGAGCGAATGCGCCAGCGCGATAGCTCGTCCGGGAGGTAGGGCTTCGTCCCGATCGCGAACGAGTCGCCGTAGCTGAGCAAGCGCTTGGCGGGCGCGCGCGTGGAGTCCCCCGCGACCGCCGGTGCCGCGAGCGCCAGAAGGACCAGCAGCGGCGGCAGCGCCCTCATCGGAGCGCTACCCGGCCTTGAGGCCGAACCGCTTCGCGTGCCCGAAGGCGTGGTAGGCGCGGGTCGAGACCTTCGCCCGCCTGGGCCCGTCGGCGAGCGCGCGGCGGACCTTCTTCGACAGCTTCAGCTTGACGGAGCGCTTGCGGTCGGCCTTGTCCTTCGGCGGCGTGCGCCCGTAGTCGAACCGGGCGAGCTTCGTCTTGCCGGCCGCGCGCACGCGGAGCTCGCCCGCGCATCCGCCCTCGAAGTCGTCGTTGCGCCGGAGGTGGACGCGCACGCGGCCCTTTCGGTTGACCCGGCTGACGCGGGTGGGCTCGACGTCGCAGGCGATCGACACGCGGTCGTGATTGCAGTGCTCGCCCGGCCAGTCGCGCGGCCGCGGCGGACGGTCGATGTCGCGCTCGCACAGGACGCGCTCGAACGCGGCGGGGGCGGCCGGCATGACCGCGTCGACGCCCCAGTCGAGGAGCTGGTTGTAGGTGTCGTCGTTCTCGGGATCGCTCGACAGCCAGACGTGGACGGCGAGGCCCGCCGCATGAGCGTCCTCGACGAACGCGGCGTCGGTCACCTGGATGCCGCTGAACGTGATCGGCACCTGGAAGGCGACCCGGCCCTCCGGTGGCGCAACGCCGCCCAGCTTGAACGCGGCCGTCTCGGCGATCGCGGGCGCCAGGCCGATATCCGGCATGAGCTCGTGGAAGTAGTTGATCGCCTCGTCGCTGAACGACGCCACGATGATGCCGTCGGTGCGGCCGATGTCGGTGAGCGTCGCGGCCAGCGCCTCGGCGTTCGCGAGGAACGAGGCGCGGTCGTCGTCGCCACGCCCCTTGATCTCGATGTTGATCGGGACGTCGGGGTAGGCCTCCATGACCTCGACGAGCGTGGGTACGCGGAAGTCGTTCGGCTTGAAGCCCTTGGGCGGCTTGCGATCACCCGTCCGCACGCCGCGGAAGGCGTACGAGGACTTCGGCGCGTCGCTCGTGGTGCCCACCCCGGGCACGAAGTTGTGCGCCGCGTCGAGCTTCTGGATCTCCGCCGCGGTCATGTCGTAGACCTCGCCGGACCCGTTCGTCGTGCGGTCGACGGCGGCGTCGTGGAGAACCATCACCTGTCCGTCGGCGCTCGTGTGGACGTCCACCTCGAGCATGTCCGCCCCGAGGATCATCGAGCGCTCGAAGGCGTACATCGTGGCCGAGGGCGCCTCGTCCTCGCCGCCCTGGTGGGCCATGTTCATCGTGCGCAGCGAAAGCCAGTCCGTGGCCGCGGCGGCGGGCGTAGGCACGGCCATTGCAAGAGTCAGCGCGAGGGCGAGAGTCAGGCGAGTCAGCATCCCCCTCATGGTGGCATGGAGGCCGTGTGCTCGCTAGCGGTGCTCCGGGTTCTCGAAGTCGAACCGGCAGCCCGCGTCCCACTCGGAGCGCTGGTTGCCGTGTGCCGGGATCCCGCCGGCGTCCCTGAGGATGTGCGCGACGTGCATGAGGTTCCACGTCATGAACGTGGTGTTCCGGTTCGTGAAGTCGTTGTCGGGGCCGCCGGAGTTGGGATCGAGGTAGCTCGGGCCGGGGCCCGCCTCGCCGATCCAGCCCGAGTCGGCCTGCGGCGGGATCGTGTAGCCCAGGTGCTGGAGCGAGTAGAGGATGTTCATCGCGCAGTGTTTTGCGCCGTCCTCGTTGCCGGTGATCAGGCAGCCGCCGACCCGGCCGTAGTACGCGTACTGGCCGAGCTCGTTCAGCAGGTGGCTGTTGCCGTAGAGGCGCTCGATCACGCGCGTGCAGACCGACGACTTCTCGCCGAGCCAGATCGGCGAGGTCAGCACGAGGATGTCCGCGGCCATCACCTTCTCGAAGATCGCCGGCCACTCGTCGCGTTCCCAGCCGTGCTCGGTCATGTCGGGCCACACGCCGGTGGCGATCTCGTGGTCGATGGCGCGGATGACCTCGACGCTCACGCCGTTTCGCTCCAGGATGCCGATCGACCGGTCGGCAAGCCCCTGCGTGTGCGATTGCTCGGGCGAGCGCTTCAGGGTGCAGTTGATGAACAGCGCGCGGAGGTCTGAGTAGGCGGACATGGGAGGCCGTCTCGCGGCTGCCCCGGCCGTTACGCCCCTTCGCCCTGCTCGACCGCGAGCAGGACGAGGCGTGCGAAGGCGTCGAGGGCGGCGTTGTCGTCCGGGACGTTCCAGCCCATGCGCGCGATCACGAGGTCGTGGCTCGGGATCACGAGCGCCGCCTGGCCGAAGGCGCCCGACGCGTAGTAGGTGTCGCTCGGGAGCGATGGAAACGACCCGTCGCTGTTGATCCACCAGAAGCCGCCGTAATGCGGAGCCGTCGGGGCGGGGGTGCGGACGAACTCGGTCCAGCTGCGTGCAACGAACGGGGTCCGTCCCCTCTTGTTGCGCGGCCATCTGCCGTCGTTCAGGTGCACGAGGCCGAGGCGCGCGAGGTCGCGGGCGGTCGTGAACGCCGTGCCGCTCGCCACGAACTGGCCGTAGGGATCGGTCTCGAGCGTCGTCGTGCGCATTCCGAGCGGCTCGAGCAGGTGCCGCTGCGCCCACGCGGAGAAGTTCCTGCCGTCGCGCTCGAGGACGCGTTTCGCGGACGCGGCGGCCGCGAGCACGTTCGCGTTGCGGTACTGCCAGCGGGTGCCCGGCTCGACCTCGAGTGCGGCCTCCAACGCGTCCGCGTAGGTGTCGAACCCGTCGAAGTAGATGAACGCGTGCTCGCTCTCCGGCGTGAAGGTCTCCAGGCTGCGCGCCGTGCCCTCGTACTGGTTCTGTTTCAGGCCGCTCGACATGTTCAGCAGCTGGCGGAGCGTGATCTCGCCGCGCTCGTCACCGCGCCACTCGCGGAGCAACCGCGGTGGCTTGTCGAGCGCCAGCTTGCCGCGGTCCACGAGTAGCCCGACGATCGTCGCGGTCACGCTCTTCGCCGTGGACCAGCTCCGCTGTTGCACGAACGGACCGAAGCGGGGCGCGTAGCGCTCGCCGACGAGCTCGCCCCTGTGCACGACCACGAGCGCGCGCGCCCCCTCGCGGCGGATGTATGTGTCGAGCGCCGCATCGAGCAGCGTGCGGTCGATGTCGCTCCGGCCGTGCCAGACCCGTTCGCCGCGCGGCCAGCGCGCGTCACGCGGCGGCCCGCGCCAGCGGAGGGCACGCGGTCGGAAGTGGAGGCGCCCGGAGTAGCCGGGAAGGATCACGCAGCCCTGGCCCCTCGCGCGCACGGCGCGGCGCGGCGGCTGGCCGGGATGCGCGACCGTGACCATCCGGCGCGTGCGGTCGATATCGATCTCCGCGGTGTCGATCGCGAACCCCGGCGCGAGCGCGGACGCCCCGCGCAGGTCGTTCACGATGGGTGCCGGATCGCGCCCGGCGATGAAAACGCGCGAGCAGATCTCCTTCGCGGAGAACGCCGACGCGTACTCGGCCGGGTCGCCCTCGAACTCCGGGCCCGGCGGTGTGGGGTGCTCGCCGCCGGCGGCGGGGACGCCGCGGATGTCGCCCGCGACCGCGCCGCGCGCGAGCCGGGCCGCCTCGATCTGCTTGGGCCCGTCCCCGGCGTCGAGGCGCCGGATCTCCCGCCGCCCGTCGATCGAGATGACCGACAGCGTGTCGGCGCGCGTGTTCACCACGAAGCACCGGCCGCCGGCGGGGCCGATCGCGGCCCAGCCGGGCGCGTCGTCCACCTCGATGGTGGCGAGCGGGCGCAGGCCCTTCGCTCGCACGAGCGCCACGTAGTCCGACGCGCGGCCCGCCGCGCAGAGCGTCTGCTCGTCGGGTGTTAGCGCGAGACCGTGGTGGGGCGCCTCGAAGTCGTAGTCGGCCTCGGTCACGCCCGCGTCGATCGGCAGCTCGAGCTCATGGATGATCCGGCCGTCCTCGAGATCGAACTCGACGAGCCCGTGGAACTCGGAGAGCTGCGCGTACAGCGTGCGCTCGTCGTGGGTGATGACGTACGGGCGAATGCCGCGCTCGAAGGGGTAGGAGCGGAGCCGGTCGAGCGTGTTCGCGTGCACGACCGTCAGCTGGTACGGCGATTCGCCGTCCGCGCCGCGCGCCTCCGCCGGCAGGACGATGTTCCCGATGCTGCCGTTGTAGATCCGGCTGCCGTCCGGGCTCACGTGGTTGTCGTGCGGCCACTGGCCGGTCGGGAAGCTGTCCACGATCGTCCGGCGGCGCGTGTCGATCACGTGCACTTTCTTGTCGGTCAGCGCCGAGACGTAGAGCCGGATCCCGTCGTCCGAGATCGTCATGTGGTCGGAGCGGACGCCCGGGATCGCGACCTTCCAGAGCAGGTCGCCGCTCGCGATGTCGAACGCGGCGACGTCGCCGCGGTGCCCGCGCGAGACGTAGAGGGTCCGGCCGTCGGGTGAGACGTCCTGGTCCTGGGCGTAGTTCGTCCCCCCGGCCGCCTCGACGACCAGCTGGCCGAGGAGCGCCTGCGTCGGGTTGTCCGCGATGCCGGGCCGCGGGCCGTCCGGGAGCACGTCGATCTCGCGCACGACGCGCATGCGCCGGGGATCGACCAGGCTGACCGTCCCGCCCTCGGCGTTCGCGACAAGCATGACCGGCCGCGCGTCCGGGTGGCCCTTGGGCAGGCCCTCCACCGTGCCGGCCGCGGCAGGGCAGGCGGTCGCCAAGACCGCCGCGAGCGCCCCCACGCACATGCCTGCCCTCACGCGGTGTCAGCGTACGGAAACGCAGCGGCGGGTGACGCCGATCGCGCCCGGGCGCGTGTACCGTTCGCGCAGCGTGACAGCGCGCCTCGCGTCCGCACTCCTCCTGATGTCGCTGCTGGCTCTCGTGGCACAGCCCGCTTCGGGCGCGACGAAACGGGCGCCCTGCGCGGCGAAGAAGTCGAAGACGCTCGCCGCGACCGAGCGCGCGCGCGTATTCCGATGGCGGGTCGAGAGCCCTGAGTCCTATTACGTCTATGGGTGCAACTACCGGCGCAACCAGCGCTGGCAGCTCGACTACAACCAGACGGGGGACGGCCCGTACGGCCCGTTCGCCGCGGTCAGGCTGATCACGCTGGCGGGGCGGTACGCGGCCTGGGCGAACGACTACTCCGACCGCGTCGGCAACAAGACGACCGTGAGCGTCGTCGACCTGACGACCGGCGCGACCCGGCGCTCATGGGTCGGGGGCGCCGAGGGGCTCAACTACTACAACCTCGACTGGGACGCGACGCATCGCCACGTCTACTCCACGACCGACCTCGTGGTGAAGCGGCGCGGCGGCGCGGCGGCGTGGATCGCGTTGACGCGCGTCGAGGAGCCCGGCGGCGGACTCGGACACACCGTCTTCAAGTCCGACGCGACGGGCCACGGCGTCGCGCTGGACAGCGGCGGGTCGATCGATCGGGATTCGCTCGCCCTCGCCGGCTCGACCGTGTATTGGACGAGCGGCGGCGAGGCCCGCTCGGCGCCGCTCTACTAGAGGTCCGAGCCCGGCAGGACGGGGAGCTGGAGCGCCGCGCCGTTCGCGCCGCCGACGATCACCGAGTTGAGCGCCGGCGCGCTCGGCAGGAAGCTGACCGGCGTGCCGGTGAGGATGAGCCGGATCCGGTGGCCCTCCCTGAAGCGGTTTCCGATCGGCCAGAACTCGACGTGGTACTCGCGGAAGGTGCCCGGTTGTGTCGTCTCCTTCGCGGAGAGGTCGTTGTAGGGCTGCACGATCGCGCCGGAATCGGGATCCCTCACCGAGCGGTCCTCGACGACCCGCGGGAAGCTCGAGCGCAGCCGCCCCGCGGCGACCGGCTTGGCGGCCCCGTTCGGGGCCACGTCGGCCAGCACCGCCACGATGTCGGTCTCGGGCGCCGTGCTGCGCAGCCTGACCGACAGCGCCGCCGGGCCGACCGACATCACGGGCGCGCCGAGGGGCGCGCTCGTGTAGGTGAGCGACGTGGCCTCGGTCAGTCGCGTCTGCTGGGTCGAGGTGACGGTCGCGGTCGTGTACGGGTCGGTGGCGAAGGTGTTGCTCGGCACCGTGGGGGCGGACTGGGTGATCGCCTTGCCCGGCCGCGCGAGCGACAGCGAGCCGTCGTTCACCGAGGTCGCCGAGCCGCTCTTGCGCGCGTCCAGGTGGAGCGGGCGCCAGCGCGTGCCGGGGACCGGCCAGTCCTCGGCGTCGACCTTGGTCCACTCGCCCGCGACGAGCGCCTCGTGGCTGCCGTGGCCGACGTAGAGCTGGACGCGCGGCTCCGAGTCGACGCCGTTGTCCGCGTCGAGCAGGTGGTGCTCGAACCAGCGCCGGAACTCCGGGAACGCGCCGCCGGTCCCTCCCGCCGCGCCGTCGTGGGCGCCGATCACCAGCAAACGGCTGCCGGTCGACCGCATCGCCTTGAAGGTCTCAAACGGCCCCCGCGACTCCACGTCGTAGAAGCCGGTCGCCGCGAGGATCGGGATGTCCGGCGGCCCGGCCGGGCCGGGGAAGCGGCGCTCGCGCCAGAACTCGTCCTCGGTCTGGTGGAGGCCGAAGGCCTGGAGCGCATTGGCGACGCCGCCCGCGGCGGCGGCATGGGTCTGCGGGTCGTCGCCGAAGCGGCCGGGCAGGTTCGCGAGGAAGGCGCTCGCGATCGAGCCGGAGACGACTGTTGCGGGTGCCCAGTTCGGCATGCCCCCGATGAAGATCAGGTCGCGGTAGATCGAGCTCGTCCCGGCGAGCAGTGCGGCGGTCTCGACGCACGGCAGGCTGCCCTGGCGAAGCGCCGTGTAGGCGGCGATCGCGCTCGCCGAGAACCCGTACAGGCCGATCCGGCCGTTGCTCCACGGCTGGTCGCACAGGAAGCGCAGGCTCTCGGCGATGTCGCTCTGCTCGCGCGGCCCCATGATGTCCCACGCCCCGCCGCTCGCCCCGGTGCCGCGCGCGTGGACCTGGACGTAGTTGAACGCCGGGCCGGCCGGCGGGCCGCCCGGTCCCTGGCCGTAGGGGCTGTACTCGACGATCAGCGGTCGCGGGACTAGCGGCGCCTCGCCGGAGACGGTCGCGTGCAGCTTGACGCCGTCCGAGGCGACAAACTCGAGCTCCTCGACCGCCTGCGCGCCGAGCGCAGCCGGCGCGGAGCCCATGAGCCCGAGCGCGGCGACGGCCATGGCCCCTGCCAAGCGTCCTCCCGACACGGTGCCCAGTATGCAGCGGCCCGCGGCGCGGTGTGCCGGTACCGCAAGAACGCCCCCGCTCGCGCGTTTGGTCGTGTATGCAAACCATTCCCCGCCTTTTCATCGCCGTCCTCGCTCTCCTCGCCGTGGCCCTTCTCCCGGCCGCGGCCGGCGCCAAGTCCGCCAAGAAGACCGCCTTCGACTACGCCGCCCCGGCCCAGGCCAAGAAGCTGACCAAGCCGCGCTACGAGACCCAGCGCGAGGTCATCAAGCTGCCGGCCTTCGACGGCGAGGAGCTCTACATCGAGGTCGTCAGGCCCAAAGCCGCGGGCGACTTCCCGGTTATCCTCGAGGCCAGCCCCTACCACGGCACGCTCGCCGACCGCGACGGCACCCGCATCTTCCCCGGACCCAAGGACGCCGACGGAAACCCGATCGGCCTGACCGGCTACTTCGCGCCGCGCGGGTATGCGGTCGTGATGATGGACCTGCGCGGGACGGGCCGCAGCCAGGGTTGCCTCGACCATCTCGGCGACAAGGACGCGCGCGACCTCGAGCAGGTCGTCGAGTGGTCCGCAAGCCAGGGCTGGTCGAACGGCCGCGTCGGCATGACGGGCCACTCCTACGTGGGCTCGACCCCGTCGGTCGCCGCCGCGCAGAACCCGAAGGGGCTCGCGACGATCGTGCCGAGCGCCGGCCTCGCGTCGATGTACCACCACCAGTTCCAGGCCGGCGTGCCGTACATGCTCCAGTGGGCGGGCGTCCAGTGGTCGTACGAGTATCTGACCGTTGCACGCAAGCTGCCGCCGGTCGGCGCGGACCCGGTGCAGGGCGCGAACACCGGTGACGACTTCGGCAACAACAACGAGGAGACCGGCTGCGGCGCCGACAACTCGGCGCTGGTCGCCGGCGAGGACCAGCTCTCCGGTCGCTACGCCGACTGGCACCTCGAGCGCGATTGGAACCGCGGCTCGACGCAGGCGGACATACCGATCTTCGCCGTGCACGGCGTCAACGACAACGCCGCGCGCGTCGGCGCGCTCGAGTGGTGGTTCGACCGCCGCAACGCGAAGGACAAGCTGTGGCTCGGCCAGTGGGACCACGGCTCCGGCTGCTGCCCGAACCGGCGCGGCCAGCAGTGGACCTACGCGCTGCACGCGTGGTTCGACCGTCACCTGGCGAAGCGCAAGGTGAACACGGGGCCGCGGATGGAGCTCTTCATGTCCGACAACCAGTCCTTCTCCGAGGTGCAGACGGGCGCCCGCACGGAGATCCTGACGGCCAAGCGGTGGCCGGTCGCGAAGCGCACTCGCACCTTCTTCCCGACCGCCGACGGCGGCCTGGGCACGAAGGCGCCTGCCGAGGAAGGCTCCCAGTCGTTCACCGGCACGCCCGAGGGCTTCGCCGAGTTCGCGTCTGGCGAGCCCTCGTGGCAGACCGGAGTCAGCTTCGCGACCGAGCCGTTCAAGAAGAACGTGGTCATGGCGGGCATCCCGGATCTCGAGCTGGTCGCGTCGGTCACGATGCCGCGCGTCCACCTGATCGCGAACCTGCTCGACGAGGACGCCGAAGGCAAGCGGCGGCGGATCAGCCAGTTCGCCATCAACCCCGAGCTGCGGAACGGGATCGGCACAGAGACGCCGGTCACGCCCGGCGAGCGCTACACGCTCGAGCCGCCCGGCTTCGCGATGGCGCAGCACATCCGTAAGGGCCATCGCCTCGTGCTCCAGGTGACCACCTCGGACCCGGACAAGGTGCCGATGTTCTCTGTCGATCCGCAGGTCACCGTCTTCACCGGCGCTGACGGCACGAACGTGACCGTGCCCGTCGTCAGGAAGCCGCGACTCGTCCGCGACCGGGTGCCGCTCGAGTCCGCGGAGGACGTCCCCGACCTGCCGCCGCAGCCGCCGGTCGAGGCCACGGTGACCATGAAGGCCTCCGGTGGAGGCGTCGTCCACGCCGGCGGCGTGACCAGCGAGTACGTCGAGTTCGACGTCCTCCCCGATCACGACAACGCGAAGATGGAGGGCGTCGTGACGCCGGCCCAGCCGGCGGACCTCGACCTCTACCTCGAGCGCGAGACCGGCAACGGCGAGTGGACCGCGGCAGGCGACGGCGCCAACGGCGCCGCCCTCGACGGCGAGACGATCTCGACCGGCCGACTCGCGCCGGGCCATTACCGACTCGAGATTCACAACTACGCCGGCGCCCCCGGTAACGAGGTGGCGGTGAAGCTGACGTTCCTCGGCTCGGACAAGCCGAAGCCCAAGCGGCCCCGCGGCCAGGCCGGCTGACGCCCGTCAGCCGGCGAGGCGCGGCTTCGCGCCCGTGATCCGGGCGCGCAGGAAGCGCGCGCGCTCCACCCCGCGGCCCGACAGCCTCAGCCGGAGGATGCCCGTGCGCGAGGTGGCGCGCGACCCGGCGCTCCAGACGAAGTTGCCCAGGCTGTAGGCGACGTAGCGCCGGCCCCTGCGTCTGCGCGGCTGGAGGACGTGGGGGTGCGCGCCGATCACGGCGGCCGCTCCGGCGCGCAGGGCGACGCGCGCGAACATCCGCTGGCGGGCGGTCGGGCGATGGGAGCGCTCGACGCCCCAGTGGAAGGTCGCCACGACCACGTCGGCGCGCCCCCGGGCGCGGCGAACGCCCCGGCGGATCGCGCGCCGGGACGCGAACGCGGTGCCCGCTCGCTTCGAGGTCGCTGCGAACGAGTACGGGAGGATGTCGGAGAAGCCGACGAAGCCGATCCGCAGGCCCAGCCGGTTGACGACGCGTGGGCGCCGGGCCGCCTTCAGGTTCCGGCCGGCTCCGACCGGGGTGAGGCCGAACCGGCGCGAGTGGCGGAGCGTGTCGCGCAGGGCGCGGCGCCCGTAGTCGCCCGCGTGATTGTTCGCCAGGTTGACGACGTCGAGGCCGGCGAATCGGACGGCCGTTCGGAGCGCGGCCGGACGGCCGCGGAAGTTGTACGTCTTGGGCACCGGCCGGCCGCGGCGCGAGATGGCGCATTCGAGGTTCCCGAAGGCAACGTCCGCCCGGCGCAGGGTCGGCGCGACGTTGCGCCAGGGGTAGCGCATGCCGCGGTAGCGCATGACGACGCGCGGCCCGTTGCCGAGGTTGATGTCGCCCACGGCAGCAAGGGTCACGTGGCGGACCCGGACGACGCGCGCGCGCGAGGGGTGACGATCCGAAGCCGGTAGCGACCGCGCGGTCGTGGGGCGAGCCTGAACCGCACGCGCCCGCGCCCCCCGGTTCGAGCCCGCTGGCGACGCTGCCACTTTCCCTGCCGGCGTATCTCGAGCCGGGCGCGTGTGCGCGGCGGAAGGCCGCCCGCCCTGACGGGGACGGGCGTGGCGCTCGCTGCAGTGCCCGGCACGACGAGCCGTGGCTTCGCGTCGGATGCCGGGGCCAGCGCGAGGATTGCCCCGGCGGATAAGACGAGTGGAGCGACGCCCTTGATGGTGGCTGTTATAGCCCGCCCATCACAGGCGGAGCGGCTTTCGACACCCATACGGTGGTCGATCCAGCGCAGCCCCCGGGCGATCGCAGCCGGGGTGCGGACCGCGTGGGCGACTAGAAGCGCTGCACCAGTCCGCGGCCGAGCGTGAAGCCGTGGCCGGAGCGGTTGCGGCACTTCACCTTGGCCTCGCGTGAGCGGCAGCGGACTCCGCCGCGGTGCCACGCGGACCCGCGCCGAAGCACGGGGAGGCCGGCGGCGGCAACGGCGCGGCGTCCGCAGACAGAACGCGCCTTCCCGCGCGATGAGACGACGACCGACCGGCCGCGGCGAGGCACACAGCCGCGGCGCCGCGGCGTGCTTTCCACGCGCCTGACGTCGCAGCGGAGGTGCGCTGCCTTCGAGTGGCACCTGATTGCGCCGGAGGCCGTCCGGAAGCCCGGCGTCGGCTCGGGCGCCCGCTCGGCGGGCGGCGTCCGCTGCACGTAGCGGTCATCGGCCACGCCGGCGAGGAAGCGCTCGCGCGTCTCGCGGAAGTGGTGAATGCGAGCGTCGGGCCAGTAGCCGTTCCAGAAGGGGGCCGCGAAGAACCCTCCCTCCTGCCAGTCGATCGAGATCAGGTTCCAGGCGCCGATGTCGTACTCCTCGATGAGCGCGAACGTCTTGTCAAGCCACTCGACGCTCTCCTCCTCCGAGTCCGCGCCCACGTACACCGGCGTCGCCTCCGAGATCCTGAGCGGCAGCCCCATCGCCCTCGCCTGGTCGAGGATCTCGCGCGTGCGCTGCTCATAGACGGCCCGAGCCGCTTCACCGGACCGCCCGAAGCAGCAGGAGTCCTGCCAGTAGGAGATCCCGAAGGCGTCCACGTATTCGTCGCCGGGGTAGAAGGCGTCGATCGGCTGCGGATCGATATCCACAGGGGCGTCGCTCACTCCCTGCGCGAGCGTGCCGGTCCCGGCGGCGAGAAGCGACGGGTCGGTCGCGCGCCAGAACGCGCCCGCGGAGTGCCAGACGAAGGAGGCGTTCGCGACACCGGCCGCACGCAGCTCGTCGACGATGTGCCGGTAGGCGGCCTTGTAGACGGCGGGTGGGCCGTACTGGCCGCCGAGGAGATCGAACTCGTACCCGAGCCGCAGGTAGGCGACCGTGGGCAGCTCCGCGAGGTGCTCGGCGAGCAGCGCGATCCGGTCGTCGAAGTTCCCGGCCGCGATCGCGGCGGCATAGGACGGGCTGGGTGTCGAGACCGCGCCGAAGCTCACGCCGAGATCCACCACCAGGCCCGGATGCGATGCGACCGCGGCGTCGATCTGGTCGAGGACACCCTCGAACGCCTCGGGCTCCTCGTACAGCCCGGCGTACCACATGGCGCCCGCGGGGTCGGTCCCCGTCTCCGCGGCGAAGGCGTCCGCGCGCTCGATTCCCGACTGGCCGATCACGACCAGCGTCTTGCCCGCGGGAACCTCACCGACCGCGTATGCCGGAGCCGCCGTGGCGAGCGCGACGAGAGAAGCGAGCGCAAGGAGCCTCACCACGGAACGGAACGCCTCCGGCCAGGGGAACTTGCGGCCGGAGGCAGTCCGTACTCGGCTACGCCCGCGTTCCGATAGCGAGCAGGTACTCCTTCTCGAAGCGGGCGTCATCAGGCGTGCCGCGGTTCCACTCGTCGCAGAACGCGTCCAGCGTCCGGTCGAACTCGTCGGCCTGGCCGTTCTTCTCGGCGTTCGCCCGCGCCGCGATCGTCGGCCCGTAGCGCGCCTTGAAGTGCTCGCCGTAGTCGCGCGGCGCCTCGAACGCCGTGATCTCGAGGGTGTCGCGTTCGAGCGTCCGCCAGTCGACGCGGCCGCCGAACAACCCCTGCAGGTGCTCCTCGCTGCCCCAGAGCGGAGGCGGCTGAGCGCCGGGCGGGGGCGGGGGCATGAACGGCCCCATCGCGCGGAACAGGGCGCCGAGCATGCCCTCCGGCGTCCAGCTGAGCAGCGCGACCGTGCCGCCCGGGCGGCACACGCGCACGAGCTCGTCCGCGACCTCCTGGTGGTGCGGGGCGAACATGCACCCGATCGAGGAGATCACCATGTCGAACGACTCGTCCCCGAACGGCAGGTTCTCGGCGTCGGCGGGGACCCACTCGAGCTCGAGTCCCTGCGACTCGGCCTGCTTCCGGCCCGCCTCGAGCAGCTCGGGCGTGAGGTCGCTCGCGGTCACGATCGCGCCGCGCTCCGCCGCCGGGATCGAGGCGTTCCCCGTTCCGGCCGCAACGTCGAGGACGCGCTGTCCCTCGCCGATCCCTGCCGCCTCGACGAGCCGCGGCCCGAGCGGGAGCAGGAAGGTCTCCACCATCGACGGGTAGTCGCCCGAGGCCCACATGGCCCGATGGCGTTCCTTCAGTGACTGGTCTGTTGCTGTGGTCATCGCTTCCTCCTACTTGATTGGTGGGATGGTTGCTGGTCCGTCGTGAGCCTTGATTGCCCCGGCGACACCGGTTGCGCCGCGCGTCCACGAGTTCCGGCGGTCACCGCCCGCCCCGCCGGCTCCCGGCGTGTCGAAGGAGAGCGAGTTGTTCTCGTTCGTTACGGCCGACTCCGCCGTGTAAAGAGCGACGCTTGGACCGCCCGCGCCGCCACCGCCGTCGCCGCCGGCTGCCCCGCTCCCGCCGGGCCCGCCGTGACCGCCTCGCGCATGCGCCCCGAAGTCGCCCTCCGCGGCCTTGCAGCCGAATCCGCCGAGCCCGCCGAAGCCGCCGGCGGCTCCCTTGGCGCCGGCCCCGCCCGCGCCTCCGGACGACGCGATGAGCTTGGAGTGCCGGATCGTCAGGCCCGTGGATTGCACGGCGTAGATGCCGAACGAGCCGCCGCCGCCCTGGCCGCCGGTGCCCGCACCGCCGCCCCCGCCGCCCCCGCCGCCGCCGCCCCCTTCCTTTCCGTGGGAGTCCCATCCGGCCGTGCCGCCGCCGCCGCCGCCCCCGCCGCCGCCGCTTCCGTGGGTCCCCGAAGTGCCTGAGAGTCCCGATTGGGTGGACCACTGGGACGTAGCTGTACCGCCGCGGCCGCCGAAGCCGTCCTGGCCGGCCACGCCGGCGGCGCCCATCTGGCCGATACCGCCGGCCTCGGCGGGGTCTGCGGCGGCGCCGCCACTCCCTCCTGCACCGCCACCCGGCCCGCCCCCAGTCAAACCGGTCTCTCCGTTGTCGCTGGTCCAGCCAGCCCAGTCCGCATCGTGCCCGCCGGCACGCCCTCCGCGACCGCCCGGCCGCCCTGCTGCGCTTGACCCGCCAGCCAGGGACTTCACGCCCCCGTCGCGACAGGACTCGCCATTGCCACCCGCCGCGCCAGGCTCCCCGTCGGTGCCTGGGCGGCCCGCATTCCCAGGTGCCCCCTTCGCGACGACCCCGTCGACGATGAGCCCGGGGCTCTTGAAGGCGATGAGCCCGTATGACGAAGCTCCCCACCTCGCGGCGGCGCGCGGGCTGAAGGTCAGCCGTTGCAGCGTCGTCGGCGAGTCGACCTGGTATGCCCATGCCCCGGCTGACAGCTCGTCGTCCGTGCCGGGCCCGGCCAGGCGGGTGACCCCGGCCTCGGAGCGCGTCCAGTCGATCTCGTAGCCGCCGTACACGCTCACGCCGTTCGCCACCCGAAGCGTCTCGTCGTAGATCCCGACCGAGACGTACACAGCGGTACCGCCCGCCTGCTCCGCCGCGTCGATCGCGGCGTTGATGCTGCGCGTCGGCTTCTTGCGCGTCCCCGGATTCGAGTCGTCGCCGTACGTCGCCGCAAAGAAGGCCTCCGACTCCTTGCCGTCGATCCCGTCGCAGTCCGTGTCGGTGTAGTCGCCGCCGGGCGCATCGGGCGCGCCGGGTCGAACGTTCGGGTCGAGTGGCTTGCAGTCTGCGGCGTCGGCGACCCCGTCGTTGTCGTCGTCAGGATCCTCGGGATCCGGCTTGGGCTGCTGCTCTGGCGCCTCCGGGTCCGGCTTCGGAGTCTCCGCCGGCACGACCCGAAGGACCCGCGAGGCGCGACAGTTGTTCCGCTCGCGCGACTCGGCGACCTTCTTGCGGCTGTCGGCACACGCAAGCACGCGGTAGCTGCCCAGTGCGAGGCCCGCTGGAATCCTGACCCGGGTACGGCCGCGCGAGCGCTTGCCCGGCTTCAGCTTCTTGACGGCGCGCTTGCCGGCCAGGCGCCGGTCGCCCTTGTTGCGCTTCCTGTCGAGCGAGAGGTAGTAACGGGTTGCCGACCGGCCGGCCTTGCGGCGGCCCTTGTTGACCACCACGTCCCTCACGGCGGCCTTCAGGCCCGGCTGGAGCGTGGTCGACGCCGGCTTGAGCCGCTTCACGGTCAGGTCCGGCTTTGCCCGCTTCGCGGCGGCCGAGTCGCTCCATCCGGCGCACAGTGCGATCAGTAGGACCGCGATCCCCAGCCTGCCTACGAGTTGCCCGCTCATCGATTCCCCCCGTTTCGAAATGCCGAGCAGCAACGTACGGCGCGGCGCGCGCGGCTAAATCGGGAGAAATCCCTATCTGCTCCCGATCTTCAGGAACCGGGCGCCGCACCCGCGCGGACCGCGTGGGCGGCGGCCTCGGCGCGGTTGCGGACGCCGAGCTTCGAGAGGATCTTGCTCACGTGGTGGCCCGCGGTCTTCTCGGTGATCACGAGGGTCTGGGCGATCTTCGCGTTCGAGTACCCGCGCGTGAGCAACTCGAGGACCTCCCGCTCGCGCGCGGTCAGCTCGCCCTCGACGCGCGGCCGCGCGCCGGTCGCGGCGCCCAGCTCACGCAGCACGGAAGCGGCGGCGTCCATCGCTCGCGTGGCGCCGAGCTCGCGGAAGGCGGCGAATGCCGCCCGGGCCTCCTCCTCGGCCAGGTCGGGCGCGCCCGTCGCCAGGGCGCCGGCCAGCACGAGCCGCGCCTCGGCGACGTCGAAGGGCATGGCCAGCCGGGTGAACGCGGTGAGCGCGCGACGCGCCGGCTCGGCTGCTTCTTCCCGTCGGCCCCCGGCCAGTTCGATCCGCGCCGCCGCCAGGTCCCCGCGCGCCTGCACCAACCGGATCCCGGAAGCGGTGGCTAGCTCGGCGAGCTGCGCCGCAGCGGCACGAGCGGCGTCGAGGTCCTCGCAGGCAAGCCGGGCGTCCACGAGCGGCGCAAGGAACTGGCTCGTGCGTACCACGTCGCCCTCGGAGCCCGCCAGGCCGCGCTCGAGCAGGCCGACCGCGACCTTCGGCTGGTTCTCGGCGATTCGCAGCTGCGCGAGCGCGCGCAGCGCCGACGGGTGCTCGCCCCGTCCGGCGAGCAGCGCCTCCGCCTCGGACAGCCGGCCCTGGCGGACGCGCAGCTCGGCCATCGTCGCGGCCGTCCCGGCTCCCATCTGGGGCACGTAGCGGGCATGGGTCTCGAGCGCGCTTTCGAGGGCCGTCTCGGCCTCGGGCCAGCGCCCTCTCGCCACTAGGACGTCCGCGTGCACGGTGCGGCAGGCGCCGAGCAGGGGCATGGTTCCGTGCTCGCGGGCGAACTCGTCCACCATCTCGCACCATTCGGAGGCCTGCTCCCACTCGCCGGCATTGGTGCAGGCGGTGATCAGGTTGCAATAGGCCTCGGCGAGCGTATGGACGTTCCGGATCCGCCCCGCCGAGGCGGCCGCCATTGCCTCCTCGAGCAGGGCCATCCCCTCCTGGGGGTGCCCCGCGTCGACCTCGGTGCGCCCCAGCAGGCTCAGGGCGAACACCTCGAGGTCGCTCGCGTTCGAGTCCCGGGCGATCTCCATCGCGCGCCGCGCGTGGTGTGCGCATTCGTCGGGGTTCGCCGCGTACCGCGCCCGTTCGACCGCGATCCAGCCCTGTCCCTCGCCGCAGTCGGCTCCGTCGACCGCCCGTTCGGCGCGCGACAGCCAGCCGCGCGCGGCCGAGGGGCGCCCCGTGAGGAGGTACTGATGCGAGACCCACACCGCCGTGCGCGCCGCGTCGTCGCAGCGGCCGGCACTCAGGTAGCCCTCGAATGCGCGCTCCCGCGTGGCTATGCCTCCGGCGATGTCCGCCAGGAACCAGAGGGCGAGCCCGAGCCCCTCCTGGGCGTCCGGCGTCTCGCCCTCGGCGAGCGATGCCTCGAAGGCCTCCCTCGCGGTGGGCCAATCCGCAGCCTCGAGCGCGCGCCAGCCCTCGGCGAGCGGGTCACCGCTGGCAGGCTCCATCGCTCGATTATCGCCCGACTTATCCGCCCGCGTCGTACTGGAAGATCCGCAGTCCGCGGTCGCGGTCGGATCCCAGGATGTACTTCTGGCTGCCGAGGCGGTGGACCTCGACGCCCCAGTAGTTCGAGCCGCCGGGCTCCACGAACGCCCCGACCTCCTCGAGACCGCTGTCGTCGTAGCTCAGCACGCGCATCCCGAGCGCGTAGTGCGAGACGTAGACGAGGTTCTGGTCGGGGTCGGTCGCGACCTCGTGCACGCTCATGTCGCCGAAGTTCTCGGCGAACTCCTCGAGCTGGCCCTCCTCCGGCGCGTAGATGTCGACCTCGTCCATCTTCGCGCCCTCCGAGAGGTCGGTCCGGTACATGTGTGTGTACCCCCACCCGTCGAACGTGGCCGAGATGTCCACCGGCACCGACGGCCCGGCCGGGGTCGCTGTCCCGCTGCCGTCCTCGCTGCAGGTGTAATCCGCATCCGGCTCGACGCCGAGCAGGCGGAAGCCGTCCTGGCGCGATACGAAGATCGCGGGCGTCGTATCGGATGCCGCGAGCATCGTGACCAGGGTCTCGCAGCCGTCCACTCCGGTCCGGTTGAACACGATCAGCCCCGAGTACCCGGCCGCTTCGACGATGTCGAGCTTGACCTGGAAGTCGCAGACGCCGCGCTCGACCACGGCGATCACGTCGCCTCCGGCCGCCGGGACGGCCTCGCACGCGAGGCCCAGGTAGCGCGTCTCTCCAGCCAGCGGGTTGTCCTTGTTGACGGGCGGCGTCTCGCTGCCCTGGATCGCCGTGAACGTCTTGCCCGCGGCGGGGCCGCCGGTGTAGGTGGCGACCACTCGGTAGGGGTCGAAGTCCTCGTCCGTCGCGAAGAAGAACTCGTTGTCGCGCGTGAACTCCGCCTCGTGGGCGTTGCCCTCCGGGGTGATGGTCTGGCCGTAGGGAACGCGCGCCGGATCGATGGACGCGAAGTCCGTGTCAGACAGCGGAGCCGGGCTGGCCGGGTTGGTCACGTCGAGCGTGACGTAGCCGCCGTCCCAGTACGACATCAGCATGATGTCGCGGCCGCCGATGTGCTTGACGATCATGTCGTGGCTGAAGACCGCGTCGCCGTGCGGGCGGGTCGGCCCGGTCTGCGCGAACTGATCGAGATTGGTCTCGGACACGATCTTCGGCTTGCTCGGGTTCGAGATGTCGAGGATGTCGACGTCGGGCTCCTCGAGGTCGTCGACGAGCACGACGAAGACCTTGCCCGTCTTGTTGCCGCTCGAGTCGCGCTGCTCCCAGGCGAACGCCGAGTGCGTCTGGTTGGCCTTGGTCTGCGGCACGCCCTTGCTCTGGCTGCCGTCCTTCTTGGTGAAGTCGCCGGCGCCCTCGACCAGCTTCTTCGGCTGACGCGGCTTCGTGACGTCGACCAGGCTGATGCCGCCGACGCCGTTCGTCGTGCCCGGGCACCACTCGTTCTGGTAGACGAGCAGGTCGCCCTTGAACGAGGGCGTGTTCATCGTGACCACCTGCGACCCCTCGCCCGAGAAGGTGTCGACGTGGCTCGGGATGTAGGCCGCGGCCTTCGGGGCGGCTGGGTTCGAGATGTCCACGACCTGCACGCCGCCGCGCCCGCAGGCCGGCTCGTAGAACATCGTCAGGTACGCGAAGTTGCCCTTGGCGGAGACGTCCGCCACGCGCCCTTCGCCGGCGAGCTTGCCGGCGAGGTCGAACTTGCCGACGAGGTCGAGGCCTTCCTCGCGCGGAGGGACCGACTCGCGGCCGGCCACGCTGCCGGCGGCGCCGTGGGAGTTCCAATGTTCGGCGAGCGTCCCCTTGAGCCAGGTCTCGACTAGCGGCGCGGAACGGCTAGCCGGATGCGCCCCGGCCGTGCCGGCGGCAACTGCGAATCCCGCGACGGCAATCGCCGTCGCCAAACAACGCGAACCCTTGCCCATGGACGCCTCCCAGCGGTCGAGCCAGACTTGGGCGCGACCGTACTCCTGCCGGGTAGGGCTGTCAACCCTCGCTGCGGGACGTCAGGCGCCCGCGCACCCGCTTTACCTTCAGCGCGGGCGAGCGCCTGATCTGCGACTCGCAGAAGCGGTCGCGCACCCAGCCCTTGCGGCTGTACAGGCGCGTCTGGTCGGCGCGGTGCTTCGAGCGCGGGTTCTCGGAGAGCGAGTAGGTGAGGATCGAGCGCGCGTTCGGGCAGCGGCCGTCGCTCCAGGTGACGACTTGCACGTAGGAGGAGCCGTGGCCGGGACCGAAGGGGGTGTTGTCGGCATCGGGAAAGAGCGCGACCTCGGGCAGCATCAGGTTGAACGTGCCGTCGCCGAGCTCGCCGTCTCCCCCGTGCACGGGGATTCGGCTGCCGCCCCAGTCGACGTACTGATGCTCCCCCAGCGGAGCGTCGAGCGGGATGCCGGCTTCCCTCAGGTCCGTGATGGCGTCGCCGAACGCCGCGCGCACGAGGGGGTTTGTCGTGTTCAGCGTGTTCGGCGTGTGGACCGGATCGGTCGGGTCGAAGGGTGCCGACCAGCGCGACGGCGTGATGCTGGAGGTGTGAAAGCCGAAGCGGCGGAAGAGCAGCTCGCCGCGTGAGTCGACATTCGCCCTCAAATCCCAGCCCTCGAGAGCGTCGCAGGCGCCGTCGAGCGGGACGGGCCCGCTCGAGCTGGGGGTCACCCCGCCGGACGCCTCCATCTCGCGGCACATCTCGAGCGCGTCGTCACGTGCGAGCTCGCCGAGGTAGGCGCGGTTGTTGAACACCATCCGTTGCATGTCGCGGCGCGTGAACCCGGATGGGCCCAGGCCGTCGCTGCCGTCGATTCGCTCGCCCACCATGATCAAGCCGAGCCGGGTCCGCACGGTGCGCTCGGTGCGCTCGTTCCCGATGATGCGGGCGAAGCCCTCGAGCGGCTCCTCGGGGTTCGAAAGCCAGTAGCTGTCGTTCGAGTTCGTCACGTAGTCCCTGCGTAAGAGGTACGGCTGATTACCGGGGCCGAGGGTCCCCTTGCGGACGGCGTCCGGATCGTTCAGCCACGCGCACTCCGAGCGCGAGCCGTCGAGGACGGGAAGACGAGCCGCCTCGAACAGCGCCGCACCGAGCACGGTGTTGCATTCGCCGGCGTGGGAGTCGGGGACGTTCGGGACCGCGCCGATGTCCGCGTAGAGCGCGTTGCCCTTCTTGTCGGCGACGATCGTGTTGACCCACGGGATGCCCTGGTAGCGCTTCAGGATCGCGAGGGCCTCGCGCGCCGAGCGGGCCTGGTTGAACTCGAAGAAGTGGTTGAAGGCGCGCACGTTGTCGGCGTTCACGTCCGCCATCGCGAACGCCGTCGCGGCCGTCCAGGGCAGCGGGATGCCGGCCAGCTCCGTCATCACGGGGCCCCAGCGGCTCGAGTACAGCGTGCGCGTGGAGGGCTCGAGTGACCCATCCTCCTGCCGGACCTGGACCGTCACCGTCTGCTTCGTCATCTCCTCCGGCTCGCCGTCGACCAGGTAGCTGGTGGGGTCGCCTGGCACCAGCGTGAGCTGGTAGGGGGTGAAGCGAAAGGCCGTCGACACGGTGTGGCTCCACGCCATCGTCGGCGTGTAGCCGATCTGCACGACGGGCGCGCCGAACAGAGCAGCGCCGCTCGCGCGCGCCTTCCCGGGAAGCGAGTACCCGAACTGGTAGAAGCGCTCGGGCCCGTACCACGGGAAGTGCGGGTTCCCGAGCAGCAGGCCGTGCTCGCCGTCGCGCGTACCCTCGCGCCCGACCGCGACGGCGTTGCTGCCCATGCCGCCGCGCCCGTGGAGCTGACCGGCGAGGGCCTCGGCGAGGCGCTCGGCGGAGGGGAGCCACTGCTGGCGCATGGCGCTGTCGCCGTCCGGGGTGGGCGGCTGCGCCCCGGCGATGCCCTTCATCGCGACGCCCTGGCTCGCGAGCAGCAGAAGCTGGTAGAGCCGGCGGTATGCGGTCCGGAGCGTGATCGGCCGCACCCATTCCTTCCCGCGGCAGGTGGGGTCGGGCAGCCTGTTCACGCCGACCCGGCGCAGGTAGCGGTTGTAGCCCGCCACGTAGCCGCGCAGCGCCTTCTTCACAGCCGGCCGCGGGCCGAGCGGGGGCTTGCGCGCCATCACCTCCTCGACGACCCCGTTGTCGATGATCTTCCTCCAAAAGAAGTCGGAGTCGAGGTTGGTCGGCGTTACGCCATTGCCCCGCGACCTGTACGTGCCGTCGGGGCCGAAGTACCTGGACCGCTCCGCGTCGACCGTCACGTACGTGTCGGCCATCGTGCAGATGTTGTCCTTGGCGAACGCGTAGCCGAAGCCGAAGCCGACGCTGCCCCAGCTGTGCGCCTTGATGTGCGGGATGCCGTACTCGGTGCGGCGGATCTCGGCCTCGTAGCGCGCTGCGATGGCGGGAGCGGCCGCCAGCAGCAGCAGCACGCCTGTGAGCACCGCGGTTAGGGCGCGCCGGGACATCGGCCGCGGACGCTACCCGTCACCTGCGGCTGTTGCGCAGGTCCTCGCCGGTTCGCTTGCCGAGCCGCCACGAGGATCGCAATCGGTAGGCGATCTGCTCGCTGGTCGTCAGGCCGGCGATGCGGTACGGGACGTTCTTCCCGGAGGCGTCGGTCCGGCCCGTGCCGATCGACGAGCCGTCGACCGAGCGGTCATAGGTGCACGCGAGCAGCCGGCGCTTTGCGCGCCGACCGTGCCGCAGATGGCGGTCGAGCCACGCGCGCGTGTAGTACAGCGCAACCCGCTCGCCGTAGCGGCTGGCGTTGCCGACCGGGGCGGTCACGGGGTTCAGCTCGCGCTCGGGGATGTAGGTCCACTCGTAGTGCGTCGACCCACGCAGCGGCACCATCATGGTGTTGACGCCCGCGTCCGCGAACGCGCGCGCCTGGCGCGTGGCGACGGTGAGCTCGGGGTCGATCTCGTACCGGAACGGCCCGAAGTCCTCGAGGTCCGAGCTCTGGAACATCGTCGGCACACGCGGCCGGGCAGGGGCCAGGCCGCCGTAGCCGTCCCACACCACGGCGGCGGCGAAGCGGTGCTTCGGGTCGCCGTTGGCCGCGACCAGCGCGCCGTTCGCACCGAGCGAATGTCCGGCCAGTGCGACGCGGTCGCGGTCGATCACGCGCCGCACCGGGCTGGCCTTGGACAGGAGCCAGTCGATCGTGTCGAAGGCGCCGAAGACGACGTTCTGCCGCAGCTGCACGTAGAGGTCCACGGTGTCCTCGAACGCGGTCCGGAACGTCTGCTCGCTGCCCGTCAGGCCGGGTCGCAGGAGCAGGCCGGCGCTGGAGAGGGCGATCGGGGCGGAGGGGTAGTGCCCGGCGCACTCGCCGTGCTCGCGCAACCCCATCTCCTGCGGCTCACGCCACTCGCCCTCGGGGTCGCAGAACTCCTCACGCGGCGCCGGATCGACGTCCGACTGTCCCTGGCCCTGCGGATCGATGATCGCCACCAGGTAGCCGGCTTCCGCGAGGCCCTGGGCGATGCCCCAGTAGACCTGCTCGTAGCCGCCGAAGCCGGGGAGGATCAGGACCGTCGGCAGCTTCCGGCGGCCCTCGGTCGAGTGGGCGCGGAAGATGTGGCCGCGCAGGGTCGCGCCGTAGCGGTTGTCGAACTCGAACGCCGTCCGCGTGCCGCGATCGGGATCCCAGGCGGCTATGAACGGGTCGACCGTGACCTGCTCGAACGTGGGGTCCTGCTGCGCGGCGAAGGCGGCGATCAGCGGTGCCATGCGCTGCTGGTACTCGGGGTTGGAGGCATAGTCGAGCGTGCGCACGCGCGAGCGCTCGAAGTTGTCCAGGTGCTGCGCCTGCCGTTCAGGCGTCCCGGTTTCCGGATCCTGCGCGTACGCCTGCGCAAGCCCGACCAGTGCCAGCAGCGCACCAAGCGCCATCCCCCGCCGCATGGGGCGAGAGTACCGCCGCGCGTCTGGGGCTGGACCCGGTCGTTCGGGTCCGAGCCGGGTGTGGAACCGCTAGCCCTCCGGCGGATCGCGCTCCGCCTGCGCTTGCCCCGCCCGGGCCACCTCACGCGCGATCCCCTGCTCGATCCGCGCCTCCATCGCGACCGTGAAAAGGCCGGAGACCGCGTCCATCGCAAGCGGTTGCACGCGGGCGAGCGTCTCCTGAAGCGCCGGCAGCTGCTCGTCCGGCGCGCCCGCCTCGATGAACGGCTCCCAGATGTGGTCGAGCCAGACCTGCTCGAAGAGCGCGGCGATCTTGTCGAGCTGTGAGCGGATCTCCGCTGTCGCGTCGAGGATCTCACCGGGGCTGAGCCCCAGGCCGCGGAGGGTCTGGCCGACCTGGGCGAGCCGGGCGGACGTGAACTCGAGCTTGCCGTCGGCTCGCTCGCGCACCAATCCCAGCTCGATCGCGCGCGCGAGCTCATTCTCGCCGGCGCCCCAGCTCTCCTGCCACGCCGCGCGATCGACGACCGGCGCGCCGGCTTCCCTGAACGGCGCACGCAGCGCGCGGGCGAGGCGCATGACCTCCTCGCCCGAGTCGCCTCCCGCCTCGAGCAGGCGGCGGATGAGCTCGAGCGGGAAGCCCTCGGCGTGGAGCGCCTGGATCCCCTCGATTCGGCTCACGACCGCCGGGTCGTAGTAGCCGGTCCGTCCGCGCACCTCGGGATGGGGGAGGAGCCCGAGCGTCTGCCACTCGCGCAGGTTGCGAACGGTCATGCCGACGCGGTCCGCGAGCTCCTGAACCGTGAGCGATCCGGTGTCGGGCGTTTGGCTCTTGTTGCGGGCGGCCAAGTTCGATATAAACGTGACGGAAACTTCTGTAACGGTTTCGCGGGGGAGCGGGAAGCGGTGGGAGCACTCAAGCAGATCGTCCTGCTGGCACTGCTGGCATTCGTGCCGGCCGCGTCGGCGCACGCCCAGCAGTACGGCGCCCTCGAGTTCCCGCGCGACGAGCACGAGCACGTCGACGGCTGGAACTTCTGGTGGGGCGCCGCGGACCTCACGACGGAGTCGGGGAACCGGTACACGGTGGGCGTCGCGTTCGACTCGCTGTACGGCGTCGGCCTGACCGGGCACCAGGTTCTGCCGCAGCAGGGGCCGTACGCGGACCGCGCGATCAACACGATGGACGGCCCCGAGGAGTGGGGCCACGGCGCCCAGGCCCATGGGCGCTTCGTCACGAAGATGAGCAATCACGTGCCGGGCACCCGCACGCCGCTCGTCGGCACCACCCGTGACCTGTTCGACGGGGGCAAGGAGATCGGCCGCTGGGAGCGCACGACGATGGAGCGCGAGTCGTATCGCCTCAAGCTCGACAACGACGAGGCGCGCGTGCACCCGACCGGCGAGAACGTCAGCCTCGACGTGGAGCTCGACGCCGATATGCACAGCCCGCCGTTGCTCGCGGGCGGCACCGGGACCTGGTGGTACGGGATTCCCGAGAACCACGACTACCCGTCGCGCTCCTATCACTACGTCCAGGCTGCGAAGCACCTGACCGGGACGCTCGAGCTGGAGCAGCCCGACGGCTCGATCCTGCGCGAGAAGGTCGTGCCCGAGGCCTCGACGATGATCATGGTCCGCGAGTACGACGCCTCTCCGGAGGACCTGTTCGCGGGTCTCGGGCGGGCGCAGGCCACGCAGATGCATCCGCGCTACGCGTCCTACTACGAGGGCGGCATGCCGTGGGAGCTGGTCTTCCTCGACTTGAAGAACGGTGCGCAGCTGATGGTGGCGGTCATGGCGTTCCACGAGACGAAGAAGGGCACCGCCACGCCGGTCGTCGGCCAGGGCCAGCCGACGTACCAGGTCCTGTCAACCCTGCGCCTGCCCACGGGCGAGTCGGTGCCGCTCAACGACAAGCTGCGCGTCGAGCACCTCGACTACAGGCAGTCGATCGGCCGCGTGCCGACGTTCTGGGTTGCGGTCAAGGGGATCTGGCAGCAGGCGTGGAGGTACCGCATGAGCTACCCGGGCGGGACCGAGGAGCTGCCGAACGGCGAGACGGTCGACGTGCCGGCATTCGACCTCGGCGTCGTGCCGCAGCTGGACGAGCCGGCGGTGGACGACCGCGGCAACGGGAACACGCAGCGGTTCGCCTACCTGGCCGACGGCAACTACGGCGGCTGCCCCGTGCACGGCTTCGGCTGGTCCGAGCTGATCATCCAGTGGCGCGGCCGCGAGGAGCAGGACCCGTGGCGGACCGACGGCGGGCTGCCCGAGGTTCCGGCGGAGTGCGGCCCGCCGCCCACGCCGCCGGTCGGGCAACCGGGAGACATGGAGCCGGATCCGGGCGAGGCCCCGCCGCCGAGCATCGCGCCGGACCCCGGCTGTTCAGCCGGGCTCGGCACCCCGCGATGCGAGTACATCGCCACGACGCCCGTGGGGCTCGCGGGCTACGGCGCGGAGCCCGGCGGGTGGACGGCCACCATCTCGCCCGCGGACGGAGGCGAGCCGATCGTGATCAAGAGCCAGGGCGGCAACGAGCTGTACGCCTGCGGCACCGCCAGGCCGGGCGATCGGATCGTCGTCGAGGCCGAGGAGGGCTCGAACGTGTCCATCGGCAACCCCGGCATCTGCTTCTGAGAGGAGAACTGCCGTGAACCCGGTCAAGCGCGCGATCATCGAGGACCTCGTCAAGCAGACGGGCCGCCACGACGAGCCGCACATCTTCGGCGGCCCGCCCGGCGATGCGGGCCTGATCGGTCCCGACAGCATGTCCTGGGAGATCAACGGCGATATGGCGTCGGTCGTGATCGGTGGGCTCGGCGCGATCGTGATGGAGATCCTGCACCCGTCCGTCATGGCGGGCGTGCAGGACATGTCGAGCTATCAGGAGCAGCCCGAGCGCCGCGGCAAGACCACGTTCGGCTACGTGGTCACGACGACATTCGGGAACACGCAAGCCGCCACGCGGCTGATCAACGTCGTGAAGAAGATGCACGGCCAGGTCGAGGGGACGCGGCCCGACGGCGTGCCCTACCGGGCGCTCGACCCCGAGCTGATCGGCTGGGTCCACACCTGCATCCCGTGGGCGATCATGACCGCGTACGAGCGCTACAACCGCCCGCTCACCGACGAGGAGAAGGATCGCTATCTGGGCGAGCAGGCTGTGATCGGCCGGATGGGCGGGGCCGGCGAGATCCCGGAGAGCGCGGCCGCCCTGCACGAGTACGTCGAGGCGATGCGGCCGAAGCTCGCCGTGACCCAGCAGACGCTGCAGTTCTTCGAGTTCCTGATGACGATGCCGTTCGGCGTCCCGCTGCCGGGGCCGCTGTCGCGGCCGGCGCACCGCTTCCAGGCCGAGGCGGGCATGAGCCTGATGCCCGCGTGGGCCCGGCGGATGACCGGGTTCGACAGCCTCGCTGTCGAGCGCCGGCTCGTCTACAACCCGTCGCTTGCCGCGTACGCGCGCGCGATCAGGTGGGCGTTCGGGACCCCGGCCTACAAGCGGCTGGCGGTGGAGCGGGCGGGCGGCGCCGACGCTGGGCTGGCCGCGGCGGCCTAACCGCGGCGCACCGCCGTCAGTCGCGCCCGGTGGCGAGGTTGTGCGTGACGACGCCGCTGTTCGGCAGCTTGTCCGCCCCGTTTGGCTTGTCCGGCGTGACGACGATCCAGCGCCAGCCGTACCGTGTCGGGTGTCCGAAGATCTCCATGTCGAACTTGAAGCTGTAGCTCTTCTTCGAGTGCTTCGTGAGCTTCGCGGGGCCGCGACGCTTCGGGCCCTCCTCGGTGTATTGGTACATCCCAGCCTTCCGGCCCAACTTCGCGACGAAGAAACTGGGGCGCCCGCTGGTGCCGCCGATCTCGAGGCGCAGCGACTTGACGCCGCCGGCCTTCCAGCCCCTGACGCGGTGCTTGACGACGTCGCGCCCGGCATGGCCGACGGTGGCCGACCTGAGGTCGAATGGGCCGCCGTTGTGGTCGCCGCGGGCGTCCGACTTCTGGGTCCTGTCGGCCATGGCGAGGGACGCGGTGGCGGCGAGGCCGAGCGTGAGGAGGGGGAGAACGATTCGCATGCGGCACGACGTTAGTCGCGCGGACGGCGCGTGTTCAGACCAGCGCCGTCTCGGCAGCAGCGCCGTCCGCGCGGTCCGGGTGGGGCTCAATAGTTTCCGTGCGTCCCTCGAGCGAGATGTTCGGGAGGGCCCGATCGAGCCAGCCCGGGAGCCACCACGCGCGGTCTCCGAGCAGCGTGACGACAGCAGGCGCGATGACCATCCGAACGATCAGGACGTCGATCAGGATTGCCAGGCCCAGGCCGAGGCCGAACATCTTTCCGATCGTGTCCGGGGCCGTGACGAAGCTCAGGAACACGGCCGACATGATCAGGCCGGCGAACACGACGACCTTTCCGATGCGTCCCATCCCGTGGATCACGCTCTCGCGGGGCCGGTCTCCCTCACCGTAGGCCTCGTGAATCCGGCTGAGTAGGAAGACGTTGTAGTCCATGCTCAGCCCGAACAGGATCGCGAACAGCATCACCGGCAGGAACGAGATGATCGGGACGCCCGAGTCCGCGCCGATCAGGCTCGCGCCGATTCCCTCCTGGAACACCGCGACCACCACTCCGTAGGCGGCGGCGACCGAGAGCAGGTTGAACACGGCCGAGACCAGCGGGATCCACAGCGAGCGGAACACCGCCACGAGCAACAGGACCGACAGGCCGATCACGACGGCGATGAACAGCGGTAGGCGTCCGGCGACCTTGTCGGAGATGTCCTCGAAGCCCGCCGTGTTGCCGCCTACGTAGACCTTCAAGGGCGTGTTCGCGGTCGCCTCCGGGATCACGCTGGTGCGGAGGCGGTCGAGTAGCGCGGAGGTCTCCGCATCCTGGGGCGCGGTCTCGGGGATGGCGAAGATCGTGGCCATCTCACCGTCGTCGCTGAGCGACGGCGGAGCCACCGAGGCCATGCCTCGCGTGTCGGCAACCGCCTGCTCGAGCCTGCTCAGCTGCTCCTTCGTCTCCGGTGCGCCCTTGGGTATGTCGACGGCGAGCAGGAATGGCCCGTTGGAGCCTGGGCCGAACGCCTCGGTGAGCTGGTCGTAGGCCACGCGCTGCGTGCGCGACTCGGGCTGGTTGCCGTCGTCGGGCTGGCCGATCCGCATCTCTATGACCGGGAAGGCGAAGACCAGAAGCAGGGCCACGCCTGCCGCGATCGACACCCACGGCCGGCGAGTGACGGCCTCTCCCCAGCGGGTGAATGCCGGCGATACCTGGACGTGCTCGGCCTTCTTCGGGACCAGCTTGCGTCCGAATGCGCCCATCATGATCGGCAGGATCGTCAGAGCCGATACGACCACCGCGCCGACCGCAATGGCCGCTCCGACGCCCATCTTGCCGACGTAGGGGACGCCGATCACCAGCAGGCCAGCGATGGCGACCATCACCACAAGGCCCGCGGCGACGACCGTGGTGCCGGAGGTGGCGGCTGAGCGCGCCGCCGCCTCCTGCAACGTGTCACCCGCCGCGCGCTGTTCCCGGTAGCGGCCGATGATCAGCAGCGCGTAGTCGATCCCGGCTCCGAGGCCGAGCATCACCGCGATCGTGGCCGCGAAAGTGGGTAGGCCCAGCGGTGACGCCAGTGCTGCCAGGAGGATCTGGCCCGCGGCGACGCCGAATAGCGCGCCGATGAGCGTCGCGCCCATCGCCCACCCGGAGCGGAAGAGGAGGGTGAGGAGCACGATCGCTATCAAGACGCCGATGAGCTCACCGACGGGCGTCTCCTGTTCGGCCGCCAGGTCGACCAGGTAGCCGCGCGCCTCCACCTGGACCTCGGGCTCGGCGGTCTCGCTGGCCTCGAGCAGTGCCTCGCCGTCTGCCTTCTCGATCTCGCCGGGCTCCACGGAGTAGCGCACATCGACCGCCGCCAGGCGCCCGTCGTCTGACACCTGACCGCCCTCGAACGGGTCAGCCACCAGCTCGACGCCATCGAGGTCGCGAACCTCGGCGAGCGCGTCATCGATCGCGGCCTTGGGCGCAGGGTCGGACAACTTGCCGTCGTCGACGGTGAAGACGAGCGTCGAGTCCGCGCCGCCGAATGCAGGGGAGTGCGCCTGAAAGAGGTCGATCGCCTCCTGGGACTCGGTCCCCGGGAGCGAGTAGTCGTCACTGGCCCCGCCCCCGGCGCTCGCGGCGAGGATCAACAGCACCAGGACGCCGACCGCGGCTGCGAGGCCTCGCTTCCACCGCGACGCCAGGGTGCGCGCCATGCGCGCTAGAAGCTGGGAGATGCTTGCCTTCCGAGCCGGGGCCAGCCGACAGTCTGAGGGCGAAGCCACCGGGCGGGTGGCATCGTTAACGGGAGAGCCCCGAGCGCGGGACCGTACAAGCTTGGCAGGTCGTTCGGGACCGAGCCTGGATGGCGAGGGCCGGAATCGAACCGGATGTGAGGCCGGAGGCCGAGCGACGGTCGCCGGTCGTTCGGGACCGAGCCTGGATGGCGAGGGCCGGAATCGAACCGGCGACACCACGATTTTCAGTCGTGTGCTCTACCAACTGAGCTACCTCGCCGCGCGCGGCAGATCCTAGCCGCGCTTGCGAGGGCCCCTGAGCGACTTCTTCAGCGAGGCGCGCTCGGCCTTCTCGCGCGGCGTGCTCTGCTTTCGCTGCTCGGAAACGCCCTTCTCGCCCTGCTTCCCGGGCTTTTCGCCGCGCCGGATCGCGGCGAGACGTTCCTTCCGCTCGGCGTCGAACGGCGGTGCCGGGATGAGCTCTTCGCGATCTTCTTCGTCCTTGGGTTCGTCAGCCATGGGGACGAGCATATGCGCCCGTTTGCGCAAGATTCGCGTCAGACCGAGCGTTGTCGTGGGCATGAGGATGCGAAAGGCGTTCATTGCGACCATGCTCGTGCTCGTCAGCCTGCTCGGGGTGGTGGCCGCGAGCGCGCAGGCGAAGAACGGCGTCTCGCTGCACGTCCTCTCGAACCGGGCCGACCTGATCTCCGCCGGTGACGCGCTGGTCGAGGTCAAGCTCCGCGACGGCATCGACCCCGAGAGGGTCGTCGTCAGGGAGGGCCGGCGCAACGTCACGGATGCCTTCGCACTCGGCCAGAACGACCGCTTCATGGGCCTCGTCGACGGCCTGAACGTCGGCAAGAACGTCTTCCGCGCGCACCTGCGCGGCAAGAAGAAGCGCACGCTCGACAAGCTCGTCGTGACCAACCACCCGAACGGCGGGCCGGTCTTCTCGGGTCCGCAGGTCCAGCCGTGGGTGTGCCAGGAGGATGCGGTCGACGCCCAGTGCAACCAGCCCGCCGAGTACGAGTTCCAGTACATGAACTCGAACGGCTCGTTCGCGGTCTACGACCCGGAGAACCCGCCCTCAGACGTCGCCACGACGACGACCGACGAGGGCAAGACCGTGCCCTACATCGTCCGCGTCGAGACGGGCTACCAGAACCGCGACCAGTACCGGATCGCCGTCCTCTACGACCCGTCGAAGCCCTTCACTCCGGGGAGCCCCCAGGACGGCTTCAACCACAAGCTTCTGATCACCCACGGCGCCAGCTGCGGCATCGAGCGCCAGGCCGGCTCCGCGCCCGACGTGATGAACACGACTGCGCTCGCGAACGGGTTCGCGGTGATGTCCACGGCGCTCAACAACGCCGGGCACAACTGCAACATCCTCACCCAGGCCGAGTCGATGGTGATGGCGAAGGAGCGCCTCGTCGAGCAGTACGGCGAGCTCCGCTACACGATCGGCACCGGCTGCTCGGGCGGCTCGCTCACCCAACAGCAGGTCGCCAACGCCTACCCGGGGATCTACCAGGGCATCCTGCCCGCCTGCTCGTTCCCGGACGCCTGGTCCACCGGTCAGCAGCTCGCCTCGTACAACCTGCTTCGCCGCTACCTCGAGAACCCGGCCCTGTGGGCGCCGGGCGTCACCTGGGAGCCCGCGTCGATCGGGGCCGTCGAGGGCCACCCGAACCACGTCAACTCGATCGTCTTCGACACCGTCTACTGGACCTCGCTCGGCGTGCCGGACGACGGGTGCCCGGGTGTGCCGACAGAGCAGGTCTACAACGCCGAGTCGAACCCGGGCGGCGTCCGCTGCACGCTCGCCGACTACATGGTCAACGTGTTCGGCCCGCGGCCGAAGGCGCTCTGGACCCCGCAGGAGAAGGCGGTCGGGCGAGGCTTCGCCGGCCTGCCGCTGGGTGACGAGGGTGTCCAGTTCGGCCTGGTCGCGCTGCAGAAGGGCCTGATCACGCCGGACCAGTTCGTCGACCTGAACGTGAAGGTCGGCGGCGTGGACATCGACATCAACCACACCGCCGAGCGGATCGGCGCGACGCAGCCGGCGCTGACGCGCGCATACCGCAGCGGCGCGATCAACCAGGGCAACAACCTCGACAAGGTCGCGATCATCGACCTGCGCGGCCCGGATCCGGGCGCGTTCCACGACGCCTACCGCTCGTGGGCGACGCGCGCGCGGATCGAGCGCGAGCAGGGCCACTTCAAGAACCACGTCATCTGGGTCGGCCACGTTCCGCTGATGGGCGACCCGGGCTTCGTCAGTGAGGGCATCCTCGCCATGGACCGCTGGCTCGCCGCGGTTGAGAAGGACAAGAGCCGCAAGCCGCTCCTCGCGAAGATCGTCGCCAACCGGCCCGATGACATCCAGGACCGCTGCTCGCAGGTCCCGGGCGTCGAGGCCGTCAAGGTCCCGGGCCTCGGGCGCGTCTGCGAGCACGACCAGCTCCAGACCCGCTACGGCACCCCCATCACCGCGGCCGGCGAGAGCATCGCGACTGACACCAACCAGTGTGTGCTGAAGCCGCTTCGCCGCGTCGACCACTACCCGGTCGAGTTCACGGACGAGCAGTGGGCTTTGCTCCAGGCGACGTTCCCCACGGGCGTCTGCGACTGGTCACAGCAGGGGATCAGCCAGCAGGACACGATCCCGTGGCAGACCTACCAGAAGGACGCCGCCGGCAAGCATGTGATCTACGGCGGCATGCCGCTCGGCGCCGCGCCGCGCCGGTCGGGCTTCGGCCTGACGAGCAAGGCGTTCCGCGGCTGGCGCAGCGCAGTCGCGGGCTAGCGGCGGCGCAACGAACGGGGTCAGTCCCCGTTTGTTGCGCCCTCCGGCACCGGCACCTGGCCGCGGCGGGCGTCGGCCAGGCGGCGGCAGACCGGCTTGTCCGCCGACCCGCACTCGAGCAGCCGCACGTTGCGGAACCAGAAGGCGCCCCACTCGCTCGGGTTCACGACGTTCGGCTCGCCCTCGTTGCCGAAGCCGGTCTCGATGGCCGTCCGGTAGGACCACTGCGGCTGGGTCACGAGGCGCAGCTCGTACGGCTCGGGCGGCCCGTCCGCGCGCATGACGTCGGTGACGGTCCGGCCGTTCACCGTCACCACGTGCCGCGCGCCGATCTGCACGATCTCGATCGTGCTCCACTCCGGAAACGACGTCAGCTTCTGCCAGCGCGCGGCGTACTGGCCGAAGAAGCCGCCGGGTAGGTACTCGCCCGCGCTGCGGAGCTGGATCTCCTGCTGGCCGAGGTAGATGCCCGCGTTGTCGTAAAAGTTCTCGCGCCTTACCTCGAGCCGGATGACGACGTCGCGGATCGGCTTGTCGTATTCCATCGAGCACTCGCCGAACTCCGCGTTGTCGCCCGTGCGGAGGTTCGTCGCCGCGCCGTCGCGCAGCGCGCAGCCGGTCTGGCTGAAGCCGTCGAACGACGTCCCGTCGAAGATCGTCTTCATGCCCCGCGGATCGCGCGGCGAGCGGTGCGGCAGCTTCGCGCCGGTCCCCGCCAGGTCCAGCGAGTTGAGCGTGAAGGAGTCGGGCGGCGCGTCCTCGATCTTCAGGAACAGCTCGGGCGCGTCCTCCATCGCCCGCCCCGTCACGGGCACCGGCAGCAGCCGGTAGCAGCCGCCGAAGCCGAGCGTCGCGAAGCGGCTGAAGTTCTGGAGCGTGTTCGACAGGTCCACCGGGCGCAGGAAGGGCGCGCCGTCCGGGCTGTCCTGGCGGATCGAGACGACCGCCGACGGCTCGACCCGCTCGGGCACGACGACGCCGGCGCCCGGCAGCACCGGGTTCGGCGCCCCCGCCACGCAGAAGCGGAACGCGACCGAGTCGATGCGGCGCACGTTCGCGCGCCCGAGCGCGACCACGTCGCCCTTGTTCATCAGCAGCGCGTTGTCGCCCCCGCGCGTGTCCTGGTCGTTCGCGGCGATCACGGTCGGGTCCCCGGCCACCACGTCGCCGTGGTCCGCCTCGATCCGCGCATAGCGCAGCGGCAGCCGGCCGGCGCGCGATCCCAGCCGGATCGTCGTCGCCTCGCCGGCCTGCCAGCCGGCTCTGCGGAGGGCCCGGAAGCCGGGGATCCGGGCCGCGCCGGCGCAGCCGCCGGCGACCGGATTGCGCCGGGCGCGCGAGCGCCGGCCGCGCACGACGCCGCGCTGGTCGCCGGTGCCGAAGGCCACTCGCGCGCGCACGCGCGTGGACGCGCAGCGCTTGCCCTTGACCGTATAGGGGACGCGGTCGCCGAAGTCGACGACGCCGTGGCGCGGCCCGTCGAGCTTGGCGGCGCTCGCGCCGCTGGGCCACGCCGCGGCCAGCGCGAGCGCCACCGCGCCCAGGACGGCCGCGCGCCTCATCCGATGCCCCGTGCGACGCGCATGGCGTTCGCCATGATCGTGTTCGTCGGGTTGAAGCCGGGGAACGTCGGGAACGTCGAGGCATCGGCGACGTAGACGTTCGCGACCTCGTGGAGCCGCCCGCCGGCATCGCAGACCGACGCCTTCGGGTCCGTCCCCATCCGCGCGGTGCCCGCCAGGTGCGCGGACTGGGACGCGCCGGAGTTGATCAAGGGCGTCGGGATGAGCGCCGCGCCGATCGCACCCCGCACCGCGGCGTGCCAGGCCTCGAGGCGCGCGCCGAGCAGCGTGATCGCCGCCTTCTCGTGCTGGTGCGGGCTGTAGGTGATGCGCGCCGCGGGGAACCCGCGCCAGTCGCGGGTCTTCGGGTCGAGGTCGATCCGGTTCCCGGCCTGAGGCAGGTCCTCGCCCACGAGCTGCGACCCGGCGACGCGGCGGTGGAGCGGACCGAGCCGCATCAGCTGCTTGTGCGCCCGGCCGTGGCCGGAGTACCCGCCGAGCAGCGCGGCCTCGAGCATCAGCGGCACCCCGCTGCCCACCTGCACGAGCCCGCCCTTGACGTACGGGACCCCGAGCGACGTCACCTCGGACCCCGTGAAGGGGCCGATCAGGTCGTCCATCTGCAGCGAGTTGCTCTGGCCGCGCAAAGGGTGGATGTCGTCCGGGAGCACCGCGGCGACCTGCGAGAGGTTGTGGAACATCATGTTCCGCCCCACCTGGCCGGAGCCGTTGCCCAGACCCTTCGGGTGCGGCGTGCTCGCGGACATGAGCAACAGGCGTGCGGTGTTGATGGGGCTGCCGGCCAGGACGATCACGTCACCGGCGATCCGGCGCCGCCGTCCGCGCCGGTCGACGTAGCGGACCGCGCGGGCGCGCCGTCCGTTCTTCGTCGTCTCGACGCGGTACGCGAACGCGCGCGCGATCACGCGGACGCGGCCGCTCCGCACGGCCGGGTTGAGCCACGAGACGAGCGCGTCGCCGCGCGCGTTGATCGGGCACCCGAAGCCAGAGCAGAGGCCGCACGAGGTGCACGCAGGCCGGCCCTTGAACGTCTCCGAGTTGACCGCCGCGGGCTGCGGGTAGGAGGTGTAGCCGAAGCCGTCGCCCGCCTCGGCCAGGAGCTGCGCGGCGTATGTGATCGGGTTCGGCCCCATGGCGAAGGGGCGGCTGCGCGGCGACTGCTCGCGCGTGCGCGCCGGCATCGCATCCTGGTCGCCCTGCACCCCGACCTGCCGCTCGACGCGGTCGTAGAACGGCTCGAGGTCCTCGTAGTCGATCGGCCAGTCCGCGACCTGCGCGCCGGGCACGGGCCCGAGGTCGCTCAGCATCTTGAAGTCCTGCTTCCAGAACCGCGGGAACTTCGCGTTGTAGTGGAGCGTCGTGCCGCCCACGGCCGCGCCGAGCTGCCCGAGCGCGCCCTCGGCCGAGCGTTCGACGCCGTCCGCGGCCTCGTCGCGGGTGCGCGCGGTGTAGGGCTCGAGCAGCGGGTCGGGGAACCCGAGCTGCCGCATGGACTTGATCTCGTCGCTCGAGTAGCGCGTGCCGAGCTTGTGGCTCGGCCGCTTCCCGAACCCGGCGCGCAGGTTGCGCCCGCGCTCGATCACGGTGACCGCGAAGCCTCGCCGGGCGAGCTCCCAGGCGGCCACGCTGCCGGCCGCACCCGACCCGACGACGACGGCGTCACGCGCCATCGCGGCCCCCGAGGTCTAGCCCGCCCTCGACGAGCAAACCGAGCTGAGCGCGCAGCGCGCGCTGCGACCCGCCGCTGCTCGCCACGACGTTGTGGGCGAACTCCGGCGACGCGAGCGGCGCGAGCGGAAGGAGCTCCGCCAGCAGCGCCTCCTCGCCGGGCGAGAGATGCTCCTGCTCGGGCAGCGGCTCCTCGACCTCCGCGCGCGTGTAGCCGCGCGGGTGCACGTCGCCGTCCCAGCGCGTGTATCCCCAGCCGACCAGGCTGCGGTTGCCGCCGTACTCGGGCGCGCCGTACATGAACTGGTAGGTGTGGGGCCAGGCCACGTCGATCAGGTCGCCGGCCGGCCCGTCCGAGTTCTGGCGAACGAGCAGGTCCCGCTCGGCGAGCGTCAGGTCGGCGAACCGCCTGTCGCCGGCCGCCTCGTCGAGCGCCGCGAGCCCCTCGCGGTAGATCTGCTGCCAGCCGACGACGGGGCCGTTGAACTCGAGCGACTTCCGCCCCCGCGAGCCCTCGATCCGAAGCCGCCATCCGCGCCGCTCGTACTTGTCGAGCGTGAGGAAGTCCTCGAAGTGGTTGACGGGCGAGCCGGCGCGATCCGAGAACGGGGCGCCCGCGAAGATGCGCGGCGGCTTGGTGCGGAACGCGCCGAGCAGCGCGTCGATCGCCTCGGCGCAGCCCGCCGCGAGCGCGCCGTGGTCCGTGTCGAGCGGCTTGCCGGGAATGAACACGTCCACGAGGCCGCGGAGCGTGTTCAGCTCGGGCTGGGTCAGGAACTGCGCTCGCCCCGGCGTGACGGCGACCGCGACGCCGCCGCCGAACGGGCCGGCCGCACCCGCGGCGAGGACCGCGAGCGTCAGCGCCGTGCCGTCGCGCAGGACGACGCGCCGGGTGACCCCGCGGTCGCGAATGTGATCGTCCGTGTCGGCCATCCCCCGAGCCCCCTTGGTGGCCGCCGATCGTACCCCTCGCCCTGCCGATTCGCGCTAGCTTGCGCGTATGCCCGAGCTGATCCACACCTGCTACCGAATCGGCGACATCGACCGCTCCGTGTCCTTCTACGAGAAGCTCGGACTCGAGGAGGTCGGGCGGATCCCGATCCGCGACGAGGCGACCAACGTCTTCATGGGCCTGCCCGGCGACGGCGCCCGCCTCGAGCTGACGTACAACCACGGCGTCGACTCCTACGAGCTGGGCACGGGCTACAACCACATCGCGATCACGGTGGACGACATCGACGCGACACTCGAGCGGCTCGCCACCGAGGGGATCGAGCCCGAGAAGCCGCCGTACACCGTGCGCGAGGGCGGCTCGCGGCTGTGCTTCGTGCGCGACCCAGACGGCTACCGGATCGAGCTGATCGAGAAGGGCTGACGGTCGGTTCGGGGGCCATGACCCTTCAGCGGATGGACAACGTCCTCATCGTCGTCGACGACCTCGAGGGTGGGAAGGCGTTCTTCGCCGAACTCGGTATGGAGCTGGAAGGCGAGACGACGGTCGAGGGGCCTTGGGCGGATCAGACCGTCGGGCTCAAAGACGTCCGTGCCGACGTCGCCATGATGCGGACCCCGGACGGCCACGGCCGAGTCGAGCTGTCGAAGTTCCACTCGCCGCCGGCGGTCAGGGCCGAGCCGGAAAGCGTCCCGGCGAACGCGCTGGGCATGCGCCGCATCATGTTCGCGGTCGGCGACATCGACGACGTCGTTGCCCGCCTGCGCAGCCACGGCGCCGAACTCGTCGGCGAGGTCGCGCAGTACGAGGACAAGTACCGGCTCTGCTTCGTGCGCGGCCCTGAGGGAATCGTCATCGGGCTGGCCGAGCAGCTCAGCTGAACGACCACCTGGCGAGCTAGTCCCGCAGGCCCACGGCTTCGAGGGCTTCCTCGGGATTCGGGAAGCCCACAAACGACACGATCGCTCCGTCGCGGATCGTCCAGACGTGCCCGTTCCGGTATTCGAACTCGCCGCCGGTGCCGCCGAGGGGTCGGAGACGGTTCCGGACGATCGCCACGACGCGGTCCCCGCTCTCCCGAAACTCCACCGGTTCCGCGATCCATGCGTCGAATCCTGCGGTGAGATCAGAAAGAACCGCTTGAGCCGCTTCGCGCCCTCGGTACGTCCCGGCTCTGGGTCCGGCCTTGAAGGTGAATTCGAAGTCCGGGTGTGCGTCACGGAGCGCGGAACCCAAGTCGCCGAGCCCTTCCTCGTAAACGCGGCGCACTAGCTCAACGTTCTGCTCCGACATCGTCCGCCCAGTATCGCTAGGCGGCCGACCACGACCGCACGGCAGGAAGCGCCTCCTCGGGATCCGAGAAGCCGACGCGGCGGATGATCACGCTGTACGTGACCACCGTGTCCGGGGTCACCTGGACGAGCTTCTCGACCTCGACCGTCCAGTCGTCCCAGATCGACGCCCAATGCCGCGCATGATCCAGGACGACCTGCCGACCGCGCCCGAGGACGCCGTCCGGGATGTTGCGGCCATCCCATTCGACATCAGGATGGAAGGCTTCGAGTGACGCTTTCCCATCGCCGCGGGCGAACGCATCCCACATCTCCCGGCACGACGTCGATCGGCTCCTTCATCAGGTGAGAAGTCCGGACCAGCTACGGCGCGACCGAATAGGTCACGCCGTCCAGCGACGTGAAGCTCTGCGCATCGGCGAACGCCTCGCCAGCCTGGATCGCGGTGGCGCCGCTCGGAGCGATGTTGACCCGGCCCGGCTTACCGTTGATCAGGGTGGTGCTGACGTACACGCTTTTCGCCGGCCGGAACTTCGCCGGGAGCACGAATGCGGTGGAGTTCGCTCCCGTGGTGAACATCGCTCCGCGCAGGTGGACCACGCCCATCCCATCGAGCGCCGCGGCCGGCGTGTGCGTTCCCGACCCGTACGCAGCCCAGTTGTTCACGAGCGTCAGGTTCTCGAACACGAGATCGGGAATGTCGGCGACCGTCGGGTCCGGATACGTGCCGCTTAGGTCGCCTCCGGCGGCCACGCCGTCGATCGAGTCGGCGCCGGCTGGGCCCTGCTCGCCCTGCTCACCTTGCTCGCCCCGAGGTCCTACCAGTTGAGCGGCCTGTCCGGGATCGAAATCGTCGAGCCGGAGCGACGAGTTCTTGACCTTCGCCGAGCTCACCGAGTTCCGGCCCAGGTCGGCCTTCTTCACCTGACCGTTCTTGATGTGTTTCGACCTGACGCTGTTCTTGTCGATCTGCGTCAGGGCGATCGAGGTTCCGCCGAGTGCGACGAACACTGCGATTACGGACATCACGTTCGCGAAGCTCAGGTGAGAGCGAAGCCGACCGGTCATGTGCGAGAGCGTATCCCCGACGGCGAAAACGCGCTAGAACGGCGGCGGGCCGAGGATCTCCACGCCGTACCGGGACGCCGCTGCCTCGACCTTCGCCATGTCGGGCGGGCCCGCCGGAGGGAGAACGCGGTCCTGCGCCGGTTCCCCGGCCGCGCGGAAGAAGGCCTCGTGCTGGGCCGTCGTCAGGACCAGGATCCGCGACGGCTCGGCGTCCACGCGGAACGCGTGCTCGACGCCTGCGGGCACGTGCACGGTCCCGCCTGGGCCGACGGTGCGGGTGGTACCGCCCGCATGGAAGGTCGCCTCTCCTTCGAGCACGTAGAACGTCTCCGCGTCGTCCGGCTGGCGGTGAAGCGGCGTGGCCATTCCGCGCGGCGCGAACTGCTCGACGAGGCACAGACCGGTGCCCTCGGACGGCAGGCGCACGAGCGCGAGCGTGCCGAAGAACCAGAGCGCCTCGCCCTCATCGTGGGCGAGCACGAACGCCGTCGGGTCGGTGCTCATGAAAAGCGACCCTAGGCGACGCAGGCCGCGGCGGCCCGAATCGGGCGCCAAAGCGCCCGCCGGTAGGATCGCCGCCATGCTCTCTCCCAAGCCGTTCCATCTGATTCTCGCTCTGCTCGCCGCCGTCCTGCTCGCCTTCTCCGGCTGCGGGGATGACGGCGGGGAGGAAGCCGCGTCGCCGCTCGACGAGGCGCTCGGGTACCTCTCCGAGGACGCCGCGTTCGCGTTCATCGTGTCGAGCGACCTCGAGGACTACGACGACGTCCGCCAGCTCAGCGAGCGGTTCCCGTTCGGCGGCCAGGTCGAGAACCTGCTCCAGCAGGCCCTGGCCGAGGAGGGTGTGGACTTCGAGGAGCAGATCGAGCCCCTCCTGGGCAACGAGATCGTGATCGGGACGGACGACAACGCGAGCTTCATCGACTCGGAGGACGACACGCCGTTCGTGCTGGCGGTCGAGACCGGTGACGCGGACGCGCTCGAGGAGCTCGCCACGAGCGCCGGCCGCGACGCGGGGGAGAGCGAGGGTTACGACATCTACCAGGGCCAGGAGGACGACACCTGGCTCGCGGTCAAGGACGAGATCGTCGTGCTCTCGAACTCCGAGGAGACCCTGAACACCGCGCTGGCGCAGCGCGGCGAGGACAACCGGCTCACCGAGGAGGACGTGGACGCGGCCTTCGAGGAACTGCCCGGTGACGCGCCGCTGAAGGTGTACGTGAACGTGGCCGCCCTGCTCGAGGTCGACCCGGACACGCAGGAGGCGCTCAAGGTGAAGTGGGTCGAGAGCCTCGAGACGCTGGGCGTCTCGGCCGACGTGGGGGAGGACGAGGTCGCGATCGACTGGTTCCTTCGCACCGACTCGAGCGATCTCTCGGACGAGGATCTGCCGATCGCCACGGGCTCCGAGGCGCCGCAGCTCCTCGAGCGCGCGGGTGACAGCGCCGAGATCGCGGTCGCGCTGCGCGAGCCCGCGCAGGTGATCGACTTCGCCCTCGCCACTCTCGAGGCGATCGATCCCGCGACCGCCGCGCAGTTCGAGGCCGGCAAGGCGGGCATCGGCCAGCGGCTCGGGGTGGACATCGACGATGACGTGCTCGCCCAGCTGACGGGCGATGTCGCTGCCGTCGCGCGGATCGACGGCAGCTTCGGCACGCGCCTGGCGCTCGAGGACGGGCCCGCGTTCCAGCGGACGCTCGCCAAGATCATGGTCGGGCTCCCCAGGTTCGCGGACGGCGTGGTCGTGACCAGGCCGAAGGCCGGCGACCGCTTCTACGGCGTCGCGACATCCGACGGCGAGAGCTTCGCCGTCGGCGTGGTCGGCGACTCGCTCGTGGTGGCGAACGACCCGGTCTTCGCGAGCGACGTCGCGACGCGCGACCTCGTGGACGCCGAGGGCCAGGAGGGTGCGCTCGTGGCCGTCGCCGACGCCGAGCAGCTCGCGAACGCCGTGCTGGCGCAGTTCGCCGGTGGCATCGAGGGCCTGGGCGGGAGCCTCTTCACGGGCCCGCTGGGCGACCTGCTGAGCTCGACGACCGCGGAGACGGACGGGGTAACCGGCCGGCTCGAGCTGAAGATCGAATAGCGGGGCCGCTGGCTAGGACCAGCGGTCCCAGTTACGCAGCGAGGGGTACGGGTCGATCGGCTCGCCGCCGCCCCACCACGTGCCCTGCCAGATCTCGAAGTGGAGGTGGGCGCCGAACGAGGCGCCGGTGTTGCCCACGTTGCCGATCCACTGACCGGTCTTGACCCACTGGCCCTGGCGGACCCGGACCGAGCCGGTCTGCATGTGCATGTAGACGTAGTCGCGGGTCTGGCCGGCGGCGTCGATCACGACGTAGTGGCCGGCACCTGAAGCCTGGAATGCGACGGTCTTCACCCGTCCGCCACGCGCGGCGCGGATCTGGGTCCCGAGCGGCGCACCGATGTCCTGGCCCTGGTGCTTGTGGCCGCTGCGCGGCGCGCCGAAGCGCGAGCCGGGGTCGCCGTAGGGGAAGTTGCCCTTGAGCGGGAAGCGGAAGGGGAACACGCCGAGCTCGTCCACCGCGCTCGTCCGGGCGGCGCGCACGAGCGGGTTGCCGGCCGGGTCCTTCGCGCGGACGCGGACGCGGTAGCGGCCGGCGGAAAGGGCACCGCCCTCACGCCCCGTGAAGCGGTAGGTGTGCGTGACCCCGGTCGTGCGCTGGCCGAGGTCGATCCGGCGGACGACCTCGCCGCTCTTCGAGTTGACGATCACGAGGTCGGCGCTGACCACGTCGGCGCGGTCGTTGATCTGGAACCTGACGCGGGCGGCGCGACCGAACAGGTACACGCGCGACGCGCTCACGCTGAAGCTGGTCAGCAGCGGGTTGCCACCGCTGCGGGTCGCCTTCGGCGTCCGCGGCTCACGCTTCGGCTTCGGCTTCGGCTTCGGCTCGGGCTTGGGCTCGGGCTTCGGGTCGACCGTCTGGCGGGGTGGCTGGAGCTCCCCGTAGCCCGCGCCACCGTGGCCGGGCGTCTGGGCGGCGCCGTCGCCGGCTGACGCGGCAGGCGTCAGCGCGAAGGTCGCGAGAAATACAAGTTTTGGCAGGGTTCGGCGGAACACCCTCCCTGCGTCGGCATCCTGGCCACGAGTCCTCTATCCCCGGACGGGACCTAGAACGTCTGTCCATAAAAGCCCTGCACGCGGCTATGCAGCCTGCATCCGGGTCATGACTTCCAAGGCGCCGTTCTTGTTCAGGGGCTCATTCAGGTTCCCGCATTTGGGGGACTGGACGCACGAGGGGCACCCGAGCCGGCACGGGCATTCGGCGATCAGGCGCCGCGCGTCGTCCACGAGCGTCTCGAACAGGCGGAAGCCGATCCGGGTGATGCCGACCCCGCCCGCGTGGCCGTCGTAGATGAACACGGTCGGGCGCGCAGTCTGGGGGTGGGCGTTCGTCGAGAGCCCGCCGATGTCCCAGCGGTCGCACATGGCGATCAGGGGGAGCACGGCGATCTGCGTGTGCTCGGCGGCGTGGAGCGACCCGAGTAGGACCTCGAGCGGAAACTCCGACCGCAGCAGAGGGTCCGGGACCTCGTACCAGAGCGCCTGGGTGACGAACTGCTGCTCGGGCAGGTCCACCGGCTCGAGGTCGAGCACCTCGTGGTCGGCCACGCGCTTTCGCTGGAAGGCGACCACCTGCTCGGTCACCGAGACGACGCCGAAGGACAGCTCGACGCCGTAGGCCGAGCGGCGGTCGAGCACCTCCTCGATGTAGGTGTCGGTCTCCTTCTTCGGCTGCGTGTACCAGTCGCCCGAAAACGGGCGCACGAGCGCGCGGCTGCTGTGCAGGTCGAGCTCCTCGACCTCGAAGCTCTGGCCGAGGTGCAGATAGACCGCGCCCGGGTGGATGGTGGAGTGGGCGCGGCCGACCTCGACCGAGCCGATCAGCTCGCCGCCCTCCGACTCGACGACTGCGACGGCCTCCATCCCCGACGAGCGGAGCGAGATCCGCCCGGCCGGGAACTCGTCGGTGCGCGGCGTGTACCGGCCGTTCCGCTCGCGCAGCCGGCCCTGCGCGACGAGCCGCTCGGCATGCGCCTCCCAGCGCGGACCGAGCGCGTCGGCATCGTCGGCCGAGAGCGGGAGCTCGTAGGCCGCCGCGACCAGGTGCTGGGCGTGGATTTCCTCGGACTCGTGGTCGAGGATCGCCTGCTCCACGGGACGGTCGAGGAACTCGTCGGGGTGGCGGCAGAAGAACTGGTCGAGCGCGTCGTCGCCGGCCACGTAGAGCGCCAGGCCGGTGTGGCGGCGCCCCGCCCGGCCCCACATCTGGCGCAGGCTCGCGACGGTGCCGGGGAACGTCACGCAGACGGCGGCGTCGAGGTCGCCCACGTCGATCCCGAGCTCGAGCGCGTCGGTGGCGACGACCGCGAGCAGCTCGCCCTCGGACAGGCGCCGCTCGATCTCGCGCCGCTGCGTCGGCGTGTATCCCGCCCGGTACGGGGCGATCCGATCGCCGAGGTCGGCCCGCCCCGCGTCCTCCAGCCGGAGCCGGGTGAAGCGCTGGATCAGCTCGACGCCCCGGCGTGATTTGAGGAAGCAGATCGTGCGCACCTCGGCCTGCATCAGCTCGCTGAGGAGCTGGGCCGCCTCGGAGAGCGCCGAGCCGCGGATGCCGGCGTCCTCGTCCACGAGCGGCGGGTTCCACATCACGACCTGGCGCTCGGCGTGCGGTGCGCCGTCGCGGTCCACCAGCTCGAGGTCGAGGCCGGTCAGCCGCTCGCCCAGCTCGAGCGGGTTGGCGATCGTGGCGCTCGTCAGGACGAAGCGGGGCTCGGTGCCGTAGGCGCGGGCGAGCCGGCGGAGGCGACGGAGCACATTGCCCACGTGGGACCCGAACACACCGCGGTAGACGTGCGCCTCGTCCACGACCACCCAGGCCAGGTTCGCCAGCACGTCGCCCCAGTTCCGGTGATGGGGCAGCACGCCCACGTTCAGCATGTCGGGATTCGTGAGGATCAGGTTCGAGCGGCCGCGGATCGCGCGCCGCTCCTCCTTCGGCGTGTCGCCGTCGTAGATCGCGTGGTTCAGGAACGGCGCGCGCAGCTCGTGCAGCTTGCGCGCCTGGTCCTGGGCGAGCGCCTTCGTGGGGTAGAGATAGAGCGCGCGGGCGCGCCGGTCGCGGGCGAGCGTGTCGAGCACGGGCAGGTTGAAGGCGAGCGACTTGCCGCTGGCGGTGCCGGTCGTGACGATCACCGGCCCGCGCATCGCCGCCGCGTAGGCCGCGGCCTGGTGCGAGTAGAGCTGTTCGATGCCGGCGCGGGCGAGCGATTCGCTGAGTGCCGGATGGAGCCCGTCAGGGAGCGGGGCCAGCTCCGCCGCGCGCGCGCCGTAGCGGGCCTGCTGCACGAGCTGCTCGCCGCGCCCGGACTCGATCACCGCGTGCCAGGGGGTCTTCGCGGCGGTCTTGGGCATGGCGGGCCACTATAGGTTGCGCGGCCAATGGCGATCCGGTGCGTCTATACCGACCTCGACGGCACGCTCCTGGGGCGCGGCGCCTCGCTATTCCGCGACGGCGAGGGTGGCTTCACGCTGCTTCCGGCGCGCGCCCTCGAGGCCTGCCACCGCGCCGGCGTGGAGGTCGTGCTCAAGTCGGGCCGGCGCAAGGCGCAGGTGATGGAGGACGCGCGCCTCCTCGGCCAGACGGCGTACATCTACGAGGTCGGCTGCGGCCTCCACGTGGACGGTGAGGACACCTTCCTCGGCGAGCTTCACCCGCAGGACGGCAGGACGGTGTGGCAGCAGATCGAGGAGTCCGGCGCGCCGGCGATGTTGCTCGAGCGCTACGCCGGCCGGCTCGAGCCGCACGCGCCCTGGCACCTCGACCGCCACTTCTCGCACCTGCTGCGCGGACTGGTGGACGTGGAGGAGGCGAACGCGCTGCTTCCCGACAACCTGCGGCTCGTGGACAACGGCGACATCTCGCCGAAGGAGACCCTGCTCGGCCTCGAGGGCCGGCCGCACGCGTACCACCTGATCCCGCGCGGGGCATCGAAGGCGGCCGCGGTCGCCGCCCACATGCGCGCGCGCGGGTACGCGCGCGAGGAGTGCATGGCGGTCGGCGACTCGGTCGAGGACATGGGCGTGGCCGAGCACGTGGAGCGGTTCTTCCTGGTCGCGAACGCGAAGGTCACGCCCGCGGGGGAGAACGTCGAGGTCACGGAGGCCTCACACGGCGAGGGTTTCTACGAGGCGGTCGTCAGATCGCTTGCAGAGGCGAAATAGCTCGTAACGATTGAAACGAGCGGTGTATGTGCGGATTGCAACGCACTTACCAAGGGGCCTGGCCCCCTGGTAAACGGGACCAAGGAGGTTCTGATGTCACGTCTCTCCGACTCACACCACTTCCGCAAGACGATTGCGGGGGTCTGCATGATCGGCGCACCGCTCTTCCTGCTGATCGCGATGGTGATCCATCCGGAGCGCAAGAGCGACGTCGGTGACCAGCTCGCGGTCGTCGCGGGCGAGATGGACGCCTGGTACGCCTCACATCTGATCGCGGCGATCGCGCTGGTCTTGGCGGTCCCGGCGGTCCTCGGGCTCATGCACATGCTGCGCGAGCGCGAGGTGGCGTTCGGCCACGTCGGCGGCGCTCTGGCGCTGCTCGGCCTGATGGCGACCACCGGCGTCGTGGCGATCGAGGGCTTCGTCGGCTGGCAGGCCGCCGCGTCGCCAAGCCCGGAGATGACCGCGCTGTTCGAGCGGATCACCGAGACCACGGGAATCGTTGTCCCGTTCTTCGTGATGTCGCTCGGGTTCGCCGCCGGGATGCTGTTCCTGGCGTCCGGCCTCTACCGCGCCCGGGCCGTCCAGTCGTGGACGGCCGCGATGCTCGCCGTCGGCGCGGTCGTGCTCGCCGTCGGCAACGCCGCGGCGAGCGACCTGTTCGCGATCCTCGGCGGGGCTGTCCTGTTCGTCGGCTTCGTGCAGGTCGGCCGCATGGTGCTGGCCGAGTCCGACGAGGAGTGGGAGCACACGCCCGAGTACCGCGGCTCCCGCCCGCTGGCCGGGACCCGCTAGGCGAGGTTTCGACCCGCGCGCCTCAGGGCGCGCGGGTCACCCGCCTCCTGCACGCTCGCCAGGTCGAGGACACGCCTGCCGAAGAGGTCGAGTGCGTCCTCGCCGACGACCGCGTGGCACCACACTCCCGCCTGCCGGCACCGCGTCGCCACCTCGGCCACCGCCTTGCCGGCGAGCGTCGTCTCGTCCAGCCGCCCCTCGCCGGTCACGACGAACGCGGCGCTGCGCATCAGCCCGTCGAACCCCAGCGCGTCGAGAACGTACGACGGCCCGGCCACCAGCTCCGCACCGAGCTCCGACCAGAGCGCGCCCGAGATGCCGCCGCCGCACCCCGTCATCGGGACACCACGCGGGTCGCGCCGCATCGAGCGCGCCCGGCTGGAGAGCCGGCGGCGCAGGCGCGCGACGGTGGCCGGGTCGGCTCCCTTCTGAGGCCCGAATACCGCCGCCGCCTCGTCCCAGGGGGTGCGCACGTCGCACACGGCGGTGAAGCGGACGCCACGCGGCACCGCTCCGATTCCGCTCAGCATGCCCGCCCCGCCATCCACCGTCGCAGTGCCGCCGCAGGCCACGATCACGCGTCGGGCGCCCTCCGCGATCGCGGCGGCGATGAGCTGCCCGGTGCCCGCCGAGGTCGCGGTCCAGGCGTCGCGCTCGGACTCGTCCAGGCGCCCCAGGCCGCTGGCCGCCGCCGCCTCGACCACCGCCGTCTGGCCGTCGTCGAGCACGCCGAACCAGGCGTCGACCTCCCGCCCCAGCGCGTCGACCCCACGCGCCGGCCGTCGCCGCGCCCCGAGCGCGGCCGCGGTCCCGTCGCCGCCGTCGGCCACGGGCAGCTCGATCGCCTCCTGGCCGGCGTCGCGCAATCCGGCCGCGATTGCGCCGGCCACGTCGGCCGCGCCGAGCGTGCCCTTGAACTTGTCGGGCGCGACGAGCACCGCCATCCTGAGAAGCTTTGCGGAATGGCCGCGCCGAAAGCCCTGACCCTGGACGTCGGCGGGCGCGAGGTGCGCGTGTCGAGCCCGGACCGCGTGATCTTCCCCGCCACCGAGCGGACGGACCCGGTCACGAAGCTCGACGTGGTCGAGTACTACGTGGCGGTCGAGGACGGGATCATGCGCGCGCTGCGCGATCGGCCGACGGCGCTCGAGCGGTGGCCGAAGGGCGTCCAGCCCGGCTTCGTGTTGACCACGCGCGACGGCAAGAAGGGCGACGCCTTCTACCAGAAGCGGGTCATGTCGGGTGCGCCCGACTACGTGCAGACCGCACGCATCCAGTTCCCGTCCGGCCGGCACGCGGACGAGATCTGCCCGACCGAGATCGCCGTGGTCGCCTGGTGCGCGCAGATGGGCACGATCACATTCCACCCGTGGCCCGTGCGCTCGGACGATGTGGACCACCCGGACGAGCTGCGGGTGGACCTCGATCCCCAGCCCGGGACGGACTACGAGGACGCGGCGCGCGTCGCCGGGGAGGCGCGCCGGCTGCTCGACGACCTGGGCTACGTCGGTTTCCCGAAGACCTCCGGCGGGCGCGGAATCCACATCTACGTGCGGATCGAGCCGCGCTGGACCTTCACCGACGTCCGCCACGCCGCGATCGCCTTCGGCCGCGAGCTCGAGCGCAGGCTGCCGGGCGAGGTGACGACGAAGTGGTGGAAGGAGGAGCGCGGGGAACGCGTCTTCGTGGACTACAACCAGAACGCGCGCGACCGGACGATCGCCTCCGCATACAGCGTGCGCTCGAAGCCCGGCGCGCCGGTGTCCGCTCCGCTTGACTGGGACGAGCTGGAGGACGTCCGCCCGGAGGAGTTCACGGTGGCGACGATGCCCGGCCGGTTCGCCGAGGTCGGCGACCGGCACGCGGCGATCGACGAAGTCGCGCACTCGCTCGAGCCGCTGCTCGAGATGTGGGAGCGGGACGAGGAGTGCGGGCTCGAGGACATGCCCTATCCGCCCGACTACCCGAAGATGCCCGGCGAGCCCAAGCGCGTGCAGCCCTCGCGCGCGAAGAAGGACTAGGCACCCCCGACCCGCCGTCGACGAATGTTCGACGGCTGTTTGCGCCAGCCGCGCCCCATTTGGGCTCGGCGCACTTACCTTGGGTAACGCCGCACGGAACGCGGCCAGTCACTCTCTCTCATCTCCCAGGGGTCTCGCTTGAACTCGTTGCGCTCGCGGCTGCTCGCCGCCGTCGTCTTCGTTTGTCTTCTCACCGCCGGTGCCGTCGCCGTGGAGGCGTCGGGCAACGGCCCATGCCCGGGCGCGGCGGACTGCCCGTGGAACTCCGTCTCGACGTTCCCGGCGACGGTCGACGGGCTCCGGAGCGCTGACGACGTCGCGGTCGATCCGAGCGACGGCGACATCTACGTCGTCGACTCGTTCCTGAACCGGGTCGTGCGCTACGTGGGCGGTGACACGGCCGACCCGGCCAAGCGCGAGATCTGGGGCGCGCGGCTCGGGACGGGCCCGGAGACCCACTTCATCGGGGAGTTCGACGCGCCCCACGGCGTCACGGTGGATCCCGACGGGAACGTTTGGGTCGCGGAGGTCAACGGGAACCGCGTGCAGAAGTTCACCGAGGACGGCGACCTCATCCTCGTCCTGGGCGGCAACCAGGGCAGTGCGAACGGGCAGTTCATCTTCGCGCGCGACGTCGCGGTGGACGCCGACGGGAACGTCTACGTCGTCGAGACCGGCGACATCGATTTCCCGGAGGGCGGCGGGTCGCCGATCTTCCATAGCCGCGTCCAGAAGTTCGACTCAGACGGCGTGTTCATCGCCAAGACGGGCGATGGTCAGTTCACCGGCGGCGACCCGACCGGAGTCGCCGTGGACGGCACCCACGTGTACGCGACCGACGGGAACCGGGTGCTGCGCTTCCTCGCTTCCGATCTGTCGGCGGCGCCGCTCGGCGACGACACCCCCGACCCCGACGGCAACGGCAACCTGTCCGGCGTCGACGTCCTCGGCGGCGTGGTCTACGTCACCGACGAGTGGGGCGAGCTGCACGAGTACGAGGGCGGTGCCTGGACGACCCACGAGGTCGGCGACAACAGCAACCCGTCGGGCATCGACGCGGCGACGGTCGGCGGCACGGACTACGTCTTCGTGGCCGACGGCCTCAACCCGCACGTCCGCCGCTTCACCACCGACCTGGCCGCGGGCCACACGTCGCTGGCGAAGCCCGCGGACTCCCAGCTCTTCCGGCCCACCGGCGTGGCGGTCGACGGCGGCGGGAACGTCTGGGCGGTTGAGGGGGATGGCTCGAACGCGGACTCCAACTACCACCGCGTCACGAAGTACAACCCCGACGGCACCCTGGCCGGGCGCTTCGGCGCGGACGGCGGAAGCGGCAGCTCGGGGGGCGCGCTCGGCGAGTTCAGCTTCCCCCAGGACATCGCGGCCGCGGGCGACGACATCTACGTCGCCGATTCGTCCAACCATCGCATTCAGCTCTTCGACGGCACCGACTGGAGCGAGATCGCGCCGCCGGGCGCCGGCTTCCTCTTCCCGTCCGGGCTCGCCCTCGCCGGCGGGGACCTCTACGTGGCCGACGGCGACTACTACGACGGCCGGGTCTGGAAGCTCTCCGGTGGCACGTGGACCGATCTGGACTTTCCCACGCCGGACGATGGCTACTACCCGCTGGACGTCGCGGCCGACGCCAGCGGGAACGTCTACGCGTCGACCAGCGAGGGCGAGATCGTCAAGCGCAGCGCGGCCACGGCCGACTGGGCTCCGATCGCGAGCGACCTGAACTTCGCGCGGTCGATCGACTTCGCCGACGGCCACCTCTTCGTCGCGGACACGAACAACGACAAGGTCGTGAAGATGACCCCCGCCGGCACCGTCGCAGCGGCGTGGGGTGCGGGCGAGTTCCCTGCCCTCTGCCCGGGTGAGATCAACTCGCCTGAGGGAATCGCGGCGACGGCCGACGGCGACCACGTCTTCGTCGCGAACAACATCGGCTACGGCATCTCGAAGTTCTCGTTCAACGGGGCGCCGAACGTCCCGGCCTGCGACACCGACGGGCCGAGCCTCGTCCTCGACTCCCCGCACAACGGCGCCTCGGGCGTCAGCTCGACGCCGACGTTCAGCGGCGGGAAGGGCGACCTCGCGACGGACTCCGACACCGTCACCGTGCGCCTGTACCAGCGCGCGGCCGGTAGCTCGGCCCTGCGCCGCGTGGGCAACCCGCTCCAGGTCACGGTCGAAGGCGAGGACTGGTCGGTCGACTGGGCGGATGCGGCGCTCGCGGACGGCGAGTACTGGGTGGTCGCGAGCCAGAGCGACGACGCCGGCAACACCCGCCACACGAACCTCGGCTCCGACGAGTGGGGTGCCCGCCGGTTCACCGTCGGTGCCGCGACGGCGACGACCCCGAGCCCGACGGTCGACGCGATCACGGCGACCAAGGACACGACCCCCGACCTCGCGGGCACCGCTTCGAACCAGGCCGGCGACAGCGACGTGACGATCAAGATCTACTCCGGTAACTCGACCGGCGGCGCGCCCATCCGCACGATGACGACGCCGCGCAACGGTACGAACTGGTCCCTGGCCAACGAGGCATGGGCCGGCGCAGGCGGCGCGCTGGGCGCCGGCGTCTACACGGCTCAGGCGAGCCAGACCAACCCGGTCGCGACCCCGAACGAGGGGGTCAGTACCGCTCGCACGTTCGAGGTCGACACCACCGCCCCGGTGGTGAACCTCTCGAGCCCCGCGGACAACTCCTACACGAAGAGCCGCCAGCCGGCGATCACCGGCGCCGCGGGCAGCAAGACGGGCCTGAGCTCCGACTCGGACCTCAGCTTCCAGCTCCAGAAGCTGACCTCAGGCGGCTACGTGCCCGTCGACCAGGGCGTGATCGACGACGGCTTCTTCCAGGTCTCGAAGCCCACGACGAGCACGTCGTTCTCGACCCAGATCCCGGTCTCGCTCGCGGACGGCACCTATCACCTGCGCGCATACCAGTCCGATGCCTCCGGCCACAACAATCCGCAGGACGCCCGCAGCTCGCGTCTCTTCACGATCGACAACCAGGCGCCGGCGCTCCATCTCTCGAATCCGGTCGACAACTCGTCGACGACCGACGCGACGCCGACAATCGACGGCACCGCCGGGCACGCTGCGAACGACGGCAACGTCCGCTTCGAGCTGAACCGCTGGACGGGCTCGCAGTGGGTGAGCCACCACAACTGGCAGATCTCGCACCCGGCGAGCGCGTCCTTCTCGACGTCCGTGCCGGTGAGCCTGTCGCCGGGCCTCTACCACCTGCGCGCCTACCAGGGCGACAGCGTCGGCAACGAGGCCGCGCAGGGCCCGGCGACCTCGCGCCAGTTCACGGTCAAGGCGATGTTCAACCCGCCGAAGCTGAAGATCAGCTCGCCGGGCCACCTGAGCGCCACCAACTCGCGCACGCCGACGATCTCGGGCACGAGCGACACGGCCGGCCAGGTGCGGGTCGAGCTCCACCGCTGGACGGGCTCGCAGTGGGCGTTCCACGCGAACTACTACGCCACCGTCTCGAACGGCTTCTGGTCGGCGAAAGTCAGCCCGGGCCTGCCGGACGGCACCTACAGCCCGGTCGCGTACCAGACGAACCTCGGCGCCCAGACGGGCAACGCAACGGGCGGCTGGTGGGACGTCGACACGATCGCGCCCGCCAAGCCCCGCATCACGAGCCCGGCGCACAACTCGAAGACAGGCACGCAGACGCCGACGTTCTCCGGTACGGCCGACCCGAACGCCGGCAACAAGGTCTACCTGGAGCTTCAGGGCTACCAGAACAACGGCCAGTGGAAGGTGCTGAAGCTCGAGACGCTCAACCGCAACGGCGGCGGCTGGTCCTTCAAGCCCACCGACTACAAGCTCACCGAGGGCTACTTCGCCGCGTTCGCGTACCAGTACGACGACGCCGGCAATGTCGCGATCTCGGATGCCTCCAGCTTCCAGGTCGACCTGAACGCGAAGGCGCCCGACAACCCGGGCACCAACAACGACACCTGCCAGAAGACGCTCGACTACGGGCCGTTCCACGTGGAGGGCACCTGCCTCCAGCGCGAGGGCCTCACCTGGGTCTCGACGGCGAAGCTGAGCTTCAACGGCCTTCAGCTCCAGCCGGAGGGCGGGAACGCGAAGGTGATCCTCGACCCCTTCAACCTGCGGATCGCGGCGCAGGGCAAGGTGAAGGTCGTCCTCGGCCCGAAGCACCTCTGCCTCGCGGACCCGACGCGGATCATCTCGGACACCTGCTTCCGCACCTACACGGTCGGGCCGTTCACCCTGTACGAGGGCTCGTTCGACTGGTCGTGGCAGGGCAAGGTCCAGCTTCCTGACAAGCCCCAGTTCGGGGTGCCCGCGTGGGGCGGCGTGCAGCTGCCGCAGCTTCCCGGTCTCGGCGGCTTCAACCTGCCGAACCTGCAGATCCCCGGCTGGGGCTCGGTCGCCCTCCCGGACTTCGGGCAGCTCAAGGGGCCGGACATCGGCAAGCTCTCGCTGCCGAGCCTTAACGCCCCGAACATCACGCTGCCGGAGAAGTACTTCGGCAACTTCAAGTTCGACCTGCCGAAGCTGTCGATCGGCACGAGCGGGGCGACGAACATCTTCGGCTTCCCGATCGAGGGCCGCCTGGGCCTGCGGTTCGCCGACCAGGGCGTCTACATCGACGCGGGCCTGAAGATGCCGCAGCTGCTGGGCGGCACCGTCGGAGACGCCACCCTGTTCGTCGGCACGAGCGGAAACATCCTCGCGAAGAACCTTCACCTGGGGGTCGCGAGCGCACCGCTCGGGCCGATCGGCTTCCGCGACATCTCGATCGACTTCGACGCGGCGACCCAGCTGTGGTCGGGGCGGGGGATCATCGACCTGCCGTTCCCACCCGACGGGCTCGCGATCGGCGCCGGCGCCGGCTTCAAGGACGGCCAGCTCGTGAATGCCGAGGCGATCTTCGAGAAGAACATCCCGATCGCCACCTCGGGCCTCTTCCTGTATGGCGGCTCCGTGTTCTTCAAGACGGTGCCGCGACGCGTGGTCGGGGGAACGATCGCGCTCGGCCTCGGGCCGGCGATCAAGGGCGCCTCGGCGGTCCGTGTGGACACGAAGATCGCGTACACGTTCGCGGACCCCGGCTATCAGAGCTCGTTCCGCTTCGACGGCGGCATCAAGGTGGTTCAGATCCCGCTGGGCAGCGGCTTCGTGGAGATCTTCGAGGAGGGCCTGATTACGTTCGGTGGCGAGTTCGGCAAGGACTTCGGCAACGGCTTCAAGGCCAAGGCGTACGTCGACGGCTGGATCCAGGGCCCGCAGAAGCGCTTCAACGTCTACGGCAAGGGCGAAGTGAAGCTGGGCGACTGGTTCGAGTTCGACGGCGAGGTGAACGTGTCGCACATCGGCGTCGGCGGCTGCGCCTTCGTCAACAGCTGGGGCAAGAACATCAAGTTCGGCGCCACCTACAAGTGGAGCGGCGCGTTCAACCCCATGTGGGACTCGTGCTCGGTCGGCGCGGTGAAGGCGACCAAGGCGACCGCGCGCGTGGCGGGCGCCAAGCAGACCGTGAACGTGCCCGGCGGCGAGGAGGCGTACGTGCTCGGCTTCAAGGGCCGCGCGGGCGCCCCGGACGTCACGCTGACCGGCCCGAACGGCGAGAAGTTCTCGACCGCGGGCAAGAGCGGCGTGAACGGCGACTTCCTCGTGGTCCACATCCCCGAGCAGAACCTCACCCAGGTCGTCCTGCACAAGCCCGCCGGCGGGTCCTGGACGGTCGAGACCGCCGACGGCTCGACGCCGGTCGACCAGGTCCTCGCCGCCGAGACGATGCCGACCCCGGACGTGGACGCGAAGGTCACGGGCAAGGGCTACGAGCGCACGCTCGAGTACGACGCGAGCGAGGTCCAGGGCGGCCAGCGCGTGACGTTCGTCGAGTCCGGCCCGAAGGACATGGAGAAGGTGATCGGCGAGGTCAAGCCGGGCAAGGGCAAGGTCCGCTTCACGCCGATCGCCGGACCGGCCGGGAAGCGCACGATCGAGGCCGTGGTGAGCGAGGACGGCGTGATGCGCTTCAACCTGGACAAGGTCGCCACGTTCCGGGCGTCGAAGACGCCGATCCCGGCAGCGCCGCGCAAGGTCGTGTCGAAGCGCAAGAAGGGCAAGGCCGCGGACACGGTCAGGACGACCTGGACGAAGGTCGCGGGTGCGGCGACCTACCGTGTCACGGTCGTGCTGAACGGACGCCGGCAGCTCTACGAGACGCGCAGGACCAAGCTGAAGGTGCCGGGCCTCTTCGACCGGTCATCGGCCTCGATCTCCGTGGCCGGGGTCAACGCCCTCGGCCAGGTCGGCAAGGCGAAGAAGGCCAAGATCAAGGCGCCGAAGGCGAAGCACCCGCCGAAGAAGAAGGGCACGGGCAAGAAGAGGCGCCGCTAGCAGCCTTCTGGACGTATGACCGATGGCGAATCGCGCCAGGGGGACGTAGCTTGGCGAGGTGACTCGCGCGCGCGGGAACGGATTCCGCCCACTGCTGGCTGCCTGCCTGACGGTCCTCGCAGCGCTCGTGATGAACGTCGGCTCGGCCTCGGCCGCCGCATGCCCCGGCTCGCCCGACCCGTGCCCGTGGACCGGCACGCCGGAGATCTTCGGGGACGTCGCCGACGGTTCGCTGCGGCTCGCCCAGGACATCGCCTTTGACGCGCCGAACGGGATCGTCTGGATAGTCGACGGCGACCGCAATCAGCTGAAGCGCTACAGCGCGGCGACCGGGGCGTTCCTCAGCGCCGTCGGCACCGAGGGGTCGGGGCCGGGCCAGTTCGACTTCCCGCAGGGGATCGCTGTCGACGGGGCGGGCGCCGTCTACGTCGCCGACACCGGGAACAACCGTGTGCAGAAGCTCAGCCCGGCGGGCGCCCACATGCTCACAATCGGCGACGGGTCCCAGGGACCGGGAAACAACCAGCTGATCCAGCCTTTGGACGTCGCGGCCGACTCGACGGGCGACATCTACGTCGCGGACTCCGGCAACAGGCGCGTCCAGCGGTTCAGCTCCGCCGGCGCCTTCGAGGCCACGATCGGCGGCCCCGGGGACGGGGACGGGCAGTTCGGCACCTTGGGCCCCGGCTCGCTGGCGATCGACGCGAGCAACGCCCTGTACGTGACCGACCCCTTCTTTACGAACGAGCGCATCCACAAGTTCGTCGGGGGGACGTACGTGGGTCAGACCGGCTCGCCGGGTCACCTGCCGGGCCAGTTCCAGGGCCTCGGCAAGATCGCGGTGCTCGGGAGCACGCTGTACGCGATGGACTTCAACCGGCTTCAGAAGATGGACACGACCTTCGGTGGGGGCGCGACGGAGGTCGCGGACGGCGAGTTCAGCGGGCTCGTGGGCGTGGCCGCGGGGACGGGCGCCCTGTTCACGGTCGAGCGGTCCACGAATGGAGGCGGCGGCACCGACCGGGCGCTGAGGTTCAACCCGACGACGGAAGCGATCGACTTCGAGTTCGCGACGGACGCGCCGGGGCAGCTCCTCCGGCCGGGCGGGCTTGCCGTCGACACTGCCGGAAACGTCTACGTGGCCGACACGAGCAAGAACCGGATCGTCAAGTTCGAGGCCGACGGCGACTTCGCCTGGGCGGTTGGCGCGCCAGCCACCACCTTCAACTTCCCCATCTCGGTCGCGACCGACGGCACCCATCTCTGGGTCTCCGACTCCGGCAACGGGCGGATCCGGAAGCTGTTGGCGAGCGACGGCTCGTTCGTGGAGGACATCGCTCCGGTCGAATGGGACGCAAATGAGTTCCCGACCCAGGTCGCCCTACACGGCTCCGACCTGTACGTCGCCGACCCCGGCATGGAGGTCGTCTGGAAGGTGAGCGGCGGTGCCGCCACCGTCTTCCATGGCGAGGAAGGCACACGCGGCAGCGGCGCGGATGAGCTCGATGGGCCGCGCGGCGTAGCGGTCCAGGGCATGAGCCTGTGGGTGGCCGACACCGACAACAACCGGCTCAAGAAGCTCGCGCTGGCCGACGGCGCGGTCCAGGCGACGGTCGGCTCGTTCGGGAGTGGAAATGGCCAGTTCGACGGGCCGAACGGCCTGGCCGCGACGAGCGACTACGTCTACGTCGCCGACACCGGCAACAGCCGCGTACAGCGGCTCGACTCAGACGGCGCCTTCCAGGACAAGTGGGGCGACCTCGGGCGCACGCTCGGCGAGATGCGCTTCCCCGCAGGCGTAGTGGCGCGCGACGGCGGCGCGAGCGACGACGTCCACGTCCTCGACTCGTTCAACGACCGCGTGCAGCTCTTCGACGTGGGCGCCCCGACGATCCCGCCCGCGGCCACCCCGGTGGTGACGATGGATGCCCCGCCCGCCGCGACGACGGAGACGATGCCCCACTTCGAGGGGACCGCGAGTGCGGCGCACCCTGATGACTCGGCGATCGTCGAGGTAAAGATCCACGAGGGCAATTCCGTGGCGGGGTTGGTCAAGCGGACGCTCGAGGTCGATCGCACGGGCACCGACTGGTCCACCGGATCGCCGACGAACGCGTGGGCCGGCGAGAGCTCGTTGCCGGACGGCGTCTACACCGCGCAGGCGATCCAGAACAACCCGTCGGCGCCGACGCCCGACGGGAAGAGCCTGGCGCGCACCTTCGAGGTGGACACGACACCGCCTGAGGTCAACCTGTCCACGCCCGTCGACAACTCGACGACCACGAGCAAGCGACCCGCTATCAGCGGCACGGCGGGGGTCAAGGGTGGGCTGAGCCACGACACCGAGCTCACCTTCGAGCTGCGCCAGCACCTGTCGAACGGCACCAATCCGCACGTGAACCAGGGCCCCATCGTCAACGGCTTCTGGAACGTCGATATCGACAGCAGCCCGTTCAACACGACGATCCCCACTGACCTGGGAGCGGGCACGTACCACCTGCGTGCCTACCAGGCGGATGAGGCCGGCAACCAGGCGGTCCAGGGTCCGCAGACGTCGCGCCTCTTCACGGTGGTCGTTCCCGACACCACGGACCCCGACCTCGACATCGACACGGTCGGCAACTTCGCGGACGGGAAGAACTGGGTGAACGCCTCGAGCAACCCCCCGACCTTCAAGGGGAAGGCGGGTAACGCCGCGGGCGACAGCACGACGATCGACGTGTTCCTCGACCTGTTCGCCGGCGGCCAATGGAATGCAGTGGGCAATCGCCAGGTGACGCGCTCCGGGAACACATGGTCGGGGAAGTGGGGCACGCAGACGCTCGGCGACGGGCGCTACCGCGTCCGCGCGGAACAGAAGGACGGCGCTGGGAACGAGAAGAAGGTCTCGACCGAGTTCACCATCGACACGAAGAAGCCGACGCTCGCCGTCGCCTACCCGGTGGACAAGCAGCACTTCCCGCAGGGCTCGCACATGATCCTCCTCGGTAGCGGCAGCACGGGCGGCGGCGAGCGGAGCGTCCGCGCCGAGATCTACTACGACGTTCCGGGCAAGGGATGGGAGAGCCGCTCGAACCCCGCCGGTGTCCGGTTCGAAAACGGCGGATGGGCTTTCGACCTCGGCGAGCTCGGAGCCGGGCACTGGTTCGCGTGGGTCTTTCTGAAGGACGCGGCGGGCAACGAGGAGAAGGCGGGCGTCCAGTGGTACATCGATCCGAACAGCTACCCCGACATCACGATCCGGCGCCCGAAGCCGGATGAGCGCTTCCACCAGGGGGACGCGGTCGCGTCCGACTTCGAGTGCAGCGACCCGGATGACGGCGACACGATCACCGAGTGCACCGCGCCGAGCCTGATCGACACCTCGACGGTCGGCGAGCACAAGTTCGAGGTCAAGGCCAAGGACGGGCACGGCGCGACACGCACGCAGTGGAACCGCTACTGGGTGGACCCGCCGCGTGCCGACAAGGGGATCCGGGTTCAGGGGGTCGAGTTCATGCAGGCCGTGCAGACGGCCGGGGTGGAGACGCCGCAAGCGGCGACCGTAAGGCCCGACGGCTTCGGCTTCGACGTCCAGTCCGCGCCGTACAACGGCATACGGGCCGTGAAGGGCAAGGCCGCGCTGGCGCGCGTCTACGTGGCGGCGCCGGATCGCGACGTCAGTGTCTTCCTGTACGGGTACCACGGCAAGACGCTCCTCGGGCCGCTTCGGCCGACGATGCCCTGGGACAGCGCCATCATCGACAAGTCAGAGCGCGGGCTCAGGGAGAAGCAGCGCAGTGCCGTCGGGGGCTACGCGTTCCTGATCCCGAACGACTGGACGAAGAAAGAGCTGGACCTGGTCGCCTTCGCGATTCCGACCACGACGGCCAGCCCCGAAGTCTGTCGCGACTGCTCCGCGGCGAACGGGTTCCTGCTGCGCGACATCGCCATGACGAAGAGCCGCGGGTTCAAGATCGGGATGGTGGTGTTCCCCGACACCAACGGCGCGATGCCGAAGAGCATCGAGGGCCACCTGCAGCGCGCGAACGACATCCTGCCGATCCCCGACGGCTCGATCAAGTTCGACGCGGAGTACCGCGCGACGCTCTCGATGCCCTCGATGACGAAGGACTCGGGGGAGAAGATGCTCGATGCTCTGGACGAATGGGACCAGAAGGAGGGCGACAACAACAACGACGCCGGCATGATCATGGGCGTCGCGCCGAAGTGGACCGATGCCGGCATCCAGACCGACGGGCCCATGTTCACGCCGACGGAGTGCGGCGGGTTCATCATCAAGTCCTGCACGTATCACCGTCCCGTGGCCATGACGGTCGCCGACGCGCGGCCGCTCACCGGGACGACGCACGAGATCGGGCACGCTCTGGGACGCCCGCACGCCTCCGGAAACTGCGGCGGACGCCAGGGTGGGTCCTTCGAGTCCTGGCCGCCGGACCACAGGGGCCATCTACAGGGGGTCGCGATGGATCGCACCAGCCTGGTGACCGGCACCTACCGGCTGCTCGACGGCCTGCAGCCCGCCGACGACGCGGTCGTCGCGTACGACCTGATGACCTACTGCAACGCGAGCAGCATCGGTAACGGCGACCCGCGCAACTGGATCTCGCCGAAGGCGTGGAACTCCGTCCTCGACCGCATGAGCAGCAACCTGAACGCGCGGCCGTTCGAGGCCGCTGCCCCGGGTGAGGCGCAGGCCCGCGGCGCGCAGAGCACTCCCGCCCTCGCCGTGAGCGGCTACGTGGACGCGGACGGAAACACGGTCGTGACGAGCGTGCGGCGCGGCGCTCAGGGCAACGGGCCGGCGGACTCGCCGTACCGCGTGATCGCGCGGAACGCGAGCGGAGCGCCGATCGCGAACGTCCCGCTCGCGGTCCAGATCCCGAACGACACCGACGGCGCGGTCGTCATGTTCTCCGGCACGGTCCCGGCCACCGGTGCGGAGAGCCTGGTCATCGCCGAGGGATCGAAGATCCTCGCCACGGTGACGCGCTCGCCGAACGCGCCGAAGGTGAAGGTCGTCTCGCCGAAGAAGAACCAGAACGTGAGCGGCCGCGACGTGACGGTCGCCTGGACCGCCACCGACCCCGACGGCGGCACGCTCGAGGCGAGCATCGAGTACAGCGCGGACGACGGGCGGAACTGGCGCACGATCTCCGTCGGCGAGATCGACGGGAAGGTGAGCCTGCCCAGCACGCTCATGACGACCGCCAAGCGCGCGCGCGTGCGCGTGACCGTGAACGACGGCTGGAACGAGACCGCTGCCCTGTCGGAGGTGTTCAGCTCCGAGGGCGCGCCGCCGTCGGTCAGGATCGTGTCACCGGCGCCTAAGACGCGCCAGGGAAACGACGCCACGCTTCAGCTGATCGCGCAGGGAACCGACGAGCGGCGCAAGGACCTGCGACCCGGGTCGTTCCGCTGGTACGACGGCAAGCGGCTGATCGCGCGCGGCGCGAGCGCCCTCGTCGCAGGGCTCGCGCCGGGCACGCGCACGCTGCGGGTCGAGGCAACGGACTCGCGCGGGCGCAAGGGCAGCGACAAGGTCAAGGTCCGGCTCAGGGCCATGGCGCCGCGCCTGTTCGGCATGAAGGTGCCGAAGAAGATCGGGAGCAAGGCGCGCCGGCTCAAGCTGAAGGCGGCTTCGACGATCCCCGGCAAGCTGAAGATCGGCCGGAAGAAGTTCAACGTCGGGCTCAAGCCGAAGCGGCTCGCGGTCCCGGTGAAGCCCGGCGGCAAGCCGCTGCGGCTCACCCTGGTCCTGAGCGCGCACGGCAAGAAGTCGAAGACCTTCCTGACCGTCAAGCGCTGACGCGGTCCGCGGGGCCCTCGGGCGCGCGTGGCTGGACGTATGGGCTATGGCGCGATTGGCAAAGCGCCCATAGTGTGGGAGGGTGACTCGCGGGAAGGGACTCCCCCTGCTGGTGCTCGCGCTTGTCCTTGCCGCGCCAGGGGTCGCGCACGCCGCCGAGCTCGAGGTAGCGGACAACGGGGACACGGCGGCGATCTTCTACACCGCGGCCGCGGGCGAGGTGAACGACCTCGTGATCACCCAGGCGGGCGGCGACTACTTCTTCGACGAGCCGTTCGACAACGGGGCCCACCCCGGGACGATCACCGTGGAGAGCGGGTCGCCCTGCGTCGCGGTTCAACCGCCCGACCCGGGCTACTTCAAGTGCACGCCGACCAGCCCGGTCAACGGCATCGTCGCGGCGCTCGACGACGGAAACGACGAGGTCACGACGAGCGTGTCGGTCCCGCATACTCTGACCGGCGGCGCGGGAGACGACACCCTGACGGGCGGCGCTGTCGCTGACGCCCTCTTCGGAGGGGACGGCGTCGACACGCTGAACGGCCTGGCGGGCGACGACCAGCTGCGCGGCGACAACGGCCTCGATGCGACCCCGAGCATCGACATGATCGACGCGGGCGAGGGCACCGAAGATCTCGTGTTCTACAACGAGGCGGTGGGCCCCGTCACCGTCGATCTCGTCGCCGGCACCGGCGGGGAGTTCGGAGCGATGGACTCCCTGGCGGGCGTCGAGAACGTGTTCGGCAACAGCAGCCAGAGCAACACCCTGACCGGCAACGGACAGGACAACGATCTCGTCGGGGGCAGCGCCGAGGATAATCTCGACGGTGGTGGCGGCGCCGACCTGCTGGTCGGCCACAGTGCGGGCGACACGCTGATCGCGGGAGGGGATGCGGCCCTCGACGAGCTCACCGCGGGCGCCGGCGACGACGAGGTGTTCGCGGCCGACGGCACCGGCACCGGCGACATCGTCAACTGCGGGGCCGACGCCGACACGGGCCAGGCCGACCCCGGCGACACCCTGACGGACTGCGAGACGATCGACACCGACCCGCCGCTTCCGCCGCAGGTGACGATCGACCTCGGCGACGGCCACGCCACGCAGAACACGCTGCCAAACCTCTTTGGCACGGCGTCCGACAACGTCGACGACGCCACGACCGTGACCGTCGAGATCTTCGAAGGCGACCCCGCGTCGGGCGCGGCGGTGGACACGATCGTGGTCAATCGGGCGGCCACGGAATGGTTCCTCGACCCGAACGACTTGGCGGGCCCGCTCGACGAGGGCGTGTACACGGCCCGCGTGAGCCAGGCCAACCCGAACACGATCCCCACGACCGGCACCGCCGAGCACGTGTTCGAGGTGGACGTAACGCCGCCGCCGCTCACTCTCAGCGAACCCGTCGACAACAGCACGACGGACGATTCGAGCCCGACGATCGCCGGTACGGGCGGCACGAAGGGTGGCCTCAGCGCCGACACCCATGTCACGTTCGAGCTGCACCATGACACGGGGCCCCCCGTCGACGAGGGGACGATCGACAACGGCTTCTGGAGCATCCCGAAGACCAGCCCGTTCAGCACGGCGGTCCCCGTCGACCTGGACCCCGGCACCTACCACCTCATTGCCTACCAGGCCGACGAGGCCGGTAACCAGGCGCCCAGCGTCTCGCGCACGTTCACGGTGATCGCCGGCGACGACACGCCGCCGGCCCTGACCGTCAATGCGGTGGGCGTGCTGTCCGACGGGACGCGGTGGGTGAAGGGGTCCGGCGCGAGTAACCCGCCGACCTTCAGCGGGAGCGCCGGGAACGCCGCCGGCGACGAGGCAGAAGTGACCCTCTTCCTCGACCTGTTTGCGGGCGGCGACTGGAACCCGACCGGATCGACGACCGTCACCCGCTCGGGCGGCACGTGGTCGAAGAAGTGGCCGACGGCGCTCGGCAACGGGCGTTACCGCGTGCGCGCGCAGCAGGAGGACGCCGAGGGCAACGACACCGAGGTCATGTCGGAGTTCGTCGTCGACAGCGCGAACCCAGTGGTGACACTGACCGCTCCGACGAACAACAGCGCGACCGGTAGCAAGCGCCCGACGTTCTCGGGCGCGGCGGGCACGGCCGCCGGCGACTTAACGACCGTTCGAGTCGAGCTCGAGAAGGAGAAGGCGGGCGGCGGGTTCGATCCCGTCCAGGGCGCGTCGGCAACGCGCTCCGGCGGCTCCTGGTCGTTCACCTGGCCGCGGGACCTCGCTCCCGGGCGCTATTCGGCGCGAGCCCGGCAGGCGGACGCCGCGGGCAACGACGGCGGCAGCTCGTTCGTCATCTTCACGGTTGTCGGCCCACCGAAGAACGTTTCCAATCCGCCCATGAGCGGCCCGGAGGCGGCCATCGGGGCCAAGCTCACCGGCGGGCTGGGCACCTGGACCGGCGGAGGCAACATCTCCTACATCGGCGCGTTCATGCGCTGCCCGGATACGAACGTCAACAACTGTGAGGCGATCGACGGAGCCAGTGGGCCCTGGCCGACCGTCACGAGCTATGAGATCGGTCGCGCCGACGTGGGGCAGCGGATCATCTGGGCCGTCCTCGCCGGTAACCAGGGGGGCCTGCAGATCGCCTACGCCAGCCACTTCACGCGCATCGTCCCGGTCCCGATGGAGGACACCGACCAGGACGGGCTGAGCGACTTCGAGGAGACGGGCCCGATCGACTGGAACGGGGACGGCGTCTACGACATCAACCTCTCCGAGTACGGGGCCGACCCCCGGCACAAGGACCTCTTCGTCGAGGTGGACAACATGAAGACCCGCCAGCTGCGTCAGGACGGGGTCGACATCGCGGTGAAGACCTTTGCGCGCGCTCCCCTGTCGAACCCCGACGGCAAGAACGGCATCACATTGCACGTCGACAACGGGCCGGATTCGATCATGAACCCGGTCACCGGCGAGAAGTGGGGATCGAAGAGCGAGAGCGACACCATCCCGGACAAGCCGGTGATCGTGAGCGGGGGGACGTGGGACGACTTCGACGAGCTCAAGGGCAACCTGACCCCTGGCCGGCAGAGCACGTTCAGGTACGTGATCAACGGCTTCCGGCACACCTCCGACAAGGAGGGGAGCAGCGGTAAGGCGCGCGTTCCGGAGGACGACTTCCGCGGCAGCGACATGGTGGTGACCCTCGCGGGGGTCCAGTGTGACCCCGGCGTCACGGGTTGCGGCGACACCGAGACGGCGCATGGCGGCACGTTCCTCCACGAGTTCGGGCATCTGATCGGCTTACGCCACGGCGGCGGCGACAACGTGCAGACGAAGCCGAACTACCTGTCGGTGATGAACTACGACTTCCAGTTCTTCGGCCTGAGAAGGCGGAGCAACAGCAACAACCTGTTCGACTACTCGCGCTGGGGATCCACCGGCACCGACTCCCTCCCCAACATCGACGAGAATGCGCTTGACGAGCTGGCAGGCCTCAAGGCCGTCGGTGACCCGGATCTGTTCACGACGCTTGTCCGCTGCTTCTCGTTCGACGCCGCAGGCGAGGGGGTATGGGATCCCGTCCGCACGCGGTTCAACGTCGCGGTCGACTTCAACTGCAACGGCAGCAAGGCGGACGGCAAGGTCGGGGAGAGCACCATCAACGACGACAAGAAGGCGACCGTCCTGAAGTCGTTCGACGACTGGGAGAACATCAGGTTCGAGGGTGGGTGGGTCGACAGCCTCTGGCGCGCGAGCTCGGGCAACAGTGTGGGCGTAGTAGGTCGCACCGCGCGTGTCGCCGGTGCGAAGGTCGCCCAGTCGGGCGCAGGCGGCCTGCCGGATCTGCCGAACAAGGTCAAGCTCAGCGAGCCGCCGGCGAGCGAGATCCTCGAGACCACGCGCATCCTGGCGGGCGATGCGAAGAAGCCGAAGCTGAAGGTCAAGATCAAGAAGCGCACGCTGAAGGTGAGCGCGCGCGACAACAAGGCCCTCGACCACATCCGCGTGACGGTCGGGAAGAAGGTCTACACGCGCCTGGCGAAGACCGATCGGTCCAAGAAGGCGAAGCTGAAGGTCAAGCTGAAGAAGGGCAAGCGGAAGGTCGTCGCCGTGGCGATCGACAGGGCCAGCAACGGCGCCGTGAAGAAGCTGAAGCGGAAGATCAAGTAGCGGTTTACCAAGGGGCCTGGCCCCGTGGTAAACCCGTGGTTACCGGCAGGGGCGCTTGAACGGCCGGTCGTTCGCCTGCAGCCGCACCACGTCGCCGTCCAGCGACGTGGCGTAGACGCAGCCGGAGGCGTCCTCGCCGAAGCTCGACACGCTCGTGATCGTCACCCCGAGCGGCTGGTCCTCGGTCGCCTCCGGCAGGGCGAGCTTCGCCGAGCGCAGCTCGGTCTGGCAGTAGTCGCCGTACACGTAGCGGCCGTAGAGGTCGTCGAGGCGCTTGTCGCGCACGACGTAGCCGCCCGTGATCGCGCAGTACCCGTCGGACAGGTGGTCGTGCTCGAGAACGGGCAGCGTATGGTCGTCCGGCGGCGGGACCACCTTCGCCGGGAACGAGCCCTCCCACGCGCTCCAGCCGAAGTTCGTGCCCGGTGGGGTCCCCGCGGGCAGGAAGTTGACCTCCTCGCTCACGTTCTGACCGACGTCTGCGATCACGAGGTCGTCGGTCTCGCGGTCGAACGAGAAGCGCCACGGGTTGCGCAGCCCCAACGCGTAGAGCTCGGGCTCCGCGTCTCGCCGGCGCGAATCGATGCGCAGCAGCTTGCCGAGCAAAGAGTCCGGGTTCTGGGCATTGCTGTCGGGGTCGTACGCCGCGCCGCCGTCGCCGGTGCCGATGTAGAGCAGCCGGTCGGGCCCGAACTGGAGCTGGCCCCCGTTGTGGTTCGGATAGGTGCTGTGCGGGATCGTCAGGACCAGGCGGCGCGTCTTCGGGTTCGCGCGGTTCGCGTTGCGCTTCATGCGCCGGTACTCCTCGACGACGATGTCGCCGAGCGCAAACCCGTCCACCTCGCGCGCCGTGTAGTAGACGTAGAACTTCCGCGAGCGCTTGTAGTCCGGCGCGAACGCGATCGAGAGCAGGCCGCGCTCGCCGCCGAAGGTGACGCGCTTGCGCAGGTTGATGAACGGCTTCCGCAGGATGCGGTCCTTCAGCACCACGCGCACCCGGCCCTGCTGCTCGACGACGAACAGGCGCTTGTGGTCGCGCGGCGGCGCCGACACGTGCACCGGCGCCGGGAACGTGCCGACCTTCTGGAGCTCGACCGCGGCGGACGGCGCCGCGAGGGTCAGTAGGAGCGCGAAGCTAAGCGCGCAGCTGGTCGATAGTGCAGTCCCGCGGTTCCTTGTCATCCCGCCAGCGTACGAACTTCGCGCCGTGGCGGATCCGGTTCCCGGTGATGTGGTCGAAGCCGATCTCGCAGACGAGCTCGGGTCGGAGGCCCTCCCAGACCAGCTCCTCCTCCGACTTCCAGCGGCTCGGCTCGCCGGATCCGCGCTCGCCGGTCCGGTGGGGCTCGAGCAGGGCGAGCAGCTCGCGCTTCTGCTTCGCGCTGAACCCCGACGTGTGGCCGACCACGTGGAGCTCGCCCTTCTCGTCGTACAGGCCGAGGATCAGCGATCCGACGGTGTTCTCCGCCTTGCCGAACCGGAACGCGACCACCACCGCGTCGAGCGTGCGCAGGCGCTTGATCTTCACCATGCCCTTGCGCTCGCCGGGCAGATACGACGCCTCCGCCTCCTTCGCCACCACGCCCTCCGACTGGCCCGTGAGCCATGCGCCCGCGCCCTCGCGGTCGTCGGTCATCGGCGTCAGCTGCACGGGGTCGGCCACGACGGACTCGAGCCGTGACCGGCGTTCGGCGTAGGGCAGCTTCAGCAGCTTCTCCTTGCCCTCCGCCAGCAGGTCGAACGCGACGAACGCCGCGGGCGTCTTCTCGGCGAGCATGTCCACGCGCGACTTCGCGGGGTGGATCCGCTGCGACAGCAGGTCGAACTCGTGGATCCCGTCCACCACGATCACGAGCTCGCCGTCGAGGACCAGCTTCCTCCCCGGCAGCGCGAGGATCTGCGGGATGACCTCCGGGAAGTAGCGGTTCATCGGCTTGCCGTTGCGACTCTGGAGATGCACGTCGTCGCCGTCGCGGAAGACGATCGTCCGGAAACCGTCCCATTTCGGCTCGTACCGCCAGCCGTCGCCTGTGGGAAGCTCCTTCGCCGACCGCGCCAGCTGCGGCTTCAGGGGAGGTTTTAGGGGAAGCCCCATGGAAACGACCTTATTCGCATGTGGCTCGTAATCGAGTCCGGGCCGAGCGAAGGCCGATCGGTCCGGATCCGGGGCGAGCGCGTCACGATCGGCAGCGCGCCGGACTGCGACCTGCGCGTGGAGCACGACGACGTCGAGCCGCATCACGCCACGATCGTCGTGGGCCGCGACGGCCACCTCGAGCTGCGCGACGAGGGCTCGCGCGAAGGGGTCTTCGTCGAGGGCGAGCGGGTCACGGAGCCGGTGCCGCTGAACGGCGACGAGCGGGTCCGGCTCGGCAACGACGTGCTGCTCGCGCTCTCGATGGACGAGCCCGCGGCGGAGCCGATGATGGAGGTGCCGGTCCGGCGCTGGCGCACGGTCGCCGGCGCGCTCCGGCGGACCCGCCGCACCGTGCGGATCGCGCTCGCCGCCGCCGGCGCCGCGCTGGCGGTGGCGGTCGGCCTGGGCGTCCTGCTGCTGACCGGCGTGATCGGCGACGACGAAGCCGAGCGGGGCCGCTCCGTGGCCGACGTCGTGGAACGTGCCGCCCCCTCGACCGTGCTCGTCCGGACGCGCGTGGGGCGCAGCGAGGCGACCGGCAGCGGGTTCGCCCTCGATACGCGCGACGGCCTGGTGGTGACGAACTTCCACGTGATCAACGGCGGCCGGACCTTCGACGTCCGGGTGGGGGAGGACTTCCGCCCCGCCGAGGTGGTCGGAGCCGCCCCCTGCGACGACCTGGCGCTCCTGCGGCTGGAGGACACCGATGGGCTCAGCAGCATGGCGCTCGGATCCCAGGGCGATCTGAAGCAGGGCCAGGAGGTGGTCGCGCTCGGCTTCCCCGCGAATCCGTCGCTGCGCGGCGAGCTGACCTCGACCGCGGGCGTCGTCTCCGTCCCGCGGAGCTCGTTCCGGCTGCCGACGCCCGACTCACCCCACTTCGAGAACCTGATCCAGACGGACGCGGCGCTCAACCCGGGCAACTCGGGCGGCCCGCTCGTCGACTCCGAGGCCCGCCTCGTCGGGGTGAACACCGCGATCTACGCGCAGGCCCGCGGGCCGTCATCCACCCAGGGCTACGCGATCGGCGTGGACCGGGTGAAGGAGGTCGTGGCCGAGTTGCGCGAGGGCCGCTCGCAGCGGTGGCTGGGCGCGGGCCTCTCCCCGCCGCCCGAGCGGCTCCTGCGCCGGCTCGGCGCGCGCGGGCTCCTAGTGACGTCCGCCGTGCCCGGAACGGCCGCCGCCGAGGTCGGGCTGGAGGGCGTGCTCCTGACCACGCTCAACGGCACCGCGCTCGACGGCACGATCGCGGGCTACTGCGCCGCGGTCGAGGGGCTCGAGAGCGGCGACTCGGTGGAGGCGGAGGTCATCGTGTCCGCGCGGGGCGCCCCGCGCGCGATCACGCTCGAGTTGGACTAGCCCGCCACCTGCCGCGGCTAGGATGCTGGCGTGTCCCAGGAGACCGCCACCGCCGCCGAGGAGGAGTACCTCCAGACCATCTACTGGCTGGAGGAGGCCGGGCTCCCGATCACCGGCGCGAACATCGCGCGTGCGATGCAGCTATCGGCGCCGACCGTCCACGAGATGGTCGGGCGGCTCGAGTCCGACGGCTACGTGGCGCGCGCCGAGGACAAGTCGCTCTCGTTCACCGCGTCCGGCCGACAGCACGCCAGCCAGATCGTCCGCCGCCACCGGCTGATCGAGCGCTTCCTGACGGACGTCCTCAACATCCCGTGGGATGAGGTGCACGAAGAGGCCGAGCGCCTCGAGCACGCGATGTCGCCGACGCTCGAGGAGCGGATGCTCGCCGCGATCGGGGACGCGAAGACGTGTCCCCACGGGCACCCCATCGTGGCCGGCGCCCGCGAGCCGGGCGTCCCGCTCGCGGACGTCGAGGAGGGCGCCTCGCTGCGGGTCCTGCGCTTCGAGAACGAGGCGGAGGACGTGCTCCACTACCTGAAGGGGGCGGGCATCCACCCGGGGCTCGAGGGCACGCTCGCCGCGGCCGCCGACGACGAGGTGGCGATCGAGTCGGGCGGCGACCGTCACGTGGTGACGCGGAGCGTCGCCGAGACGGTGTCGGTGGTCGCCGACCCCTCGCCACCGCCGCGCGTCGCGCTCCCCGAGCAGCTCGTGCTCGGGAAAGAGCGATACGGCAGGTAGCGGGCGCGAGCGGATTTACCAAGGGGCCTGGCCCCTTGGTAAATCAGGCAGTGGCCTGGGCCACGCCGCGATAGGCGTCCGCCAGCCGGCTCACGCCTTCCTCGATCTGCTCGACCGTCACGCCGGAGTAGGCGAGCCGCAGGCTGTTCTGCCCGCCCTCGAGCAGGAAGTCCGTGCCGGGCACGAAGACGAGGCCGCGCTCCTTGGCGGCCGCCTGGAGCTGGGCGACGTCTGCCCCCTCGGGCAGGTCCACCCACAGGAAGTAGCCGCCCGTGGGCGGGGTGAACGAGGCCTCGGGCAGCTCTCGCTCGAGGGCGGCGCAGAGCGCGTCGCGCCGCTCGCGCAGCGCGTTCTTCACCGTCTCGATCGATCCGGCGATCGCGCCGGAGCGGCAGAACTCGTTCACGATCGCCTGCGAGACCATGCTGGGCGAGATGTAGGTGTTCGTCGCCATCTTCACGACGTCGGCGATCACCGGCCCGGGCCCGGCGAGGTATCCGACGCGGATGCCGGGGCAGACCGTCTTCGAGAACGACGACGCGTAGACGACCCGGTCGGCGTCGTCGAGGGAGAGCATGGTGGGCAGGCTCTCGCCCTCGAAGCGCAGCTCCACGTAGGGGTCGTCCTCGAAGATCGTGAAGCCGTACGTCTTCGCGAGGTCGAGCAGCCGGCGCCGCTTCTCGAGCGACAGCGTGTACCCGGCGGTGTTCTGGAAGTTCGGGATGATGTGGGCGAGCGTCGGCCGCGCGCCCGACTCGCACGCACGGGCGAGCGCCTCCACGTCGATGCCGTCCTCCTCGAGCGGGATCGCCATCAGATCGGCGTCCAGCTCGCGCAGCGACAGCAGCGTTCGGTCGTACGACGGCGCTTCGACGACCACGAGGTCGCCCGGCTTCACGAGGAGCCGGAAGAGGAACGCGTCCGCCTGCATCGAGCCGTTGGTCACGACGACCTGCTCCGGCTCGACGCCCTGGTACTCCGCGATCCATTCGCGCAGCGGGACGTAGCCGATCGCCGTGCCGTACGCGGTTGTGCCGCCGGGATCGTTCTCGAACGCGCGCTGCGCAGCGTCGCGGAGGTCGTCCACGGCGACGATGTCGAGCGAGGGGGCGCCCCGCGCGAAGGAGATGGGCGGCGGCGTCTCCATCAGGCCGCCCGAGCGTACACGAGCACGTTGTCGCGGTACCCGACGTCGGCCCGGTAGGGCCCGCCGCAGGTGACGAGGACGAGCACGGGGTTGCGCGAGTGCCCGTAGACGGCGTTCGTGGGGAAGCGGCGCTTGTTCACGCGCGTGGTCCCGACCACGCGGTATCCGTGCACGTCGCCGCGTTCGTCGGTCACCTCGATCCGGGCGCCGCGCTCGAGCGACGGCACGCGCGCGAAGACCCCGGCGCCGTCACTGGTGTCGAGGTGACCGATCACGACCGCCCGCCCCGGCTCGCCCGGCCGCGCCCCGCCGGAGTACCAGCCCGCCCAGCCCTCCGGGGGGACCTCGATCCCGTCGCTGCGGGCCCGGACGGGCTCGATCCCGGCGTCCACGCCGGCGGCGGCGATGCTGATCCGGCCGGGCGGGGCGGGGCGGATGCCGCCCGCGAGCGGGTCGAAGCGCCGCACCCGCACGCTCAGCCGGCCCTCAACCGGCACGACCGGGCTGAGCGCGCGCGGCTGCGGGCGAAGCCGAACCGGGGGGAGGTCCGCGATTCGCGCCAGAGCATGCGCGGCCATGCCATCGGGGGCGGCCGTCGGCTCGGGACCCGCGTCGTCGGCCAGGACCAAGACGGCCGCCGCGGCCATCACGGCCGGCACGACGGCGGCGGAGGCCAGCCCGAGTCGGTTGCGCCTACGGCCCACCGCGGCGCGCGCGGGCGGTGAGGACGACGTAGGCGGCCGCCCCGCCGCACGCCGCGAGCAGCGCGGCCAGCAGCGCGAGCGGGACGGGAGAGTCACCGTCCGCGAGCCCGCCGAGCCCGGTGGCCGGCGCTCCGCGTGGCGCGGCGCTCTCGCCCGCCGCCACGATCACGTCGATCGGCTCCCCAGCGGTGCCGATCACGATCGCCGTCGAGGATGTGCCGGCGGTCAGCGGTACCCCTCCGCGGGCCGCGATCACGCTGCCGTCGTTCGGGTTCGTCACGTTCACCGCGTAGGCCCCGGGCTGAACCGTCGTGTAGTCGCCCACGCCGCCGGGTCCCACTCCTTCAGCCACGATGCGGTCGCCAAGCCGCACGTCCACGGTGCCGAGCTCCGGCGCGGCGTGTACGGCCCTCAGCTGGGCGCTCTTGGGGCGTGCGTCGCCCTCGCGCATCACGATGAGCCGCCCCTCCCCGTTGCGCAGCGCGACGGTGGTGTAGTGGGCGCGGTCAGCGAGCTGGGCGCTGACCTTGGCGATCACCGACCCGTCGCCCGACTCGCGGACCTCGAAGGTCACCTCCCCCGGGGGAACCTCGACGTATGGACCGACCTCGCCGAACCCGACGCCGCGTCCGACGCGCTGGCTCAGATCGTCGGCCACGACGAACAACTGGGCGCCGCCGGCGTCGGGAATCGCCTGCACAAAGCGGACATTCGCAGCACCCCATGCGGACGCCGCTGGTCCCACAAGTAGCATCAGAAGTGAGGCGATGAGCGCATGGACCCACCTACCCCTCGAGAACTCGAAGCGCATGGAGCGAGCATGCTAGCCGTGCCGGCAGACCGGCTGCCAGCGGCTCTGGGCGATCTGGACCCCGGCAACCGCGCGCTGCTCGACCTGTCGCTCAGGCGCGGCGTGTCGGACGCGGAGATCGGCGAGCTCCTGCGCAAGGAGCCCGACGACGTGGCGCGTGGGCGCGATGCCGTGCTGGAGCTGATCGCCGACGCGCTCGACGTGGGCGGCCAGGACCGCCGCGAGCGCGTGCGCCGGGCCATCGCCGCGCTGCCCGACGACGCGTGGCGCGCGGGCGCCGAGTCGGCGGAGCCGGCGCCGGCGCCGGAACCCGCGCGGACGCCAGACCCGGAGCCCGCGCCGGAGCCCGAGCAACGAGAAACGAGCAACGACCAACGCGGGGCGCCTGCGGCGACCGCGCCCCCGCGCCCATCCATCCGCCTCCCACGCGAGCCGGACGAGCACGACGGGCCCGCCCGGCTCCCGCTGGGGGCGGCGGACGAGGACTTCGACGAGCCCGAGCGTTCGTCGCGCCGTGGCGGCCTGCTCGTCTTCGTGGCGCTCCTGGGCGTGGCCGCCGTGCTGGCGATCGTCCTGATCGGCGGTGACGACGAGGAGGACCCGGCCGGCTCGGCCGACAACGGCGGCGACCCCGCTCCGCCGCCCGGCGGCAATCAGGGCGCGGGCCGCGAAGCGCGCCTGGCGGCCGTCGGTGGCGGCCGGGGGAGCGGACGGCTGATCGTGACCGACGCGGGGGCGACGATCGTCCTGCGCGGCCTGCCCGACCCCGATGGCGCCTACGAGGTCTGGCTCTACGAGAACATCGTGCGCGCGCGCTCGCTCGGCACGATCGCGGACGGCGGCGGCAGGCTGGAGGTCAAGCTTCCGGCCGACGCGGGCAGCTACCCGTTCCTCGACGTCTCCCGCGAGCCGTCTGACGGCAACCCGAACCACTCGGGTCAGAGCGTCATACGGGCGCCGCTCGAGACGGTCCTGGGCGACTAGGCCCGTGCGCGGTCACACCCGGCGGGATCTCCTGCGGCTGGCGGCCGCGGCGGGCGCCGGGTCGATGCTCGCCGGGCCGATCGCGCGCAGCGCGCTCGCGGCGGAGACGGCCGAGTACGACGACGGCGGCGACGCGGTGCCACCGGGCGCAGTGGGCGACCCCGAGCGCGTGATCATCCTCGGCGCCGGCTGGGCCGGCCTGACGCTGGCGAACGCGCTGCGAAACGCCGGGGTGGACCACGTGCTGCTCGAAGGGCGATCGCGGATCGGCGGGCGGGCGCGCACCGTGGACGTCGCCGGCGTCCCCGTCGATCTGGGCTGCTCGTGGATCCACGAGCCCGTCGGCAACCCGATGACGCGCTTCGCGGAGCAGGCGGGGGTCGCGCGCGACAACGCGGACATCGAGCTGGACGTGGCGGTGATCCGCGCCTTCGACGGCTTCCTCGACCGCGAGCTGACGGCGGCGGAGAAGGCCGCGGCGTTCGCACACGTCGTGCGGTTCGGCGAGGAGGCGGCCGGGATCTCGGCCGAGCTCGGGCCGGGCGCGTCCGTTCGCCAGGGCGCGCGGGTCTACCTGAACCGCCAGGGCCTCCACAGCGACGCGCGCCGCCACGCCGAGTTCCTCATCCACCTGGTCACCGAGCAGTCCGACAACTACGAGTGGGAGCGGATCTCGCTCGACTACTGGGCGAACTTCGAGTCGCCGTACACCGGCGTCGGGCAGGGCGAGTTCCCCGTGGGCGGGTACCGCCCGATGGTGCTCGCGATGGCGGGCGACTCGCGCGTGCGCCTTCGCCACCGCGTGGACGCGATCGAGCGGCGCCCCGCGGGCGTCACCGTGCGCTGCACCGTGACGGGTGACCGGCCCCGGCGGAGGGTCTTCAAGGGCTCGCACGTGGTCGTGACCGTGCCGCTCGGAGTGCTGAAGGCGGGCTCGATCCGGTTCGAGCCGCGGCTACCCAGGCGCAAGCGCCGCGCGATCGGGCGGGTCGGGTACGGCGTGTTCGAGAAGGTCGCGATGGTCTTCGACGACGCGTTCTGGAGCGACCCCGCACACACGCACATGCTCTTCCTGTCGGACCACTTCCCGCTCGAGCTGCCGCTGTTCGTGGACCTGGACCGGATCAGCGGCGTGCCCGGGCTGGTCGCGACGACGGCGGGCCGCGCGGGGCGGCGGTTCCGCCGGCTCGACCGCGAGGCGCGGCTCGAGCTCGTGCTCGCGCGGATGGCCGAGATCCTCGGCCGCGACGTGCCGCGGCCCGTCGCGTGGCGGGCGACCGACTGGCGCGCCGACCGCTTCTCGCGCGGCGCGTATTCCACGATCCCCGTCGGGTCGAGCCTGGCCGACCTCGACACGCTGGCCGAGCCGGTGGGGGGCCGCGTCCTCTTCGCCGGCGAGGCGACGAGCCGCGCCCGCCCCGGATACTCGGACGGCGCGATGACCAGCGGGATCAGAGAGGCAAAGCGCCTGCTGCGCCGGCCGGCCGTCACGCTCTCGGCGGGCTAGGCCCTACGCCTTCGCGCCGACCGTCTCGACGGCCAGCTCGGCGACCTGCGTCGGGTTCCGGCCCACGCGGACGCCCTTCGCCTCGAGCGCCTCCGCCTTCGCCTGGGCCGTGCCCTTCGACCCGGAGACGATCGCCCCCGCGTGCCCCATCGTCTTGCCGGGCGGCGCCGTGAACCCGGCGATGTAGGCGATCACGGGTTTCGTGACGTGCTCGGCGATGTACTCGGCGGTGCGCTCCTCCTCGTCGCCGCCGATCTCGCCGCACATGACGATCAGCTCGGTCTGGTCGTCCTGCTCGAACAGGCTGATCACGTCGATGAAGGACGAGCCGACGATCGGATCGCCGCCGATGCCGACGATCGTCGAGTTGCCGAAGCCGGCCTGGGCGATCTCGTTGCCGATCTGGTAGGTCAGCGTGCCCGACCGCGACACGAGGCCGACGCTGCCCTCGGAGAAGAAATGGGCCGGGATGATCCCCACGTTGGCCTGGCCCGGCGACAGGACGCCCGGGCAGTTCGGCCCGATCAGGCGCGTGGTCCCGCGCTTCAGGTGTGTGTAGACGCGCAGCATGTCGTGCGCCGGGATGCCCTCGGTGATGCAGATGACGAGATCGACTCCGGCGTCGGCGGCCTCGAGGATCGCGTCCGCGGCGAACCGCGGCGGCACGAAGATCATGCTCGTGTTCGCGCCCGTCTCGGCGACCGCATCGTGGACCGTGTTGAACACGGGCACGCCCTCGACGTCCTGTCCGCCCTTCCCTGGCGTCACGCCGGCGACGAGGTCCGTGCCGTAGCGCTTGTTGTTCAGCCCATGGAAGCTGCCCTCGCGGCCGGTGAGGCCAGATACGGCGAGCTTCGTGTCCTTGCCGACCAGGATGCTCATGCCGCGCCCGCCAGCTCGACGACCCGGTCGGCCGCTCCGAGCATCGTCTTCTCGATGTGGACGTTCGGCAGGTTCGCGTCGGCCAGGATCTTCCGGCCCTCCTCGTCGTTCGTGCCGTCGAGGCGCACCACGAAGGGCACCTTCACGTCGATCTGGCCGAACGCGGTCACCAGGCCGTTCGCCACCTCGTCGCAGCGCGTGATCCCGCCGAAGATGTTGAACAGCACGGCGGTGACCTTCTCGTCGGAGAGGATCACCTCGACCGCGTCCACGATCGCCTCCGCCTTGGAGCCGCCGCCCGCGTCGAGGAAGTTCGCCGGCTGGCCGCCTGCCTGCGCCACGACGTCGAGCGTGGACATCACGAGCCCGGCGCCGTTGCCGAGGATGCCGACGTTCCCGTCGAGCTTCACGTAGGTCAGGTTGCGCTCCTTCGCCATCTGCTCCTGCGGATCCTCGGCGCCCACGTTGCGGAACGCGGCGGTGTCCGGATGGCGGTAGAGCGCGTTGCCATCGACGGTGAACTTCGAGTCGAGCGCGACCACCTCGCGGCTCTTCGTGACGAGCAGGGGGTTGACCTCGACGAGCATCGCGTCCTCGGCGACGAAGGCGTCGTAGAGCTTCGCGAGCATCGCGCCAACCGGCCGCATCACGTCGTCCGCGATGCCGGACTTGTAGATCAGCTCGCGGGCGTTGAAGTCGGAAAACCCGATCAGCGGGTCGACGTGAGTCATCCGCATCGCCTCGGGGTCGGTCTCGGCGACCTGCTCGACGTCCATGCCGCCCATCCGGGACAGCATCACCATCGGCTTCTTCGCGCTTCGGTCGAAGACGATCGCCGCGTAGTACTCCTCGTCGATCTCGGATGCCTTCTCGACGTAGAGCTCGTGGACGGTGAAGCCGCGGATGTCCATGCCGAGGATGCTCTGGGCGTGCTCCTCGGCCTCCTCGCGTGAGTTGGCGAGCTTGATGCCGCCCGCCTTGCCGCGGCCGCCGATCAGGACCTGGGCCTTGATCACGCACGGGTAGCCCAGCGCCTCAGCGGCCTCGACCGCCTCCTGCACCGTTGCCGCGGGCCGTCCATCCGGGACGGGAACGCCGTGCTTGGCGAAGAGCTGCTTTCCCTGGTACTCGAGGAGGTCCATCTGCGGCGCGAGACCCTACCGAAGCGGCCGAGATCGTAATATGCCGCGCTCCCTTGGCGCTTCCTAAGAACATCACCTTCGTCACGTTCGACTGCTACGGCACGCTGATCGATTGGGAGAGCGGCGCCCACGACGCCTTCCAGAAGGAGGCCGACCGCGACGGGTTCACGATCGCGAAGGACGAGCTGATCCCGCTCTTCACCGAGATCCAGCACGAGGTCCAGGGTGGCTCTTACGAGCTCTACGCGGAAGTCCTGCGCCGGACGGCCGTCCGCGCGGCGAAGGAGATGGGCTGGGAGCTCGAGTCCTCGCGCGCGCAGTTCCTGCCCGACAGCGTCCCGCGGTGGCCGGCGTTCCGCGAAACGAACGCCCAGCTCGAGCGGTTCGCGAAGAAGTTCGAGATCGGCATCCTCTCGAACATCGACGACAAGCTCCTGGGTGCCACGCGGCGCCACTTCCGCGTGGACTTCGATCTCGTCGTGACCGCCCAGCAGGTCCGCTCGTACAAGCCGGACGAGGCGCACTTCAAGGAGTGCGCGCGCCGCATCGAGCAGAAGAAGAAGACCTGGGTCCACATCGCCTCGGGCTACGAGACCGACGTCGAGCCGTGCATCAAGCGGAAGGTCCCGGTCATCTGGGTCAATCGCCACGGGCGCAAGCTCGAGCCGGGCCAGAAGAAGCCCGACAAGGAAGTCAAGACCTTCCGCGACGCGGCGAAGCTGCTCAAGGTCGTCTAGCCATGCGGGCGGTCGGCGTCCACCCGGACGCCGTCGTCGTCACCAGCCGCATGTGGCAGACGACGTGCACCGTGATCCGGGCCGGGGATGAGGCGATGCTGATCGACTCGCCGTACTTCCCCGACGAGCTCGACGCGCTCCCGGCGCTTCTCGATCAGGCGGGCTTCCCCGTGACCGCGCTGCTCGCGACCCACGCCGACTTCGACCATCTGCTGGGTCGGGCGGCGTTCCCGGCGCTCGCGCTCGGGGTCGGGGAGTCGACCGCGATCCGGTTGCGGTCCGAGCCGGGCCTGGCCCAGAGGGAGCTGCGCGATGCGGATGCCGAGTACTACGTGGACCGGCCGGCGCCACTCGCGCTCGGCTCGTACCAGTCGCTGCCCGTGCCCGGCTACGTCGGCATCGGCGGCCAGGAGCTCGAGCTGCATCCGGCCGAGGGCCACGTTCAGGACGGGACCGCCGTGTTCGCCCGCTGGGCGGGCGTCCTCTGCGTGGGCGACTACCTGTCCGACGTCGAGATCCCGCTGCTCGCCGAGAGGGGCTCGCTCGAGGAGTACCGCGCCACCCTCGCGCGCCTGGCGCCGCTCGTCGAGGCCGCGGAGACGATCGTGCCCGGCCACGGCTCGCCGCACGACCGCGCGACGGCGCTTCGCCTGCTCGACGAGGACCTCGAGTACCTCGACGGCTTCTCGAAGTTGCCGCCCGGCCGCGACACGCCGCGCCAGCGCGAGATCCACGCGGACAACGTGCGTAAGCACGGTTGAAAGAAAGGGCTCCGTCCCCTTACGGCATTCGGGCGATCAGCAGCGCTGATGCTGCCATGCCCGCCAGCAGCACGAAGCCGAGCGTGCCGAAGCCGGACACCGCCAGGACGGCGCCGCCGATCAGCGCGCCGAACATGTAGCCGAGCTGGGCGCTGGCCGTGCGCGCCGCCATCATGCTGCCGGGCTGGCCCGGGAGCTGGTCCAGCCCGAGCGCGCTCGAGGCAGTCGAGCGGATTCCGGCCATCAGGGCCATCACGAAGAACAGGCCGAGCGTGAAGATGACGCTGGGCGTCACGTTCATGATCACGGCCAGCATCAGTCCCATGCCGAGCGCGGCCCGCCAGATCACGCCACGGCGCTCGAACCGCTCGGTCAGTGACGCCGTGTTCAGCGTCGAGATCGCGAACGCGATCGAACCGAACGCGAGCAGGAAGCCGACCGTCGTCTCGGACACGTCGTACGTCTGGATGTAGAACGCGCCGATGTAGGTGAGCTCCGCCGTCCACGCCGAGTAGGCGACGAGCTCGGCGAGCGTCCACCGCCGCGCGGAGCGGTCGCGCGCCACGGCGCGCAGGCCGGCGCGCTCGTCCGGCGCGCGCTCGATCGCGTCGCGCTCGGCTGGCGCGAACCGGGCGGCGACGAGCGCCGCCAGGCAGATCACCCCCGGCACTGCGTAAGCGAGTCGCCAGGAGACCGCGTCGGTGAGGATCCCGATCGCGGGGTTGCCGATGATCCAGGAGATGGACTGCGCGCCCACGACGAACCCCATCGGCCGCGCCATCTCGCCCTCGGGAAACCAGACGCCGACCCCGGCGAAGCCCGCCGACAGGAGGCACGCGACGCCGACGCCGGTGATCACGTGTGCAAGCAGGAACAGGACAACCGACGGCGCCGCGGCGCTCGCACCCGCGCCCAGCAGGGCGAGCACCGCGCCCCACGTGAGCAGCGGCCGGACGCCGAGCCGGTCGATGAGCGGCCCGATGAAGAGCGCGGCCACGACGGCGGTGACGGCGAGCACCGCCCGCGCCTGCCCAACGGCGCTGACCGACGAGTCGAGATCGCGCGCGACCTCGACCACGATCGGCACGAGAACGACGATCGACGCCTGGGCGGCGATCGTGGAAAGGACGAGGGGGAGCAGCGGCCTGCGCAAGTCGGACAGGATCCCAGGCGAGGCTCACGCCCAGCGGTAGGGTTGGCCAATGGTTCAACCGATTCCAGAGGGTTACCCGCGCGTGACCCCGTACCTCATCTGTGGCGGCGCAAGCGACGCGATCGAGTTCTACTGCTCGGTGCTCGGAGCGAAGGAACGCATGCGAATGGGCGGCCCCGATGGCAGGGTCGGCCACGCCGAGCTCGAGATCGGCGAGTCGGTCGTGATGCTGGCCGACGAGCATCCCGAGATGGGCGCCGTCGGTCCGAAGACGACGGGCGGGACACCCGTCTCGCTACACGTCTACGTGGAGGACGTCGACAGCGTCTTCAAGCAGGCGCTCGACGCGGGCGCCACGGAGCGCCAGGCACTGGAGAACAAGTTCTACGGCGACCGCTCCGGAAGCTTCGAGGACCCGTTCGGTCACGTGTGGCACGTCGCCTCGCACGTCGAGGACGTCCCGCCGGACGAGATGGAGAAGCGCGCGGCCGAGGCCGCCGGCGCCTAGCCCTACTTGATGACGGCGATGGTGTCGCCGGTGTTGACGGCGCCACCGGTGGACACGTTGAGCTCCTCGACCGTCCCGGTGCTCGGGGCGGTGATCTCGTTCTCCATCTTCATCGCCTCGACCACGCAGATCAGGGCGCCCTCCTCGACCTGAGCACCCTTCTCGACCTCGACCTTCAGCACGGTGCCCTGGATCGGTGACACGACCGCGCCCGGGGCGCCGCCCCCGCCGCCGTCGCTGCGCTCGCGCCGCTTCGGCGCCTTCTTCGCGGGCGCCGCGGCCGGGCCGGCGCCGTTCGGGAGCGCCGCGCCGATCACCCTGACCTCGAAGCGCTTGCCGGACACCTCGACCGCGTAGTCGCGCGCGACCTTCGGCTCGTCGTCGTCCCCATCATCCACCGCGGGGGGCGGGTCGAACGCCAGCTGCTTCAGCCAGTCCTTGTCCTCGACGAGGTCGCGGCAAGTCTCGCCGTTGCGCCACTGGTCCGTGTCGAGCAGCGTCTTGTGGAACGGGATCAGGGTCTTCAGACCACCGATCTCGTACTCGTCGAGCGCGCGCAGCATCCGTCGCGTCGAGGCATCGCGGTCGACATCCCAGACGATGAGCTTCGCGATCATCGGGTCGTAGAGCGGCAGGACCTCGTAGCCCTCCTCGGCGCCCGAGTCGACGCGCACGCCCGGCCCCGAGGGCTCGCGGTAGGAGCCGATCTTCCCGGGCGCGGGGGCGAACTTCTTCGAGGCGTCCTCCGCGTTGATGCGGCACTCGATCGCGTGGCCGCGGATCTCGATGTCGTCCTGACCGAAGGCGAGCTCCTCGCCCGCGGCGATCTTGATCTGCTCGCGCACGATGTCGATGCCGGTGACCATCTCGGTCACGCAGTGCTCGACCTGGACGCGGGTGTTCATCTCGAGGAAGAAGTACTCACCGTCCTGGAGGAGGCCCTCGATCGTGCCCGCCGAGCGGTATCCGACCGCCTTCGCGGCCTCGGTGCCGATCGTGCCGATGCGCTCGCGCAGCTCGGGGTCGACGGCCGGCGCGGGGCTCTCCTCGATCAGCTTCTGGTGGCGCCGCTGGACCGAGCAGTCGCGCTCGAAGAGGTGGACGACGTTGCCCTTCGAGTCCGCCAGCACCTGAACCTCGACGTGGCGCGGGTCGGGCAGGTAGCGCTCGATGTAGACGGTCGCGTCCGAGAAGAACTTCTCGCCCTCGCGCGCCGCGCCCTCGAACGCCTTCTCGAGCTGGTCCTCCGACTCGGCGACGCGGAACCCCTT
>Ga0190275_10000080_pt1 | contig 113521 bp, 100 predicted proteins | sample Popmic550T_FD_133745 | JGI IMG/M metagenome (GOLD analysis project Ga0190275, IMG submission 133745) | Populus adjacent soil microbial communities from riparian zone of Yellowstone River, Montana, USA - 550 T | ecosystem: Environmental > Terrestrial > Soil > Riparian zone > Trees stand... | reverse complement strand
GACGCCTCCTCCCGCGCCGGAGCCGGAGCCGGTCGCCGAGACCACGGCGCCTCCGCCCGAGCCCGAACCGGTCGCGGAGACGACGACGCCTCCTCCCGCGCCGGAGCCGGAGCCGGTCGCCGAAGCCGCCGCCCCGCCGGCACCCGAGCCGTCGCCCCCCGGGCCCGCGCCTTCGACGCCCCCGGCCGGAGCGGGCAGCGGCGGCGCCGCCTTCGTCCCGCACAAGGACGCGGTGGGGATCAAGGTCGGCGACGTGCTCAACCACATCTTCCAGGTCGATCGCTTCCTGGGGCGCGGCGGCATGGGCGAGGTGTTCGTCGGCTGCAACGTCAACACCGACGAGAAGGTCGCGATCAAGGTGATGCTGCCGGCGCTCGCCAGCGACGAAAAGGTGATCGCGATGTTCCGCAAGGAAGCGCGCACGCTCACCAAGCTCAACCATCCGGCCCTGGTCCAGTATCGCGTGCTCGCCCAGGAGCCGCAGCTCCACGTCCTCTACATCGTCACCGATTTCATCGAGGGCACCAACCTCAGCGTCGCCTTGCCCACGCTCAAGCCGTCGCCGGACGAGCTGGCCGGGCTGCTCAGGCGGCTGGCCTCCGGGCTCGCCGCCGCCCATGCGCTGGGCGCGATCCACCGCGACATGTCGCCCGACAACGTGATTCTCGAAAATGACGACATCCACGAAGCGACGATCATCGATTTCGGAATCGCCAAGGATCTGGACGCGAGCTCGGCGACGATCGTGGGCGACGGCTTCGCCGGCAAATTGAACTATGTCGCGCCCGAGCAGCTCGGCGATTTCGGCCGCGAGGTCGGCCCCTGGACCGACGTCTACAGCCTCGGCCTGCTCATCCTCGCCGTCGCGCAGGGGCGCAACGTCGACATGTCGGGCTCTCTCGTCGATGCGATCGACAAGCGCCGCAAGGGGCCGGATATCGCGGCGATCCCGGACAATCTGAAGCCGCTCGTCCACGCCATGCTCCGCCCCGATCCCAAGGAGCGGCCGCGCTCGATGGCCGACGTGCTGGCGATGCTCGACGGCGCGCGCATCCCCTCGCCGGCGACGGCGCGCGCCGACGCGGCCGCGCAGGCCGCCCAGCCGCCCCCGGCGCCGCCGCAACCGCCGGCGCCGGCGCCGGCACCGGTCGAGGAACATTATGAGGACTATCAGGACTATGATGCGGCGGCCGGGGGCGGGAGCTCGAAGCCGCTGCTGATCGTGCTGGCGGTGCTGCTGGCACTGGCGGCGGTGCTCGCGGTGATCTGGTACGTCACCGACGGCACCTTCGCCTTCGGCGGCGGCGACGTCGAGACGAGCAGCGGATCCAAAGGGAGCGAGGATCCGCCCGCTGCATCGGGCTCCCCGGCGGCGCTCGCCCGCTCGACCCTCGATTCGGTGATCCCGCAGGTGCCCTGCACCTGGCTCGACGTCGCCGAGGTGCGCGACGGGCCGCCGGTCGCGGTGACGATGCGCGGCGTCGCCGGCGATGGCGGCGATGCGCGGCGCCTGCTCGGCGAGGCGCTGGCCGACGCGCGCCTGGCCAACGTCCAGCTCGATTTCAGCGACGTCGCCCAGATCATCCCGGCCGGCTGCACCGCGCTCGACAGCTACCGCCAGATCCGCAGCACCGGGCCGCGCCGGATGGCGACCACCCAGACCCGCTTCGAGGCGGCGCCGCGCGCCGACGGCCAATTGGCGGCGCCGGCCCTGGTCGATCTCAACCTCGAGGGCGCCGCCCAGGATTTCGCCCTGCTCGGCATCCAGCCGACGGGCGAGGTGACCATGCTGCTCGACGGCCGCGTCGCCTTCCAGACCGCGCTCGAAAATCCCGAGGGAGGGGTCACCGATCTCGGTGGCGGCCGCTACCGGCTGACCATCTCGACCACCCATATCGGCTGGTCCGGCCTGATGTTCGTCACCGGGCGCGGGCCGTTCGACGCCTCCCTGCTCGCCGCCTCCGTGGACTCGCGCAATCCCGACTGGCAGCGGCAATTCCGCAGCACCGCCAGCGCCAATGGCTGGCGCGCCGAGATGGTCTGGTACGAATCGGTCGACCGCGTGGCCGACGCCGCCACCTCCGCGGGATAATAGCGGCCCCCACCTCCGATCCAGCCTAGCTCGTCATTCCAGCGAAAGCTGGAATCGCTCTACCTTCCAGGATCCAAGAAGCCACCTGATTCCAGCTTGCGCTGGAATGACGGGGTCCTAGCTCAGCCCGTCGCGCAACTGGCGCTCATAGGCCTTGCGGAACTCCTTGGAGAAGACCTCCATGAAGGCCTCGTCGGATTCCTTCTTCACCGCCACGAACTCGCGCTCGTAATTGCGCCACAAAGCGGCGTCGCGCGCGCCGGGGAGGATGCGGGCGAGCAGGCCGATATTCTCGGCGCGGCGGCGGATCGAGCCGGGCGAGAAGCGGTCGAGCGTCGAGCGCAAGGCGCCGGGAATGGCGCGCAGCGTCGCCACCTGGTGCGACTGGAGGTCGAGATAGGCGTCCTCGACAGCCTTGCCGGCTTCCATGAAGCCCGCTTCGGGCGGCATGAGAAGCTGCGCCAATGCCTGCTCCGGAGACCGGGCGAACTTGATCGGATTGTTGCCCTCGAGCTGGAGGCCGGTCATCTCCGCGCCCATCTGCGCCTTGGCCCGCGCCCGCGCCTCGACCATCACCAGGAGCCCGGCGACGAGCCGCTTCAGCAGGCTGCCCGCCTTCTGCAGCAACTCGGGCGAGCGCTCGACATTGCTGTCGGCGATCGCAGCCGCCTCGAGCATCGCCGCGACCAGCCTGTCGACCGTCGCCGCGTCGCCGCCGGTGACCGGCGCCGCCTCCGCGTCCTCGACTCCGAACAGGCCGCGCTCCCGGTCGATCGCGTTGATGTCGGCGAGCGAATCCCACATCACCGTGACATTGTCGGGCACGGGCTCGGCCGGCCCCTCGGCCGCCTGCTGGCCCATCGCCGGCTCCGCCGGCGGGGCGTCCGGGATCGGCTCGCTCGGGTGGAAAGTGATCTCGTGCTCGGGCGCGACCGGCTCCGGCGCGGGCTCGGGCAGGACCTCGGCCTCGAACGAGACGACGACCTCATATTGGCCGATGCGGATGAGGTCGCCACCCGCGATCGCCCGCTCTTCGCCGATCCGTTCGGGAGCGTCGTTGACGAAGGTGCCGTTGGTGCTGATGTCCTTGAGCAAGAAGGCCTCGCCCTCGCGGCGGATCTCGCAATGGCGCGAGGAGATGGCGTTGCGGGGATCGGGCAGATACCAGTTGCAGTTGCGCGAGCGGCCGATGACGGCGCTCGGCCCGTCCATCATATATTGCGCCGCCACGCCTTCCTGGAGCGCGTCCGCGTTGCGGATGGTGAGAATCAGGATCATGCGGCGACGATATCCCCGAAGCTGCGGCCGCGCCGGGCCTTCCCGCCGGGTCCGCGCGCCCCGGCCAGACTAGCAAGCTCGGCCCCGACCGACAACCGCGCGCCTTGCCGCTGTTTCGGCCATAAGCTACAAAAAAGCCCTGCTTCGAGAGGAAATTCCATGCGCAAGCTCGCTCTTTCGCTGTTGGCCTGCGGCGCCGTCTCGATCCCGCTGGCGGCCCGGTCGCAGGACGATGCGCCGGTCAGCCCGGAAGATTTCGTCTGCGCCTTCGCCGGGGAGTGCGGCGACGGGGCGGCGGACGAAGCCGGCGGCGGGAATGCGGCGCCGGGCGGCCGCGGGCCCCGCATCTCGGCGACGCGCGGCTTCTCGCTCGGCTCGACCGCGCCGTCCGCCAGGCCTCCGCGCCGTCCGGGCAATGCGACGACGCCCCAGCGCCGGGGCGCTCAGGTCATCGGACCGCGCCGGCCAGCGGCCGCCAGCGGCCAGCGCGTCAACCTGCGCCTCGCCTTCGAGACCGGCTCGGCGCGGATGACCCCGGCGGCCGCCGCCCAGGCGCGCATCTTCGCGCGGGCTTTGCAGATGCCCCAGCTCGCCAACATGCGCTTCCGGATCGAGGGCCATACCGACGCGGTCGGCAACCGCGTGCGCAACGTCGAGCTGTCGCGGCGCCGCGCGCAGAGCGTCGCCGATTTCCTGGTCGCGCTGGGCGTATCGCGCGGCCGGCTCGAGGTGCGCGGCCACGGCCCCGACCGGCCTCTTCCCGGCACCGGCGGCGCCAGCGCGCAGAACCGCCGCGTCGAGGCGGTCCGCATTTCCTGATATCCCCCTCCCCGGCGGGGAGGGGCAGGGGAGGGGGTTCGGCTTCCGAGGGAACGCGCCAAACGCCCGACACCCCCACCCTAACCATTGCGGCCGCAGGTTCGTCCCCCGGACGAACCAAAGGGCGGCCGCAATCCCTCCAGGGGGAGGGGATCGCTAGCCCAGCACGGTCACCCGCTCGGCCAGCGCGCCGGCGACCAGCTCGGCCAGCTCCATCGCCTGGGCGGGGTTGAGCCGCGGGTCGCAGTGGGTGTGGTAGCGGTCGGCGAGGTCGGCCTCGGTCAGCCGGGCGCCGCCGCCCGTGCATTCGGTGACGTTGCGGCCGGTCATCTCGATATGGATGCCGGCGCCCCGCACGCCGGCCGCCGCGGCCGCCGCGAAGAAGCCCTCGAGCTCGGCGAGGATGCGTTCGAGCGGGCGGGTCTTGGTGCCGGCGGCGGTGCGCAAGGTGTTGCCGTGCATCGGGTCGCACGCCCAGAGCACCGGCCGGCCCGAGGCGCGGACCGCGTCGAGCAAAGGCGGCAGGGACATGGCCACCCGGTCGTGCCCCATCCGGCTGATCAGGGTGATCCGGCCGGGCTCGCCTCCGGGATCGATCCGGTCGAGCAATCCGAGCAATAGGTCCGGCGCCAGGCCCGGCGCGCATTTGATTCCGACCGGATTGGCGAGCCCGCGGACGAATTCGACATGCGCCGAGCCCGGGAAGAAGGTGCGCTGCCCGATCCACAGGAAATGCGCCGAGCTCGCATAAGCGCGGCCGCTGCCCTCGTCGCGGCGGACCAGGGCCTGCTCGAAGGGCAGCAGCAGGGCTTCGTGGCTGGCATGGAAGACGCTGCCGTCGGCCGCCGCCAGCTTCTCGAGGTGGCTGAGCGTCGCACCCGCCTGGGCGTAGGCGCGGAACATGCGTTCGGGATCCGGCCGCCGCCCCGCCGCGTCGAAGCCGATCTGGTTGACGATGTCGCCGCGATAGACGGGCAAAGCGATATCGCCCTGCCGCTCGACCGGCGCCGAGCGCGGCTTGGCGAACTGGCCGGCGAGCCGCCCGAGCCGGATCACCGGCAGACCCGAGGCTGCGCCCAGCCGCCCGGCCATCGCCGCGCCCAGGCGGAAGATCGCCGCGATGTTTTCGGCCGAGAATTCCGCGAAGCTCTCCGCGCAATCGCCGCCCTGGAGCAGGAAGGCCCGCCCCGCCTGCGCCTCGGCCAGCGCGATCCGCAACGCGTCGATCTCGCGCGGCCGCACCAGCGGCGGATAGGCTTCGAGCTCGCGCGTCGCCGCTGCGAGGGCGGCGGGATCGGGATAATCGGGTTGCTGCCGGGCCTCGAACCTTCGCCAGCTGTCGGGAGTCCAGGTCATGGGAACCCCGCGTCCGACCGCACCTTCCACAATTCGCCGATCAGTGTCCGGAGCCCACCGGCAATTTCGCACGCGTCCCGGACGACGAACCGGCTTGCCCTCTCGGTCACCAGCTCGAAGACGAAATAGGTCGCGTGATGGCAGAGCCGGATCGTCGTTTCTCCCGTTGCGGGATCGGGAACCGGCTCATCGTACGGCGGGGCCTCTGCCGGCATGCCAGCCAGGCCGGAGCCGGCGATAATATTGTCCAGGGCCCGCACGTCATCCCCGCTGAGGTTCAGGCGCCGTTGCCGCGCGATGCGGCCGGGCTGATGGTCGCCGTTTCCGTCCAAACTGACGATGTGCATCAGTCCGCCCACGGAGGATGCGTCGACGCGAATGGCGTAGCTCGGCTGGCGGTGGGAAAGGACGAGCATCCGGAACCGGCGCCGGAAACGTCCGAGGCCATTGGGCTGCGACAGGACTGGCTCGCGCATCGCGTGGAGCTGGTCCCCGAACCATTGCTCGTAGAATTGCGCCGTATTCGTCTCGCGCCAGATGCCATTGGGCACATAATCAGGGCGCGCCGGCGCAGGTCCGGCCTGTGCGAAAGCGGGGCTCGCGGTCAGGAGCAAGCCGGCAAGCAAAGCGGAGCGGCGCAGCGTCATCCGCCCGGCACGCCGAGCTCGCGCGCGGCCTGGCGGAGGCGGCCCTGGGTGGCGGTGTCGTTGGCGAAGGCGCCGAGCGCCGCGCGCAAGGCCTCGGCCGCGCCGTTCCGGTCCTCCAGGACCATGCGCGAGCGCATCAGCATGATCCAGCGATTCTCGTCGCGCGGATTGGCGCGCAGGCGCGCCGCGAGCCGCTCGACCATCTCGCGGCCCATCGCATTCTGCTGGCTCGGCGTCATCGCGCTCGCAGCGCGCATCTGCTCGGGCGTCGGCCCGGGAATGCCGGCGGTCGCCACCGATGGCGCGGGCCCGCTCGGTGCGGCGGGCGCGGCGGGCGCGGCGGGGAGGCGGCCCGTAATATCGATATTGTTGCGCTGGGCGATGGCGATCGCGGCCGTGCGGACCTGCTGCGGCCAGGCCGCGCCGGCGGGCGCGTCGCGAAGCAGCGCGATGAGGTCGTCGACCGCGCCGCGATGGTCGCCGCGCTCGTTGCGGATGGTGGCGAGGTAGAAGCGCGCCTGCGGGTTGCCCGGCTGCAATTGGAGTGCGCGGCGGAAGAGCTGCTCCGATTCGGGCGGGGGCGGCCGGTTGGCGCTGGTCGCGCCGATCAGGATCATCTCGGCCAGATAGGCGGTGTAATCGGCGTTGCGCGGCGCGAGCTCCATCGCCCGGCGGAAGGCCTGGGCCGCGTCTCCGAAGCGCTCCATGCCGCGATAGGCCATGCCGAGCAGGTACCAGCCGTCATGGTCGTCGGGATTCTCGCGCACCCTTTGCTGCAGCCGCGCCAGCAACGCCTCGAACCGCGCCAGCTCCTGTGCCGGGTCGGCCGCCGCGGCGCCGTTGACGGCGGCCGCATCGTTGCCAGCCGCCGCAGCGCCGCCGCCCCGGAAGAAAAGCGAGTAAGAGAGCGCTCCGGCGGCGACCAGTGCGGCCAGCGCGAGGGCGATCGTGGCCGGCGCCGGCCGGCGGTCCTTGGGTGCGGAGGCTGCCATCTCCCGGATCATTACCGCAAAAAAGCCAACGTCAAGTCTGGCGTCGCTGCGAGACTCTGTTAGATTGCCGAGGGGTAAGATGAGCGCGCGTTTCGGGTCCGCCGCGGCGCGGCCGCGAAACCGCCTGTCGGGGGAGCTGCGTTCGGGTGTCGGCGGCCTACAAGATCGCGATCGTCGGATCGGGCCCGGCCGGCCTGAGCGCCGGCGGGCGCGCCGCCCAGCTCGGCCTCAGCCACATATTGCTCGAGAAGACCGACCACCTTTCCGACACCATCTACAAATATCAGAAGGGCAAGCACGTCATGGCGACGCCGAGCCAGCTCGTGCTGCGCTCGGACATGGCTTTCGAGGCGGGCAAGCGCGAGAGGGTGCTCGGCACGTGGGACGAGCAGGCGGCCGGGCACAAGGTCAACGTCAAGATGAACGCCGAGGTCAAGGCGATCAGCGGCGAGAAGGGCAATTTCACGCTCACCCTGACCAATGGCGAGACCGTGGCCGCCGAGAACGTGATCCTCTCGATCGGCACCCAGGGCAATCCCAACAAGATGCGCTGCGAGGGCGGCGATCTGCCGCACATCCAGTATCAGCTCGACGATCCCGGCGAATATGTGGACGAGCATATCATGGTGATCGGCTCAGGGGACGCCGGCATCGAGAATGCGCTCGGCCTCGCCGCCGATCCGGCCCAGGCCAATACCGTCTCGATCATGAACCGAAGCCCGGAGTTCGCGCGCGCCAAGCAGGCCAATGTCGATCTGCTGATGGAGGCGGGCGCGGCCGGCAAGGTCAACATCTTGTGCGAGACCACGCCGGCCCGGGTCACGCCCGGCTTCCTCTACATGGAGACGCGGGACGGCGAGCAGAAGATCAAATGCGACCGGATCATCGCCCGCATGGGCTCCTCGCCGCCGCGCAAGTTCGTCGAGGCCTGCGGCATAGAATTCTCAAGCGAGGACAAGGACGCCTATCCGACGCTCTCCCCGCAATTCGAGACGACCAAGCCCGGCATCTACGTGATCGGCGCGCTCGCCGGCTATCCCCTGATCAAGCATTGCATGAACCAGGGCTATGACGTCATCGAGTTCATCAACGGCAATGTCGACCTGAAGCCCGCCGACGAGCCGATCCTCGAGAAGAAGTTCGCCGTGCTGCCGGGCGCGCGCACGGTCACCGAATGGCTGGCGTTCCTGCGGCGGCGGGTGACGATCCTAAACGAGCTCTCGATGTTGCAGATGCGCGAGTTCATGCTCGATTCCGAGCCGCGCGCCTATCGCGCCGGCGACCTCGTCTTCCAGCGCAACGAGCCCGGCGCCTCGCTGTTCGCGGTCGCCGACGGCTCGCTGCTGGTCGAGCTCGATGCCAAGGACCCGTCGCAAACGGTGCCGATCGCGCGCGGCTCGATCGTCGGCGAGGTCGGCCTGATCTCGGGCCGCAAGCGCAACGCCACCGTGCGCACCGCCGAGGGCGCGATCGTCATCGAGATTCCGCGCAGCGCGGCGCTGAAGCTGATCGCGACGAACAGCGCCGCCAAGCGCGAGATTACCCGCATCGCTACCGAGCGCATGCTGCTCCGCATGGTCGGCTCGGCGAGCGAAGAGGACCTCAAGGACCTGCTCGAGAGCGCCGAGATCCAGGAGATCCGCGCCGGCCAGGCGATCATCAACGAGGGCGACGAAGGCTATGACGTCTTCATCATCCGCCAAGGCTCGATGGTGATCGAGAAGAGCATCGGCGGCAAGCCGGTCTTCCTCTCCTATCTTCCGGCAGGCGCCTATGTCGGCGAGATGGCGCTGATCGACGGCGGCCGCCGCACCGCCACCGTGCGCGCGGCGATCAAATCCGAGGTGATCAAGCTCGACGGCGACGCCTTCCGCGCCTTGCTCGCGGCCAAGCCCGATTTGCTCGAGCGGATGAAGGACGAGATGGCGGCGCGCCAGCAGACGACCAGCTTCATCGAGGCGCGCAAGGACGGCTTCGGCGGCGTCGTCGACATGTATTCGTCGGTCGCGGGCTTCCTGGTCTCGCAGGGGATCGGCGAGGCGACCGACGTGCTCCTGATCGACGAGAAGCTGTGCGTCGGCTGCGACAATTGCGAGCGCGCCTGCGCCGACAGCCACGAGGGCCTGTCGCGCCTCAACCGCGAGGCCGGGAGGACCTTCGCGCACCTCCACGTGCCGACCAGCTGCCGCCATTGCGAGCATCCGCATTGCATGGCCGATTGCCCGCCCAACGCGATCAACCGCGGCCCCGACGGCGAGGTCTATATCAACGACACCTGCATCGGTTGCGGCAATTGCCAGCGCAATTGTCCCTATGGCGTGATCCGCATGGCCAAGCCCCCGCCCAAGAAGCCGAGCCTCTTCTCCTGGCTGTTCTTCGGCAAGGGTCCGGGCCCCGGCGAGCCCGACCATGAATGGACCGACGGCAGGGTCGGTTCGGAGATTCCAAAAAAAGCGATCAAATGCGACATGTGTTCTGGTATCGAGGGTGGGCCGGCCTGCGTTCGCGCATGTCCGACCGGTGCCGCGATAAGGGTATCTCCGGAAGAGTTCCTCAGCGTGACGAGGATGGGTGAGGGGGGCTGATCGAGGGTGGCGAGCAGGGGGCTGAGGACGGGACTGGGGGACGGGACGGCTCATGAGAGCTTCCTGCGCTATCGCCGCTATCGCTGGTTCAAGATCGCCGCGATTCTCTCTCTCCTCCTCGTCATCGTCTATTTGGTCGTCGACGTGCATCCGCGCCACAATGGCGGGTCGTGGCTCGGTTATGGTCTCGGCACGATCGGCGCCGGGCTGATCGTCTGGCTGTCGCTGCTCGGCATTCGCAAGCGGGCGATGACCCGCGGCCGCTGGTCGCTGAAAGCCTGGACCTCGGCCCATGTCTATCTCGGTCTCGCCCTGATCTTTTTCGGCACGCTCCACACCGGCTTCCAGTTCGGCTGGAACGTCCACACGCTCGCTTATGTGCTGATGATGCTGGTCATCCTGTCGGGCGTCTACGGCATCTCGGTCTATGCCCTGCTGCCGCAGGGGCTCTCCGACAGCCGCTCGGAGATGACCGGGCCGCAGATGATCGAGGCGGTGGGCAGCCTCGACAAGCAGATCCAGATCTCCGCCCAGCCTTTGTCCGACGAGGACAGCGCAATCGTGCTCGGCTCATTGGGCGAGGATCCGTTCGGCGGCGGGCTGTGGAGCCGGCTGACCGGATCGCATCCGCGCTGCGGCAACATGCGCGCGCTCGAGATCATGCGCGTCCGCCACGACGACAGCTCGGGCAAGGAGGAGCAGGCGATCGAGCAGGTGCTGCAGCTGCTCGAGAAGAAGGCGGCGGCGCTGCAGCGGCTGCGCGGCTATATAAGGCGGCGGGCCTTGCTCGAAGTGTGGCTGTTCGTGCACATTCCGCTGACGTTCGTGCTTTTCGCCGCGCTGACCGCGCATATCATCAGCGTGTTTTTCTACTGGTAGGGGGAGCAGGCAATGGCGTTCCTCCTCCGGAGCATCAGCCGAAGCGCTGACGGACGCGAGATCGTGCGGACCTCGAAGGTCAGCGACGATCTGCTCAAGGTCGGCCGCGACCCCGAATGCGACATCCGCCTCAACGATCTCGCGGTCGCGCTCCACCATGCGACGATCGAGCAGGTCTCGGCGACCAGGGTGGGCGTCTCCGCCGAAATGGGCATGTCGATCGAACTGGACGGCAGCAACACCCAGTTCGGCCAGATCGACCTCGCGATCGGCGGCACGATCAAGATCGGCCCCTTCCTGCTGCGCGTCATGCCGCCCGAGCTCGGCGGCGAGGACGTGCCGATCGTCATCCAGCGCGCCGATTCCGCCGAGGTGCTCGACAAGTTCGACACCCGCCGCTTCGCGCTGCAGAGCGTGATGCCGGGCAAGAGGCTGATGGCCTGGTCGCTGACGCTCGCCGTGCTCGCCATCTTCCTGGTCTGGCCGATCATGTCCTTCTACCAGAATCGCGACCAGGCCGACCGCATGGCCGGCGGCTTCCACCCCGACAGCCTGTGGAGCACGGGCGCGCTCTCGCAGAGCCACGCCGCTTTGGGCTCCAACTGCCAGGCCTGCCACGTGACCCCGTTCGAGCCGGTCCGCGACAATGCCTGCAAGACCTGCCACGTCAGCGTCCACGACCATGCCGACCTCTCGCGGATGCAGCGGGCGACTCCGCAGCTCGGCGGCTTGCGGCGCATCCAGCAGTCGATCGGCACCTGGTTCGGCCAGACGCCGGGCCGCTGCGTCGAATGCCATACCGAGCATGAAGGGCCGCAACAGATGGTGGCCACGCCGCAGCAATTCTGCGCCGACTGCCACACCGATCTGCGCGCGCGCCTTGCGGACACCCGCCTCGCCGCCGCGTCGGATTTCGAGACCGGCCACCCCGAATTCCAGCCGCTGGTGCTGATCCAGTGGGACGGCAACGCGCCGCGCTTCGAGCGGGTCGCGCTGAACCGGCGGCCGCTCGAGCAGAGCAACCTCAAATTCCCGCACGCTTTGCACCTGGGGGCGCTGGGCGGCGCGGCGCAGGCGGCGCGTGCGAACCAGCTCGGCGCCCGCCTCGAATGCGCGTCCTGCCATACGCCGACGCAGGACGGCACCAGGTTCGAGCGGGTCGACATGGAGCGCAATTGCGGCTCCTGCCACAGCCTCTCCTTCGACGAGAACGGCGGCACCATCCGGCGCCTAAGGCACGGCTCCCCCGAGCAGGTGATCGCGGACATTCGCGGCCTCTACCGCGCCGGCGGCCCGGCCTTCCCGCCCGAGCTCAGCCCCGGAGCGCGCGGCCGGCCGGGCGACGCCAACCAGGTGCGCGCCGCGGTCCAGTTCGCCCGCGCCCGCGCCGGCGTCGCCGCGCGCGGCGAGCGCGCGATCCACGCCATCTTCTCGGCCCCGCGCGGCACCTGCTACGAATGCCACAACATCGTGGCGCCGCCGCCCGGCACGCTCAACTATCGCATCCGGCCGATCCAGTTCACCTCGCGCGCGGGCCCCGGCCAGCCCGAGAGCGGCCGCTATATCGAGCATGGCTGGTTCGACCACCGCGCCCACCAGCTCGTGCAGCGGCCGGGCCAGCGCCGCGAGGAAGGCTCGGCCGCCTGCCTGAGCTGCCACACCGGCGTGCGCACCTCGCAGCGGGCGGCCGATCTGCTGCTGCCGGACCTGCAGAGCTGCCGCGCCTGCCATGGCGGCGAGCGGACCCGCCTTCCGGTGCCTTCGACCTGCGCGATGTGCCACGATTACCATATGGACCGGGGCGTGCCGGCGGAGCTGCTGCGCCAGCGCACGCGCGGCCAGCGCCGGCCCTCGACCGTGGCGGCGGCGTGCGGCGGGCGACGATAGTGCTGGTCGCGCAGATCACCGATATTCACCTGGGCTTCGATCCGGACAATCCCGACGAGTTCAACCGGCAGCGGCTCGACCGGACGCTGGCGACGCTGAAGGCGATGAGGCCGCGCCCCGATTTGCTGCTCGTCACCGGCGACATCGCCGACAATGGCGAGGACAAGGTCTCCTATCAGCGCTTCCGCGACGCGATCGCCGGCCTGCCTTTCCCGGTCCGCCCGGCGATGGGCAATCACGACAGCCGCGACGCCTTCCTCGAAGTGTTTCCGCAGACGCCGGTCGTCGACGGCTATATCCAATATTCAATCGAGGATTTTCCGGTCCGCATCCTCGTCCTCGACACGCTGGAGATCGGGCGCCACGGCGGCGGCTTCGACGCGGTCCGCGCCGCCTGGCTGGAGGCGCGGCTGGCCGAGGCGCCCGGGCGGCCGACCTTGCTCGTCCTCCACCATCCGCCGATCGAGACGGGCCTCAGCTGGATGACCGAAAATCCCGAGGCGGAGTGGGTCCTGCGGCTGCGCCCGATCGTCGCGGCGCATCCCAATATCATCGCGATGATCACCGGCCACCTCCACCGTCCCTTGGTGACGCGCTGGGCCGGCGCCACGCTCGCCGTCTGCCCGTCGACGGCGCCGCAGGTCGCGCTCGACATGGTGAGGATGGATCCGGACGTCGCCGACGACCGCCCGATGATCGTCGCCGACCGCCCCTATTTCGCGCTCCATTACTGGAACGGGCGCGAGCTCATCACCCATTTCGACACGGTCGAGGAGCACGAAGTCCTCGCCCGCTACATCCCCCGCCGCCAGGGCCTGATCCGCATGCTCAACAAGGAGAGGTGGGGGGAATAGGCGATGGCGGCGCGGAAGCGGCTTACGCCGGTTGCGCGGCGGCTTAGGGCCGAAATGACGGATGTGGAGCGGCTATTATGGTCGCGGCTGCGGCGCGCGCAGCTGGGGCATAGCTTCACCAGGCAGTTTCCGATCGGGAAGGCGGTTGCGGATTTTGCGTGTCGGAGAGCGAAGCTTGTCATCGAGTTGGACGGTGGACAGCATGCGGGTTCGACCGAGGAGGATGCCGAACGCACCCGGATGATCGAGGCGCATGGCTACAGGGTCATTCGTTACTGGAACAGCGACGTGACGGGGAACATCGACGGCGTCCTGGAGGATATCCTCCGCCATCTGAGTATTGCACTGGACTGAAGTCCCTCCCCCTTAAGGGGGAGGGTAGGGTGGGGGTGTCGGGCGATCGAGATTATCCGAAGACACCGAACCCCCTCCCCCTAACCCCCTCCCCGCCGGGGAGGGGAATTCCGGGGGGTCAGCGCCCCACCCAATCCTCAAGCGTGGCGGCATCGCTGACCTGGTAGGGGAGGCGGCGGCTGTTGAGGTAGAGGCGCTCCATCTCGCTGCGGTTGAAGGGGCGCGAGCCCAGGCGGCCGAAGACCGCGATCTGGCCGCCGGTCTCGTCGACGGCGCGGTCGCGGTCGAGGCCCTTGGCGACCGACAGAGCGGGCGAGGGGGTGCGCGCCCAGGCGATCAGCTCGGGCACCGGCCGGGGCGAGAAGCCGTAGAAGTTCGGATTGCTCTCCGGGCTGAACAATTGCAGCACCTTCATCCCGTTCCGCCCGTCGGCGACATAGGCGAACAGCGAGGCGTTGGTCGAAGCGACGGTGACGTCCTGCGTGTCCGGCGTGTCGCCGTTCCAGAAATTGGCCGGGATCCGCCAATGCTCGGCAGGCTGCTCGGGGCGGGTGATGTTGTAGATGATCAGCCCGTCGCGGCCGGCGGCGACATAGGCATAGGTGCGGGCGAGGTAGACGCGGCGGGCGTCGGCGAGCCGCACCGTCGCCTGTGGCACCGCGCGCGGATTTTCCAGGGCGGTGACGTCGAACAGCTTCAGCCCCTCGGCGTCGGTCACCCACAAATAGCGGAATTGCAGCGCCGTCGCGCGGGCGTCGGTGAGCGGGATGGTGACGACGTGGCGCGGGTGAAGCGGATCATTAAGGTCGATCACGACGAGGCCCGCCGCGGCGGTGATATAGGCATAATGGCCGGCGAGCGTGATATGGCGGGCGCCGGCGAGGACGCCGCTCTCGTTCCAGGTCACGGCGCGGCGCAGGTGGTTGTTGCGCGCCTCGCCGTCGGCGAGCGTGTTGACGTTGACCAGGTACATGCCCTCCTCGAAATCGGTGACCACCGCATAATTGTAGATGGGGTGGAAGCGCTGCTCCTGATTCTCCTCGAGCAGGGTAACGGTGCGGCCGTCCGAGCGGGTAACAGGCGTGGTGTTCATGGCGTCGTTGCGGTCGGGCCGGATCGGCTGGTTGGTGGGCAGCGCCATGCAGGTCGCGTTGCGCGACGAGACGTGCGTGTCCTGGCCGAGCCCGGAGACCGGGGCCGAGACGATCCGCTCGGAAAAGCCCTTATTGGCGATCGAGGCGATGTCGTAGACGCGGAAGCCGCCGCGGCCTTGCGCCACGAACATATATTCGCCGCGATTCTGCAGGCAGCCGACCCGGTCCGGCGTGCCTTCGACGACGTTGGCGAACTGCTCGTTGGCGCGGGTCTCGCCGGAGAGGTTGCGGTCGAAGGTCCGGCCGCGGGTCCAGTTGATCAGCTCGCGCCGGTTCCTGTCGACGTGCATTCGGAAATAATCGGGATAGGCGAAGCGCTGCAGATAGGAGCCGATCACCGCCTGCGGCTCGTCCCATTCGGTGACCCTGACCGCCTCGAAGCCGCCCTCCAGGCCGATCCAGGCGTGCATGCCGACGAAGTTGACGAAATTGGTCCCCTGCAGGAGCAGCTGCGCCATGATCGCATTGTTGTCGTTCGCCCGGCTGACGTGGCAGTCGGAGCATTGCTTGGTCTCGGTGGTGCGCACCGTGTGCGGGAAATGCGGCGCGAAGGCCTGGCTCGAAAAGCCCGAGGCGGCGATCGGCGGCTGCTGGACGTAGATTCGCTCCCGGTTGATGTTGGTCGAGGAGAGGACGAGCGCCGAGGTCGAGCGGACCGGAGCGATGATATTGCCCTTGCTGGTCTGGTGGCGCCCCAATTGGAACATGTCCTCGCGCGCGACCTGCGGATTGTAGGTCGCGAAGTTGCGCGTCTCCTCGCCTTCATAATGGTGGACACTGGTGCGCCAGTTCGCCTCGATCGGCAGGTGGCAGCCGCCGCAGCTCGTCGTCCATGAGAGGTGGCAGGTGAAGCAGGCCATTTCGTTCGTCGGATGGGCGAGCTGGTCCTCGGGCACGCCGGGGCCGAAGCTGTAGCGGCCGGTCTCGGCACCGGCGCGCGACATCAGCTTGGAGCGGGAGGAGCGGACGTTGAAGCAGGGGCCGGGCCGCGCCGTCTGGGTGTCGGTGTCGCAATCGGGCAGCTCGCGATTGGCGCCGTCATTGACCTGGCTGACCACCCAGGAAAGGCTCGGATCGACGATCGAGCGCTGGATCAGGACGCGCTGGCCGGCGGTGCACCTGATGTCGGTCACCTCCTCGCGCGCGAGCTCGCAATCCATCCATTCGAAGCGGCGGCGCCCGTCCTCGTTGCGGATCAGCTCGAGATTGGTGCCGTGGGTCGGCGCGGCGGGGCCGGTGGTTCGCAGATTGGCATATTGGCCGGGCACGCCGTGACAGTCGCGGCAGCCGATCTCGATGGCGTTGGCGACCTCGCCGTAGATGAAGCCGTTGCCGTGCGAATCCTGGCTGAAATGGCAATCGGCGCATTGCATGCCGCGCTCGGCGTGGATGTCCATCATGTGCACGGCGCGGCCGGGATTGCGGCCCGCGGGCTGAAACTGGCCCGGCGTCGTCGACAGGTTCTGCGGCGAAGGCGGCCCTTCGATGATCCGGCCCTGGGAATCGAGCAGATTGCCCTCGCGGTCGCGGCGGAAGATGCCGCGGAAGTTCCAGCCGTGGCCGTGATAGTCGGCGAACTGGGTGTGGCGGGCGAGCGGGTTCACCCTGTCGAAGACTTCGCGCAGGAAGCCGGGATTGCCCCACAGCCCGCGCGGCGCCGCCGCCTCGGGGTTGCGGTCGAGCACGGCGAAGACCTCGGCCGCGGTCGGGTAATGCTGGTTGCGGAACCGGGCCTCCTCTTCCGGAGTGCGCGCGGGCAGGCGGTTTTCGGGGCCCGGCCACATCAGGTCGGCGTCCGATTCATAGTCCCACATAGTGTAGCCGAGATAGGTGTTCAGGAAGATGTTGGGCTGGTGCATGTGGCAGGTCATGCATTGCGAGGTCGGGATCGCGCGGGTGAAGGCGTGGCGGATCGGATGGCCGCTCTCGCCGACCGCGGCATGGTTGGAATCGGCCGGCGCGTGGTTGGCCGCCGCCCCCTCGCCATGACCCTCTCCGCCATGCCCGGCCTCGGCCGCCTGGCCGGGGCGGTGCTGGCCCTGGCGAAGCGGCGCGATGGTCGGATCGACCGTCGCCGTCTGCCCGTCGCGGCCATATTGCGAATAGGTCATCGAGTGCCGCGGCTCGCGGTCGTTGGCGTAGATGACGTGGCAGCCGGCGCAGCCCGAATGGCGGTAATCGCCCTGCTGGTCGTTGGTGCCCATGAACCACATGTAGGGGTCGTTGAGCCGCGTCTTGTGGATGTTGAGCACCGGAATCGCGACGCGAAGGCCGGTGCCCGGGCCGCGGTTCGACTGCCTGAGGTCGGGCCGGCCCGGCTCCTCCAGCCGCTGGATCGAGCCCGTGGGATTGGGCAGGCCGATCTCGGGGAACTGGGTGTTGATGTTGCGGCCGCCGCGCTCGAACACGCGGAAGACGTCGCCGGGCGGGATGACGTGCCAGGTCGGCAGCGGATAGAGCCCGGCGAGCACGCCGCGGGCGCGCTGCTGCGGCGTCAGGCCGCCGGGCGGGAGCGGCGAGGCGATCATCGCTGCTTCGCCGCCGCGCGTATAGGCCTCGCCGCTAATGTAATTCTTGAAGGGCAATATGCCGTTATTATAGGCCGCCCCGCCCCACAGCATCGCGCCCGAGGACATGAGCGAGCGCTCGGCCGCCTCGATCACCTCGATATGGCAGGCGCCGCAGCTGTCGCGGACGACGCGATAGTCGCTTGGATTGACGAAGCGGATGAATTCGGGCGATTCCCGGTTGAGCAAAGTGTAGGTGCGCGCCGGATTGGCGCTCGACGGGAAATGCCAGGCGCCTTCGTAGCGCGGCAGCACATGCGCCCGGTCGCGCGCGGCGATGTAGGCCGGATTGTCGTGCGGCAGATTGGAATCGCCGCTGATCCTGGGATTGCCGCCATGGCAATCGACGCAGCCGAGCACCACCGCCGGCGACCTGTGCATGGTCGGCGCGTCGGTCTGGACGTGGCAGGAGAGGCAGCCGCTTTCGCGCGCCGTACCGCTCTTGGCGTCGGCCTCGGCCTGGGTCTGGGTGCGCGGCGCGGGCGCGGCGCGGACCAGGCTGTAGTCGCGCACCTTGGCCTTCTCGCCCTCGGCGGCGCCGACCGAGGACGCGCCGACGAGGCCGGCGAGCGTCAGCGCCGCCGCCATCATCGCCACCCGTCCAAGATCGGCGAACTTCATCACCCCCCTCTCAATAGCTCACGATGGCGTTGAACAGGACGGAATAATAGATCCGGTCCCGGTCCCTGTTCTCGAACAGGTCGCGAAAGCCCGTGCCCGCATAGAGCCCGGCCGCGGAGAGGCGGAAGACAAGGTTCTGGGTGGCGAGCGGCCGCCAGATCGCCGCCGCCGAAACGTCGAAGCCGATGTCGCGCCTTATCGTCCCCTGCATGCGCAAGGCCTCGAGCGTCTCGGTACGGTGGAACCACAGGTGGTTGACGTTCGCCGAGATGCGGAATTGCGGGGTGATGTCGAAATCGGCGCCGACGCCGAGCAGCATCGTGCCGGGATTGGCGAAGTTGGACTGGCCCTGCTCCTTGGAGGAGCGCAGCGAGTTCAATATGCCGTTGCGGCCGTTGATGCCGATCGCGCGGCCGCCGCCGGCGAACGGGATGGTCTGGCGGATCCAGTAGCTGGTGTCGGCGCCGGCGAAGATCGGATTTTCGAAGATCGCGTCGAAGCCGCGCTCGACATTGTCGTAAGGGTCGCCGTCGCCGCTGGCGAACAGGGCAGCGCCGCGGATCCGGATCCAGTCCACGTCGTAGCTCGGCTCGGCGGCGAGGAAGAAGCTCTGCAGCCGCGCCGACCGGCCGGTGAAGATGTTGTTCCGGTCCGAGCCGAGCAGCGCGTAGGCGGCGGTGGTGAGGTTGATCCGCCCGATCCGTCCGTCGGTCGAATAGCCGACATAGATCGCGTCGTAATTGCGCGAGCGCAGATTGCCGAGCAGGGCCGGGCGGACCGGGAAGCCGTTGTCGTCGACCTCGATCTCGCCGCGCTCGCGGTTGATGTTCCAGGTGAGGCTCGCCTGGCTGGTGATGCCGACGAAGGGGAAATCCTGGCGGAACAGGTTGGCGTGCAGGATCCAGTCGTCGCGCGGCGTCTGCAGGATGTTGTTGAGGCCCGAATTGGTGTCCTTCTCCAGCCGCCAGGCGGCGATCAGATTATATTGGAAGCGGTTGTTGTCGCGGCTGCCGAACAGGCGGGCGCCGAGCTGCTGGTCCTGGAAGAGGAAGCCGCGGAAATCGAAGTTGAACGGCTGGATGCCGACGCGGACGGAATCGAAGTCGAAGCGGTCCGAGACGTTGCGGATGTGGTAATCGATGAAGGCTTCCTGGACGCCGAGCGCATAATCGAAGCGGTCGGTCCCTTCCGAAGGCTGGACGAACAGGATGCGGCGCTCGCCGACGTCGACATAATTGACGTTGAAGGCGAGCGTCAGCCGATATTCGATGTCGGGCGGCTTGAAGGCGGTGCTGCCCTTGATCAGGGCGACGCTGGCGATGAAGGTCTGCGAGAGCACCAGGCTGTGATTCTCGCCGAACACGTCGTTGCTGCCCGGCCGGTCGGTGGTCTGCACGCCGACCGGTATGGGGAAGGTGCGGGGCTCGATCACCGTGTCGGAGACGACGTTGGCGACGAAGAACCAGTCGTGGCCGGTCAGGCCCAGGAAGCGCGGCGTGGCGCAGCGGGGCGTGCCGGCGGCGCGGCGGCGCTCCTGCTCCTCGTCGGTGGGGATGCAGATCGGCCGGTCGCCCTTGAGCACGTTCTGATTGTAGGGATCGTACCAGCGCTGGCGGACCATTCCGAGCGAATCGACCAGCCGCCAGCGGTCCGGCACCGCGACATGCTCGGCCGGGAAGGCCTCGGGCGCCGGCATGCGGATCGCGCCCGGATTATACTGGTTCACCGGATCGGGCAGGTCGTGCTGCGGCACGCCGGGGCGGCGGCGGCCGTCGATCAGCTCCTCCTCCGAAGGCGGAGCCGGGCGCTGCTCGGGCTCTTCGGCGGGGAGGGGCTCGGCCTGCTCCTGCGTGCCGAACGCCGGCGCCTCCGCGGGCGGCCGCGTGTCCTGCATGGCGAGCAGCACCGAGTCATCCCGGCGAAGGCCGGGACCCATGAACCCGGACTGCGCTAATATTCCAAGGCCTGTGTTCATGGATCCCGGATCAAGTCCGGGATGACTCCCTGGGATGCTCGAAAGAAGCGGCCCGCCCGCCGACGCCATCAGCGACAGGAGGGCGGCCGCGACCGTCATTTTCCCTGGCAGACATTCTGCTCGTTCGTCCCGATGAACGGATTGAACGGGCAAATGACCCAGCGCAGCCTGACGCCGCCGCCCGACGCGCCGGCGACCGGCACGACGATCTGGTCCGAGCGGATGGCGGCGGGCGCGTTGCCGACCGTGCCCAGTCTCACCCCGCCATTGTGCAGGCCAAGGAAGCTGATCATATCGTCCTGGTCGATGCCGTCCCCGGAGACGCCGATGCCCCCGACCAGGGTGTTGCCGCGATAGATGGGCACCGAGCCCGGGAAGATCTGGATGCCGTTGGCGAGCCGGCCGGGATTGGGGCCGAGCGTGCATTGCTGCGCCGTGTCCGGCGGAACCCCGGTCAGGATGAAGCCGACATGCTGGAGCACCTGGTCCAGGATCAAGGCCGATTGCAGCCCGGTCGAGAACGGGTTGAACTCGGCGATCGGGCGGGAAAAGGCCCCGGGCGGCCGGCCGAGCTCGCCGTCCGGGAAATAGGGCCGCGCGGCATTGCCGAAGCCGCGGTCGGAGAAAGCGAACCGGCCGGTGAGCGCGGTCGGGTCGTTGAAGAAGGTCCGCGCGGCCGGCACATAGGCGCGCACGTCGGCGCCCCCCAGGGGCGCGGCGTTGGCGCTGAGCTCGGCGGCGGCGTGGGCGGCCGAGAAGAAGGCGGCGGTCCGCGCCTTTTGCAGCGAGACGTCGGTGCCGAAGATCGGCGCGTCGGGCGAGCGCACGATGCCGAGCACGCGTCCTTCGCTGTCGACCACCGAGATGGTGACTTCGGCGCGGCTGTCGAGCGGCCGGCGGATCTGCGCGCGGGCCGCCGCCATCACCTTGAACGCCTCCTCCAGGATGGCGCGCACTTCGGCGGCGGTGAGCTGCGCACCGACGGGCGAGGTGCCGGCGATGATCGGGAAGCGGTTGGTGCCGCCGCCATTGGTCAGGATATAGGCGTCCGGATTGGCGAATTCGCCGGGGTTGGCGAGGCGGATGCCCGACGCCTCGGTGCCGTAGGCCGTCCCGGGGAGCGCCGCCGCGCCGGCATAATAGCCGTTGACCGGGATCAGCACCCCGGTGCCGGGGATCAGCCCGGCGAAGGGCGGCGCGTTCGCCGGGTTGGTGCGCAGGTCGGCGACTGTGGCGTCGCTGTAGCGCAAGGTGGTTCCGTCGACGCTGATCCGGTCCGCCTGGATGTCGGCGCCGGCGGCGAAGCCGTGGGTCGCGGCGAGCGCGATCGCCTCTTCGTCGTCGCGGTCGACGTCCTGGACTTCGAGGTCTGCGCCGTAGACGCCGTCCGCCATCACGCCGACGCCGCCGACGACGACGCCGCCCTTGTAGAGCGGGAAGCCGCCCGGATCGGCGGAGAGGCCGAGTGGCGAGCGTTTCGGTCCGATGAAGGCGCCCGGCGCCGCCATGCCGAACCGGCTCGACAGGCCCGAGCAGGGCAATTGGCTGAACTGTACGCCGAACAGCGGGCCGCTTTCGAGGCCGCGAGCGGCGGCCGAGGGCGGGAAATGCTCCTGCACGATCATGCTCGCGGTGCGGGTCGAAAAGGCGTTGCCGCTCGAGGAGAGATAGGCGCCGGTGATCGCCTTGGAGATGGCGCCGGCGACGGCGCCGCCGGGGACGACCCGGCCCTGGAGGTCGTGGTTGATGCCGCTCGGCGAGGGCGGCACCGCGAGGGTGGTGTTGGCGCCGTTCATCTGGAAGGCGGCGAGCACGTTGCCGACCCGATCGACGACGACGATCGTGCCCGGGCGGCCGCGCGCCTGCGCCTCGGCGACGGCCTGGGCGACGACCCGCTCCACCTCCGTCTGGGTGAGCGCGAGCGGCGCCGGATCCTGGAACAGGCGGGCCGCGGCGGGCGGCACCGGGCCCGGGGTCGGCCCGCCGGTGCCGCCGCCGCCGCCCCCGCAGGAGGCAACGAGCAACGCGGCGATCGCGATGCAGGAAATGGCTTCACGCTTCATCTTGATTGCTATCTCAATCGTCTGATCGCCGCCGCGGCGCGGCCGAGGCTCGCCCTGAATCCCCCCGGATCATAGGCATTGGGGTCGCGCACGGCGCGATAGGCGCTGTTGATGTCGACGCGGATCGCGTTCGCCGCCGAGACCGAGACGCGGTCGCGGCTGACCAGGGCCGAGAGCAGGGTGTCGGTCGCCATCACCGCCTGGACGCTTCCCGCATAGTCGGTGAAGCGGTCGCGGATCGCCTCGGTGGTGATCGTGTCGATGATCGCGAAGGTGGTATCGGCGCTGACCGCGGCGGACGAAAAGGCGGCGACCATGAGGTCGAGCGTGGCGCCGAGCCGCGCCGCCTCGCGCAGCGCGCCGGGCCGGCCGGTCGCCATGGCGGTGTGGAAAGCGCGGCTCTCGCGGTCGAAGCGGGCGGCGAGGCCTGGCGCGATCACCCGCGCCGCCGCGGAGAGCATGATCATGTTCTCGTCATTGTAGGGCGGCATGCCCGCCGGGATCGGCCGGCCCGGATTGGTCGTCCGGTTCGGCCGGAAGCGCGGATCGTCCGAAATCTGCCGGTGGCAGCTGTGGCAGTCGAAGAAATAGAATTCGGGGAAGATACCCTCGCTGCCGCGGTTGGAGGCGAACAGATCGAGCGAGCGCTTGAGCGCGATCGCCTGGCCGATCGCCCAGATCTGGGTTCCGTCGGGGGGCCGCTTGCCGCGGGCGCGATAATCGTCGTCGATCGTGTAATGCTGCTGGAGCGTGGTGAAGAGGTCGAGCTCGAAACTGATCCGCGGGTGCCGGCGGCCATGATCCGGTGGTTGACGAACTGGCCGTCGCGCGCGCTGCCGAAATGGCAGTTCAGGCAGGTTTCGGCACGCACCCTGGGATTGTCGAGCGGGACGAGGCCGTTGCGGACGTTGGCCTGGTGGGTGCCGCCGACGGTATAATGGCTCGACAGCCAGCCGCCCGCCGGGCCGTGGCAGCTTTCGCAGCCGACGCCGTCGGTGGTCTGGAAGCGGATTCCGCGCGCGCCGCCGGGGGTGGCGTGGCAGCCAAGGCACATCGGCGCGCCGGTCGCCTCGCCCAGCCCCAGCCGCTCGGCGATCGCGCGCGACCGCGGCTCGCGCAGCACCGCGAAGGCGCGGCTGTGGGCGCCGGCGGCGGTCGCCGGATCCTGCCAGAGCATGACCTCGTCCTGGCGGACGCGGGGGCCGTCGCCGTTGCTGCGGCCGTGGCAGGTGGTGCCGCCGCAGGTCGCGACGCCGACATAATTGCCGCGGGGGTCGCCGCCGGTCTGCTGGATGGCCTGCGCGTCGGCCGGGCGGAGCAGCAAGGCGAGCAATGCGGCGGCGGCCAGAAAGGCGGCGCCGAGACCGATCGCGATGTTGCGGCTGCCCCCCATTCGTCCTCCATGCCGCTTGTTTATCCGGCCAAAGAAGTCGCTTCGACTATGGGCGAGATGCCTTATCCATGCAAGCCGCAAAGACGGCCCGCAAGGCCCTGATGACAGCCGAAACAAAGCCCGGTAGGGTGTCTGAAGACGGGGGCGAGGACGCGCCGGCGGGCGGCCGGCCGCGCACCGATCCCGCCCGACCACGACCGGAGCCCAAGCGCATGACCAAAGCCTCGGACCTGTTCATCCAGTGCCTCGAAGAGGAGGGCGTCGAATATGTGTTCGGCGTGCCCGGCGAGGAGAATCTGGACTTCCTCGACAGCCTGTCGCGCTCGACGAGCGTCAAGCTGATCCTGACCAGGCACGAGCAGGGCGCGGGCTTCATGGCCGCGACCTATGGCCGCCATACCGGCAAGACCGGGGTCTGCGTCGCCACCTTGGGGCCGGGCGCGACAAACTTCGTCACCGCGGCCGCTTATGCCCAATTGGGCGGCATGCCGATCCTGATGATCACCGGCCAGAAGCCGATCAAGAAATCCAAGCAGGGCCGTTTCCAGATCCTCGATGTCGTCGACATGATGGGGCCGATCACCAAATATACCCACCAGCTCGCCTCCGCCGACAATATCCCGAGCCGGGTGCGCGAGGCCTTCCGCCTCGCCGAGGAGGAGAAGCCCGGCGCGACCCATATCGAATTCCCCGAGGACATAGCCGAAGAAAAGACGGATTCGGTGCCGCTGAAGCGCAGCCTGGTCCGCCGCCCGCATGCCGACGAGAAGTCGATCCGCGCCGCGGTCAAACGGATCGAGACCGCGAAATCGCCTTTGCTGGTGGTCGGCGCCGGCGCCAACCGCAAGATGACCAGCCGCATGTTGCTGCAGCTGATCGAGAAGACCGGCATCCCGTTCATCACGACGCAGCTCGGCAAGGGCGTGATCGACGAGGCGCATCCCAAATTCCTGGGCTGCGCCGCCCTCTCCGCGGGCGATTTCGTCCACCGCTCGGTCGACGCCGCCGACCTCATCGTCAATATCGGCCACGACGTGATCGAAAAGCCGCCCTTCTTCATGCAGCAGGGCGGGACCGAGGTGATCCATGTCTCGACCAACACAGCCTCGGTCGATCCCGTCTATTTCCCGCAGATCGAGGTGATCGGCGACATCGCCAACGCGATCTGGCAGATCAAGGAGGACATCGTCCCCTCCGGGACCTGGAATTTCGAGCGGATGATGAAGGCGCGCGCCGCCGAGGTCGAGCATACGGCGGGGCTGTGCGGCGACGAGCGCTTCCCCATTTTCCCGCCCTGCCTCGTCCAGCGCATCCGCGAGGCGATGCCCGCCGACGGCATCATCTGCCTCGACAACGGCGTCTACAAGATCTGGTTCGCGCGCAACTATCCGGCGCGCGCGCCCAATACGGTGCTGCTCGACAATGCGCTGGCGACGATGGGCGCGGGGCTGCCGTCGGCGATGGCCTCGGCGATGGTCTATCCCGACCGCAAGGTGATGGCGATCTGCGGCGACGGCGGGTTCATGATGAACAGCCAGGAGATGGAGACCGCGGTCCGCCTGGGGCTCAACATCACCGTGCTGATCCTGCGCGACGACGCCTACGGCATGATCCGCTGGAAGCAGGCCAATATGGGCTTCGCCGATTTCGGCCTGACCTACGGCAATCCGGATTTCGTCCAATATGCGCAAAGCTATGGCGCGATCGGCCACCGCGTCGATAGCGCCGAGAGCTTGAAGGAGATACTCGCCGAATGCCTGTCGACACCCGGCGTCCACCTGATCGACTGCCCGGTCGACTATTCGGAGAATGACCGGATCTTGAACAAGGAAATCAAGGAGCTGAGCGCGAAGCTCTAGCCCTTTTCCGTCACCCCCGCGAAAGCGGGGGTCCAGACTGGATTCCCGCTTTCGCGGGAATGACGATCGGAGACGTTGAATGACAAAGCTCAAGGACGTCTATCCGCTCTACCTCAACAACGAGGCGAAGCAGCCCAATTCCGACCTCGGGGTCACCGACAAGTATACCGGCGAGGTGGCGTTCCGGGTCGCGCAGGCGGACGCGGCCACGATCGACGCCGGAATCCAGGGGGCGGTCGAGGCGGCCGAGCCGATGGCGCGGCTGCCCGCTTATCATCGCCAGGCGGTGCTCCAGCATTGCGTCGACCGCTTCAAGCAGCGCTTCGACGAGCTCGCCTACGCGCTCTGCGTCGAGGCGGGCAAGCCGATCAAGGATAGCGAAGGCGAGGTCAGCCGCCTGATCGACACCTTCCGCATCGCCGCCGAGGAGAGCGTCAGGATGACGGGCGAGGTCCAGCCGCTCGACATCAGCCCCCGCGCCAAGGGCTATCAGGGGATCTGGAAACGGGTGCCGATCGGGCCGTGCAGCTTCGTCTCGCCGTTCAACTTCCCGCTCAACCTCGCCGCCCACAAGATCGCGCCGGCGCTCGCGGTCGGCTGTTCGTTCGTGATGAAGCCGGCGAGCCGCACGCCGCTGGGCGCGATCATCATGGGCGAGGTGCTGGCCGAGACCGACCTGCCTAAAGGCGCCTTCTCGATCCTCCCGGCGCACCGCGAAGGCGCGGACCTCTTCACCACCGACGACAGGCTCAAATTGCGGAGCTTCACCGGCTCGCCCGGGGTCGGCTGGGACCTGAAGGCGCGCGCCGGCAAGAAGAAGGTGGTGCTGGAGCTCGGCGGCAATGCGGCGGTGATCGTCGATCGCGACGCCGATCTCGCCGACGCGCTCGAGCGGGTGATCTTCGGCGCCTTCTACCAGTCCGGCCAGTCCTGCATCGGAGTGCAGCGCATCCTGATCCACGCCGAGGTCTACGGCGAATTCCGCGACATGCTGGTCGCGAAGACGAAGACGCTCGTCGCCGGGGATCCGAAGGACCGCGACGTCTTCATCGGGCCGATGATCTCGGAAAGCGAGGCGAAACGGCTCGACGGCTGGATCCGGGAAGGGGTGGAGAAGGGCGCGACCCTGCTTTGCGGCGGCAAGCGCGAGGGCGCGATGCTGGAGGCGACCCTGCTGGAAAGCGTCGCGCGCGACACCAAGCTCAATATCGAGGAAGCGTTCGGGCCGGTCGCCTTCCTCATCAGGTTCAACAACTTCAACGAGGCGCTCGACATCGTCAACGACAGCAAGTTCGGCCTGCAGGCGGGCGTGTTCACCCGCGATCTCTTCCAGATGTTCGACGCCTGGGACCGGCTCGACGTCGGCGGCGTGGTGATCAACGACGTGCCCTCCTACCGCGTCGACAACATGCCCTATGGCGGGGTCAAGGATTCAGGGCTGGGCCGCGAGGGCGTGCGCTTCGCGATGGAGGACATGACCGAAATCCGCAACCTGGTGATCAGGCGCCGCGACGGTGGGCCGCCCAAGAAGCATATGGGCAGCTGAATGCACTTTCCGTCATCCTGACGAACGTCAGGATCCATGAACACGGACTATGCGAATTCCCGCAGTCCGTGTTCATGGGATGACGTCAATCGAGTGCGGACCCCTAGGGCTGTTGCGGCGGCCCGCTCGTCAGATCCAGATATTCGACCCGCGCGAGCGGCGAGCGCTGCTGGATGCGGGAGCCGGTGCGGCTCTCATAGCCAGACGTATAGGTGTAGCGCTCGAGGCGGTAGGTCGGCTCGGTGCCCCCGATCGCCGCATAGCGCCGCCCGCGGATCGATTCGAGCAGTGGATCGGACCAATCCGCGCGGCCGCTGCGCCGGACGATCTGAAGGTCGGCGACGCGGCCGTCCGGCTGGATCCAGAAGGCGACGTCGATCCACATGTCGTCGAAATTGCCGACCCGCCGGGACAAGGTCGTGTCCATCTGGCTGCGGGCGGGTTGCGACCCCGATCTTCCACTATTGTCGGAGCCGTCGTGAACCGCGAGCTGATAGGGCGGGTTGACGAGCAATTGCCGCCGCGGCGGATTGTCCTGCCGCAATTGGGCGAGCAGCATCTCGCTCCGCGCCGTATCGCGGCGCTCTCCGTAGATCCGCAGCAGCAGCATCTTCGCCCCGATCGAGGAGATCCGGTGCTCCGCCCCGGTCCTGCGCGACATTTCGATCAGGCGCCGCTCGGCCGTGCCGTGCGGCACCTCGATATAGCTGGCCCAGATCGAGCGCAGCTCCGCGACCCGCGCCACATCCTCGCGGCCGGCGGCGCGGGCCAGCTGGGCGAGCCGCTCGAGCTCGCGGCGGGCCTCGCGATACTGGCCGAACGCGACCAGCGACTGGGCGATCTCCAGGCGCGCGGTGAAATGCCGGTGATCCTCGACCGGCAGCCCGGCCCGGAGCGCGCGCAAGATGTCGCGCGTCGAACGCTGGGCGTCGCCGTCGATGCCGAGATGGCGGGCGACGCGGGCATTGGCGCGGTAGAGGTCGGAGACCGGCTCGGGATAGCGGACGGCCTCGTCGCGGTTGCGGCCGAGCGAGGCGCGGATCGCCGTCCTCGCCTCTCGATAGTCGCCGTCCACGAACAGGGCCTCGGCCAGTGCCATGGTGGCGTCGATATCCTCGTTGGGTGGGCAGTTGCGCGCGAGGCAGGCCTCCAGCGCGGCGCGGTAATCGGGCACGCGCCGGCCGGTCACCACGATCGCGCCCGGCTCCTGGGCGGGCGGAGGCGAGGTCTGGACGAGCGCGGCCGAGGCGGCGGCAAGAACGACGGTGACGCCCATCTCAGCCTCGCCCCACGCTCAATGGATGTTGTCTTGCTGAGCGGCGGGCCCGTTCGAGGGCGCGGGCGAAGGCGGGACGGTCTCCCCGAGGTCGTAATACTCCACCCGCGCGCGCGCCGTGCGGTATGGAATATGCGTGCCCGTGACTCTGTGCTCGATGCCCGACGTCAGGGTATAGCGCTCGAGCCGATAGGTGGCCGCAGCGGCGGGGGCGTATCGGCGGCCCCTTATCGACTGGAGCAGCGGCGGGGCCCAGCTCGCCTCGCTGCTTTGCCGCACGATCTCGACGTCCTCGACCCGCCCGTCGGGGCGGACCCAGAAGCCGACGTCGATACGCTTGTCCTCGAAATTGCCGACCATGCGATCGGCGTGGTTGGACGTGAGCAGGCTGGACCGGCCGCCGATCGAGGCTTCGATCACCTGCTCCTGCCGGTCCGTCGATCGCCCGACATTGTCGCGTTCCGCCAGCTCGTAAGGCGGGCTGTAGAGCAATTGCCGGCGCGGGCTGTTGCGGCCGAGCTCGGCGATCAGCGCGTCCGCCCTTTGAATGTCGCCATATTCGCTGTAGATGCGGATGAGCAGCCTTTTGGCGCCGTGCGACCGGTAGGGATCGGGCGATTGCGACATCTCCACCAGACGGTCCCTGGCGCCTCCGTGCGGGGTCTGCACATAGGAGACCCAGAGCAATCGCAATTCGGCCATCGCGACGACGTCGTCGCGGCCCGCCGCCCGCGCCCGCTCGACGAGGTCGCGCAGGCTGCGGATCGCCTGCTCATATTGGCCGAAGGCGAACATCGACTGGGCGATCTCGAGCCGGGCGGTGAAATGGCGGTGGTCTTCGACCGCCAGGCCCGCCTGCAGCGCGCGCAATATCTGGCGCGTCGAATGGTGCGCGTCGTTGTCCATGCCCAAATGCCGGGCGACGCGGGCATTGGCGCGGTAGAGGTCGGAGACCGGCTCGGGATAGCGGGCGGCCTGGTCGCGGTTGCGGCCCAATGAGCCGCGCAGCGCGGTCCTGGCGTCGCGATACTCGCCGGCGACGAACAGGGCCTCGGCCAGCGCAAGCGTTGCGGTCGCATCCTCGTCGGTCGGACAGCTGCGCGCCAGGCACGCCTCCAGCGCGGCGCGATAATCCGGGATGCGCCGTCCGGTGACGACGATCGTGCCGGGCTCAGGAGGCCGCGGAGCCGGCGACTGGGCCAGGGCTGCGGCGAGGAGGATTGAAGCAACGGCCATTATCGTTCTCCTTGATCAGTTCGGCTGATTGCGCCGCGCGGCGGACCCGTCGGTGGGCGGCGGCGCGGCGCCCTCGCCAAGGTCGTGATATTCGACGCGGGCCCGCCCGGTGCGGCCCGGAATCCGCGTCCCGGTGACCCGGCGCTCGATGCCGGAGGTCAGGGTATAGCGTTCGAGCCGATAGGTGCTGGCGCTGCTCCCTGCGTAGCGGCGGCCCCTTATCGACTGGAGCAAGGGCGCGGCCCAGCCGGCGTCGCCGCTCCGCCGAACGATCTCCACGTCCTCGACCCGCCCGTCGGGGCGGACCTCGAAGCTGACGTCGATCCTGCGGTCCTCGAAATTGCCGACCATGCGATCGGCGCTGTTCGCCACCATCAGGACGGCCCGCCCCCGGCCGGGCTCGGGTCCCGGCCGGCTGAACGTGGTGGCCTCGACCGCCTGGTCGGTGCGATCCTGGCCGCGCATCGCATTGTCGCGTTCCGCCAGTTCGTAGGCCGGGCTGTAGAGCAATTGCCGCGTCTGGCTGAACCGGCCGAGGTCGGCGATCAGGGCGTCGGCCAACTGGGTCTGCCCGCGTTCGCTGTAGATGCGGATGAGCAGCCTCTTGGCTCCACCCGACCGGTAGGCGTCGGGCGAGCGCGACATCTCGACCAGCTGGCGCGTCGCGCTCCCGTGCGGGGTTCGCACATAGGAGACCCAGAGCAGTCGCAGCTCGGCCATCGTGGCCACGTCCTCGCGTCCCGCGGCGCGCGCCCGCGCGGCGACGTCGCGCAGCTCGCGCAGCGCCTGGTCGTGCTGGCCGAAGGCGAACAGCGACTGCGCGATTTCGAGGCGCGCGGTGAAATGGCGGTGGTCCTCGACCGGCAGGCCGGCCCGGAGCGCGCTCAATATGTCCCGCGTCGAACGCTGGGCTTCCTCGTCCATGCCCAGGTGCCGGGCGACGCGCGCATTGGCGCGGAAGAGGTCTGAGACCGGCTCGGGATAGCGGGCGGCCTCGTCGCGGTTGCGGCCCAACGAGGCGCGCAGCGCGGTGCGCGCGTCGCGATATTCGCCGTCCACGAACAGGGCCTCGGCCAGCGCCATGGTGGCGTCGATATCCTCGTCGGGCGGGCAGTTGCGCGCGAGGCAGGCGGCGAGCCGGGCCCGAAGGTCCGGGAGCGGGACGCCGGTGACGGTTATGTTCTGCGATGCGTCCCCCCCCGGAGGCTGGGCATGAGCAAGCGTGGGGATCGAAAGCGCGGTCAACAAGCTTGCCAATATGGGTTTGCGCATAGCGGCCTCCCTCAGCCGGCTTCCTTCTAGGCCGGCCGGTATCTCATTGAAAGGACTTGCCACAATTCAGCAACGCCCATCAAGGGCTGCCTCGGCGATGGTGCGGTTGGAGGCGCGCAGCTTGGCCTTGAGGACGGTGGCGAAGCCGTGCTCGATCGCGCGGCGGATATCCTCGTGCGTTTCGACATAGGGCCGCAGGTCCTCTGCGGGTGCGCACCAGAAGCGCGCCGGCGTATTGAGGATCACGGTCGCGCTGGCGGTCTCGCCGGACAGGACGGTGAGTTCGCCGATCAGGTCGCCGGGCCGGCACAGGCCGACCTGCTGGCCCGTGCTGAGCACGCGCGCCTCGCCTTTGGCCAGATAATAGAGATGGTCGACCGGCTCGCCCTCGCGGGTGAGGATGTCGCCGGCCTTGCCGGAGAGCCATATGCCCTGGTCGACCAGGTGGCGCGCGCGGCTCCTCGGCAATTCGTCGAACAGGGTGGCGACCATGTGCTGCTCGTCGGCGGTGAAGCGGACATTCTTGTCTTCCCACAGGCGGCGACCGGCGAAGATCAGAGCGAGGCCGCAGACGGCGCCCGCCCAGGCCGCGCCGACCATGTCGCCGGTCAGCGCCGCGCGGCCGAGCCAGGCCAGGGCGGCCGCGCCCATGGCCAGCCGGGCAAGGTGCAGGCGCGGCGCCGCCACCGCCACGATCAGCAGCAGAAATCCCAGGTGAAGCAGCAGCGCGTCCGGCCTCGGCATGGCGGGCCCCTCCCGGCCTCATCATGCGCCAATCGTGCGCGTGCGGGAAGTGGGTGGAGTGTGCGGCCGTCGGCAGGTTGGCGACGTCATCCTGACGAAAGCATGTCCTGAGCCTGCCGAAGGGTCAGGACCCATGAACACGGACCGCGCGAACTCGCCACTTCCGTGTTCATGGATCCCGGATCAAGTCCGGATGACGAAGCAGCGACGCGGCGGACTCCCTTGCGCCGGCGCCGCTCAGCGGCCCGCGCTCTGGTCCGGCTGGCTTTCGACGAGGACGTCGAGCTGGCCCTCGCAGCCATTGGCGATCAGCGCTTCCGCCACCCCCTGCACGTCGTTGAGCGGCGTGGTGAGGATGCGGAAGGTGATCCGCGTGGGCACGGCGACGCCCGGCTGGCTGAAGCTGTAGGTGGCGCCGTTGGCGAGCGCGGCGCCGCGCGGCCAGGAGCGGGTCGGCTGCCCGGCGGGCCACGGGACGGTACGCGGGGCGCCGCCGGGGCCGGCGACGGTGAGGCGGACCGGCGCGCCCGCGTCGGGACGCCAGAGCATGACGTTGGTCGTGCCGGCGAGGCAGAAATTGCCGCCCTGGGTGACGTCGACATGCCAGATGGTCGGGCCCCGCGGGATGATGCCGGCGCTGCGCACCGCCCCGATGCGGGCGATGCGGTCACCGCTCCGCGCGGTGCGCGCGCCGGTCTGGGCGCCGGCCGGCGAGAAGGTGCCGGGGCCGCGGAAGGTCCGCGTGCCGCCGTTGGCCAGGATCATGATCTGGTCGCCGGCGCGCAGCTCGAGCCGCGCATTGTCGGGCAACGAGCGCCCGGCCGGATAGGAGCGCGCCGAAGGCCCGGACGAGCGGACGACGAGGACGTTGGCGGCGGCCGACGCGGCGCCGGTGACGAGCAAAGCGGCGACCAGTGCGCCGCCGAGCCGCGCCTTATTTGGAACCCAAGACAAAGTGACCTCCCGGACCGACTTCGCGCAGCCTATAGACGAAATCCTGCAAGGCCGCATCCTCCTTATGGGCGGCGGCGATGGATTCAAGCTGAACGAGTGCTTCGGCCTCGCCCGCGTCGAAGCGGGTCCACAGCGCGGCGAGCGTGGCGCGCAATTCCTCCTCCATGTCGGGCACCGGCTCCCAGACCATCACCGGAGTCGCCCGTCCCGACAGCACGATCCGGCCCATCGGCCGGAAGAAAGCGAGCGCGGATTCCCGCTTGGCCTCGTCGCTCACCAACATGGTCGTCTTCAGCGCCTTGTTGGCGGATTCGAGCCGCGCGGCGGTGTTCATCGCGTCGCCCAGAGCGGTATATTGGATGCGCCCCTCGCCGCCGAAATTGCCAACCACGGCCTCGCCGCGGTGCAGGCCGACGCGGGTTACGCCGATCGGCGGGACGTCGTCGCCCGCAATCTCCTTCGCCATGCCGCGGAACGTCTCCCCCGCCTCGTACATCTCGCGGCCCGCGCGCACCGCCCGGTCGGCATCGTCCGGCCTGGCGATCGGCGCGCCCCAGAAGGTGACGAGCGCGTCGCCGACGAACTTGTCGAGCGTGCCGCCATGCTTGAGCACGATGTCGCTCATCAGGTCGAGATAGCGGTTGAGCAGCTTCGACAGGGTCCCCGGCGTGATCGCATGGCTCAATTTGGTGAAGCCCTCGAGATCGGTGAAGAGGGCGTAGATTTCGGTCTGCTCGCCGTGCAGGGCGAGCTGCTCCGGATTGCGCATGATCTCCCGCGCCACGTCGGGCGGGAGATATTTGCCGAGCGCCGACTGGGCGAAGCGCTTCTGCTCTGAGCCGACCGCGCGCGCCGCGGCGCCGACGCCGATGAAGGCGAGCAGCCAGCCCGTGCCCCAGCCGAAGGCGGGCAGATCCAGCGTCTCGACGTTCATCGCCTGGAGCTGGAAGGGCAGCCAGCCGATCAGGCCGATCTGGACCAGGAGGACGAGAGCGAGCCGCCAGCCGTTGAGCTCGAACGCGGCGGTGAGCCCGCCGGCGACGACGAGGCTGATGGCTGCGAGCCACAGCAAGGCGGACGGAACCGGCGTGCGCATCCGCCCGTCCAGCTGCTGCGCCAGCATGTGCGCATGCACCTCCAACCCCTTGGTGAACAGGCCGGTGAAGCCGGTCATCGGCGTTTCGAAATCGTCCGCGTCGCGGATGTCGCCGCCGATCAGGATGTAGCGGCCGCGCACCGCGTCGCGAAACTCCGCCTCCAGCGCCGCGCGCGCTTCCGGCGGAAGGCCGGGCTCTGCAAGCGCCGTCAGCCCCTCGATACCGATCTTGGAAAAGGGCGAGGTGCCGTCGGGCTGCAGGCGGAAATCGACGCTGCCCGTATAGCCGCGGAACTCGGGATGGTCCGCGGTCATGGCGTTGGAGAGCAAGGCGGGCAGGCGGTCGTCGGGCTGGCTCCAGCGCCGGATCACGCTGTCGTCGTCCGTGTCCAGCTTGATGCTCGCGGGCCGCAGCCGGCTCGGTCCGACGCGGCTGAAGATCTCCCTGAGGAACGCCTCCTGCCAGGCCTCCATCTGCTGCGGATTGGCCGCCTGGGTGGCGAAGGCGAGGTAGGTCGGCGTGCGCATCGCGCGAAAGGCCCGGACCAGCTCCTCGTCCTCGTCCTGGCGCTGATCGATGAGGATGTCGATGCCGATCGCGCGCGCCCCCAGCCGGTCGAGCGCGGTCAGCGCGCGGGCCAGCGTGCGGCGGTCGAGCGGCGAGCGCTTGCCGAGCCCCTCCAGCGTGATGTCGTTGTAGACGACCAAAGTGATCCGCCGGTCGGGCCCGGTCGCGGTGTTTGCATTGGTCTTGAACCTGAGGTCGTAAAGCCCGCGCTCGGCATCGCGGGCGAGCGGCAGGTCCCAGGCATGGCGCGCCAGATAGAGGCCCGCGGCGAGGAAGATCAGGGTGATGACGAGACGGATCAAACCGATCTGCGCGATCGACCGCTTCAGCTTCGCCCGCCCGGAACCGCCCGCATCCGCCATCCACGCCCCCGCCTTGGTGTCGGCCGGGATAGAGGGAAAGGCAAAGAGGGAAAAGCCTTAGCGCGCGCCCGCTTTCACCGCCTGCGCCCAGGCGAGCTCGGCGAGCGGCTCCAATGTGGCGGCCATGCTCGCGGCATGGGCCGAGGAGGCCGTGCCCCGGGCAACCCGTCCCTTGATGCCGTGGACGATTCCGGCCAGGCGGAACAGGTTGAACGCCATGTAGAAATCGAGGTCCTTTATGCCCTCGCGGCCGGTGCGCCGGCAATAAGCCGCGACATAGTCGGCCTCGCTTGGGATGTTGAGCGCCTTCAGGTCCCGTCCGGCGAGGCCGGTCGTGATCCCCGCGGGCATCCGGTACATCATCAGGTGATAGGAGAAATCGGCGAGCGGATGGCCGAGCGTCGACAATTCCCAGTCGAGCACCGCCAGCACCCTGGGCTCGGTGGCGTGGAAGATCATGTTGTCGCAGCGAAAGTCGCCGTGGATGATGCGCGGCACCGGCTCGTCTGGCGGCAGGTTCGCCGGCAGCCAGTCGACCAGCCGGTCCATGGCGGCGACTCGGCCGGCCTCCTGGTCCTCGCGATATTGCTTCGACCAGCGAGCGATCTGGCGGGCGAAATAATTGCCGGGCTTGCCGTAATCGGAAAGCCCGGCCGCGTCCGGGTCGATCAGGTGGAGCGCGGCGCTGGCGGCGTTCATCGCGTCGAAATAGGCCGGCCGCTCGGCATCGTTCACTTCGGGAAAGGCGGTGTCCCAGAAGATCCGGCCCTCGACCATCTCCATCACGTAGAAGGGCGTGCCGATCACCTCTTCATCGGTGCAAAGGCCGTAGGTCCGCGCGACCGGGAAGCCCTGGCCGCCAAGCGCGGTGATCACCCGATATTCGCGATCGACCGCATGGGCGCCGGGGAGCAGTTTGCCGGGCGGCTTGCGCCTCAGCACATAGCTGGTGCCGGGCGCGGTCAATTTGTAGGTCGGGTTTGATTGGCCGCCGCGGAACTGCTCGACCGCGAGCGGCCCGGCAAAGCCCTCGACATGGCGCGCCATCCAGGCCTCGAGCGAAGCGACGTCGAAGCCCTGGCCCTCACGCACCGCGCCGGTGCCGCTGTTTTGCGCGCTCCTGTCCATGACCCCTTCGTGCACCAGCAGGGCTCCCGGCTCAAGCGGCGCGAGAGGGCTGATGAGAAATGGCGGAAAACCGCCATTTTCCGCGTCAGGTAAACTATTTGTTAGGGTTACCGACATGTTTACCGGGTCTGGCGGGACTATTGGGGCTGGAAAGGTGTGGCGCCGTCCCGTGCGGGCTTCCAGACAGGCTTCGGAGCTTATTTTATGCCCGGCCTGGAAGGAGGCACACCAGCCGCCGGCGGTTTTTGGCCGAACCGAAGGCGACCAGACCTTTCCGCCTTTGTCGGGGTGCGGCAGATCAGAGGGGAAGATTACGATGAAGAAGAAGGTCGATATCCTGACCATTCCGGAGCTGGGAACCACGGTTGGCATGCACGGCTCGGTCAAGCAGACCGAGGTCGGCGGACCGCTCTGCCTTGGGGCGCTTCTCGCGCTTGCCATTGCCCTCTGAGCTTTCGGGTCCTGAGCTTTGCTTGAGAGGGGCGGGGGCGCGACGCGTCCCCGCTCTTTTCATTTTTCGCCGGGCCCGCCGAGCATTTCAGGGAGTGAACGGATGATTGCGGGCTCTGCCCTCGCTGACTGGCTCGCCGACCGCGACGCCCAGAGAAGGTCCCAAGCCGCGCTCGAGTCGATGGCGCGCGACTGGAGCCGTCACCCGTTGATGACCGACCTCGAGCGCGCCCTCGCCACGCTGCCCGAGCGCAGCGCCGCCGCCGTCCTCAATGTCGCCCGCGGCTTCATAGAGCGCGAGGACGACCTCGCCCTGCTGATGGCGCAAATGATCGCGGCGAGCCGCGCCGATCCCTTTTTCCGCCCGCCTTTCATTCCGACGTTGAGCGACATCCATTCAGGCCTCCTGCTCTTCCACAATCCGGATCTGACGATCGCGCTCGGAGTCAGCGGAGTCGATATGCTCGCCGCCAAGAAAGCGGGGCCCCGCGGCGCGACTTCGATCGGCTTTTCGGGGGTCACCACCCTGTTCCGCTACCTCAAGAGCGGCGGCGCGACCCTTTCCTTCTGGGAGGCGCCGCCGATCACCGCGGGCTTCCTCGCCAGCAAGGCCGGCAAATGCCGCCTCACCGGCCGCCGCCGGATCGAGGATGGCGAGGAGATCGTGATCGACGGCCGCTACCAGAGCTTCGTCATCGAGCATGCCTCGTCCGACATGCTCTATTTCCAGGCGATGATCCGGCCGGAGTCGGCGCCGGTCGCCGCCGAATATGACAGCAAGACGCTGACCTTCATCGGCGCCAGCAGCACCGACGAGGCGAGTTCGCGCGTGCAGATGATGGTTTCGATGCTGCGCGTGATGGAGCGCGACGACGCCTTGCCCCTGATCGCCGAAGCGCTCGACAGCCCGCATTTCTACACGCGCTGGCACATCATGCGCGAGATGCTGGCGATGGACGCCGAAGCGGCGCTGCCGTTGCTGAGGCGGATGGCGACCGGCGATCCGCACCCCGAGGTGCGCGCCGCGGCTCGCCAGACGCTGGAAATGTTCTTTGCCGACGACGAGGACGAAGAGACGGACGCGGTCCGCAGACCAGGCGCGGGAGAGCTGCAATGCCGCGCCTGATCCCTGCCGAGACAGAGGAGCGGCTGGAGCTGGCCGAATTGGTCGAAATGCTCGAAACCGGCGATTTCGACAGCCGGGACGAGGACAATTTCGTCTCCTGGGGGGTCCAGCTCAAGAAGCTCGCCAACGACCGCGACTTCCTCGCCGACATGATGATCGCCGAGCTGAAGCAGCGCTGCGACGGTCAGGTCCGCGACAATCAATATGGCGCCTCGGTGGTGATGCTGCACGGCCGTTCGTCAAAATTCTACATGCGCGCCAATTTCTGGCCGGCGTTGAAGGACAGCGTGATCCGGCATTCGGGGACGGATCCCTTCTTCTACGGCGTGCCGCACGACCATAATTTCTCGTTCCTCACGGTCGGCTATCTCGGGCCCGGCTATTGGAGCGAATATTACGAATACGATTATGCGGAGGTGGTCGGCTATCCGGGCGAAAACGTGGCCCTGCGCTTCGTCGAGAAGGCGGCCCTCGATGAGGGCAAGGTCATGCTCTACCGGGCCCATAAGGACATCCATCTGCAATTGCCGGCCGATGCGATGTCGGTTTCGCTCAACATCGTCGAGACTTCGTACAGCCCGGTCTTCCGCGACCAGTATCGCTTCAACCTCGAACAGTCGAAGGTCGACGGGATCATGAACCGAGTCTCGCTGGAGCCGATGCTGGCGCTGGCCGCCCATCATGGCGGGGGCGAGGGCGAGGATCTGCTCGCCTCCTTCGCCGCCACCCACCCAAGCGACCGCATCCGCTGGTGCGCGATGCGCGCCCGCGCCGCCGCCGCGCCATCGCTCGATGCGCGCATCGCAACGTTGGAGGAAGGGACGCGCACGGACAGCCTGCTGGTCAGCGCAATGGCGCGGCGCGAGATCGCCCGGCTCGAGGCGGGCCGCGCCTGGATCGCCGGCGCCCCGCTGCACGGCGTCGCCTGAAAACCCTCTTTCGTCGAAAAGCGTGCTCCGGCGGCCCGCTTGTGCTATAGAAATGGCCGTGGGCTATCCTCGAAGGGAGTCGACGATGATCAACAGATGCGCGCTTCTCGCCGCCGCCGCCGCCGCGGCGGCCGTCGCAATTCCGGCCTCGGCCGGCGTGGTGGTCCTCGGCAACAGCGATGCCAGGCTCTGCTTCGAGGCGGCGGATTCCGACCTCATGCCCAATTCCTCGGACGTCAGGCGCTGCGACGAGGCGCTCGTCCATGGCAATCTGATCGCCTATGAAGTCGTCGCGACCCACGTCAATCGCGGCATCTTGCGCCTGCGCCGCGGCCAGGTCGACGAGGCCGTCGCCGATTTCGACCGGGCGATCGAGCTCGATCCGAACCAGCCCGAATCCTATCTCAACAAGGGCGCGGCCCTGATCCGGCGCAACAATGCGGCAGGCGCGGTCCAATTGTTCACGGTCGCGCTCGAGCGCAACACGACTCGGCCGGCGATCGCCCATTACGGACGCGCGGTCGCCCAGGAGCAGCTCGGCAACGTCGCCGCGGCCTATCGCGACTACCGCCGCGCGAGCGAGATCGACCCGAATTGGCGCGAGCCGCGCGTCGAGCTGACCCGCTTCCGGGTGAGCGGCCGCTAGGCGAGGGAACGGGCCGCGGCCCGGGCGGTTGATTCCTGTGCGGGCCCGCGGGCCCGGAGAGGAGAGCCCCCATGCCGTTCACGCTTCCGCCGCTGCCTTATGCCAGGGACGCGCTCGGCGCGCACATGTCGGGCGAGACTCTGGATTTTCATCACGGCAAGCATCACAAGGCCTATGTCGACAAGGTCAACGCCGCGGCGGAGTCGAAGAAGGCTCTGGCCGGCGCCTCGCTCGTCGAGCTGATCCGCGCCGCGAAAGAGAAAGGCGACAGGGGGCTGTTCAACAATGCGGCGCAGCATTGGAACCACGGCTTCTTCTGGCAATGCCTCGCGCCGCCGCAGGGCCAGCGGCCGACCGGCCGGCTCGCCGAACTGATCGACGAGGGCTTCGGCGGAGTCGATCCCTTGCTCGCCAAGTTGAAGGAAGAGGCGGTCGGCCATTTCTCCAACGGCTGGGCCTGGCTGGTGCTCGATGGCGCGGGCCTCAAGGTGACCTCGCTGCACGACGCGGACACGCCGGTCGTCCACGAGGGCATGAAGCCGCTGCTCACCCTCGATGTGTGGGAGCATGCTTATTATATCGACTATCGCAACGAGCGCCCCAAATTCGCGGAAAGCGTGCTCGGCAACATCGTCGACTGGGAGTTCGTCGCGAAGAATCTGGACGGCGAGGGCGTGTCGCGGGCGGACCAGCGGGGCTGACTTCCCACTCCCGTCATTACGAGCGGAGCGAAGATGAGCAGGTCGCACCGCTCGTCCAGTCCGGCCTCCAACGCAGCCTGCGAAAAAATAGGGACAGTATATATTTTTCCAGGACCCCCGCGGATGCCGCGAGCGCCCAGCTCCAAAAATATATACTGTCCCTATTTAACCACCCTAGGTCTTCAGCCGGTATCCCGTGCGGAACATCCACCCCACTATCGCCAGGCAGACCACCAGGAAGCCCAAGGTCGCCGCCAGGCTGACCCCGACGCTGACGTCGCCCGTTCCGCCGTAGAAGCTCCAGCGGAAGCCCGAGATCAGGTAGACGACCGGGTTGAACAAGGTGATCGTCCGCCACGGCTCGCCGAGCATGGTGATCGAATAAAAGGCTCCCCCTAAGAAGGTCAGCGGAGTCACCACCAGCATCGGCACGATCTGGATCTGCTCGAAATTCTTGCCCCAGATGCCGATGATGAAGCCGAACAGGGAGAAGGTGACCGCGGTCAGCACCAGGAAGGCGGCCATCCATAAGGGGTGCTCGATCCGGATCGGCACGAACAAGGCGGCCGTGGCCAGGATCACCAGCCCGAGCACGATCGACTTGGTGGCGGCCGCCCCGACATAGCCGAGCACGGTCTCGAACGGCGAGATCGGCGCCGACAGCAATTCGTAGATGGTCCCGGTGAACTTGGGGAAGAAGATGCCGAAGCTCGCGTTGAAGATGCTCTGCGTGAACAGGGAGAGCATGATCAGCCCGGGCACGATGAACGCGCCATAATCGACGCCGGCGGTCGCCTCCCTGGCGAGGCTGCCGCCGATCGCCGCTCCGAACACCACGAAATAGAGCGAGGTGGTGATGACCGGAGTCACCAGGCTCTGCCAGATGGTCCTGAGCGAGCGCGCCATCTCGAACTTGTAGATCGCCCAGACGCCGTGACGGTTGAAGGTCATGCCGCGTCCTTCCGGTGGACGAGGCTGACGAAGATGTCCTCGAGCGAGCTCTGGCGGGTGTGCAGGTCCTTGAAGCCGATGCCGAGGTCGCTCATCCGTCTCAGCAAGGAGGGGACGCCGGTGCGCTCCGCATTGGCGTCGAAGGAATAGACGAGTTCGTGGCCCTCTGCCTGGAGCAGGAGGCTCCATTCGGCGAGCTCGGGCGGGACCGCGTCCATCACCTCGGTCAGGTTCAGCGTCAGCTCCTTGCGGCCGAGCTTCTGCATCAGCGCCGCTTTCTCCTCGACCAGGATCAATTCGCCGTTGCTGATCACCCCGACCCGGTCGGCCATTTCCTCGGCCTCCTCGATATAATGGGTGGTGAGCACGATGGTGACGCCGCTCTCCCTCAGGCGGCGGACCAGCGCCCACATGTCGCGGCGCAGCTCGACATCGACTCCCGCGGTTGGCTCGTCGAGGAACAGCAGTTCGGGCTCGTGGCTGAGCGCCTTGGCGATCATCACCCGGCGCTTCATCCCGCCCGACAATTCCATGATCTTGGACTTGCGCTTGTCCCACAGCGAGAGGTCCTTCAGCACCTTCTCGACAAAGGCCGGATCCGGCGGCGAGCCGAACAGGCCGCGGCTGAAATTGACCGTCGCCCAGACCGTCTCGAAGGCGTCGGTGTTGAGCTCCTGCGGGACCAGCCCGATCAGCCGCCGCGCGGCGCGATAGTCGCGGCCGATATCGTGGCCGGCGACCGTGACCTCTCCCGCGCTCGGCGTGACGATTCCGCAGACGATGGAGATCATCGTCGTCTTGCCGGCGCCGTTGGGGCCGAGCAGTGCGAAAATCTCGCCCTTGGCGATCTCCAGGTCGAGCGGCTTCAGCGCCTCGACGCCGGTCGCGTAGGTCTTGCTCAGGCCCCGTATCGACAACATGCCGGTCATCATTCGACCGGGGGCACGGGCGCCGGATCCGCGGGCGCGTCGTCGCCCAGGCCGTGCTTCAGCAGCATCGGTACGTTGGCGGCGGCGAACAGGAAGGTGGCGGGCAGGAACACCCACAATTTGAACGCGACCCAGGTGTCGGTGCTGGTCTGCCGCCAGACGATCTCGTTGAGGACCGCCATGACGATGAAATAGCCGATCCAGTTGCGCGTCAGCAGCGTCCAGCCGCGTTCCCGAAGGCCCGGATAGGCGGCGCCGAGCACGATCTTGAGCAGGTTGCGCCCGGTCTTGAGCCCGAACAGGAGCAGACCGGCGACCGTCGCATAATAGATGGTCGGCTTGATCTTGATGAAGGTCTCGTTGTGGAGAATGATGGTGAGCTCGCCGAAGATCACCACCACGACCCCCGAGAACCAGAGCATCGGCGAGATGCTGCGGTAGCGGATCTGCGAGATCAGCATCGCGAACATCATCGCCACCATGAAGATGCCGGTCGCATAGAAGATGCGGACCTGGTTCGGCACCGGCGCGAAGAAATTGGTCAGGAAGAAGAGCAGCAAAGGCCCATAATCGATGGCGAGAGTGGCGCCGATGCCCGGGCGCGCGGGTCCGGCGGGGCTCGGCGGCGAGGGCGGCGAGGGCGCCTTGGCGGTCTCGATGCTCATGCCGCCGCTCCAGCGATCGCTCGCGCCGCCAGCGCCGGGTCGAAGGGCCTCAGATCGTCCATCCCCTCGCCGACGCCGATTGCGTGGATCGGAAGTCCGTAGGTCTCGGCCGCGGCGACGAGGACGCCGCCGCGCGCTGTGCCGTCGAGCTTGGTCATGACCAGGCCGGTGACGCCGGCCACCTCGCGGAACACCTCGATCTGCGACAAAGCGTTCTGGCCGGTGGTGGCGTCGAGCACGAGCACGACGTCGTGCGGCGCGGCCGGATTGAGCCGCCCCAGCACCCGGCGAATCTTGGCGAGTTCGTCCATCAGCACCTTCTTGTTCTGCAGCCGGCCGGCGGTGTCGACGATCAGCACGTCGATTCCCTCGGCGGTCGCCCTCTTGACCCCGTCATAGACGATCGCCGAGCTGTCCGAACCCTCCGGCCCCGCGATGATCGGAACGCCGGCGCGGTCCGCCCAGATCTTCAATTGCTCGATCGCCGCCGCGCGGAACGTGTCGCCTGCCGCCAGCAGCACCGAATAATCCTGCTCCTCGAAAAGATGCGCGAGCTTGGCGATGGTGGTGGTCTTGCCCGAGCCGTTGACCCCGACGACGAGGATCACCTGCGGCCGCGGAAAAGCAATGATCTCGAGCGGCGTGGCGACGGGGCGCAGGATCTTCTCCAGCTCCTCGGCGACCACGGCGCGCACCGCCTCTTCGGTGAGCCCGCGCTCGAACCTCTCGGCGGCGAGGCGGGCGCGCACCTTGGCCGCGGTCGCGGGGCCGAGGTCCGAGGCGATCAGCGCCTCCTCGATCGCGTCCAGCGTGGTATCGTCGAGGCTCGCCTTGGTGAACAGGCCTGTGAGATTGTCGCCGAGCCGCTCGGAGGTCTTGCGGAACCCCGAGCGCATGCGCTCGAGCCAGGTCGCCTCGCTCATGCGGGGGCTCCGATCAAGGTGCCTGCCTCGATCCGGTCTATGTGCACTGTAACAACCTCGTTCGTCCCGAGCGAAGGCGAGGGGCGTAGCTCGGCCTCTGTGCCAGCGCCCCTCGACTTCGCTCGGGACGAACGGGTCTGGGTGATCCGCACGGGCGCGAAGTTCTCCGCATGTCCAAGGCCGTCACTCTCCACCAGCACCTTCTGCCGCGTCCCCACCAGCCCCTCCAGCCACGCCGCCTTACGGCGCGCGCAGGCCTCCCGCAGGGCGCGGGCGCGTAACTTGGCGATGGCGGGAGAAACCTGGGGCATGCGCGCGGCGGGCGTGCCACGCTTTGGCGAATAGGGGAAGATGTGCCCCATGACGATGTCGCAGTCGGCCACCAGGCGCAGCGTGTTCTCCGCCATTTCGTCGCTCTCGGTAGGAAAGCCGGCGATGAGGTCCGCGCCGATCGCTATCTGGGGCCGCCGCGCCTTGAGCCTCGCCACGGTCTCCACCGCATCGGCGCGCGAGTGGCGCCGCTTCATCCGCTTGAGGATCATGTCGTCGCCGGCCTGGAAGCTCATGTGGAGGTGCGGCATGAACCTGGGCTCGCCCGTCGCCAGCTCGAACAGTCTTTCGTCCATCTCGATGCAGTCGAGCGAGGAGAGCCGCAGACGCGGCAGCTGCGGCACGTGCCTCAGGATTCGCTCGATCAGCTGGCCGAGGCTCGGGCTGCCGGGCAGATCGGGGCCGTAGCTGGTCACGTCGACGCCGGTCAGCACCACTTCCCTGAAGCCCTCGTCGACGAGCGCGGCGATCCGCTCGATCACCAGCCCGGCCGGCACCGAGCGGCTGTTTCCCCGGCCGTAGGGAATGATGCAGAAGGTGCAGCGATGGTCGCAGCCATTCTGCACCTCGACGAACGCCCGCGCGCGCCCGGCAAAGCCGGCGGCGAGATGCGGCGCGGTCTCGCGCACCTGCATGATGTCGGAGACGCGGATGTCGGCATGAGCAGGAAACAGAATTCCGTTCGTCCCGAGCGAAGTCGAGGGGCGCCCCTCGGGCTCTGTGCAGCGCCCCTCGACTACGCTCGGGACGAACGAGGCTGGGTTGAACTTCTCGCGATTGCCGATCACCCGCCAAACCTCCGGCATCGCCGCGAACATCGCCGGCTCGATCTGCGCCGCGCAGCCGGTGACGATCACCCGCGCGCCGGGCCGGGCGTTCTTGGCCTTGCGGATCGCCTGGCGGGTCTGGCGCACCGCCTCGTTGGTGACCGCACAGCTGTTGACGATGATGAGATCGTCCTCGTCCGGCGCGAGCGCGCGCATGGCCTCGCTCTCGGCGGCGTTGAGCCGGCAGCCGAGCGTGATCGTTTCCGGGCCGCTCATGACGGGAGCTCGCCGGTGAAGACGTGGGTGGCCGGGCCGGTCATCCGGATCGTCCCGCCGGCCGTCCAGTCGATGGTGAGCGAGCCGCCGGGCAGGCGCACCTCCACCGGGCTCGCCGTCAGCCGCTGGCGGATCGCGATCACGGCGGTGGCGCAGGCGCCGGTGCCGCAGGCCGAGGTGAGCCCGGCGCCGCGTTCCCACACGCGCAGGCGGATGGCATCGCCCTCGAAGGAGGCGACATTGACGTTGACCCGCTCCGGGAAGAGCGGATCGTGCTCGATCAGCGGCCCGAGCCGGGCAAGATCGACCGCGTCCGCATCGCCCACGAAGAAGACGATATGCGGATTGCCGACATTGACCGCGGCGCCGTCCTGCAAATCCTCCCAGCCCACCGGCATCGCCGCCGTGTCCATCTCATAGGCCAGCGGAATCTCGTCCCAGGCGAAGCGGGGCGCGCCCATGTCGACGCCGTCGGCGTCGCCGGTGAGGATGCCGGCCTTGGTCTCGATCGTGGCGCGGCCGCCTTCGAGCTGCACGACGCAGCGCGTCGCATTGCCGCAGGCCTCGACCTCGCCTCCGTCGGCGTTCCAGATCCGCATGCGCAAATCGGCGACTTGCGAGCGCTCGAGCAGGATCACCTGGTCGCAGCCGACGCCGGTGCGCCGGTCGGCGATCGCGCGCGCACGTGCGGCATCCATCGCCACGTCGCCGTCGCGCGCGTCGAGGATGACGAAATCGTTGCCGAGGCCATGCATCTTGTGGAAGCGCGTCATGTCGAGGCGCGATCTAGGGGGCGGGGCGGGCCAAGTCCACCATCCGGCGCCCCGCGCGCCCTACCGTAGTCATAACTTAGTTTAATCTCGGAAACTATGCTATGGACGAAAAGGCCGGGTAGCTTTCGCTCCGCGAGTCTCCCGCCCAGGATCCGATAATGGACACCGGTACATCGCTGCTCGACGAAGCCGCCGACGGTCTGGCCCTGGCGGTGATCGGCTCGTCCAACGCTCCGGTATTGCTGCTCGACGGCCACCTCAACGTGATCGCTGCGAGCGAATCCTTCTGCGACACGTTCGAGATCGATCCGGAACGGGCGGCCGGCCGTCCGCTTGCCGAGCTTGGCGACGGCGAATGGGGCGTCCCCCAATTGGGATCGCTGCTGAAGGCCACCGCCACGGGGTCGGCGAAGATCGAAGCCTATGAGATGGACTTGTGCCGGATCGGGCGGGTCAGCCGATGCGTGGTGATCAACGCCCGCAAGCTCGACTATTTCGATGCCGACAGGGTCCGACTGGTCATGGCCGCGTCCGACGTTACCGAGGCGCGGATCAACGAGAAGCTCAAGGACGACCTTCTTCGCGAAAAGGCGATCCTGCTCCAGGAGCTTCAGCACCGCGTCGCCAACAGCCTCCAGATCGTCGCCAGCGTGCTGATGCAGGGCGCGCGCAAGGTGCGCTCCGAGCAGGCGCGCGGTCATCTGCGCGACGCCCGCAATCGGGTCATGTCGATCGCCACCATGCAGCGCCAGCTCGCCGCCTCGCGGATCGGCGACGTCGTGCTGCGCGAGTATCTCAGCGATTTGTGCGGCAGCATCGCCGCCTCGATGATCAGCGACCACGACCAGCTTTCGCTTAAAGTGACGGTGGATGAGAGCGTGATGAAGGCGGAGGCCTCGGTCAGCCTCGGCCTGATCGTGACCGAGCTCGTCATCAACGCCCTGAAGCATGCCTTCCCCCGCCACCGGAAGGGCAAGATCTCCGTCGATTACCGGTCGGACGGGAGGGCGTGGACCCTGTCCGTGCGCGACACCGGTATCGGGATGCCAACGGGCGCCGCCAAGACCAAGCCGGGCCTCGGTACCGGCATCGTCGAAGCGCTGGCCAAGCAATTGGACGCGACCGTCGAGGTCGCGGCCTCGAAGCCGGGGACGACAGTCTCCATCGTCCATGCCTGAGGCGGGGGCGCGCAGCCGGACGAGTCGCGCGGAAGCGCCCGTTCTGCTATGCGGCGACTCATGCGGACCGCCCTAGAGTGTCTCGCCAGGGCCTCCGAAATGGAGGAACGCGCCGCCCAGAGCGCATTGCCCGCCCTTCACTATCAATATCTCGACGCCGCCGTTCGCTGGCGCGATCTCGCCCGCCGGGCCCTGGTCCACGAGCAATGCGTGGCGCTCACCCGGCGCAAACGCTGATCACGCCGAGGCCGCCTGCACCCTTGCCTTTCCAGCCTCGCGAAGCTATCTGCCCTCCATCCCGATGACGGGTGAGTTTCGAGGCGTCTGAGGACGCACGCTGGCCGGCGAGGTTTCGCCCGCCGGCGTTTTTCGTTTGGCGCCTCTGGAGATGAGCATGTTCGAAAGCCTGAGCGATCGCCTTTCCGGCGTCTTCGACCGCCTCCGCGGCCGGGGTGCGCTGAGCGAGGCCGATGTTCGCGGGGCGATGCGCGAGGTCCGCATCGCCCTGCTCGAGGCCGACGTCGCGCTCCCCGTGGTCCGCGAGTTCGTCGACAAGGCGACCGAGCAGGCAGTGGGCCAGCAGGTGCTGCGCTCGGTCACGCCGGGCCAGCAGGTCGTCAAGATCGTCCATGACGCCTTGGTCGAAATGCTCGGCGCCGACCAGGCCGAGCTCCAGATCGAGGTCACCCCGCCCGCGGTCATCATGATGGTCGGCCTGCAGGGCTCGGGCAAGACCACGACCACCGCCAAGCTCGCCAAGCGCCTCACCGAGAAGGACCGCAAGAAGGTGCTCATGGCGTCCTTGGACGTCGCCCGGCCGGCCGCGCAGGAGCAGCTCGCCGTCCTGGGCCGCCAGGCGGAGGTGGCGACGCTGCCGATCGTCCCCGGCCAGGGCCCGGTCGAGATCGCCCGGCGCGCGCTCAACGCGGCGAAATTGCAGGGCTATGACGTGCTCATGCTCGACACGGCGGGCCGGCTGCACGTCGACCAGGCCTTGATGGACGAGATGAAGGCCGTGGCTCAAGTCTCTGAGCCCGATGAGGTTCTGCTCGTCGCCGATGCGATGACCGGGCAGGACGCGGTCAACGTCGCCAAGAGCTTCACCGACCAGGTCGCCTTGACCGGCGTGATCCTGACCCGGATGGACGGCGACGCCCGCGGCGGCGCGGCGCTGTCGATGCGCGCGGTCACCGGCAAGCCGATCAAGTTCGCCGGCACCGGCGAGGCGATCGACAAGTTGGAGCCCTTCCACCCGGAGCGTGTGGGCGGGCGGATCCTCGGCATGGGCGACGTCGTCAGCCTCGTCGAGCGCGCGCAGGAGACGATCGAGGCCGACGAGGCCGAGGCGCTCGCCAGGAAGATGGCCAAGGGCCAGTTCGACCTCAACGATCTGCGCGGCCAGCTGCGCCAGATGCAGCGCATGGGCGGCCTGGGCGCGCTCGCCGGGATGATGCCCGGCATGGGCAAGCTCAAGAACCAGATGAATGCGTCTGGCGTGCTCGAGGGCAATGTGCTGGGCCGGCTCGACGCGATCATCGGCTCGATGACCCTGAAGGAGCGGGCCAAGCCCGACCTCCTGAACGCCAAGCGCAAGATCCGAGTCGCCAAGGGCTCGGGCACGACGGTGCAGGAGGTCAACCGCCTCTTGAAGATGCATCAGGAAATGGCGACCGCGATGAAGAAGATCAAAAAGATGGGCGGGCTTGGCAAGCTCGGCGCGCTGTTCGGCGGCGGCGGCGGAATGGGCGGCCTCGGCGGCGCCGGCATGCCCGATCTGTCGCAGGGGCTTCCGCCCGGCGGCCTACCCGGGCTTCCCGGCGGGCAGGGCGGCATGCCCTTCAATCATCCGAACAAATTCAAGAAATGACCACAACCCCGTCATCCGGGGTGACGACTTAGCGAAAGGAATAGTGAAATGGCAGTTGCAATCAGGCTGAGCCGGGGCGGCGCGAAGAAGCGGCCTTATTACAAGATCGTGGTCGCGGATTCGCGCAATTCGCGCGACGGCAAGTTCATCGAGCGGATCGGCAGCTACAATCCGCTGCTCGCCAAGGACAATCCCGACCGGGTGAAGCTCGACGCCGATCGCGCCAAGCATTGGCTCTCGGTCGGCGCCCAGCCGTCGGACCGCGTGCTGCGCTTCCTCGACGCCGCCGGCGTCGTCGAGCGCCCGGCGCGCAACAACCCGAAGAAGGGCGAGCCGGGCGAGAAGGCCAAGGAGCGGGTCGAGGAGCGTGCCGGCAAGGAAGCCGCCGCCGCCGAAGCCGCCGCCGAGGCCGCCGCCGCGCCCGCGCCGGTCGAGGAGGCTCCCGCCGAAGAGACCGTGGCCGAGCAAGCGGCTCCGGCCGAAGACACGGCCGCCGAGGAAGCGTCGGCTCCGGAAGCCGCCGCTGAAGAGGCTCCGGCCGCTGAAGAGGCCTCCGCCGAGGAAGCGTCGGCTCCGGAAGCCGAAGCTCCCGCCGCCGAGGAAGCCGCCGCTGAAGAGGCTCCGGCCGCTGAAGAGGCTCCGGCTCCGGAAGCCGAAGCGCCCGCCGCTGAGGAGGCTGTCGCCGAGGAGGCTCCGGCTCCGGAAGCCGAAGCTCCGGCTGCTGAGGAAGCTTCGGCTCCGGAAGCCGACGCTCCCGCCGCGGAGGAGGCTCCGGCCGCGGAAGAGCCCGCCTCCGAAGAGGCCGAGAAGGCCGAGAAGGCCGAGAAGGCCGAATAGGTCTTGGCCGAAGCCCAGGTCACCCTCGCCGCCGTCGCCGGAGCCCATGGCCTCGGCGGCGAGGTGCGCCTGAAATTGTTCGCTGAAGGCGTCGACAGCCTGAAGCGGCACAAGACCCTCTTCGCGGGCGATCGCGCGCTGACCCTCCAGTCGGTCAAGCCCGGCAGCGCCGGCGCGATCGCCCGCTTCGCCGGGATCGCCGACCGCGCCGCCGCCGAGGCGCTGCGCGGCACCTTGCTGACCGTGCCGCGCTCGGCGCTGCCGCCGCTCGGCGAGGGCGAATATTATCACGCCGACCTGATCGGTCTGCATTGCGAGAGCGTCGCGGGCGAGCCGCTCGGTACGGTGGTCGGGGTCGAGAATTACGGCGCGGGCGACCTGCTCGAGGTGGAGCGGCCGGACGGGAAGAAGGCGCTGGTCCCGTTCCGGCCGGGAATAGCGGACCTGGCGGACGGCCGGATCGTTGCGGACCCGGCTTTCCTCGCTTAGCATCTCCCCAACAAGGGGAGGCCTATTCGCCGATTGCTCGCCTTTATCCTGGCCGCGGTCCTCGCCGCGGCCGGGCCTGCGCAAGCGCAGAGCGTGCCGCTGGATCACCTGCCGGCACTGAGAGGCGACTATTTCCGCCACGAGTCCGCGAGCGTCGGGCGAGCGTTCCACATCTACGTCCGTCTGCCGGCGGATTATGCCTCCCAGCCTGAACGCAATTACCCGATCGTCTACCTGCTCGACGGGGATTCGCTCTTCCCCATACTCGCCGCCAACCATCTCTTCCTCACCTATGACGAGCAACTGCCGGAGGCGATCGTCGTTGGTATCGCTTATGGGTCGTTCGATCCGTCGATCAATCGCCGCGACGTCGATTTCACCCCGCCCGGCGCGGCCGCCTTCCAGGCCTTCCTCAAGACCGAGCTCATCCCTTTGGTCGAGCGCCGTTACCGGGCGGACCCGGCGCGCCGGATCCTGTTCGGCCAGTCGCGCGGCGGATTGTTCATTCTCTATTCGGCCTTCACCGACCCCGATTTGTTCTGGGGCCGGATCGCAAGCAACCTGTCCTCCGCTCTGGACCGCGACCTCTTCTTCGGGCCGCCGCCCGTCGCCGCCCGCACCGACCTTAAGCTGATCATCGCGAGCGGCTCTCGCGACAGGGAGCGCCCGCGCGAGCTTGCGCTGGAATGGGCCAGAGCCTGGGAGCGCCGCGAGGACGCACCCTGGGCGGTACGCCTGGTCACCATCGAGGGCGGCACCCATGGCGCCGACAGCGCCCGCGCCTATCGGGCCGGCATGCTCTGGCTGTTCGGCCTGCCGGACCCGCTCAGCCCGCCCTGAGCAGCGGCCGCTCCTTCGCCAGATCGTTGCGGATCGTCGTCGCGGCGACGCCGCCTTCGCCCATGGCGTGGCTGATCTGGTCGAGGCCGAGGACGACGTCGCCGGCGGCATAGGCGCCGGGCACGCTGGTTCGCTGATGCGAGTCGACGAGGATGCAGCCGGTCTCGCCGTTGAGCGCCACCCCGATCTGCCCGGCCAGCTCGCTGTGCACGTCCGAGCCCAAAGCCGGATAGACGCTGTCGAACGTATGATGGCCGCCCGCGGTTTCGACCACGATCGCGTCCTCGAGCGCGGCGACCGCGTGGCAGGGCCCGTCGACGACGGTGATGCCGAGCTCGCGCAACCTCTCTTGGTCTTCGGCCGCGACGTCGTGCGAGTCGTGCGGCGCGATCAGGGTGATGTCGGCGGTATAGCCGCGCAGGAACACGGCTTCGGCGACGCCGTGGCCGCCGCTGCCGATCACGCCGACCTTCTTGTCGGTGACCTCATAGCCGTCGCAAATCGGACAATAGCGGATCAGGCCGCGCGCCAGCGCCTCGTCGTGCAGGCTCTCGTCCATCGCAGGGCGCCGGTTGGTGACCCCGGTCGCCAGCAGGACCGTCCGGGCCGTCGCGCGGCCCGATCCCCATTCGGCGACGAAGCCGCCTTCGTCCCGGTCGAGCCGCGTCACCCGGCCGGTCTCGATCGCCGCGCCATATTTCTGCGCCTGCGCCTTCATCCGCGCGATCAGCTCCTCGCCCGATATGCCGTCGGGAAAGCCGGCATGGTTGTGCGTGCAGGGGATGAGCGAGGCGCGGCTGGAGCCGGCGTCGACCACTCGCAGCTTCAGATGGAAGCGGGCGAGATAGATGGCCGCGGTCAGCCCGGCCGGGCCGCCGCCGATGACGAGGCAATCGAGAAGGTCTTCGCTCATGTTCTTCTCTACCGCCGCCGGCCCCGCTTGGTTCCTTGGGCCTATGCGTCTACACGAAAGGCGAGGGAGGCAGGAATGGCCGAAAGTGGGTTTGCCGTCTGGATGCGGCGCAACTGGTTCCTGCCCTTGCTCGTCCTGTTGCTTGCGATCGAATGGGCGTTCGCGCGGACGACCGATTGGCCGCGGGACGGCGCCGCCGAGGCCGTCATCCTGTTCGATCTGTGCCTGTTCGTGCCGGCGCTCCATTTCCTTTGCTACCGGCGCACGCTCGCCTGGAAGCCGCTGCTGATCCGGACCGCGGCGCTCGCCTCGCTCGGCATCTATTTCGCCTCGCTCCTTATCCCGGCCGAAGCGCAGCATTTGCTCGCCGGGCTCGGCTGGGCGCGGCTGGCCGGCTTCGCGGTGCTGGCGGCGCTCGAATTGTGGGTGCTGGTCAAGGTGATCAAGCTGGTCTTCGGCACCACCACCACCGCCGAAGAGATCAGCGCCACGAGCGGCGCGCCGCCCTGGATCGCCCGGCTGATGCTGCTCGAGGCGCGTTTCTGGAAATGGCTCTGGCGGCTGCTGCACGGGCGCTAATACCGCGGGGGGGGACGAGAGATGCGCAACAGCCTGATCGCCGCACTCCTGCTTGGCCTCGCCGGGCCCGCTTTGGCGCAGCCGTCGCCGCCGGTCCCGACCGCGCTCGAGCAGGTCCTCCCCGGCATCGACGAGCGTTTCCGAGCCTTCGCCGCCGAGGCGCATGTGCCCGGCATGGTCTGGGGCATCGTCCGGGACGGGCGGCTCATCCATGTCGGCACGTTCGGGGTGCAGGATCCCGCCTCCGATCGGCCGGTCGACGCCGAGAGCCTGTTCCGCATCGCCTCCATGTCGAAGGCGTTCACCGCGCTCGCCATATTGAAGCTGCGCGACGAGGGCCGGCTGTCGCTCGACGCGCTCGCCGAAACCTATGTCCCCGAGATGCGGCAGTGGCGCTACCCGACCGGCGACAGCCCGCGCATCCGCGTCCGCGACCTGCTCTCGCACACAAGCGGCTTCGTCACCGACGATCCCTGGGGCGACCGCCAGCAAATGCTGTCCGAGGCCGATTTCACCCGCATGCTCCAGGCGGGCGTCCCCTTCACCCGCACCCCGGGCACCGCCTTCGAATATTCCAATTTCGGCTATGCGCTGCTCGGCCGGATCGTCACCAACGTCTCGGGCCGGCCCTATAAGGACTATATCGAGGCCGAGATCATGCGCCCGCTCGGCATGGCCTCGACCGGCTACGACATCGCCGCCTCGCCGCAGCAGCGCCGCGCCATCGGCTATCGCTGGGAGAATGACGCTCATGCGCGCGAGCCGGATATGGCCCATGGCACGTTCGGCGCGATGGGCGGGGTGCAGACCAGCGCCAACGATTATGCCCGCTGGGCCGCCTTCCTGCTCGCCGCCTGGCCGCCGCGCGACGGAGCCGAGCAGGGGCCCGCCCGCCGCGCCAGCGTGCGCGAGCTCGCCCAGGGGCTGAACTTCCCCGCGGTGGCGCGCCGCCCGGGCGGCGCGCCCGAGGATTGCCCGCAGGCGGCCGCCTACGGCATGGGCTTCAGGGTCGCGGTGGATTGCGACCTCGGCCTCACCTTGGCGCATGGCGGCGGCTATCCCGGCTACGGCTCCTACCTGCTGCTCCTGCCCGAGCATGGCATCGGCCTCTTCGCCTTCGCCAACCGTACCTATGCCGGCCCCTCCGCGCCGGTCTGGCAGGCGGCGCTGGAGCTGAAGCGCGCCGGCCTCATCGCGCCGCGCACCATCCCGACCAGCGCCGCGCTCGCCGGCGCCTATACCGCCACGGCGGCGATGTGGGAGGCCGGCAATCTCGGCCCCGGCCGCGGGGGGCTGGCGATGAATTTCCTGCTGGACCGCGATGCCTTCAATTGGGCGGCCGAATTCGCCCGATTGAAGGCCCAGACCGGCGCCTGCCGCACCGACGCCCCGATCACCGCCACCGGCGCGCTCTCCGGTCTCTTCACCTGGACCTGCGAACGCGGCCGCCTGCAGGGCGCCCTCCTTCTCGCCCCGACCAACCCGCCCACCATCCAGGCGCTGAGGCTGCGGGTGATGCCCGGTCAAGCGCAATGACTTGGCTGCATTGCACTCCGTATATACAGGCTGTATATATGCTCTGGTGAGCAAGGTGACCAAGACCTTCAAGTCCGGCAACTCCGTTGCCGTCCGCCTCCCGGCATCGTTCGGCGTAAAGCCGGGCACCGAGGTGCGGGTGCGCGAGGAGCGCGGGCGCTATGTCGTGGAGCCAGTTCAGGGGAACAGGCGCAAGTTCGATATCGACAAGGTTTGGGGATGCGCCGCCGGGTCCGGCATGCAGCTCATCAAGGACGAAGATCGGCTGTTCGAGCACCGACCACTTTTGTGGGAGGATCCGACCTGGCGCGAGCGCCTCGATCGCCAACCGTGAAATTTCTGCTCGATTCCAACATCGTCATCGCCGCTTCTCTCGGAATGGGGGAATCGTTGCGCCGGCGAATGGCGGCTTGCGACGAGGGAGACATGGTCACCTCGGCCATCGCCTATGCCGAAATTGTTTTCGGCTCGGTGCGGGACAAGCCGCCGCCGCTTGATAGATTGCAGGTTTTTCTTGAAGAAGTGTCGGTCCTGGACTTCGATCTGGCGGCCGCCGAGGCCTATGCCTCGCTGCCGTTCAGACGCGGCAGCTTCGACCAGCTGATCGCGGCGCATGCGCTTTCGAAGGGGCTGACCCTTGTGACCGATAACGTTCGACATTTCCGCAAACTGGCGGACCTCAAGGTCGAGAACTGGATGAAGCCCTGATCTGGTCCGCCACCATCCTGACACTCTATCCGGAGATGTTCCCGGGCCCCTTGGGCGTCAGCCTGGCTGGCCGCTCCCTCGCCGAGGGCATCTGGTGCCTGAACACCGTCCAGATCCGCGATTTCGCGACCGATAAACATCGCTCGGTGGACGATACGCCGGCCGGCGGCGGGGCGGGGATGGTGATGCGCGCCGACGTGCTCGCCGCCGCGCTCGACAGCATCGCCGACGACCGGCCCAAGCTCGCCATGAGCCCGCGCGGCGCCCCGCTCACCCAGGCCCTCGTCCGCACGCTTGCCGCCGGCCCCGGCGTCTCGATCCTGTGCGGCCGCTTCGAGGGTATCGACGAGCGGCTGTTCGAGGCCCGCCCCCTCATCCCCGTCTCGGTCGGCGACTATGTGCTCTCGGGAGGCGAGCCCGCCGCCATCGCCCTGCTCGATGCTTGCGTTCGGCTGCTCGACGGGGTAATGGGCGCCCCTTCGAGCGGTGAGGAGGAGAGCTTCGAAAGCGGCCTTCTCGAATATCCTCATTATACCCGGCCTGTTCTATGGGAAGGGCGCGCGATCCCCGAAGTGCTGCGATCGGGGGATCACGCGAAGATCGCGGCCTGGCGGAAACGCCGGGCGGAAGACGAGACACGGCTAAGGCGGCCGGACCTGATCGAGCGTCACGGGGACGCGCGAAGGCCACCGCCCTCTGGCGCGCAGGCGAAGAAGAACAAGGACGAATGAGATGAACCTCATCCAGCAGCTCGAGGCCGAGGCCATCGAGCAGTTCAGCCAATCCAAGACCATCCCCGAATTCCGCCCGGGCGATACGCTGCGCGTCGGCGTCAAGGTCGTCGAGGGCGAGCGCACCCGAATCCAGAATTTCGAAGGCGTCTGCATCGCGCGGGCCAATCGCGGCCTCGGCAGCTCCTTCACGGTCCGCAAGATCAGCTTCGGCGAGGGCGTCGAGCGCGTCTTCCCGCTTTATTCGCCCAACGTCGATTCGATCGAGGTCGTGCGCCGCGGCGCCGTCCGCCGCGCCAAGCTCTATTATCTGCGCGGCCGCACCGGCAAATCGGCCCGCATCGCCGAGCGCCGCGACACCCGCCATCTCGACAAGGCCAAGGCCGAAGCCGCCGCGGCCAAGGCCGAAGCGGCCACGGCAAAGCCCGAGACGGAAAAAGCCGAAGGCTGAACCTTATTCCCTCTCCCCGGCGGGGAGAGGGTTAGGGTGAGGGGGTTCGGTGGCGGAGAATGTTCTCCGGCGCCCAACACCCCCTCCCAACCATTGCGGCCGCAGGTTCGTCCCCCGGATGAACCAAAGAGCGGTCGCAATCCCTCAAGGGGGAGGGCCTGAACCTCGACACGTTCAAATCGGCGGGCGCGTAGCGGCCGCCTTTTTCTTGTCTGGAAGAAGCATAAAGATATATCTTGACTGATCGTGGGTGAAAAGATATATCTCTACCCATCTTAGACAGGAGTTCCCTCTCATGGGCAGATTCAAAATGCATGGCTGCGGCGAGCGCGGCTTCGGCTTTCCCGAGGGCCTGATCGCCATGGCGTTCGGACGCGGCGGAGGCCGCGGCGGCTGGGGCCAGGGCTGGGGCGGCGACGAATGGGGCGGAGGCGGCGGCTGGGGCCGCGGGCGCGGCCGCCGGCGCATGTTCGATGCGGGCGAGCTCAGGCTCGTCCTCCTGAAGCTGATCGCCGATCAGCCGCGCCACGGCTACGACCTGATCCGCGCGATCGAGGAGCTGACCCACGGCGTCTATGCGCCGAGCCCGGGCATCGTCTATCCGACGCTGACCATGCTCCAGGACATGGGCCTGATCGAGGAGGCCAAGGGCGAGGGGTCGCGCAAGGCCTTCCAGGTCACCGCCGAAGGCGAGGCCCATCTCGCCGAGAAGGCCGAGGAGGTCGCGGCGCTCATCGAGCGGCTCGAGGAAGCGGGCAGCGACCAGCGCAAGGCGGGCGGCGCGCCGATCAAGCGCGCGGTCGGCAATCTGCTCTCGGCGCTCTGGCACCGCGCCACCCGCGAGGACATGGACGAGACCCGGCTGCACGAAATCGCCGCCATCCTCGACGATGCGGCGCAGAAGATCGAAAGGCTGAAATGAGCGCGTCCCGGCACCGCTCCGGTGCGCGTTCAGGGACGCGCGAGCCGCTTCACCCATTCCGTTCGCCCTGAGCCTGTCGAAGGGCCTTCTTCCTTGTGGAGAAGGGAAGGACAGGGCTTCGACAATGATCAGGTGCGGATGTCCCCCGGACATCCGCAGCCCTCTCCGGGGGAGAGGGCGACCTGACCATCAGCCCGAACGGTTAGTTCCGTCTCCGGGCGTCCCCATTTTCAGGGCACCGGGCTGCGCCGCTGGCGGCCGCCTTCATTGTGCTGGCGGATGACGCGCAGATAGGCGTCCGCGAGCTCGCCGTTGACCGCGTCCCAGCCGTAGCGCTGGCTGGCTTCGAAGCCAGCCGCGCCGGCCGCCTCGCGCGCCGCCTCGGCGGTGCAGTAGTGCGACAGCGCCTCGCAGAACAGGTCGCAGGCGCCGGGCCGCACCAGCCGCCCGGTGACTCCGTCCGCGACCAGGCTCTGGCTTCCGGTCGCGCTCGCCGCGACCACCGGCAGGCCCGCGGCCATCGCCTCCAGGGTGACGTTGCCGAACGTCTCGGTCACCGACGGGTTGAACAGCATGTCCATGGAGGCGACGGCGCGCCCCAAATCGGCGCCGGCCTGGAAGCCCGCGAAGACCGCGTCCGGCAGCCTCTTCTCGAACCAGTCGCGCGCCGGCCCGTCGCCGACCACCAGCACCCTGTGGCGGATGCCGCGGCGGACCAGCCGGTCGATCGTCTCGGAGAAGACGTCGAGGCCCTTCTCCATCACCAGCCGGCCGACGAAGCCGACCGTGGGCTCGTCATCCGCTATGCCGAGGCTCCGCCGCCAGGCGAGGTCGCGCTGGCCGGGGTGGAAAATCTCCCGGTCGATGCCGCGCGACCAGATGCCGACATCGTAGTTCATCCGCTGGTCGCGGAGCAGCTGCGCCATCGAGTCCGAGGCGCGAAGATGGCGTCGCAGCGCCGGTAGAAGCGGCGCAGCGCCGCCAGCAGCACCGGCTCCAGGAACGCCATGCCGTAATAGCGCGGATAGGTCTCGAAGCGGGTGTGGACCGAGGCGATCACCGGCAGATCCCATTTGCGCGCCAGGCTGACCGCGCGATGGCCGGTAACGTCGGGGCTGCAGACGTGGACGATATTGGGCTCGAATTCCTCCAGGTCCCGCTTCACGCCGCGCGGGATGGCGAGACCGATCTTATATTCGGGGCGCCGCGGGATCGGCAGCGAGGGCAAGGAGACGAGGTCGCCCTTGGGCTCGAAGGCGGGGGTCTGCGTCGTCGGCGAATAGACGCGCACCGCCGCCCCCTGGCGCAGCAGATAGTCGGCGAGCCGGTTCTGCGCCTGGTTGGCGCCGTCGCGGGCATAATTGTAATTGCCGCTGAACAGGGCGACGCGCAGGTCGGAGACGTGCATGTCAGGCGGGATAGGCAGATCGACCGGAGATGGCAAAGCGCGGGCCTTCGTCATTCCAGCGGAAGCTGGAATCTCCTTGCCTTTTGCGGCCCTTCGTAAGGGCAGTGAGAGTCCGGCTTTCGCCGGAATGACGGTACGGGTGCCCATCCCTCATTCTCCCAAGCGGTAGCCCCGCCGCCTAAACCGGCGGGGCTTCCGCCTGTTCCGCCTCAGGCCTTGTCGCCTTCGGTGGTCTCGGTCTGCAGATAGTCGCCCGCATCCGCGTCGGTGCCGTGACCGCTGGTGGTCACCGCTTCGAGCGGATCGGAGTGGGTCGCGGCTTCCGGACCCTGGGCAAGCTCCGCCGCATGCTCCTCCTCGGCCGAATTGGCCGCGATCAGCGCCTCCTGGATGGAGCGGTGCTGCGCGCGAAGGGCGGCATCGCGCGAGGAGGCGGCGATCCTCAGCCGCTTCATGCCGGCGCCTGTGCCCGCCGGGATCAGCCGGCCGACGATGACATTCTCCTTGAGCCCTTCCAGGTCGTCGATCTTGCCCTGCACCGAAGCTTCGGTGAGCACGCGGGTGGTCTCCTGGAACGAGGCCGCCGAGATGAAGCTGCGGGTCTGCAGGCTCGCCTTGGTGATGCCGAGCAGCACCGGCTTGCCTTCCGCGGGCTTCTTCTTTCCGGACATCGCCTTCAGCCTTGCATTGGCCTCGCGCATCTCCTGATGGTCGATCTGTTCGCCCACCAGGAAGGTGCTGTCGCCGCTCTCGGTGATCTCCGCCTTCTGCAGCATCTGGCGGACGATCACTTCGATATGCTTGTCGTTGATCTTCACGCCCTGCAGCCGGTAAACCTCCTGGATCTCCGAGACGAGATATTCCGCCAGCGCCTTGACGCCGAGCACCTCGAGGATGTCGTGCGGATCCGGGGAGCCGCCGATCAGATTATCGCCGCGCTTGACGAAATCGCCCTCCTGGACGTCGATCACCTTGGACTTGGGGATCAGATATTCGACCGGCTCGCCGCCCTCGTCGGGGACGATCGCGATCTTGCGCTTGGCCTTATAATCCTTGCCGAAGGCGATCCGGCCGGAGACCTTGGCGATGATCGCATTCTCCTTGGGCTTGCGCGCCTCGAACAGCTCCGCCACCCGCGGCAGGCCGCCGGTGATGTCGCGGGTCTTGGCTGCCTCGCGGGAGACGCGGGCGAGCACTTCGCCGGCCTCGACGCGCTGGCCGTCCTCGACCGAGAGCATCGCGCCCGGCGAGAGCATGTAGCGCGCCGCCTCGCCCGATTCCTCGTCGAGCAGGGTGATGCGGGGACGAAGGTCCTCCTTGCTCCGCGCCGAGGCGCGGAACTCGGTGACGACGCGCTGGGCGATGCCGGTCGCTTCGTCGGTCTGCTCGGTGAGCGTCTTTCCCTCGATCATGTCCTGGAACTTCACGGTGCCGCCCTTTTCGGTGATCACTGGCATCATGAAGGGATCCCATTCCGCGATCCGGTCGCCCTTCGACGCGATATGGCCGTCGTCGCACATCAGGTGCGCGCCATAGGGAATGCGGTGCGTCGAGCGCTCGCGGCCGTCCATGTCGACGATCGCGATCTCGCCGGAGCGCGACATCGCCACCCGGCGCCCGCGAGCGTCCATGATGGTCGGCAGGTCGCGGAATTCGACATTGCCGTCCGCCACCGCTTCCAGGCTCGACGTCTCGTTGAGCTGGGCGGCGCCGCCGATGTGGAAGGTGCGCATGGTGAGCTGGGTGCCCGGCTCGCCGATCGACTGCGCTGCGATCACGCCGACCGCCTCGCCGATATTGACCGGCGTGCCGCGGGCAAGGTCGCGCCCGTAGCATTTGCCGCAGACGCCATGCTCGCTCTCGCAGACCAGCGGCGAGCGGATGTGCACCGACTGGACGCCGATCTCGTCGATCTTGAGCGCGGCGGCCTCGTCGATCAGCTCGCCTTCCTTGACGATCACATCGCCGTTCTTGGCGTCGACCACGTCCTCCGCCGGGGTGCGGCCCAGGATGCGCTCGCCCAATGAGGCGATCATCGCGCCGCCCTGGACGATGGCGCGCATATCGAGGCTGTTCTCGGTCCCGCAATCCTCCTCGACGACGACGCAATCCTGCGAAACGTCGACCAGGCGGCGGGTGAGATAGCCCGAATTGGCGGTCTTCAGCGCGGTGTCCGCGAGGCCCTTGCGGGCGCCGTGGGTGGAGTTGAAATATTCAAGGACGGTGAGGCCTTCCTTGAAGTTCGAGATGATCGGAGTCTCGATGATCTCGCCCGACGGCTTCGCCATCAGGCCCCGCATGCCGGCGAGCTGCTTCATCTGCGCCTGGCTGCCGCGGGCGCCCGAATGCGCCATCATGTAGATCGAGTTGATCGGCGCCATGCGGCCGTCCTCGCCGATCGGCTGCGCCTTGATCTTCTCCATCATCGCGTTGGCGACCTGGTCGCCGCAGCGGCTCCAGGCGTCGATCACCTTGTTGTATTTCTCCTGCTGGGTGATCAGGCCGTCCTGATATTGCTGCTCGTAATCCTTCACGAGCGCGCGGGTCTCGTCGACCATCGCCACCTTCTCGTGCGGGATGATCATGTCGTCCTTGCCGAACGAGATGCCGGCCTTGAAGGCGTGGCGGAAGCCGAGGCCCATGATCGCGTCGGCGAACAGCACGGTCTCCTTCTGGCCGGTATGGCGGTAGACGATGTCGATGACGTCGGCGATCTCCTTCTTGGTGAGGAGTCGGTTGACGGTCTCGAACGGCACCTTGTGGCTCTGCGGCAGCGTCTCGCCGAGCAGCATCCGGCCCGGCGTCGTCTCGACCCGCTTCATATAGGCCTTGCCGGCCTCGTCGGTCTGCGGGACTCGGCTGACGATCTTGGTGTGAAGCGTCACCGAGCCGGCGTTGAGCGCCTGGTGGACCTCCGCCATGTCGGAGATCATCGCCCCTTCGCCAGGCTCGCCCTCGCGCTCCATCGAGAGATAATAGAGCCCGAGCACCATATCCTGCGAGGGCACGATGATCGGCTTGCCGTTGGCGGGCGAGAGGATGTTGTTGGTCGACATCATGAGCACGCGCGCTTCCAGCTGCGCCTCGAGGCTCAGCGGAACGTGCACGGCCATCTGGTCGCCGTCGAAATCGGCGTTGAACGCCGCGCAGACCAGCGGGTGGAGCTGGATCGCCTTGCCCTCGATCAGCACCGGCTCGAACGCCTGGATGCCGAGCCTGTGCAAAGTCGGCGCGCGGTTGAGCAGCACCGGATGCTCGCGGATCACCTCGTCCAGGATGTCCCAGACTTCCTTGCGCTCCTTCTCGACCCACTTCTTGGCCTGCTTGAGCGTCATCGAGAGGCCCTTGGCGTCGAGCCGCGAGTAGATGAACGGCTTGAACAGCTCGAGCGCCATCTTCTTGGGAAGGCCGCACTGGTGCAGCTTCAGCTCCGGCCCGGTGACGATCACCGAGCGGCCCGAATAGTCGACTCGCTTGCCGAGCAGGTTCTGGCGGAAGCGGCCCTGCTTGCCCTTGAGCATGTCGGAGAGCGACTTGAGCGGGCGCTTGTTGGCCCCGGTGATCGTCCGCCCGCGGCGGCCATTGTCGAACAAGGCGTCGACCGCCTCCTGCAGCATGCGCTTCTCGTTGCGCACGATGATGTCCGGCGCGCGCAGCTCCATCAGCCGCTTGAGGCGGTTGTTCCGGTTGATGACGCGGCGGTAGAGGTCGTTGAGATCGGAGGTCGCGAAGCGGCCGCCGTCGAGCGGCACCAGGGGCCTGAGCTCGGGCGGGATCACGGGAACGACGTCGAGGATCATCCATTCCGGGCGGTTGCCGGATTCGAGGAAGCTCTCGACGACCTTCAGCCGCTTGATGATCTTCTTGGGCTTCAACTCCGACTTCGTCGTCGCCAGCTCTTCCATCAGGGCGACGCGCTCGCCCTCGAGGTCGAGGTCGATCAGCATCTGCTTGACCGCTTCCGCGCCGATGCCGGCCGTGAAGGCGTCCTCGCCATGCTCGTCCTGCATGTCGAGAAGCTCGTCCTCGGTCAGCAGCTGGTACTTCTCCAGCGGAGTCAGGCCCGGCTCGGTAACGATGTAGCTCTCGAAATAGAGCACCCGCTCGAGCTGCTTCAGCTGCATGTCGAGCAGCAGGCCGATGCGGCTCGGCAGCGACTTCAGGAACCAGATATGGGCGACCGGCGCGGCCAGCTCGATATGGCCCATCCGCTCGCGCCGGACCTTCGAGACGGTGACCTCGACGCCGCACTTCTCGCAGACGATGCCCTTGTATTTCATGCGCTTGTACTTGCCGCACAGGCACTCATAATCCTTGATCGGACCGAAGATGCGCGCGCAGAACAGGCCGTCGCGCTCCGGCTTGAAGGTGCGGTAGTTGATCGTCTCGGGCTTCTTGATCTCGCCGAACGACCAGGACCGGATGCGCTCCGGAGAGGCGATGCCGATCTTGATCTGGTCGAACGTCTCCGGCTTGGCCACCGGGTTCGCGAAGTTGGTCATCTCGTTCATGTGCGCGTCCTTCAAAAACTTGCCCCTCTCCATTCAGGGGAGAGGGAGGGGCCCGCCGCCGTTAGGCGGTGGGAGGGTGAGGGAATGCTGGCTTCAGGCCCTCACCCTGGCGCTTCGCGCCGGTCCCTCTCCCCTGAAGGGAGAGGGGCTTGTCATCATTCCGCCGCCAGCTGCTGCTGTTCGCGTTCTTCCTCGCTTATGATCGAGTTCAGCTCGACGTTGAGGCCGAGGCTGCGCATCTCCTTGACGAGCACGTTGAAGCTCTCCGGGATGCCGGCCTCGAACGTGTCGTCGCCCTTGACGATCGCCTCGTAGACCTTGGTGCGGCCGATCACGTCGTCCGACTTCACCGTCAGCATCTCCTGCAGCGTGTAGGCGGCGCCGTAGGCCTGCAGCGCCCAGACCTCCATCTCGCCGAAGCGCTGCCCGCCGAACTGGGCCTTGCCGCCCAGCGGCTGCTGGGTGACCAGGCTGTAGGGGCCGATCGAGCGCGCGTGGATCTTGTCGTCCACGAGGTGGTGGAGCTTGAGCATATAGATATAGCCCACGGTCACCTTGCGGTCGAACGCCTCGCCGGTGCGCCCGTCGAAGAGCGTCACCTGGCCCGACACGTCCAATCCGGCCTTCTCCAGCATCTCGGCGACGTCGATCTCCTTGGCGCCGCCGAACACCGGCGTGCCCATCGGGATGCCGCCGGTGAGGTTGGAGGCCAGCTCCAGCATCTGCTCCTCGTCGCGCCCGTCGAGCTCGGCATGGTAGTTCTTGCCGTAAATGTCCTTGAGCTTGGCGCGCAGCGGCTTGGTGTCCGGGATCGCCTTGCCCTTGGCATATATGTCGTCGAGCAGGGCCGCGACCTGCTTGCCCAGGCCGCGCGCGGCCCAGCCCAGGTGGGTCTCGAAGATCTGACCGACGTTCATCCGGCTCGGCACGCCCAGCGGATTGAGCACGATGTCGGCCGCGGTGCCGTCCTCGAGGAAGGGCATGTCCTCTTCCGGAAGGATCCGGCTGATCACGCCCTTATTGCCGTGGCGGCCGGCCATCTTGTCGCCCGGCTGCAGCTTGCGCTTCACCGCGACGAACACCTTGACCATCTTGAGCACGCCCGGGGGCAGCTCGTCGCCGCGCTCGAGCTTCTCGATCCGGTCCTCGAGGCGGCGGCGGACGACGGCCTCGGCCTCGTCATATTGCGCCCTGACCGCTTCCAGATCGGCCTGGCGCTTGTCGTCCTTAACCGCGAACTTCCACCATTCGTGCGGCTCGACGCTGTCCAGCGCCTCGGCGTCGATCACGCCGCCTTTCTTGACGCCCTTCGGCGCCGCCGTGGCGGTCTGCCGGAGGAGCATCTCGCGCAGGCGCGCATAGGAGGAGCGCTTCAGGATGGCGCGCTCGTCCTCGGCGTCCTTCCTCAGGCGGTCCTTCTCCTCGGTCTGGATCGCCCTGGTACGGTCGTCGATGTCGATGCCGTGGCGGTTGAACACCCGGACCTCGACCACCGTGCCCTGCACCCCCGGCGGCAGCCGGAGCGAGGTGTCGCGCACGTCGGACGCCTTCTCGCCGAAGATGGCGCGGAGCAATTTCTCCTCCGGCGTCATCGGCGATTCACCCTTCGGCGTGATCTTGCCGCACAATATATCGCCCGGCTCCACCTCGGCGCCGATATAGACGATGCCCGCCTCGTCGAGATTGCGCAGGGCCTCCTCGCCGACATTGGGAATGTCGCGAGTGATGTCCTCGGGCCCCAATTTGGTGTCGCGGGCCATCACTTCGAACTCTTCGATGTGGATCGAGGTGAAGACGTCGTCCTTGACGATCCGCTCGGAGATCAGGATCGAATCCTCGAAATTATAGCCGTTCCAGGGCATGAACGCGACGAGCACGTTGCGGCCGAGCGCGAGCTCGCCGAGATCGGTCGAGGGGCCGTCGGCGATGACGTCGCCGGCGCGGACCAGGTCGCCCTTCTTCACCAGCGGGCGCTGGTTGATGCAGGTATTCTGGTTGGAGCGCTGGAACTTCATCAATGTGTAGATGTCGACGCCCGACTGGCCGGCCTCGACCTCGTCGGTCGCGCGCACGACGATGCGGGCGGCATCGACCTGGTCGACCACGCCGGTGCGGCGCGCGGCGATGGCGGCGCCCGAATCGCGGGCCACCGTCTCTTCCATGCCGGTGCCGACGAACGGCGCCTCGGCGCGGATCAGCGGCACCGCCTGGCGCTGCATGTTCGAGCCCATCAGGGCGCGGTTGGCGTCATCGTTTTCCAGGAAGGGAATGAGCGAGGCGGCCACCGAGACCAGCTGCTTGGGGCTGACGTCCATCAGGGTGATGGTCTCGCGCGGCGCCATCAGGAACTCGCCGGCGCGGCGGGAGGAGACGATCTCCTCGCCGAAGCTGCTGTCCTTGGCGAGATCGGCATTGGCCTGGGCGATCGTATGCTTGGCCTCCTCCATCGCCGAGAGATAGACGACGTCCTTGGTCACCTTGTGGTCGACGACCTTGCGGTAGGGCGTCTCGATGAAGCCGTATTTGTTGACCCGGCTGAACGAGGCAAGGCTGTTGATCAGGCCGATATTCGGCCCTTCGGGAGTCTCGATCGGGCAGATCCGGCCGTAGTGGGTCGGATGGACGTCGCGGACCTCGAAGCCCGCGCGCTCACGCGTGAGCCCGCCCGGCCCCAATGCCGAGACGCGGCGCTTGTGCGTCACTTCGGAGAGCGGGTTGGTCTGGTCCATGAACTGCGAGAGCTGCGAGGAGCCGAAGAACTCGCGCACCGCGGCGACCGCGGGCTTGGCGTTGATCAGATCGTTCGGCATCACGGTCGAGACGTCGACCGAGGACATCCGCTCCTTCACGGCGCGCTCCATCCTGAGCAGGCCGACGCGATACTGGTTCTCGAGCAATTCGCCGACCGAGCGCACCCGGCGATTGCCGAGATTGTCGATGTCGTCGATCTCGCCCTTGCCGTCCTTGAGGCCGACCAGGGTCTTGACCACCGCGACGATATCCTCGCTGCGCAGGGTCGTCACGCTGTCGTCGGCGTCGAGCTCGAGGCGCATGTTGAGCTTGACGCGGCCCACGGCGCTAAGGTCGTAGCGCTCCGGATCGAAGAACAGCCCGGCGAACAAAGATTCCGCGGTCTCGCGGGTCGGCGGCTCGCCTGGGCGCATCACCCGGTAGATGTCGGAAAGCGCCTGGTCGCGGTCCTCGGCCTTGTCGGCCTTCAGCGTGTTGCGGATCCAAGCGCCGGTATTGCTGTGGTCGATGTCGAGCAGCTCGAGCTTGTCGATGCCGGCCTGATCGAGCTTTTCGAGATTCTCGGGGGAAAGCTCGTCGCCCGCCTCGATATAGATTTCGCCGGTCTTGTCGTTGACCAGATCGTAAGCGGAATAGCGGCCGAAAATCTCCTCGGTCGGGATCATCAGCTGGCCGAGCCCGTCCTTGGCGGCCTTGTTGGCCGCGCGCGGGCTGATCTTCTGGCCGGCCGGGAAGATGACCTCGCCGGTCTTGCCGTCGGCGATGTCGAAGCTCGGCTTCTGGCCGCGCCATTGCTCGGAGACGTAGGGGATCAGCCAGCCGCCGCCCGCCTGCTGCTTTGGGCCGCGAACGAAGGTGACGCGGTCGTAGAAGGTGTTGAGGATCTCCTCGCTCGACAGGCCGAGCGCGTGCAGCAGCGCCGTCACCGGCAGCTTGCGCTTGCGGTCGATGCGGACGTTGACGATGTCCTTGGCGTCGAACTCGAAGTCGAGCCACGAGCCGCGATAGGGGATGACCCGCGCGGCGAAGAGATATTTGCCGCTGGCGTGGGTCTTGCCGCGGTCATGGTCGAAGAGCACGCCGGGCGAGCGGTGCATCTGGCTGACGATGACGCGCTCGGTGCCGTTGACGATGAACGTGCCGTTCTTCGTCATCAGCGGCATGTCGCCCATATAGACGTCCTGCTCCTTGATATCCAAAACGGAGCGGGTTTCCGTATCGGGATCGACCTCGAACACGATGAGGCGGAGCGTCACGCGCATCGGCGCCGCATAGGTCATGCCGCGCTGGCGGCACTCGTCGGTGTCGTATTTGGGGTCTTCGAGCTCGTAATGGACGAAATCGAGTTCGGCGGTGCCGGCGAAATCGCGGATCGGGAAGACCGAGCGGAGCGTCTTCTCCAGGCCCGACACATAGCCGTCCTGCGGCCGCGAGCGGAGGAACTGCTCGTAGCTCTCGCGCTGGACCTCGATGAGGTTCGGCATTTCGGAGACTTCGTGGATATTGCCGAAAATCTTGCGGATGCGCTTCTTCGCGGTCTGCCTCGTGTCGAGGACCGGAGCTGCCTTGGTCGCCATGTGGGTGTTTCGCCTCTATGTTGTTCCCCGGCGAAGGCCGGGGCCCAGAATCTTGCTTCGGGACTGGACCCCGGCCTTCGCCGGGGAACAATCGGTCGCGCGCCCCAAACGCAAAAAGCCGCGGATTCCCACGGGGGAATCGCAGCTTCAGCGTCTATGAAACCTCAGAAATCCAATGCGGGGGACGCGCTGCGCGACGGCGCGACCTGTTCCGGACCTCTGTGGTGGGGGGCGCGATATAGGGGGAAGGGGGGGGGATGTAAAGGGGGGAGAGGCAGGCCTTCACGTGCACGCTTCGAGTCACTGGCAAGTGAGGTCGTGTTCGCTTTCGGTCAGTTTTCTCAGGAATAGCAGTCGTGCTAATCAAGGCTGCAATCAGAAAGGCCGTGAAAATGGATCACTATGGGGAATACGGCATTTTCATTGGCGAGCGTTGGTCGCTTGGAGATCTATATCGGTTTCCTCGGACGTACGAGCAGGTATACTTCGCTTTCGAAGCAATCTTACCTACAGAAAGCGAGGCCACACAAGCGCGTTTGGAGCGAGCCTTCAGAGCGTTCCCTTGGCGCGGAGGTTACAGTGCAGTTGGCTTTTATGATCAGCTAAGGCGGGCGACTCCGCCTCAGAAACGCCCAACCATCCGAGCGATACAGTATGCATCTCCCGGCTTCATAGAACTGGTGCTCAATCTTCCACTCGCGATCCACATCGCCAGTGTGGTGGCCAGCGTTGCAGGATCGATTAGCATCTGCAATCGGGTTTATAACAACATCCACAAGAACCTTCAGGAGAGAAAGCTGCTTCGGATTGAAGTGGAAAGGAAGAAAATCGAACTCTCCAGAGAAGAGATCGCGCTAATCAGGTACGCCAATGAAGAAATGGCACAGCTGTTAGGCCTACCTTCCGCTCAGGCAATCGTCGAGCGCTCTGACGATCCCTTGGTCGCATTGAAAATCTTGCTGAGTATATACCGCCGGGTACGGACGTTGGCCGAATTCAAGAACTCGGGTAAGGCGAATCTAAGCTCGAGGGCTTCACCCGACGAGGACGGCGAATTCTGGTAATGCCTACCAGCCTCGGCGGTGAAGCGCTGCGTAATCAGTCAGGATGGGCCTTCGGAGGCGATTCCCACATTCCGACGGCCAAATTCTAGAGACACGACACCTAATTCAAGTGTGCTCCCCGCTGGAGGCGGCGTCGGGCCTCCTGCGCAAGCAGCCGTTTCGCGGCTTTCCTTTTCCAGTGCCAATAACTATTATCACGCTGTCCGACAGGTCGAACAAGGAACCGCTATGGCCAGCAGCGTGAATCTCGGTGATCAGCTCGAAGCCTTCATCACCGACGCCGTGAAGAACGGCCGCTACGGCTCCCGTAGCGAGGTGCTGCGCGAAGGCGTTCGCCTCGTTCAGGAGCGCGAGAAGCGGTTGGCGAAGCTGGATGCGGCGCTGATGAAGGGTCTCGCGGACGCGGATGCAGGACGCGTCACTGACGCCGAGATCGTGTTCGACCGGCTGATCCGGAAATATGAAGCCATGGCTGCCAAGTCCGCGGCGTGAGGGTTCGCTTCGCCCGGTCGGCCGAAGCCGATTTGGCCGCGATCGGGGACTGGATCGCCGAGGACAATCTTGGGCGCGCGGCCAGCTTCATGCAGGAGCTTCGCGAGCGGTGCCTGTCGCTGGCCGACCGACCCAGGCGTTTCCCGATCGCGCGCCGCATCGGCGCTCTGGAATTCCGGAAGCTGACCCACAAAGGCTATCTGGTCTTCTATCTGGTCCTCGCCGATCGCGTGGAGATCGTCCACGTCCTCCACGGCGCCCGCGATTGGGCTTTCCTTGATCGGCGACGAATGAGGGCGGGATCCCCCCAAAAAATGTCGCCAAATGTAAACGAGGCTTACCGGCGATTCAGCTTTCCCCTATACTTTTGCTTCACGCACCGAAGGGAAATGTCCCCGGTCGCGTTAGGCAGGGGGAGGGCCTTATGGCCGACGGGGAATCCACCAGTGCCGTAGCAAGGGAGAACGCCCTCCCGCTCGACCTCGAGGGCGATCTGTTGCCCGCCGCCACGCCCGCCGCCACGCCTCCCGTCACTCCGCCCAATCTCGCCGCGCTCGGCGTTACGCTGACGCTCGCGGGCTGCGGCGGAGGCGGCGGCGGGGGCGGAACGCCGCCCGCGCCGGCGCCCTCGCCGCCGCCCCCCGCCGCCCTGCCGACCCGCGCCCAGGCCGCCCGCTTCCTCTCGCAGGCGACGATGGGCGCGACCAGGGCCAATGTCGATCAGGTCGCGGCCCAGGGCTACGAGGCCTGGCTCGACGCCCAGTTCGCCATGCCGCGCGCCATCTCGCATTGGGACTGGATGGTCCAGGCGGGCTACGCCACCGCCGCGACCCAGAACAACCAGCAGGGCTTCGACCCGGTGATGTGGCGCCAGCTCATCGCCAGCGCCGATCAGCTGCGCCAGCGCGTCGCAATGGCTTTGCTCGATTTCCTCGTCGTCGGGATAGACGGAGTCAACGTCCCCTGGCGGCAATTCGCCGTCGCCGCTTATGTCGACCTGCTCATGGACAATGCGTTCGGCAATTACCGCACTTTGCTGCAGGCGATCTCGACCAACGTCGCCATGGGCTATTACCTGACCTTCGCGGGCAACCGGAAGGCGAACCCCGCCACCGGCTCCGTCCCCGACGAGAATTACGCGCGCGAATGCATGCAGCTCTTCGCCATCGGGCTGCTGAGGTTGAATCCCGACGGCAGCCTGCAGAGCGGCGTGCCTGTCGAGACCTACACGCAGGACGACATTACCGGCCTCGCCCGCGTCTTCACCGGGTGGAACATCGCCAATTCGGACAATACGACGCCCGACCGGATGCGGCTGCCGATGGTCAACAGCGCCGCCCAGCACGAGACCGGCGCCAAGACCTTCCTCGGCACGACCATCCCGGCCGGCACCGCGGGGCCGCAGAGCCTGAGCCTCGCCCTGGACGCGATCTTCGCCCATCCGAACGTGCCGCCCTTCATCTCGAAGCAGCTGATCCAGCATCTGGTCACGTCGAACCCGACCTCGGCCTATATCGGGCGGATCTCGGCGGTGTTCGCCAATAATGGCAGCGGCGTGCGCGGCGACCTGCGGGCCGTGGTCCGCGCCATCCTGCTCGACACAGAAGCGCGCACGCCCAACACGGCGGCCACCTACGGCAAGCTGCGCGAACCGATCAACCGGCTGACCGGCTGGGCGCGCGCCTTCAACGCCAATTCGCCGTCCGGCGCCTGGCCGATCGGCGACACCTCGTCGACCTCCAACCGGCTCGGCCAGAGCCCGGGCCGCAGCCCTTCGGTGTTCAACTTCTTCCGCCCCGGCTACACTCCGCCCAACAGCGCGATCGCCACCGCCGGCCTGGTCGCCCCCGAATTCCAGATCACCAACGAGCCCTCGGTCATCGCCTACGTCAATTACATGGCGGTGCTGGCGACGACCGGCACCGGCGATTTCCGCGCCGATTACACCGACTTGATCGCGCTCGCCGACAACAGCACGAGCCTGGTCGACGAGGTCGATATCCTGCTCGGCGCGGGCTTGAGCGCCGCCACGAAGACCTCGATCCGCGCCGCGGTCGATGCGATCGCCATCGGCTCGGCGGGCGGCGCGCAGAATCGCGTCTATACCGCGGTCCTGCTCACCTTGGCCGCGCCCGAATATCTGGTGCAGAAATGAGGATGGCGGCATGAGCATGGACCAGTCCCGCCGCGCCTTCCTGAAGCGCGCCGCCGCCTGCTCGCTGATGGGCGGAGCCTCGCCTTTCGTGATGAACCTCGCAGCGATCGGCGAAGCCGCGGCCGCCACCGCCAGCGACTACAAGGCCCTGGTCTGCGTCTTTCTGTTCGGCGGCAACGATTATGCCAACACCGTCACGCCCTACGACCAGCCCTCTTACGATCTCTATGCGGGCCTCAGGGGCACGATCGCCCACAGCCGCGATTCGCTCGCCCAGACCATCCTCTATCCCAACACTGCGCTCGCCGGCGGCCGCCAGCACGCGCTGGCGCCGGGTCTGCTGCCGCTCATCCCTTTGTTCGACGCCGGCCGCCTCGCGGTGGTGCTCAACGTCGGCACCCTGATCCAACCGACCAGCAAGACCGCCTACACCAACAAGAGCGTGCCGCTGCCGCCCAAATTGTTCAGCCACAACGACCAGCAGAGCATCTGGCAGGCCTCCAATCCCGAAGGCGCGACCTCGGGCTGGGGCGGGCGGATCGGCGATCTGCTCCAGTCCGGCAACGGCACATCGACGCTCACCTGCATCAACGCCTCGGGCAACAGCGTCTTCCTCTCGGGCCAGACCGCGGTCCAATATAGCGTCACCACGACCGGGCCCGTGCCCTTGCTCAACAACGGCACCACCCTGTTCGGCTCGGGCACGGGGATGAGCACGCTGCGCGCGCTGATGACGCAGCCGCGCAGCCATCTCTTCGAGGACGAGCATAGCCGGGTGACCAAGCGCTCGCTCGATCTGCAGGCGCAGGTCGCCGCCGCGCTCGGCGCCGGCCCCGCCATCGCCACGCCCTTCCCGGCCGGCAATCCGCTCGCCGACCAGCTGCGCATCGTCGCGCGCCTGATCTCAGTGTCGCAGGAACTGGGGGCGAAGAGGCAGGTCTTCTTCGTCAGCCTGGGGGGCTTCGACAATCACGATTCGATGCTCACCGCCCACCCGACGCTGATGACCCGCCTGGGCGGCGCCATGCGCGCCTTCCACGACGCCACCGTCGAGCTCGGCGTCGCCGACCGCGTCACCGCCTTCACCGCGTCCGACTTCGGCCGCACCTTGACCTCCAACGCCAACGGCTCGGATCATGGCTGGGGCTCGATCCATTTCGTCATGGGCGGCGCCGTCCACGGCCGCGACTATTTCGGGACGCCGCCGGCCATCGCCAATAACGGCCCCGACGATGTCGGCCAGGGCCGCCTCCTGCCGGCGCTCTCGGTCGATCAGTACGGCGCCACGCTGGCGAGCTGGTTCGGCGTCGCTACCGGTTCGCTGCCCACGGTTCTCCCCAACCTCAACAATTACAATCCCAGCACCTGGAATTTGGGCTTCGTCTGAGCGATCTCCCGTTTTGCCAGGGCCGGGCGACCAAGCTATTGGTCGCGCATGCACTGGCCGGCGATCCTGACCGCGGCGCTGCTCGCCATTCCCCTATCGCCGGTGCGCGCGGCCTGCTCTTATGGGGGGGTCGACAATGCGACCACGACGATGGCGCAGCAATTCCGGGATTCCCGCTGGGTGGTGCGGGCGCGCGTGCTGGCGGCAGACAATCACTGGTCCGATGACGGCGAATCCTGGACCCGCTACAGCCTCGCGGTCGTCCGCGCCTACAAGGGCGCGCCGCCGGCCCGGCTCGCATTCTTCACCACGCGCGACAGCGGCGCTTTCTACCTCGATCGGGGCACGATGCCCGATCTCGGCGGCGAGTATCTGCTCTTCCTGAACCCGATCCGCCCCTATCGCGGACAATTGCCGGCGGCGCGGGGCGCGGTCTTCGTCAACTATGCCTGCGGCCAGTCGCGGCCGTGGGCGGAAGTGCCGGGCACCGATGAAAGACGCCTGGATCTCCTGGCAGGCCGGCCGACTGCAGGGGGCGCGGCCGGGCCGTGAGCCTCGAAATCGCCTTTGCCGCCCTCGTGGCCGTCGCCATTCCCCCCTCCGCCGAGCCGGGCGAGGGTTTGCCGGCGACCGCGCCAGGACAGATATTGGTGGTCGGGGAAACCCATGGCAGCAACGAAATCCCGGCTTACTTCCTCGAACAGGTACGCCACATGGCGCGCAGCAATTTCGTTACGGTCGGGCTGGAATTGCCGGGGACCTCGGCCCAGTTGCGCTGCACGAACCGGGATTGGCGGCGGCTCCCCCCGGGCTGGACCGGGGAAAAACAGGATGGCCGCACCAGCCGCGCCATGCGCGCCCTCCTCTGCGGCCTGCGCGATCCTTCGCTCGCGCGGAGGGTGAGGGTGGTCTATCTCGACGACCTGGAACGGGGCCGCGATTTCGACGCGCGGGCCGCGCGCCGCTTCCTCGAGGCCTCCTCCGGGCGCCACTCGCACGGCTTGATCCTGACCGGCAATTATCATTCCAGAAACAATGAGGGGTCGCTCGCATGGCATTTGCGGCAATTGGGGTTCGACGTCCGCACGGTCACGGTCTCTTCGGCTTCCGCTGAAACCTGGGTCTGCACGGGCCGGCCCTCCTCGTGCGGAGTGCGGACGTCGAACATCAACTTCTGCTCGGGCGATCCCGCGGATGCCCGGCGAACAAGATGGTATTCGAATCCAGGCCCACGGTTCGCCTGGGACTTTTGCCTGTCGCTCCCCGCACTGACCGCCTCGCCGCCGGCCTTGTCGCCGCCCGCTTCGTTTCGCCGCTGACTCCCAACATCCCGGCGCACCGCCCGCGACGAATGGAGCCTTTTGGCCCGCGAAGTCGTTGTGCCGGTGATATGAAACAGACCCCCAACCCGCTTCGCCCCGCGTCGGCCGCGCTGTTCGCCGCCCTCGCTTTTTCAACCGCGCCAGTATTCGCGCAGGACTCCGCCGCGCCGGCCCCGGTGATCGCCGCGCCGCCTCCGACCATCACCGCGCCGCCAGCGCCGGTGCCCGTCACCCCGCCGGTCGCGACCGCGCCGCGTGCCACCCCGGCACCGCAGGCCCGGACCACTCCGCGCGCCGCCCGGCCCGCCGCTCCGGCCCGTACCGCCACCCGCGCCCCGGTTCCGGCCCGCGCCGCGAGGCCGGCGCCCACTCCGGCGGCACCGGCTCCGGCGCCCGAAGCCGCTCCGATAGAGACCGCGCCGCCCCCCGTCGCCGACGCGGCCGTTCCGCCGCCGCCCGCGGCCGAGCCCGCGCCCGCGCCGGCCGAGCAGCCCGCCGCGACGACCTCGATCCTGCCCTGGATCATCGGCGCCGCCGCGCTGCTGATCCTCGCTCTCGGCTTCCTCGCCATCCGCCGCCGCCGTCCGGCCGAAGAATATTTTGAAGAGACCTACGAGGAGACGCCCGCCGAGACGCGCATCGAGACGCCCATCGCGCCTTATGCCGAGCCGGCGCTCGCCGCCGCGCCCTTCGCGCCCGAGCCGACCTTCGGCAGGGCCGACGTCGAGCCCGCCGAGCAGGATTACGACGAGGTAACCGCCGCTTCGATCGAGGAGGTCGAGATTGTCCGCTCCGATGCCGCGGACGTCGAGGCGCTCGCCGCCGATTCCGCGCCGGTCGCGGGCCGGCCGTGGATCGAGTTCCTGCTGCGTCCGCTGCGCGCCGGCACCAGCCGTGACAACGCCATCGTCCAGTTCGAGCTCACCGTCGGCAATACCGGCTCGGTCTCGGCCAAGGACGTCAGGATCTCGACCTGGGTGGTCGCCGCCGGCGAGGGCACCGACATGGAGCGCTCGCTGATCGAGCCGCCCGCCGAGGCCACTCATAACGAGATCGACATCGCCGCCGGCGACGGCGCGCGGGTCGAGGCCAAGATCGCCATGTCCAAGGAGGGGCTCGACGCGCCGGTGCTGCCGGTGGTGGTCGCCGACGCCCGCTACACCCTGCCCGACGGCAGCGAGGGCCGCACCCACGCCTCGTTCGCGATCGGCGTTCCGGAGGAGGACGGAAGCGCGCTCCAGCCGTTCCGCATAGACGGTTCGTCGGGCCTTCGCGAGAACGTCGAGGCCCGTCTCTACGGGGAGCCCGAACGCGTCTAGGACCCGACGCTTCGGACGCGAGGGAAGGGCGGCTCCGCAAGGGGCCGCCCTTGTTCTTGGGCGCAGGAAAATTTCCTTGTTCACCGTGTTTTAAACCAAAGCTGTTAGCCATGCCGGCGCGGTCGAATTCGGGGCCGCGTTTCAGGAGCTGCCGCCACGGGGGGTCGATGGGGGCGGCGGAGTGTCGCAATGCGCAAGAGCCGTTTCGCGAGGATGAGCGAGCCTGCCGCGCGCGTGCGCAACCTGTCCCTGCTCGACATCTTCCTCTTCGACCTGCGGCCGGCGCGGCAGTCGGACGACGAGCGCATCGCCACCGAGCGCATCCGCGGCCTCTCCAATACCGGCCTCTATCTGGCCGCGTCGCATTTCATCTGCGCGCTCGTATTGTCGATCAACGCGCTCCAATCCGGCGGCCCGAACGCCGCGGCGATCGTCCTGCCGCTGGCGGGCGTGGTCGTCCTCGCCGCTCTGTCCTGTTTCCTCAACCGCGAACGGACGCGGACCATCCCGCCCTACCAGGTAGTGCGGCTGTGGGGCGGCTTCGCGATCGCGATCGGTGCGCTCTGGTGCATCGTCGTGGCGTTCGGCCTGCCTCAGGATCCCGCGGCGGCGCCCGTCATCGTCCGCGCCGCCCTGCTCGGCGCCTTCGGCCTTACGATCGCGGCCTTCATCTCGATCCCGGCTTTGTTCCTGGTCAGCTACGCCGCCGCCGCCTGCGCCTTCATCCTCTATTCGCCCGATCCCGCCGTGCTCGGCCTGATCGCCGCCTTCGGGGGCTGCCTGCTCGGCGCCAGCATGTTCGGCGCGCGCGGGGCGCTGATCGCGGCCGGCCGCCAGCTCAGCAACGAATATCAGGCCAAGAAGGCGGCCCGCTTCGTCGCCGAGTTCGAGCAGAGCGGCCGCGGCTGGTTCTGGGAAACCGATGCGGAAGGGGCCTTGACCTACGTCTCCAGCCAGCTCGCCGCCGACCTCAAGGGCGATCCGGGTGAACTGGTGGGCCGCCAGTTCGTCGATCTGCTCGGCGTCGACACCGCCCAGGCCGGCGATCTCGAGCGCACCTTGGGCTTCCATCTCTCCGCCCGCATCCCCTTCTCCGATCTGACCGTCAAGGCCAAGGCCGCGGAGGGGATCTGGTGGTCGCTGTCCGGCACCGCGCATTTCGACGATTATGGCCGCTATCTGGGTTTCAGCGGCATCGGCACCGATTTGACCGAGCAGCGCCTCGCCGAGGCGGAGATCAACAAGCTCGCCCGCTACGACGCGCTGACCGGCCTGCCCAACCGCACGCTGATGAAGGACACGCTCGAAGAGGCGCTGAAGGGCGTCGAGAAGCAGAAGAAGGGCTGCGCGCTGTTCCTGATCGACCTCGACCGCTTCAAGAACGTCAACGATACGCTCGGCCATCCGGTCGGCGACGCTCTGCTCCGGCAAGTGGCCGAGCGCCTCACCTCCGTGATCGGGCAGGAGGGCCAGGTCGGCCGGATTGGCGGCGACGAGTTCCAGGCGGTGTTCCCCGCGGTCGATTCGGAAAGCTGGCTGGGGTCGATCGCGACCCGGATCATCGAGAACGTCGCCAATCCCTATCTCATCGACGGCCACAACATCACCATCGGCGCTTCGCTCGGCATCGCCATCGCCCGCTCGAGCTATCATTGCGCCGACGCGCTGATCCGCGACGCCGACCTCGCGCTCTACGCCGCCAAGGACGACGGCCGCGGCACCTTCAAGATCTTCTCGCCCGACATGCACAGCGAAGCGCAGGAGCGCCAGGTGCTCGAGCACGATCTTCGCGGCGCCATCCATCGCGGCGAATTCAAGCTGCTCTACCAGCCGATCGTCAGCGCGGTCACCGAGGAGGTGGTCGGCTTCGAGGCGCTGCTGCGCTGGCTGCCGCCCAACCGGCCGCCGATTCCGACCGAGACGTTCATCGCGCTCGCCGAGGAATGCGGGCTCATCGTCGGGATCGGCGAATGGGTGTTGCGCACCGCCTGCACGGAAGCGGCGCAATGGCCGAGCCAGATCCGCATCGCGGTCAACATCTCGCCGATCCAGTTCGCCAGCCCCAATCTGGTGCCGGTGGTGATGAGCGCGCTCGCCACTGCGGAGCTCGACGCCGAGCGGCTTGAGCTGGAGATCACCGAAGGCGTCTTCCTTTCCGACGAGGCGCAGGTCGACAAGACCTTCGGCCTGCTCAAGGCCGCCGGCGTCCGCCTCGCGCTCGACGATTTCGGCACCGGCTATTCGAGCCTCGGCTATCTCAAGCGCGCGCCGCTCAACAAGATCAAGATCGACCAGTCGTTCGTGCGCGGCGCGGCGGCCACGGGCAGCACCAGCGAGGCGATCCTGCGCTCGATCATCTCGCTCGCCCAGAGCCTCAAGATGGATACCACCGCCGAAGGCGTCGAGACCCATGACGACCTCAAGCTGATCCGCGAGCTCGGCTGCTCGCAGATCCAGGGCTATATCTTCGGCAAGCCGATGGAGGCCGAGGAGGCGCGCGCCTTGGCCTGCTCGGTCGAGGCGGTGGGAGCGCACGGCTACGAGAATACGCGGCTGCCGCGCTACAGCCTGATCCGCAACGCCTCGCTGCAATATAACGGCATGACCTTCGCGGTCCGCATCCGCAACATCTCGGTCGGCGGCGCGCTGATCGAATCGAGCCGCGAGCTGCCCGGCGGCGCGCAGGTCCAGCTCGACCTGCCCGGCGCCGGCAGCCTCGGCGCCGAGGTGCGCTGGTCGGACAGCGGCCGCATCGGAATCAAGTTCGACCGGCCGTTCAGTCTCGGCGAGCTCGGTCCCGGGCAAAGGAGCAGGCAGCCCGGGCCGGGCGTCGTCCAGCCCACCTATCTGGCGTCCGAGACCAGCCCGAGCTCGCCCTGGGCGGCGCGCACCGAGCGTCTCACGCCTGAGGGCCTGCGCGGCGGCGCTGCCCGCCGGCGCGCCTCCTAGCCTCCCAGGCGAGCCGCAACGAAAAAGGGCGGCCCACCAGGAGCCGCCCTTCATCCGGATCGCTACGTCTTCCTGACGAAAGCATGTCCTGAGCCTGCCGAAGGGTCAGGACCCATGCACACGGAGCGCGAGGTTTGCCACCGGCGGTGTTCATGGATCCCGGATCAAGTCCGGGATGACTCCGCCCGCGCCGTTCCGGCGCTGCGGGTCACTTCAGCTCGACGGTGCCGCCGGCTTCCTCGATCTTCTTCTTGATCTCTTCGGCCTCGGCCTTGTTCACGCCTTCCTTGATCGCCTTGGGCGCGCCCTCGACCAGGGCCTTGGCTTCGCCGAGGCCGAGCTGGGTGATGGCACGGACTTCCTTGATCACGTTGATCTTCTTGCCGCCGTCCGAGGTCAGGATGACGTCGAACTCGGTCTGCTCCTCGGCGGCTTCGGCGGGGGCGGCGGCGGCGGGGCCGGCGGCGACCGCGGCGGCGGCCGAGACGCCCCATTTCTCTTCCAGCGCCTTGGCGAGGTCGGCGGCTTCGAGGACGGTCAGCTCGCTGAGCTTCTCGACGAGGGTGTTGATGTCTGCCATTTTAAGTCTCCGTTTTTTTCAATGTGTGTCCCTGCGAAAGCAGGGACCCAGTCTGGGCTCCTGCTTTCGCAGGAGCACAAAAGGGGGAAGGTTAGGCCGCTTCTTTCGCGGCATAAGCGCCGATGACCCGGGCCAGCTGGGCGCCGGGCTCGCTGATCGTCCGCGCGATCTTGGTCGCCGGCGCCTGGATGAGGCCGATGACCTTGGCGCGAAGCTCGTCGAGCGACGGCAAAGCGGCGAGCGCCCTGACGCCTTCGGCGTTGAGCAGGGTCTCGCCCATCGCCCCGCCGACGATCTCGAGACGATCGTTCGACTTGGCGAAATCGACCGCGGCCTTGGCCGCCGCGACCGGATCGGACGAGGTGGCGAGCGCCGTCGGCCCCGTCAGCAGGTCGCTGAGCGGCGCGTAGGTCGTCCCTTCGAGCGCGATCAGCGCCAGCCGGTTCTTGGTGACCTTGTAGGCGGCGCCGGCATCGCGCATCCGGTTCCTCAGGTCGGTGGACTGGGCCACCGTGAGGCCGAGATTGCGGGTGACGACCACCACGCTGGTCTCGTTGAACGTCTGCTTGAGCGCGGCGACCGTTTCTCTCTTCTGAGCACGATCCATATTGCTCTCCACATTTCGCGCGGCGGACCATCCGCCGTGCGCGGTATTGAGTCCGATGGGGAGAGTTGAGGCCGGAGGCATCCGGCAGGCCCAGGGCACGCATCGCACGCGGCCGCGGTTCAAAACTGTTCCCCGTCTAGGCTGGAGATTAAGGAGGCCGAAGCGCCCCCGCCAACTGTCTCGGACGGAACGCAAGCAGGCCGAAGCCCGCAAGCGAAGGCGCGCATCTAGATGATTTGGCCGCCAAGTCAATGCTCGGGCGCCTTTCCCGGCCCGTCTAGCGCGTATCGACGTCAGCGCCACGCTGCCAGCTCCCTCTCCCCAGCGGGGAGCTTGGGGCCGGTCGTGCCCCCGGCACGACCTGAATATCACGGGGTGATATTCACCCCAAACTCGCCGTCCAATGGCGCGCCTGTTTAAGCCCATCGAAAAGCCTAAGCCTAACGGGAATGCGAAACAGGCGGGTGAGTCCAACGAAAAAAGTCGCGCTCTGCGTATTGCGACGAGGGTAAGCGATTCAAGTCGATCCCGCACGGCGCGGCCACCTAGGTCCGGGCCGCGGCGGTCGCTCCGGCCGACGAGGTCCGCGGGCGCTATTGCGAGAATTGCCACGTCGCCGAGCTGAAGGATGAGGGCGAGATGATGAGCGGCGTCCGCGCCTACGCGCTCGATCCGCAGCGCGCGAAGGCGCTTTGGGCGAGATGGTGGGGGAGCGGTTCTGATCGGCCACTGGCGACTACCCTCATCGTTTCGAATACGATAACATCTACGTTGGGGGGGAATATTATGAAAATTGCCGTCATAGGCTCCTGTCACTTAGACACTATCGCGCAATATGGATTTGACGGCTGTGAGGTTGACCAGGACGTCCCAGGTTCCAGGATTGATTACTCGGTGGGTGGGGCTGCCTATAACGTTGCGGTTCATCTTTGTGACCTCGGGCACGATATCCGATTTATGACAATCGTCGGGAAGCACACGCTTTCCGAGCTTATTGTTCGCAATGCCCTGAAGGACCGAAGGATCGACGATAGCTTCATTTGCGTCAGGGATACAGTGGCCGGCCATGGCCATGTCGCTCTAGCCAAGCATGGGCAGATGGAGCGGGCGGTCACGTTTACCGCGTTCGACGAAGGTTCGCTAATAGATGCAGACCTATCCAGGCTCTTACGGGGAGCAGGGGCGGTCGTCATCGATTCGAATCTCTCGGTGGTGCAGATCACACAGGTCTGCAGCTTAGCGGGAAGGCGGAATATTCCTGTCTTTGGCGTTGTCGCTTCTGATGCCAAGGCGCATCGCTTCGTAGAGGCGTTGATCGGGTTACCGAGCGAGTTCGCCTATCGGCTCATTTGCTTCAACGAACTTGAGGCCGGGCGCTTGTTCCCGGACGGCTATGCGTTCGACGATCATTCGAAGAACGCCGCCCGCCTGCGCGCCGATGTCATATGTTGTTCGATGGGGCGTGGCGGGCAAAGCTACTCCACATACTCCGGGTGCGAACGATTCCCTGCCTATTCATTGACTTATCAAGGAACTGCCATTGGCGCCGGGGATGCGCTTTTTGCCTGTCTTTGCCACCATCTCATCGGCAAGGACCGGACCCAGACGCTCAATCTCCGGGAAATGGATGGCAGTTGCGCGGATCGGGTGAGAAGCGTTCTCAATTTGCCCTGGGCAACGAAGGATGCGGCGACTATCGGAGCCAGCGCCGTACGCAATCGTTCGCACGACAAGATAGCTGCTTTGGCGCTGCTTCTCTTCATTCTCCTGGTGGTGGGCATATCAGCCGCCGTTTCATCGTTCGACCGGAATCACGGGGTCGGCTTCGGGATGTTGATCGCCGCAGGAACGGCGTTCGGCTTGTTGGGAAGCCTGATTGCGATCCTGTTTGACCAGCTCCCGGAGTCCGACGGGGCCAGGGCGATGAGGGGGTGGAACGCATTTCAGCGATCTTGTTTCGGGGCGATTGTTGGTGGCCTGACGTCCCTAATCTACCTGGTTCCGCCGCTGTTGGCGAACGCGTCGCTGGTCATAGCGGCAGGTGGCGGGCCACCTTTGCCGCTGGCGATCATGATCTGCTTCATGGGCTTGGCTGCAGGTTTTATCGGTCCGCGCGCGCTCAGGCGAATCGTACGCAGAGGCGAACAATTCGGCGAGCAGACAGGCGTCGCCCGACTTTCGGGCGGAGAGGCGTGACCTCGAGGACCGGCGGTCGCTGGTCGACAAGTCTACCAGTCGGTCGCCAGCCCATCGCGGTAGATCCCTGAGTGACCGTCGACGGATAGAGTAGGGGCCGGAGCGGCGCCGTTCCGGCCCTTCCTTTGCGATCGGGACGATCCCGCCTTAGACGCTCGCAACCTCCGCCACGTCCAGCTTCAGCCCCGGCCCCATGGTCGAGCTGATCGCGGCCTTCTGGACATATTTGCCCTTGGCGCCCGACGGCTTGGCCTTGACGATCGCCTCGACGAACGCGTCGAAATTGCGCCTGAGGTCCGCTTGCGTGAAGCTCGCCTTGCCGATCCCCGAATGGATGATCCCGGCCTTCTCGACGCGGAATTCGACCTGGCCGCCCTTGGCCGCCTTGACCGCTTCGGCGACGTTCATCGTCACCGTGCCGAGCTTGGGGTTGGGCATCAGCCCCTTGGGGCCGAGCACCTTGCCCAGCCGGCCGACGATGCCCATCATGTCGGGCGTGGCGATGACCCGGTCGAAATCGATCGTGCCGCCCTGGATGGTCTCCATCAGATCTTCCGCACCCACGACGTCGGCGCCGGCCTTGGTCGCTTCCTCGGCCTTGTCGCCCTTGGCGAAGACGGCGACGCGCACGTCCTTGCCGGTGCCGGCCGGGAGCGTGACGACGCCGCGCACCATCTGGTCCGCGTGGCGCGGGTCGACGCCGAGGTTCAATGCGATCTCGATCGTCTCGTCGAACTTGGCGGTGGCATTGGCCTTGGCCGCCGCGATCGCCTCGTCGACGCCGTAGAGCTTGGTGGGATCGAGCTCGGCCATCTTCTTCTGCTTCTTGGTCTGCGCCATGTCCTTAGCTCCCCGTCACTTCGAGGCCCATCGCGCGGGCGCTGCCTTCGACGATCCGGGCCGCGGACTCGATATCGTTGGCGTTCAAATCCTTCATCTTGGCTTCGGCGATCTCGCGCAGCTGCGCGCGGGTGACGCGCCCCGCGCCGATCTTGCCCGGCTCCTTGGAGCCCGCCTGGATCCGCGCCGCCTTCTTGAGGAAGTAGGAGGCGGGCGGCGTCTTGGTCTCGAAGCTGAACGACCGGTCCGCATAGACGGTGATCACCGTCGGGATCGGCATCCCCTTCTCCATCTCGCCGGTGGCGGCGTTGAAGCTCTTGCAGAAATCCATGATATTGACGCCGCGCTGGCCGAGGGCAGGGCCGATCGGCGGCGAGGGATTGGCGGCGCCCGCGGGCACCTGGAGCTTGATATAGCCCGTAATCTTCTTAGCCATTTCTCTCTCACTCTGTTTCGTGGGGCGCCCGCGAAAACATCGCACGCCCTGATCAAGTTTAGCGGTCCGAACGACAGGGCAGGGCGGGTTCCCATCAAAATATTACCTTGATGGGGTCCGCAGGGCCCGGTCTCCCGCAGATTTCCATTGCTGATGCGTTGGAAGCCGGGGCCCTTAGCGCAAACCCGCCCGCGAGGGAAGGGGGCGAAGCCCAAACTTTCACGCAAAGCCTGTCCCGAGCGACCCGCAGGCGGCGTCGAAGGGACGCAAAGCCCTTCCCGAGCGGTGCCGCAGGCAGTGTCGAAGGGACGCGAAGGAGCAAAAGCGGACGCGAACAAGCAAAAGCGCAGCCTCGGCGCGCGGCCCGGCCGGGCATCGTCCTCCAGACCTGTTCCCTTATAAGGGAGCTCCCTTATAAGGGAAGCGGCCCGCTTTGCGGGGAGGGAGGATCGCTGGGCCGGGGGCGTGGCGTGGGCAATGTCTCCGAAACGCGGCAGGCCAGGGGCGGCGGCGCATTGCAATGTAGGAGACGATCTGCGCTAGGCTAAGCATGGCCCACAGACCCTTCACCCGCCGCCAGGCCCTCCAGAACCAGGCCTTCCTCGAGGCGCTCCGGGCGACCGGCAACCCGCGCCTCGCCGCCCGCCTGCTCGGAGTCCACCGCTCCACCTACACCAAGCGCCGCGCCAAAAGCGCCGCCTTCGCGCAAGGCTGGGACGCCGCGCTCGCCGCCGCCCACGCCGCCTTCCACCTGGCGGGTGGCCCGCGCCCGCCCGAGCCGGCTACCCACGCTCGTTCGTCCCGAGCGAAGTCGAGGGGCGTATGTGATGAGTCCGTGCCAGCGCCCCTCGACTACGCTCGGGACGAACGAATCAGTAAAGGCCTGCGCACGAAGGGAGGCGAGCTCCACGTCGGCCGCACCCGCGGCGGCCGCCTGCAGCTGCGCCGCGCCCCCGCGGGCTGGATGACCAAGGCGGGCGAGCAGACCTTCTTCCGCGCCCTCTCCGCCACCGCCAACGTCCGCCTCTCCGCCGCCGCCACCGGCTTCTCCCACACCGCCTTCTACGCGAAGCAGCGCCTGCGCCCCACCTTCGCCCGCGAAATGCGCCTCTCGCTGACCATGGGCTACGAGCGCGTCGAATCCGCCGCCCTCGCCGCCGCCCTCCCCGAAAGCCACGAGGACGATTCCTGGCGCCACAACGACCCGCCTCCGATCCCGCCGATGACGTGGGACCAGGCGTTCCAACTGCTCTGCCTCCACAACAAGACCGTCCGCCTGAGCTGGGACCGTCCCCACCGCCGCAAGCGCCGCGGCGAGCCCTGGGACGCCTACACCCAGCGCCTGAGCGCGATGTGGACCGCGGAGAAGGGCAGGGAGGCTGAGGACGCCGCGCTGCGCCGGGCGGCGCAATATGAGGCGACGGGGGATTGGCGGTATGAGGATGAAATGCCTGTCCTGAGCGTAGTCGAAGGGCCGGCGCTGGATCAGGTCACGGGGTGGTCGAGGGCGAGCCCCGACCGCATCAGGGTAACCTACAATCCGGACTTGGCGCTGTTCGGGGGATGGCGGCTCAAAAACTGGGAGAAGCGCAAGGCGGGGAAGGAGTAATAGTGGCCTGTCCAACCGGAGCTTTAGAGATGGCCGCCTGCTTCAACCCGTCATTCCAGCGAAAGCTGGAATCTCACTTTGCTTCACTCGTCGTATCAGGTTCGGCAAGCAGCTGAACGCGAAGCGCACGTCGTTGCCTAGCCGGCGATCGTTTAGCCATCTTCGCAAGAAAGAACGCTCGAAAGTCCATCAGGCGACGATCAATCTGCTGATCCAGTTTTTCGAATTCAGCCGGACAGTTTGAGGACTGAAAGGAACCACGCCATCCTCGCACTGTCTGATCTATTGCCACTAGAGTCTGAGCGTAACACCGGTCACGACTCGTAAGGGTGCGGTCAGTGACCGCTTTGCTGATGGATTGCTGGCCCTGAGCGATCAAGATTCCGAGCTGCGCCATCAGTTTTTCACATGCCGCATCAGACGGGGGATAGATGCCTGGCAACAGGATGTAGCCAAGGAAGACGTGAGGGCAGCCGATGGGACCCTCGAACGCTTTGTTTGGAGAGGTCGCCGGATCGTAGATGTCCATGTCCAGACCAGCCAACAGGGACTTTGCTGCCGACATGGCTCTCCGGACGCCTTGCCGTGTTTTCCCCATCACGATGAAGTCATCGATATAGCGAATGCACGTAATGCCACGGCTGTTCATCTGTTGATCAAAATTCTCCAGAATGATGTTTCCCGCGAGAGCGGACAAAGGGCATCCCTGCGCTACGCCATCATCACCGGTCGGGAACAGCTTGCGATCATCAGCACTCAAGCGATCGGCATTGGCCAACTCGACGGTTAGAGCGTCCTCTACAAGCTTCAAAAAGTCCGGCTCGACGGCTTCTCTTTTTAGAAAATCGATCACGCCACTTCGCGGGATCTTAGTGAAGAATCCAGAGATATCTGATCCTGCGACGAACCGATCGCCGGCACTCACCTGTTCGTCGAACAATTTGATTGCGTGATCAACGCCCCGGCCAGGAATTCCCCCAATAGACGTTGGTGTGTCGAGGACCCGCTGCACTCCAGCGATCTCACGTGCACCCTGAAGAACATCAAGGATGGCGCGCTGAACGATCCGATCCTCCAGAGGCGCCACGACGATCGGACGTTTCCCAACCTTGCCAGGGCCTTTTGGTGGCGTAGCGCCGTAGGCTTTGGTGAATCGATACCCGCTTAGCAGGCGACTCTGGAGATCGCGCAGGTTGGCCGGAAGATTTTCGCCGAACCGCCGCGCTTTTTGCTTGGTCGCCTCTTGCTGAGAGGTCTCGGCATTCCGCCTGATGGCGTGCCACGCCCCAACGAGCACATTCATTGAGCGAACGCGCCTGTATAGCGACCTAGGTTGACGCTTTGCGCCAGCTGCGGGGCCTGCCGACAAAGCTATCCCCTAGCTAGCGGGCGTCCTTCACGCGAAGGCCCGACGAACAATGTCGCCGATGCTTCCACATGCAACGCGAGGCTGATAGCCGCGCGCCGGTCCCCGCCTCCCGTACCTGCAGCCAATATGGGCCAAGCGAGAATAAGGGACAGTGACAAAACGGTCGCCCAGCGGATCAGGCCCGCAGCGGGCGCCGACACAACTCCGCGTCCACGCATGATAGCTCCCCCTTCCAGCTTAACAGCTTTTTGGGCTCGTCAAGTCCTTGCGCGGCTCGCCGCCCTGGCCGACATAAATGTTCGGAGACTGATCGGCAGGCCGCCGGTGACGGAACAACATCAGCCTCGCACATGCTAGCTAGGGCGTGCGGGCGTCCTTCACGCGAAGGCCCGACGAACAATGTCGCCGATGCTTCCACATGCAACGCGAGGCTGATAGCCGCGCGCCGGTCCCCGCCTCCCGTACCTGCACCCAATATGGGCCAAGCGAGAATAAGGGACAAGTCAGCGGAACATTTGTAGATCATTACGGAGGCGGGGGGAAGTACCTTTGCATACTTTTCCACAACTTTTCGGACGGGTGGGGCAGTATCGCGCGCTCGGAAAACATCAGCCCAGCCGCCTCAACAACTCCCCCGGCTCCACCCCCAGCACCCGCGCGATCAGGATGAAGTCGACCATATCGAGCCGCCGCTGACCGCGCTCGTAATTGGAGACGAAACTCTGCGACTTGCCCAAGGCCTTGCCGAGCTGGGTCTGGTTGAAGCCGGCGGTCTTGCGCGCCTCGATCAGCACCTCGCGCTGCCGCTCCACCAATCGGTCGCGATCATCCCAAGGCCCCGCCATCGCAGCAGCGTTAGGGAGCGGAAAATTCTATGCAAACTTGGCGTAATTATGGAGGGACTTCTATGCGGCCAATCCGGCGAGCGCCCGCGACGCGGCCAGATAGGCGCGGATGCGCTCGGCGATGGCGTCGGACAGCCCGATCACGACCAGCCTTTTGTCGGCGGGGTGCGGTTCGGCGGTGAACAGGCCGGCCGCCAGCATCCTGCGCGTCACCCGCAACGCCGTCGTCTCCGGCACGCCGGCACGCATGCCCAGCCGCGTCTGATGCAACGGACGTGCCTCCAGCCGGGTCGCATAGAGTTCCAGCATCATGCTCCACGCGGCATCGTCGGCCTCGAAGCCGAGATAGCGCCGCCGGAGTTGCCGCACCTCGATTACGGCGCGCACATCGGCGGCCGTCACCGCTCCCCCATCCTCCCGAGGTAGCTCGCCGCTCGCCCCGCATGCCGCCGAAGCAACCGCGCCGTCTCGTCCAGCACCCGGCTGATCTCGATCAGGCTAACCGGAGGCGGGGGATCGACATCGAGGGTCATATTCCCCGTTTAGCGAAATATGCCATGTTCGAATAGTCGGTTTTCAGCGAATTTTATGGCGACATCCAGTCAGGAGGCCTGTCGGCTGCGCTGAGATCGTCTGAATGCTAGGTTTTCTGCGAGATTGAATGTGGGCGGAGCGCTCATCGATAGATTGAAAATCATCCCACCGGCCGCCGACATATTGACATCGCCGGGCTGCGCGAAATCCCAGTTCCAATCGCCCATAGATTTCTGCACCGCCCTGACCTCCTCAGGAAATCGGCTATAGATGTCGCGTGCGATTGGGTAGCTCACGTCAATCACTTGCTGGCCAAATTCAATCGCTTCAGCTTCGGTCGGTATCGATCCTTGGTGGATGACCGAATTACGGAACGCACACGATTTTTCGGAGAGTAGCGGAGGAGCGACGCCGGTTTCCGACAGATAGGCACCGATGAATAGGCCGAGATGCCTCTCGGATTGACGTGCGACGCGCTTCCAAGCCTGTTCAACCTGATCCTCTAGTATCCCGTTCTTTTTTGAAATGACGCGGAAGTAGAATTCGTAGAATCGTTCGAGGGAAGCCGCAAAGCTCGAAACCGCATCGCGATAATAGCCATCAACAATCGCCTCGGCGGCGATTTGTGCAAGGAGGTCGAACTGTGGATGGCAAAGTACGATAGCTATCGTGTGCCCCTTGGCGCAGGACGCGCGGGCACGTCCTTGATTTTGCACTCGAACGGGAATCTTGCTCTCTGGGTCCTGGCACGTGGGGCAACTGATCAAGATGGGCATGTGCTATTAGATGGTCTCATCCTGCTGGGATAAAAGGCCAGTCGATTAGGATTGCCACCGCCGCCGGCCGCCGGAAGATGGAAACGGAAACCTTCACCTGGCTCTTCTCGAAATCCAGTTGGCCTCAGTTCGCCGGCCCGTGCGCCACGCCAAGCCGCTCCGCCGCCGTCCGCAGCTTCTTGTCTCGCGTCCACAGCCTTGTGCCGGGCGCCAGCAAACAGGCGCTGAGCAGGTGGGCGTCGACATAGCCGATGCCGGCACCGAACAGCCGGCGCTGCTCGATCAGGTGGGCCACTTCCTCCTCCTCGGCCATCATCAGCCGCGCAAGCGCGCGCAGCTTCTCCAGGATTTCGGAGCGGTTGCGCAGGCTGCCCAACGCGATTTCGCCGATCACATGGGGATGGATCACGATCTCCCCCGCGTCGAGCAACGCCGCCATCGCCTCATCGCCATGATGGAGATGCTCGACCCAGATTGCGGTGTCGGCGAGGATCAACCGAAGCGCCGGCGCGGGGGGGCGACAAGGTCCGGCTCGGTGCCGCCGAGACGCGCTAACCGGCGCGCCGCCTCCCGCGCGACCAGGGTCCGCAGCGCCTCGTTCACCAGCGCGGATTTCTCCTTGATGCCCGTATAGGACTGAGCCGTGGCGACGAGGTCGTCGTCGAGGGCAAGAGTGGTGCGCATTGTCGTCATTCTCCGGCTACAGGCACGGAATCTAGCATCATATGATGCTCATGTCGATGCGCGCCGGCCATTTCCATGAGACCGCGCCTGGAGAAGCCGGCAAGCCCTGTCCCCGCCGGTCACTTTCGATGACCGTCAGCTTCAATCTTCCTTCGCGGCTTTGCGTCTTCGCGTGAAACCAAAAAGGCCGGAGCTTGCGCCCCGGCCTAATGCCTTTTGTCCTGGATCCTGAATCGAGTTCAGGATGGAACGCGTCCTACTTGACGCGTTCCACCTGCTCGAACTCCAGCTCGACGGGTGTCGCCCGCCCGAAGATCGAGACGCTCACCTTCACCCGACTCTTCTCGAAATCCAATTCCTCGACGATCCCGTTGAAGCTCGCGAACGGCCCGTCCAGGACCTTCACCGCATCCCCGATCTCGTAGTCGACGCTGATCCGCGCCTTGGGGGCGGCGGCCGCCGCCTCGTCCTTGGTGTTGAGGATGCGGGCGGCTTCGGTGTCGGAGATGGGCTGGGGCTTGCCCTGGGAGCCCAGGAAGCCGGTGACCTTGGGGGTGTTCTTGACGAGGTGGTAGACGTCGTCCGACATCTGCAGCTTGGCGAGCACGTAGCCGGGGAAGAATTTGCGGTCGCTGGTGACCTTCTTGCCGCGGCGGACCTCGGTGACCTTCTCGGTCGGGACCTCGACCGCCTCGACCAGAGGGGTCAGGCCCAGCCGCGTGGCCTCGGCCATGATCGCGTCGCGGACCTTGTTCTCGAAGCCCGAATAAGCGTGGATGATGTACCAGCGGGACATGTTCTGCCTTTTGAAAATCTTGCGGATCGAAGCTGCGGGTGCCGGCCGCTAGGTGGTGGCGAGCGAGGCGAGCAGGGCCTTGACGATCGCGCTGAACGCGGCGTCGATGCCGAAGAAGAAGATGGCGAGCAGGGTCGTCATGATCACCACCATGACGCCGGTCATCAAGGTCTCCTTGCGCGTCGGCCAGACGATCTTGGCCGATTCGGTGCGGACCTCTCTCAGGAATTTGCCCGGATTGAATGCCACGTCGCTTTCGTCCTCGTGTTTCGGGCAAGGCCGCTCCGCCGCCCCCTTCGGGACCGGCGCTGCTTCCTTGCTGTCGGATCAAGCGGGCATGTAGCGGTGCGAAGCCCTCCCCGCAATAGCGCGCGCGCCTTTGCGGGAGCCGGCGCGCTTTGCCGGCAGGCGCGCCCGGCGGCACGCGAAAGGTTCGGAAGTTTCGAAGGTTCGGCTTCCATGGGAACGAAAAAGCCGAACCTTCCAGAACGCGGCGCGGGGACGGGCGGGGAACAGCGGCGAATCGGGGCGGGGCATCGGTGAACTGTGGCACGGGCGAGGCGGTGTGGGAAAACTTCAGAGGGCGAGGGCGGGGCCGCGGCCGCTCCAATCGCCGCTATCGCCCCGCGAATCCGCTCGTGCGCTCGGGAAGCCTGGCAGGAGTGGAGGGATTCGAACCCACGACCCTCGGTTTTGGAGACCGATGCTCTAACCAGACTGAGCTACACTCCTAAGCCAGAGTGCGGCGTCCTACCGGCGGCGCCATGGCCGCGCAAGGCTTTGGTTGCGTGGCGGGAACGGGCGCAGGATACGGGGCGGAATCCTACATTTCAAGCGGCGAGCGTGCGCTTCTCGCCGAGCATCGCGCGGACCGCGGTCGCGGTCACCGGCCGGGAGAAGATATAGCCCTGGATCCGGTCGCAGCCGAGCGCGCGGACGAGGGCGAGTTGCTCGGCCGTGGCGACGCCCTCCGCGACTGTCTTCATGCCGAGGCTACCGGCGAGCGCGACCACGGCGCGCACGATGGCGGTGCTCTCCGGATTATCGGCAGAAATCGACTGGACGAAGCTGCGGTCGATCTTGAGCGTGTCGAAATCGGCGCGCCGCAAATAGCCCAATGACGAATAGCCGGTGCCGAAATCGTCCATCGCGAGCTTCACGCCCAGATGCTGGATCTGCTCCAGCACTTTCTGGGTGGCGCTGGTCAGCTCGAGGAACACGGTCTCGGTGACCTCGAGCTCGAGCAGGCTCGGATCGAGCCCCGCCTGGGTCAGGGCCTGCACCAGGGTGACGATGAAGCCGGGATCGCGCAGCTGGCGCGGCGACACGTTGACCGCGATCGAAATCTCCTTCGGCCAGGACGCCGCCTCCTTGCACGCCGTGCGCAGCACCCATTCGCCGATCCGGCCCAGCATGCCGGTTTCCTCGGCGATCGGGATGAATTTGGCCGGCGGAATCTGGCCGAGCTCGGGACTGTGCCAGCGCAGCAGCGCCTCGAAGCTGCTGATCACGCCGCTCTCGGCGAGCACAACCGGCTGGTAGGCGAGGCTGAACTCGCCCGAATCCATCGCGCCATGCAGCGCCAGCTCGATCCGGCGGCGCTCCTCGGCGCGGGCGTGGAACGCCGGCTCGTAGAAGCGGATGTCGTTGCCCGAACCCGCCTTGGCCCGGTAGAGGGCGAGATCGGCGTTGCGGATCACCTCCTCGACGGTGTCGCCATCGCGCGGCCCGATCGCGATGCCGATCGAGGCGCCGACAAACAATCTCTGCTCGCGATAGAGGAACGGTCCCTGCAGTGCGCTGACGAGAGCGAGGCAAAGCTGCTCGAGCTCGTCGCGGCTCTCGACATGAGGAACGACGACTGCGAATTCGTCGCCGCCCAGCCGCCCGGCGGTCATCTCGTCGGAAATGACCGTCTCGAGGCTGCGCGAAACCTGCTGGAGGAGGTGGTCGCCGGCGACATGGCCCAGTGAATCGTTGATCGTCTTGAACCGGTCGAGATCGATCAGCAGCAACGCGCACTTTCCGCCGCGCGCCTGCGCCTGGTTGAGGGCGCTGGCGAGATCGTCCATCAGCTGGAGGCGGTTGGGCAGGCCGGTCAGCGCGTCGTGGCGGGCCATATGCGCGATGCGATCCGCCGCCTGGCGGGCCGCGGTCACGTCAGAACCCACGCCGTGATAGCCCGTGAAGCGCCCCTGCTTGTTGAAGGTCGGCCGCGCCGAAAGCTCGATCGACCGCATACCGGCCGGGGTGGGGATGGCGATGACGATCTCGCTGAACGCGTCCTTGCGCTCGATCGTGGCCAGCGCCGCGGCACGCGCACGCCGCTCGCCCTGGTCGCCGCGCGGCAGCGACGTGATGAACTCCAATATGGACAGACCCTCGATCTCGTCCATCGACCGTCCGATCGCCCTTGCGAAGCGCGCCGAGGCGTTCTGGAAGCAGAGCATGGCGTTGGTCTGCCACAGCCAGTCGGCGTCCGAGCTTTCATATTCGCGCAGCAGCAGGCTCACCGTCTGCTCGCGCTCCTCGAGCGCGATGTCGAGATATTTGCGCGCCATGAAGGAGCGGCCATTGATCAGCACCATCGCCAGCAAACCGCAGGTATAGACGGGCGCGATCATGGTGATGACGGCCGAATCCGTGGTCGAAAGCATGCGCGTCGCCGCGATGCCCATCATCACCACATAAGCGGCGGCGGCGGCCGGGATCGGCGAGAAGATGAAGGCGGCGCCAGCCATCATCGTCGCGGTGATCACGCACAAAGCGAGCTGCTGGCCGTGATCGGCATGTTCGAAGAAATAGCGCGCCGGGAAGCACCAGACGAGGCCGACGAAGATCGAGTGATAGGCGGCACGGTTGATCGTCTTGCGCGGCAGCGAGTGGATTTCGCGGCCCCGAAGCCGTCGCTGCTGCTGGGCGAAATAAAGCATCAGCAGCGCCACGCAGAACAGCCACAAGCCCAGCGCCACCGGGGGCGCGCGGCCGGCGAGCATGTAGCAGATGAACAGTGCGTTGAAGGCCTGGCCCCAGGCCGCCACCTTCATCGCCGGGCGCATCGAGGCGAGCTGCGCGGCGCGCACGCGTCCCCACCCCCGGACGCCGGGGGGCGCGGCGCGGTTGAAGACGACGCGCCAGTCGAGCTTGGGAAGCGACTTTTCGGTCATGACTCTCCAAAGGAGGCCATAGCCGACAAAGCATTAGGGAAGCGTTATGCGTGATCCCGCGCCGGACCCGTAGTAAAAGGGCCCCCGAACCGGTTCAGGCGGCGATGTCGTAGGTCTGGATCTCGCCGGAAAGATAGAGGTTGCGGGCCTTGGCGCGGGAGAGCTTGCCCGAGCTGGTGCGCGGCAGCGAGCGCGGCGGAACCAGCTCGATCACGCAGTTCATGCCGGTGATCGCGCGGACCCGCTCGCGGATCGCGTTGCGCAGCCGGCCGCGCTCCTCGACGTCCGAGGTGCGGCACTGGACGAGGACGGCTGGGGTCTCCTCGCCGCCCGGCGTGGTGATCGCGAAGGCGGCGATGTCGCCGGCCTTGAAGCCCGGCAGCTGCTCGACCGCCCATTCGATATCCTGCGGCCAGTGATTCTTGCCGTTGATGATGATCATGTCCTTGGCGCGGCCGACGATGTAGAGATATCCGTTCGACAAATAGCCCATGTCGCCCGTGTCGAGCCAGTTGGCGGCGTCGAGGCAGGCGTCGGTCGCCGCGTCGTCGCGGAAATAGCCGGCCATGACCGAGGTGCCGCGGCACAGGACCTTGCCTATCTCCCGCTCGCCGAGCACGCTGTCGTCGTCGCCGCGGATCGCGACCTCCATTTCGCGCACCGGGCGCCCGCAATTGACGACGGCGCGGTAGCGCTGCGGCCGGTCGCGCTCGCCCGGGCCGCCGCCGGCGAGCAAGGTCTCCTCGACCAGTTCGACGACGATGCCCTCGCCCGGCGGCATCACCGAGACCGCCAGCGTCGCCTCCGCGAGGCCGTAGCTCGGCAGGAAGCTCCTCGCGTCGAAGCCCGCCGGGGCGAAGGTGTCGACGAAGGCCTGCATGACGTCGGGCCGGATCATGTCGGCGCCGTTGCCCGCCACCCGCCAGCGCGAGAGATCGAACCGCCCGGCGACGTCGGTCTGGCTCGACACGCGCCGCGCGCAGATGTCGTAGCCGAAGGTCGGCGAATAGCTCATCGACTGTTCTTTGTTGCGGGTGACGAGATCGAGCCAGGCGAGTGGGCGTCGCGCGAAATCCTCGGTCTTGAGATAGTCGACCGACATCTGGTTGGCGACCATCGACAGCATGCAGCCGACCAAGCCCATGTCGTGATAGAAGGGAAGCCAGGAAACGCCGCGGTCGCCGGGGCCGATTTTCATCGAATGCGCATGCGCGGCGAGGTTGCTGAGCAGAGCACGGTGGGTGATCACGACTCCGTGCGGGAAACGCGTCGATCCGCTCGAATACTGCAGATAGGCGATATCGTCGGGTCCGGCCTCGCGGAGCGGCGCCGGCGCGGCCTTCTCGGCGAAGAAGCTGTCCCAGTCGGTGGCCGCGACGCCCGAAACCTCGGCCGCGGTGCCGGCCATGGTGAGATCGGGCGGATAGACGAGAAGCGCGGGATCGGCGCTCTTCAGCTGCACGGCCAGCTGATCGAGATAGGCGTCCCTGCCGCCGAACGAGGTCGGCAAGGGCAGGGGAACCGGCCAGACGCCGGCGTAGAGCGCGCCGAAGAACAAGGCGACGAATTCGGCGGCTGTCTCGGCGATCAGGGCGACCCGGTCGCCGGGGACGAGGCCGCGCGCGACGAAGCGATGCGCGGCGGCGAGCGCGTCCTGCCGAAGCTCGGAATAGGGATAGACGCGAACGAGGGTGGCCCGCGCGTCGTGGAAATTCATGCCGAGCGCGCTCGCCGCGACATAGTCGAGCGCTTCCGTCATCGTCGCGAAATCGGCATAGCGGCGCGGCAGATCGCCGTCCGTCGGGGTTGGCTGGAGCGCCGCCTGCGCCATCGCGGCGCGCGTCATCACCTGGCCGTCACGGTCATGCACGTTTGGCTGAATCCTTCTTCATGGGCCTCTTCGAGTCCCTAAGCTCGATTTCAGCGTCCGCCCTACGAGACGAGGCGCGTTCATAATCCGGCTCGACTATGGCACAAACATGGCGATGAGCAAGGTTCATGGCAGAAGCGCGCGCCCGCCGCTCGACGCGGCGGCGCTCGAACAGGCCGCCCTTTCCTATGCCGGCCGCTATGCGACGACCCGCGCGCGCCTGCGCCTCTACCTGCTGCACAAGCTGCGCGAGCGCGGCTGGGCGGAGGCCCACGATCCGCCGGTGGATGCGCTCGTCGAGCGGCTCTCGGCGCTGAACTACGTCGACGATCGAGCTTTCGCGGCCGCCCGCGGCGCCGCGCTCACTCGCCGCGGCTGTGGCGCGCGCCGGGTCGGCGCGGCTCTGCGGGCGGCGGGAATCGACGAGGAAGACGGCGCCGAGGCGCGGGCGGCGGCGGCCGACGGCGCCTGGACGGCCGCCTTGCGCTTCGCCGAGCGCAGGCGGATCGGACCGTTCGCCCAGGCCGAGGCCGACCGGCCGGCGCGCGAAAAGGCGCTGGCGGCGATGCTGCGCGCCGGCCACGCGCCCGCTTTGGCGCGGCGGATTATCGGCGCGCGGCCGGGCGAAATCCCGGATGCGGACGCGTGATGAACACTTATGGTTCACAAACCGCGAATACATGGTAGCTTTACGGCCTGATCTAGGGGGGTCAGGCGTAAATGACGTCGCGTCAGCAAGCGCGTGTGGAGGGGGGGCATGCCTCGATCGCCGGGAGCGGGCCCGCCGCGCGTCCCGCACCCGCCTGCGAGGATCTGGACGGCGAGGCGCTGCTCCAGCTCACCGGCGCCGTCAAATGGTTCGATGCGACCCGCGGCTTCGGCTTCATCGTCAGCGAGGAGGCCGAGGGCGACATCCTCATCCACTTCAGCGTGCTCAAGGAGCATGACCGGCGCAGCCTTCCCGAAGGCGCGATGATCGAATGCCTGGTCGTGCAGCAGGAAAGGGGCCTGCAGGCGCGCAAGGTGATCAGCATCGACCTGAGCCAGGCGGTGGTCCCCGATCTCGCGCGCCCGCACGGCGTGTCCGCCGACCGCATCGATCCCTCGAGCCTGCTCGAGGAAGCGGGATCGTTCGAGGCGGTCCGGGTCAAATGGTTCAATCGCCTGCGCGGCTACGGATTTCTCGTGCGCGAGGAAGACGACGACCAGGATATCTTCGTCCACATGGAGACGGTCCGGCGCGGCGGCCTCACCGATCTCGTGCCCGATCAGCCGCTCAGGGCGCGAATCGCGAGCGGCCGCAAAGGACCTCTCGCGGTCGAGGTCGAATCGCTCTAAGCGAGGCGCGTTCCCACTGCCGTTCGTCCTGATGAATCAGGTCGCCATGCCCCCCGGGCATGGCTGCGGATGTCCGGGGGACATCCGCACCTGATCATTGTCGAAGGACTGTCCTTCTCTTCGGGGCGGGACGAAGATCAGGGCTTCGACAAGCTCAGCCCGGACGGAGAGGAACCGGAGCGGGTCAACGCAACCGGCTCATCCCTCTCCGAGCTTGCGCGCGGCCAGCCTTCGGCGCTAGGCGCGTCGGCCATGGGCTTCTTCAAGAATCTCTTCACCTGGTGGGACGGCGCGACGCTGGGCACGGCCTTGTTCAGCTGGAAGAACGGCCGCAAGGTCGGCAGCGACGCGGCCGGCAACAGCTATTTTGAGGCAAAGAAGGGCGGCCGCCGCTGGGTCATGTATGCCGGGCCGAACGACGTCAGCCGGGTTCCGCCCGAATGGTATGCGTGGCTCACCCGCCAGATCGAGGGTCTGCCCGACGATGCGCTGCCGCCGGCACCGCGCTTCCTCAAGGCCGCGACTCCCAATCTGACCGGAACCGCGGACGCCTATCGCCCCACCGGCGCGCTCGAAAAGGGCGGCCGCCGCCAGGCGGCGAGCGGCGACTATCAGGCCTGGACGCCCGACTGAGCGATGCGCGTCCCCGTTCTTCTCGGGCTGGCGGCGCCGATCGCGCTCGCCGCATGCTCGCCCCGGGGCGCCGACGACCAGAACAGGCAGAACGCCTCCGAGATCGAGAATCAGACGATCGACGTGCCCCAGACCGTGACCCGGCTCGCACCCGGCACGACGCCGATGGCGGAACGCGTGGCCGTGGTGGGGCTGCTCAACAAGCGCACCGGCGTCTCGCGTGAGCTCACGCTGCGGCCGGGCCAGGCGGTGCGGGTCGGCGAGGTGATCGTGCGGCTGCGCGCCTGCGAGACCACCGCTCCCTGGGAGATCCAGCAATATACCGGCGCTTTCGTGCAGCTCGACGTCCGCGGCCCCGACGGCCAGTTCCGGCGGGTCTTTTCGGGCTGGCTCTACAAGGAATCGCCGTCGCTCAACGTAGTCGAGCATTCGATTTACGACGTCTGGCCCAAAAGCTGCGCGATGACCCATCCGGAGGGCGGCACGCCGGCGCCGGCGGCCGGCCGGGCGGACAGCAACCGGTCGAGCGCCTCGAACTCGGCTGGGCCCTCGAGGGAAGAAACACCCGCCGGGCCCGCAGTGCCCGAACCCTCGCCGAGCGCCGCCGCCAACAGCGCCAGATAGTCCGTCTGATCGATCTCGATCGCGCCGAGGCTTTCGAGGTGCGGCGTCATGAACTGGCAGTCGAGCAGGCGGAAGCCGCCGACGATCAGCCGCGCCACCAGCCAGGCCAAGGCCACTTTCGAGGCATCGCGTTCGAGCGAGACCATCGATTCCCCGAAAAAGGCGGCGCCCAAGCGCACCCCGTAGAGGCCGCCGGCGAGCCTGCCCTCGCGCCAGACTTCGATCGAATGGGCGCGGCCGGCCTCGTGCAGTCGGACATAGCTGGCCTCGATCTCGGCGTTGATCCAGGTCGCGTCGCGCTCGGCGCAGAGCCGGACGATGCGGGCGAACGCATTATCGCGGGTGACTTCGAACATCCCCGATTTCAGTGTCTTGCGCAGCGACTTGGAGAGATGGAAACGCTCCAGAGGGATGATCGCCCGCCGCCGAGGCTCGACCCAGAAGAGGTCGCGGGCGTCGCGGCCGTCGGACATCGGGAAGACGCCGATCGAGTAAGCGCGCAGCAAGAGGTCGGGATCGAGCGTCTTCACCGGCCCTGAATCGGAGCGGCGGGCGGCCAGGTCAAGCCGGTTTGGCCGGCCGCGTCAGCCGCTTCTCGATGCTCGTCCACAAGGCAAGCAATGCCGCGGCGGCGGGCGAAGCGGGTGGCAGGCGGCCGATTTCGCCTCCCGCCGCAGTCATCGTCTCGAGCGCGCTCGCCATCGGGACGGCCGGCCAGTCGGGATGCGCCTCGAGCGCGGCACGATGCAGCGAGCGGCGGCGGTCGACCATGTTGTAGACGGGAAGGATCGGGCCGCGCCGGATGCCGTTGCCGTCGAGGAAGGCGACGACCTCGTCCAAAGCGCGCCGGGACAGTGGCGAGGGGATGACCGGCACGATGATGAGATCGGCGGCGCGCAGCACCTGCTCGCTGGTCTCGGTGAGGCCCGGCGGCGCGTCCAGGACGATCCGGTCGTAATCGCGCCCGATATCCTCGATCAGCTTGAGCAGCCGCTTCTTCTTGCCCAGGCCGAACAGGAAGCGGTCGAGCCCGCGCAGCGAGGCGTCGGCGGGCAGCAGGTCGAGGCGGGGCGTGATGGTGTGGCGGATCAGCCTGGCTGCGGGGACGTCGCGGGCGAACACCGCCTGCGCGTCGCGCCTTTTGTGCGCGGCCGCGCCGAGGAGAAAGCTCGCCGCCGATTGCGGATCGAGGTCCCACAGGAGGGTCTGCCGCGCCGAGCGCGTCGCCGCCGCCCAGGCGAGATTCACCGCCAGGGTGGTCTTCCCGACGCCGCCCTTGAGGCTGTAGACCGCGATCGACTTCATGGCCGCCTCCCACCGCCGGCCTACAGGATCTCGCGCGCACGCTCCGGCGGCCGGCACAGGCGGACGCCTTTGTCGGTCTCGACCAGCGGGCGCTCGATCAGGATCGGATTTTCGGTCATCGCCTCGAGGATCGCATCGCCGCTTACCGCGCCATCGACGAGATCGAGATCCTTGGCGAGCTGCTCCTTGGCGCGAAGCCCCTCGCGCGGCGTGATCCCCGCGCGGGCGTAGAGCCGCTCGAGCTCGGCCTTGGCGGGCGGCGTCTTGAGATAGTCGATCACGGTTACGTCCGCGCCTTCGCTGCGCAGGATTTCCAGGGTGTTGCGCGAGGTCCCGCACTTAGGATTGTGATAGATGGTCGCCTTCATCCTACCAGCCGCCTCCGCCGCCGCCGCCGCCGCCGCCGCCCGAGAAGCCGCCGCCGCCCGAACCGCTGCTCGATCCGGGCGCGGTCGCCGCCGAGGCGACGGTGCTCGCCAGCGAGCCGCCCACCGCGCTCGCGAACATGCCCGGATTGGACCAGGCGTTGCTCGAGCCGATATACCAGCCCATGGTGCCGCCATCGTGGCGGTTGGGATCGGCCGCCGCTGCGGCGAGCACGGCAGCGAACTTGCTCGCCCAGCGATTCTCGACGCCGAGCGCGATCGCGTACGGCAGATAGCGCTCGAACAATTCCGGAGTCTTTTCCGGCGGGTGCAGCACCTCCAGCCGGTTCTCGTCGGTGATCGAGAGATAGCGCTCGAAGCCCGCGATCCTGTCCATCACGTCGCGGCCCTCCCGCGTCGGCGCCGCCATCCAGATGAAGGCGGACAGCGCAATCGGCTGGATGAGCAGCGGCACCAGCATCCAGACCCAGACGCCGAACGGCTCCACCTGCACCGCCTGGACGAAGGAGAAGCCGACGAGCGCGGAGCCGCCGAGCGCGAGCAGGCCGGCAAGCGCCGCGCGGGCCCAGCTTCCGTCCTTGCGCGCCGCCCGGCTGTTCACCCCCGCGATCACCGCGCCGATCATCAGCAGGAAGCCGATCGCCGGTATCGCGCGCTCGCCAAGGCCGGCATAGATGTCGGAGAGCGCGATCGTCATGCCGACGAACAGCAGCGCCGCCAGCACGAACATCATCCCCACCCAGGCCCAGCCCTGGTTCTTGAGGAACAGCCTGCCCAGATGGGCCTCCTGCAGCTTCTCCTCCAGTGCCTTGCGCGCGGCGCCGAAATAGCTGTGGTTCGCCTTGTCCATCTCGAGGCTGTCGCCGCCCGCGAACAAGGCGGCCAGCATGCGCCGTTCGGGCTCGGGCAGGCCGTCCGGCTCGCCGGTCTTGATCAGGGTGACCTTCGCCTTGCTGAGGAAGCCCTTCTCGCCTTCCTCCATGCGAAGCTTGCGATGCACGCCGCTGTCGACGATCGCGGCGGCGAAGCAGCGATTGTCGAAGGCCATCCGGCGGACGTAGCGGACCGCTGCGGCGCTGAGCCCCTCGGGCGGCTCGAACAGCGGCACCACCGTGCCCGGCACCGGGCCGCGCCCGGCCTTCTTCCAGGCATAATAATAGAAGAAGCCGAGCGCCAGCAGCGCCCAGAAGGCGGCGACCGGCGGCGCGTAATCCTGGAACCAGAGCCGTGCCCGGGAAGGCGGCGGCGGCGCGGCGACCACGCCTTTCTGCCAGCGCACCGCGACGGTGAACCCCTCGCGCGCGCCGAGTTGCTCGGTGGTGCGGATGACGATCTCGCCGGGCCGCTCGGAAACCACCTCCGCGTAGCGGTCGCGCGAACCATAGCCGCCGGTGGTGAAGACGCGCTCCGCCCCGAACGGAACGGCCTGGGGCAGGCGGATGCGGACCTCGGCGCTGTCGATCGGAAAGCGCCAGAAATTGCCGGTGACGTTCCAGTAGAGCTCGTCATAGCCGTCGAAGAAGCCCAGTTGCCGCGTCGTCGTGTAGCGGATCACATAGGTGTGCCGGCCGTGCTCGATCAGCGTGTCTTCCTGGCCGATCCTGACGCGGCGGCCGCCCTGGATATTCTCGAGCCTATAGGGCTCGGCCCGTCCGTCCCGCTCGACGGCGTGCACGTCGAAGCCGACGCGGACGCGCCGGCCGTCGCGCTCGTAGATTGTCGGGAAGTCGCGGTAGATGCCGCGGCGGATCTCGCTTCCCTGGGCGTTGACGATAATCGTCTCGGTGACGTCGAGCGCTGCGTCGGCGCGGACGGTGACGTCGCTCCGGTAGGAGATGATCCGTTCGCCGCCCGAACTGCCGGCATATTGCTCATAGTCGGCGACGGTCGATTCGAGCTGGTCGACCTGCTGATCGAGTTCGCCCTCGGGTTTTTGCGCCAGGGAAGCGGGCGCGATCAGGGTCAGCGCCGCGACCAGCAGCGCCAGCAGGGCCCGGATGCGGATCATCGGCTCAGGCCTTCGCCGCGCCGAACTTCACCACCGGCGCGCTCTGAATCGAGGCGTCGGCGTCGGTGTAGGATTCTTCCTCGCTGAAGCCCATCGGCCGCGCGATCAGCACGTTGGGGAAGGACTGGATGCTGGTGTTGAGGTCGCGGACGGTGGCGTTGTAATAGCGCCGCGCGCTCTGCAGATGCTCCTCGATCTCGCTGAGCTCAGACTGGAGCTGCTGGAAATTCTGGTTGGCCTTGAGGTCGGGATAGGCCTCGGCCACCGCCATCAGCCTTCCCAGCATCGCCGAGAACATATTGTCGGCCTGCGCGGTGGCCGCGACGCCCTTGGCGGAGACCGCGTCGCCGCGATGCCCGATCACCTGGGTCAAGGTCTCGCGCTCGTGGGTGGCATAGCCCTCGACCGTGCTGACCAGATTGGGGATGAGATCGGCGCGGCGGCGCAGCTGCACGGTGATGCCGCTGAAGCCCTCCCTGACCAGCGCCCGCTGGCTCACCAGCCGGTTGTAGATCGCCACGCCCCAGAGCAGCAGCAAAAGGATGACGGCCCCGATGACGGCAAAAACGATCCAGCCCATGGACAAACCTCCCCAAAATCTCCGTGCCGCTTCATAGGGCGGGCGGAAGGAGGGTGCGAGTCGATAATCGAGGACCGGACCTTATTCCCGCGGCCTCCCGGTCAGGTCGAGCCGGCCGACCTCGCCGATCCGCCCGCCGCCCATGCGCCCCTCGACCAGATCGGTGCCCATCAGCGCGAAGATCCTGCCGCCGGTGAAGATGGGGCGCGAATTGCCGTACCAGTCGACGCAGGAGACCTCGCAGCGATAGTTGGGCGGCGCGCTCTGGCCGCGGGCCCGGCGGCGCGGGGCGAGCTGTCCGGCGTGGCTCAGCGTCTTGTCCGCGGCGACCGCGATGAAGCTCAGCTCGGAGCTCGCGCTGTCCGACCAGCCGCGGCGGCTGCGCGCGACCCTCAAGGTCGTCGGCAGCCCGATCAGGCCGCTGCCGTCGCTGCGGATCCAGGCGTTGAAGGCGTGGCTGCGGCCCTCGCTCTCGAAGCGGTTGGGCAACAAAGAGGTGGCGGCGATGCGGGGCCGCTCTCCGGCGAGGCTGACGTAGGAGAGCGACAGGCCGCGCACGTCGCGATAGCCAGTGACGACGGCATCGCCGCCGGCGCGCTCGATCCTCAGCGCACTGTGCGGCAATGCGAGCGTGATCGCGCCGTCCGGCCGTGCCAGCGGCACCGCGACCAGGGTCGAGCCCAGTGGCGCCCCGCTGCCGTTTTGCGGGTTGTCGGAACGGCCGCTGCGACCGCCATAGACCAACCATTGCCCGAGGAAGCGGTTTTCGAGCTCGCGGGCGGCAATCGGCGGCAGGACCGCATAAGCGCGGTCCGAGACGTGGCGGATCGTATCGTCGAAAGCGGCGAGCGGGATGTCGAGCAAGGCGAGCGGGCGCGCCGTGCCGGGCTTGGTGCATCCCGCAGGGGCCCGCGCTAGCAATGCGCGGAAGCGGCCGTCGCGGCTGTCGAAGGCGAACTGGTCCGCGGGCACGCCGTCGACCGCGACCGCGCCGACCGGGCCGCCGTCAAGCGGCAGCCGATACAGCATCGCCGCCTGGCCCTGCGGGTCTTCCCAAATCTGATCGCCCGGACAACCCTGCCGCCGCCGGTTGGCGTAATCGATGCTCCAGGGTAGGCCGTCTGGCGCGCCGATCCACAGGAAGGCATCGGTCGGCGAGACGTAGAGCTCGCGCATCGGCGGGCCGATGAAGGCGGTGGTGCGGCACTCCATGGCGCCGCGCAGCGGACAGACCGAGAGGGTATGGAGGACCGCATAGTCGGACCGGCCCGGCGGCGCGTAGACGTCGGTGGGGCCGATCAGCGCCTCGCCCGCATCGGCTTCGCCGTCGCGCTCGGCGCGGCGGATGCGCGGCCAGGCGAAGCGCCCGTCCGGCCCCGCCTGCAGCGCCTGCGGCGCGTAGAAGACGAGATTGTCGCCGACGATGCGGGTCGCGTAATTTTCGGAGCTGTAATAATCGTTCGAGCTCAACAGGAAGCGGCCCTCGCGGGTCAGCCGCCCCTGACGGTCCATCCGCACGACGGTGATTTCGCTCGCGCCCTCGCGATAATTATAGGCGGTGACCAGGATGCGGTCGCCGAACACCAGCATTTCGTCATACCAGCTCGCCGCGCTCCTTCGGTCGCGATAGACGTCGATACGGTCGGCGAGGCGGAGCGGCGCGCCCGGGCCGGCGCCGAGATCGGCGCTGAACAGCCTGCCGTCCTGCAGCACGACGAGGAAGCGGTCGATCTGCTTGACGATGCCGCCCTCATCGACGCCGATCGTCTGGTTGTTGGTGATTTCGGGGTTGGCCGGCGTCCCCGCGACGTCGAACTGGGCCAACGGTTCGCCGGCGGCGCTGTCCGCGGTCGCTTCTTCTGGAGGTGCCGGCGCTCCGAGCGACAGCGCGCCCGCGCGCCCTCGCGCGAGCCGCCGGACGTAGCCCTCGAACGCCTCGGCCGAGGCGAAGCGAGTCAGCGTCGGGCCGCGCGCCTCGTCGAACAGGCCGGGAGGAATTTGCTGCGCGTCGCCGGGCCGAATCGCAACCGCGATGCCGATGATCGCGGCGAGACCGAGGAGCGACGAGACTAGGAGCCTGCGCATGATGCCTCCGGACCTGATCCCGATGGCAGTTCTATCAGCTATGATATAATGTAACAAGCCCCATCGGCGGCCGTTGGACCCTGATGCGACGGCCCTAGCCGCCGTCGCGGCTCAGCCATTCCTCCGGATGGCTCGAAGACCGGCCTGGGCGAAGAGGAGGGCGGTCCGTCCCCCGGACGGCCCTAATTGCCTTCCCGCCCAAGCCATTCCTCCAGCCATTTGATCGTATACTCCCCGGCCTGGAATTCCGGGTCCTCGATCAGGCGCTGGTGCAGGGGGATGGTGGTTTTCATGCCTTCGATGACGAATTCCTGGAGCGCCCGCCTCAGCCGCCGCATCGCTCCGGCGCGGGTGGTGCCGTAGACGATCAGCTTGGCGATCATCGAATCGTAATAAGGCGGCACCTTGTAGCCGGCGTAGAGCCCGCTATCGACGCGCACGTTCATGCCGCCGGGCGCGTGATATTGCTTCACCGTCCCGGGCGAGGGCGCGAAGGTCTTGGGGTCCTCGGCGTTGATCCGGCATTCGATGCTGTGGCCGCGGAAGACGACGTCCTGCTGGCGCAAAGTGAGGGGATGGCCCTCGGCGATGCGGATCTGCTCGCGGACCAGATCGAGGCCGGTGATCGCCTCGGTCACCGGATGCTCGACCTGCAGGCGCGTGTTCATCTCGATGAAGAAGAATTCTCCATTCTCGTAGAGGAACTCGATGGTGCCGGCGCCGCGATAGCCCATGTCGGCCATCGCCCGCGCGACCAGGGAGCCCATATGCTCGCGCTGCTCGGCCGTGACGGCGGGGGAGGGGGCCTCTTCCGGCACCTTCTGGTGGCGGCGCTGCAGCGAGCAGTCGCGCTCGCCCAAGTGAATGGCATTGCCCTTGCCGTCGCCGAACACCTGGAATTCGATGTGGCGCGGATCGCCCAGATACTTCTCGATATAGACGGTGTCGTCGCCGAAAGCGCTTTTGGCTTCCGAGCGGGCCTGGCTGATCTGGGTCTCGAGCTGCTCCTCGGACGTCACCACCTTCATTCCGCGCCCGCCGCCGCCAGAGGCGGCCTTGACGATCAGCGGATAGCCGGTCTGCGCGGCGACCTCGAGCGCTTCCTCGAAGCTGGTGACTGGCCCGTCGGAGCCGGGAACGAGCGGCAGGCCCAGCTTCGCCGCCGTGAGCTTGGCCTCGATCTTGTCGCCCATCGTGCGGATATGCTCGGGCTTGGGGCCGATCCAGATGATGTCGTGGGTTTCGACGATCTCGGCGAAGCGGGCATTTTCGGAGAGGAAGCCGTAGCCGGGATGGATGGCGTCGGCATGGCTGATCTCGGCCGCGGAGATGATCGCCGGGATGTTGAGATAGGAGTCGGCGGCCGGCGGCGGGCCGATGCAGATCGCCTCGTCGGCCAGCCGGACGTGCATCGCCTCGGCGTCGGCGGTCGAATGGACCGCGACCGTCTTGATGCCCATTTCGTGGCAGGCGCGGTGGATGCGCAGCGCGATCTCGCCGCGATTGGCGATGAGGACCTTCCTGATGGGCTCGACGGCCATTATTCGATGATCGCCAGCGGCTGCTCATATTCGACGGGCTGGGCGTCCAGCACGAGGATCTGGCGGACAATCCCGGCCCGGGGGGCGGCGATCGGGTTCATCACCTTCATCGCCTCGATGATCAGCAAGGTGTCGCCCTCGGCGACCCGGTCGCCCACCGCGACGAAGGGCGGCGCGCTCGGCTCGGCGGCGAGGAAGACGGTGCCGACCATGGGCGACCTCACCGTGCCGGCGGGGTCGGGCGCGGGCGCTTCGGGAGCCGCCGGCGCGGGGGCGGCGGGCGCCGCGGCGCGGGCGGGCGCGGGGGCCGCCGCGGCCGGCGCGGCGGCGATGTTGAGCTTGCGCTTGACGACGATGCGGCGGCCATTGTCCTCGACCTCGATCTCGCTGAGATCGTTCTCGTCGAGCATCTCGGCGAGCCGCTTCACCAGATCGGTATCGACCCGCATCGGCTCGTCGTTGGTGTCGTTATCGCTCATCGGAACCCCTTTTTCCGTTGCCGCAGGGGAACCCCCTTTCAGCGGGGCTTCCCTGTCAGAGACGGGCGGCGGCGTCCAGAGCAAGCTCGTAGCCAAGCGCGCCGAAGCCGGCGATTGTTCCTTTCGCAGCGGCCGCGATCAGCGAGCGCCGGCGGAAGCTCTCGCGGGCCTGGGGATTGGAAAGATGCACCTCGATCACCGGGACCGTGATCGCCTTGACCGCGTCGTGCAGCGCCACCGAGCTGTGGCTGAACCCGCCCGCATTGAGCAGCACCGCCTTGGCGCCTTTGGCCTGCGCCTCGTGCAGCCAGTCGATCAGATGGCCCTCATGGTTGGACTGGCGGATGTCGACCGCCAGCCCAAGCGCGCGCGCCCGGTCCTCGAGCCGGCCGGCAACGTCGTCGAGCGTGTCCGGCCCGTAAATCTCCCGCTCGCGCAGGCCGAGCAGGTTGAGATTGGGCCCGTTGAGGACGTAGATCAAAGGTGGCGCCGCCATGGCGCGGTCCTATATGACGCTTGTCGGTCCAGTCCAACCAGACTCGTTCGTGCCGAGCGAAGTCGAGGCGCGCTGGCACGGTCGCAACGCCCCTCGACTTCGCTCGGGACGAACGGAGGTTTTTGAATTGGACCAGACGGTTTCCATCCGCGTCAACGGTGCGCATCGCCGCGTGCCGGCGGGGATCAGCGTCGCCGAGCTCGCGCGCGAGCTCGGGCTGGAGCCGGCCCGGGTCGCGGTCGAGCGCAACCTCGAGATCGTGCCGCGCTCCACTCTCGCCGCGGTCGCTGTCGAGGATGGCGACGCTTACGAGATCGTCACCTTCGTGGGCGGGGGCTGACGATGAGCGACACCTGGAGCGTCGCCGGCCGGACCTTCACCTCGCGGCTGATCGTCGGCACCGGCAAATATAAGAGCTTCGAGCAGAATGCCGCGGCGGTGGCCGCGTCCGGGGCGGAGATCGTCACCGTCGCGGTCCGGCGGGTCAACGTCTCCGATCCCGGCCAGCCTTTGCTGACCGATTTCATCGACCCGAAAAAGATCACCTACCTCCCCAACACCGCCGGCTGCTTCACCGCCGCCGATGCGGTCCGCACGCTCAGGCTGGCGCGCGAGGCCGGCGGCTGGGACCTGGTCAAGCTGGAGGTGCTGGGCGAGGCCAAGACGCTCTATCCCGACATGCGCGAGACGCTGAAAGCGACCGAGACGCTGGTCGCGGAGGGCTTCAGGCCGATGGTCTATTGCGTCGACGATCCGATCGCCGCCCGGCAGCTCGAGGAAGCGGGCGCGGTCGCGATCATGCCGCTGGGCGCGCCGATCGGCTCGGGCCTGGGCATCCAGAACAGGGTGACGATCCGGCTGATCGTCGAGGGAGCGGGCGTCCCGGTCCTCGTCGACGCCGGCGTCGGCACCGCGTCCGATGCGGCGGTGGCGATGGAGCTGGGCTGCGACGGGGTGCTCATGAACACCGCCATCGCCGAGGCCAAGGACCCGGTGACGATGGCCCGGGCAATGAAGCTCGCGGTCGAGAGCGGCCGGCTCGCTTACCTGGCCGGCCGCATGGGCCAGCGCCGCTACGCCGACCCGTCGAGCCCGCTGGCCGGGTTGATCTGAGCCTGGGCACCCGGCAATCCTGCGCGCCATGAAGCGCAACCTGCTCCGCAGCCGCGATGGCCATCCCGAGGAGAGGGTGGGCTTCGTCGAACTCTTCTTCGACCTCGTCTTCGTCTTCGCGGTCACCCAGGTCTCGCACGCGCTCATCGTCCATCCCGACCCGATGGGCTTCCTCCAGGCCGGGATTCTGTTCGTCGCGATCTGGTGGGTCTGGGTCGAGACCGCGTGGGTCACCAATTGGCTCGATGTCCGCCACACCGAGGTGCGGCTGCTCCTGTTCGCGCTGATGGGCGCGGCGCTGATCCTGTCGATCAGCCTGCCCGAGGCGTTCGGCGACCGCGCTTTGATCTTCGCCATCTCCTATGTCTCGATTCAGCTCGGGCGCCACGCTTTCATGCTGCTGGCCCTGGTGCAGCACAATCGCGACAATTTCCTGAATTTCGTGCGCATCATCCTCTGGGCGCTGATCGAGGCTCCGTTCTGGATCGTCGGGGCGCTGCAGGAAGACGTGGGTTCGCGCATGGCTTTGTGGGGGATCGCGCTCGTCCTGCTCAGTTTGGGGCCGGTAGTCGGCTTCCACGTCCCCGGCCTCGGTCGCAGCGACACTCGGACCTGGGACATAGAAGGCCATCATTTCTCGGAGCGCTGCGGCCTCTTCATCATCATCGCCTTGGGCGAATCGATCCTCGTCACCGGCGCGGCGTTCGGCGAAACTTCATGGTCGTGGCCGACGATCGCCGCCTTCGCCAGCGCCTTCCTCGGCACGCTGGCAATGTGGTGGCTCTATTTCGACGTCGGCGCAGAGCGGGCGGCGCGCCAGCTCGCCCAGGACAAGGATCCGGGGCGGATGGCGCGCCTCGCCTACACCTATTTCCACATCCCGATCGTCGCCGGGATCATCGTCACCGCCGCCTCGGACGAGATGGCGGTGACCCATCCGGGCGGCCAGGCCGAGCCCGCCGCGATCGCCTGCCTGCTCGGCGGGCCAGCGCTCTATCTGTTCGGCAATCTGATCTTCAAGCGCACCAGCAACCGCTATTTCCCATTGTCGCACATGGTCGGGCTGGGCCTGCTTGCCGCGATCCTGCCTTTCGCCGGCGGGTTCACGCCGCTCGCGCTTTCGCTCGCTGCGACGGGGACTTTGGTGCTGGTCGCGGGCTGGGAATGGGCCTCGCTGAGGGACACCAGGCGCGCGCTGCGCGACTGAACGTGCTGGAACGTCTCCCGCGTCCCGGTCATTGAGGTCGCATGGCGGACTTCGCGGCCCTGCGCGAGGCGATGGTCGCGCGGCAGATCGCCGCCCGCGGCATCACCGGCGCGGCCCTGCTCGCGGCGATGCGGGAGGTGCCGCGCGAGGCGTTCGTGGCCGATACGCTCGCGAACCGCGCTTATGACGATTCACCGCTGCCGATCGAGGACGGCCAGACCATCTCGCAGCCCTATATCGTGGCTCTGATGATCGAGGCGGCCGGAGTCGCGCCCGGCGACCGGGTGCTCGAGATCGGCGCCGGCTCCGGCTATGCGGCCGCGGTGCTGGGCCGGATCGCGCGCGAGGTGATCGCGATCGAGCGCCATGCCGGGCTTGCCCTCTCGGCCTCCGAGCGAATGCGGGAGCTCGGCTACGCCAATGTGCGGATCGTCGCCGGCGATGGCTCGGCCGGCTGGCCGGACGCCGCGCCCTACGACGCGATCCTGGCGGCGGCGAGCGGCAGCCATGTGCCCGGGGTGCTGAAGCGGCAGCTGGACCGCGATGGCGGCACCCTGGTCATGCCGATCGGCGAGCCTGGCGCGGTGCAGACCCTGGTCAAGGTCACGCGCCAGGGCGAAGACGCGTATCGAGACGAGGATCTCGGGGCCGTGCGCTTCGTGCCGCTGATCGGCGCGCACGGGTGGGACGAGCTCGGGCGCCCGGCAGGGTCGAGATAGGAGCATTTGGGCTTTGAGCTGGCGCTGGAACATGGTTAACATCTCCTGCGATTGAAGGAGGATGGACGATGAAGAGGCTGTTGCTGTTTGCCGCGCTCGCCGGGCTGACCCTGGTCAGCGCGAGTCCCCCGGAGCGGGATCATGGGCGCGGCCCGGGCGCAGAGGACGGCGCCTATCCGCCCTGCTCGCGCACGGTCCGCGATCGCTGCATGCAGCGCGAGCGCGGTGCTCGCCCGCACCGGGAGGCGGGCCATCATCGGCGGCATCGTGCGCATGACGGGGACGGGCGGCACCAGGAGCATGCCCGGAACGAGGGGCACCGCCGGCACCAGGAGCATGCCCGGGACGGGGGACATAGCCGGCACCAGGAGCATGCCCGGCACGACGGCCATCGCCGGCACCAGGAGCATGCCCGAGACGAGGGACATAGCCGGCACCAGGAGCATGCCCGGCACGACGGGCATCGCCAGCACGACGGGGCGATGGCGCACCGGGGCGGGTATGCGCATGCCCGCAGGGCTTCGCGCTGCGCCGCGCGCTGCGCCGGGCCCCGCCGGGTGCTCGCCGGGCGCGTCCGCCGCGCGGGGGAGCGCGGCTGAGCGGAACCCTGCCGGGCCTTGCTCGTTGACCTCACCTGGTTGTTTTCGAGGAGAAATTCGATGGGTGAAGTGACCGACAAGATCAAAGGCAATGTCAACGAGGCGATTGGCAAGGCCAAGCAGACCAGCGACGATCCCACCACGCGCGACGAGGGCGCGGCCCAGGAAAGCAAGGGCAAGTTCCAGGAAGCCAAGGGCGAGGTTAAGGGCGCGCTGGGTAACAAGCTCTGATCCGCATCAACCGGGAAAAGGAGGGCCGCTGTCGCGAGACGGCGGCCCTTTCCGTATATAACCCGCCGTCCGCACGGGCCGCCGCGGGATTGAGACCCGCGATCAGCCGGTCGCCCGCTGGCGCTGATCCTCCCGGCCCATGGCGAGCAGCACCGGCTGGGCCGAGCCCTGCATCTCCTGGAAGTCGCGCTTCGAGGCGAGGCCGCGCCATTCGATCGCGATCAGGGCCTGGGCGATGGCGCCGCCGAGCGTGTCGCCGGGTCCCAGCAGGATGATCCGCTCGGGCGCATATTCGCGCACCGCGACCTGGACGGCGCGGGTGAAATCGTAGGTTTCCAGGATCTGCGTGCCGAACGTGTAGCGGCGCAGCGCGTCCCGATCGCTGGCATGCGGGCGCCAGATGTGGCCGCGGCCGTCGATCATCGGCACGGCCGGCGTTCCGATCCAGCCGGCGGGAAGCTCGAACGCGCGGTCCGAGGAGCCTTGCATCAGCGGGCTGTGGAAGGGGCCGTGATTGACGAGGCGCAGCGGCTCGCGGCCCGGCATCGGCGGCGCCTGCCCGATGAGGGCGCCGAGGGCCGCTTCGGTCCCCGCGAAGACCAGCATGCCGCCCAGATCGATCGAGAGGTAAAGGCCGCCGATCTCATCGGCTTTTGCCAGCACCGCGTCGCGCAGGCCCGGCACCGGCCGCCAATCCTCTCCGACCAGCGTCAGCAGGACCTGGCCGCCGGGCTCGCCGGCCTGGCTGTTCTCGCCCATCGCATCGACGATCCTGAAGCCGTGCTCGGCGCTCGCAGCGCCGGCGCAGGCCAATGCCGTATACCAGCCCATCGAATTGCCGGTGATCGCGGCGACGGCGTAGCGGGACCGGTCGATCGAGAGGAAATCGGCATAGGAGGCGGTGAAGATGAGCGGCGAGGCGATGTCGCCGCGGGTGTGCAGGCCGGGGCTGTAGCGCTCGGCGCCGTCCAGGTCCGAGATGGTCGGCTGGCCCCGCCCGGCGCGCAGCCGGTCGGCGGTTTCGATCAGCTCGGCCTTGTCGGCATGAAAGCGGCCGAGATAGCCGAGCTCGGCCTTGCCGTAGGTGCCCCGGCCCGGGCAGATGACGAGCGCCGCTTCCCGCTCAGCCACGCGCCAGCTCCAGCGCCGCGGCGACGATCGAGTCGCGGCTCGGCAGGGTCAAGGTCGCGGCCCTGCCGAGCGGAATGAACGAATCCTCCGCGGTGAGCCGCGCGCAAGGCAGGTCCGGCGCGCGCTCGGCGAACAGCGCCATCAGCGCCTCGCTCTGCGAACCGGTGCGGCGGCATTCGTCGACGATCAGTACGCGTCCGCAGCCCCGGATCGAATCGAGGATAGCGGCCTCGTCGAGCGGCGCGAGCCAGCGCAGATCGATGACGCGCAGGTTCAGCTCGTGCTCCTCGCGCAGGATCTTCTCGGCCTGGCGGGAGAGATAATAGCCGTTGCCGTAGGTGACGATGGCGAGATCCTTGCCATCGCCATGAACGCCGACCTCGCCGAGCCGGATCGGCTTCGCCTCCCCCGGCGCGGCATAAGGCGCGGTCCACAGGCCGTCGCCTTCCTCGTGCAAATCGCGCGTCATGTAGAGCGCGATCGGCTCGAGGAAGACGATCACGCGCTGCTCCTCCAGCGCCAGGCGCGCGCATTCGCGCAGCATCCGCACCGCGTCGGCGCCATTGCTGGGGCAGGCCAATATGAGGCCGGGAATGTCGCGGAAGATGGCAAGGCTGTTGTCGTTGTGGAAATGCCCGCCGAAACCCTTCTGGTAGCCCAGGCCCGCGATGCGGACGATCATCGGGTTGGCGTACTGGCCGTTCGAAAAGAAGGAGAGCGTCGCCGCCTCGCCGCGCAACTGGTCCTCGGCATTGTGGACGTAGGCGAGGAACTGGATCTCGGTGATCGCGAGCAGATCGTTATGGGCTGCGCCGATGCCGAGGCCCAATATGCTCTGCTCGTCGAGCAGGGTGTTGATCACCCGGGTCGAGCCGAAGCGCTCGTGCAGCTTGGCGGTGACGTTGTAGACGCCGCCCTTGGCCCCGACATCCTCGCCGGCGACGATGATATTGTCGTGTGCCAGCATCAGGTCGGCGAGCGTCCAGCTCAGCAGGCGCGCCATGTGCTGGGGCTTTTCGATCATGGAAAGGTCGCGCGCGAACAAAGCCTGGCGCTCTTCCGGACTCGGCGTGTTGGCGCGGATTTCGGCGCGCTCCGGCGGTACGATGCTGGCCATCACCGCGGCGCTGGTGGTGAGCTTGGGCCGCGCGATCGCCTGCTCGCCGATCCGCGCGAGCGTCGCTTCGGTCTCGTTGTAGATGTCGAGGACCTGCTCGGCCGACAACAGGTCCTGCTCGATCATGAGCGCCGCGCTGTAGACCAGAGGGTCGCGTTCCTCGTCGGCCTCGATCTGCGCCTTCGAAAGGTAGGTGGCCTGCAGGTCGGAGCCGGCATGGCCGTAGAGCCGCACCATGTCCATGTGCAGGAAGACGGGCTTGCGCTCGCGCCGGGCGAAGGCGGCGGCCTCGCGCGCGCCGCGCCAGGCGTCGACCATGTCGAGGCCGGAGCAGTGGATGTAATGCAGCCCCGGCCGGTCCCGGAACGAGGCATTGATCCAGCCGCGCGGAGTCCGCGTCGAAATGCCGATGCCGTTGTCCTCGCACAGGAAGACCAGCGGCATCGGCGTGCCCTGATAGGCGGCCCAGCCGGCAGTGTTGAACGCGCCCTGGGCGGTCGAATGATTGGCCGAGGCGTCGCCGAAGCTGGCGATCACCACGCAATCGCGCGGCATGGGCGCGTCGTCGAGCTTCAGCGTCCTGGCGATGCCGATGCTGAACGCAGCGCCGACCGCCTTGGGCAGGTGCGAGGCGATGGTGCTGGTCTGCGGCGGGATCGACAGGGGCTTCGAGCCGATCACCTTGTGCCGCCCGCCCGAAATCGGGTCCTCCGCCGAAGCGGCGAAGCTCAGCAGCATGTCCCATGCGGGCGTCTGCCCCGGCAGCTTCTTGGCGCGGTGGAGCTGGAAGGCGCCCGACCGGTAATGGAGGAAGGCCATGTCGTCGACGCGAAAGGCCACGGCGACCGCGGCGTTATTCTCATGGCCGGAGCTTCCGATCGTGTAGAAGCCTTCCCCGCGCGCCTGCAGCTTGCGCGAGAGCCGGTCCATCTGCCGGCTCGCCACCTGGCTGTAGAACAGCTCCACCATCGCCTCGCGGGCGAGCCCGACCGCGTCCGGCCGCAGATCGACGAGGCGCCGGGGCATCTTGCCCCCGCCGACCTTGGCGACGAATTTCTGATGGATGACCTCGGCCGCGTCCATGGCGCGCGCCTAGCCAGTCTCCCCCGCGAATGGAAGCGGCCGGTTACTGACAAAGATGTAGGCTTGACGTGACGTTCACGGAAAGTAGAGGCGGAAACAACCCGAGGGAGACCCGAGATGACCAAGAGCGAAATGGCCGCCCGCCTCAACGACGCGAAGGCCTTCGTGGCCGGCAAGCGCGTCAAGCTCGACTTCGGCGACGAAGGCATCGTCATGCTCGACGGGACGGCGCAGAACGTCACCGAGGAGGACGGCGCCGCCGACACCACGATCAAGGTCGCCTGGGCCGATTGGGAAGCGATGTCCGAAGGCAAGCTCGATGGCATGACCGCCTTCATGCAGGGCAAATTGAAGGTCGAGGGCGACATGTCCAACGCCATGCAATTGCAGGGCGTGCTGGCGAAGCTTCGGAGTTGATCGTTCCGGGGCCCAGCCTTCCTTCTGACTGGACCCCCAGCCGGTCAATTCGGCCGCGCCTTCGCCAGCGAGGACAGCAGCCCGGCTCCTTCCAGGGCGCGGCGCAACCCCGCATCGCCGACATGCGCGTAGATCGCCGTGGTGGCGATATTCTCATGTCCGAGCAGCCTTTGCAGGAACAGGAGATCGACCCCATCCTCGAGGAGCAGGGTCGCGCATGTGTGCCGAAGCATATGCGGCGTGACTCGTTTCTCGACTCCGGCCGCGATCGCGAACCGCCGCAATTCGCGCCGGACTGATTGGGTTGTCCAGCTGGCGCCGGCGGCGGCCAGCAACGCGGCGGCTCCGCCGCGCCTGGCCAGCCGGCCCATGATATCCCGCAGCCTATTGTCGACCACGAACACGCACCGCTCGCGCCGCCCCTTGCCGTGGACACGGAGCGCACCACTCTCGGCGTCGAAATCGCCGGGGCGCAGCTGGACCAGCTCCCCGACCCTGAGCCCAACGGAAATGAGCAGGAGCACCGCTGCGGGGAATGCCTGCGCGCTCAGGGAGGCGCGGCGATCCTGACAGACCCGCCACGCCGCCTCGGCAAGCCGCCTCGTATCCGCGCGTGTGAGGGCTCGCGGTAGCGAACGGGGGCGGGGGAGATGCATCTCGAGCCCGGCGAAGGGCGATTGCGCGATTGCGCCGGTCCTCACGAGATCCTTATAAAAGCCCCGCAGGCACGCCATTCGCCGGCGCAACGTACGCGGCGCCGCCGATCGCTCGACTATCATGTGCTCGGCATAAGCGATGATGGTTCCCGACTGGCGGGGGCAGAGCGCGCGCCGGTCCAGAAAGCGTGCATAATCCTTCAAATCGGAAGCATAGGCCTTCAACGTATGCCCCGAAGGATCGCGCACCGCCTTCAATCGACTGACGTAAATTGCCGTCGACGCTGCTGAAACGAGCAATGCTGCCTCCACCAAAATCGGGATGCGCATCGCCCCCGCCGTTTCCTCCATAACGGATGATGTTTGCAGAATGCTTGCTGGGTTTCTAGCGACCTGCCTATCAGCTATATTGCCCGCAGCTGGAATGGATAACTCAGAATTATGCGCATATGCCT
>Ga0190275_10000079_pt1 | contig 113591 bp, 104 predicted proteins | sample Popmic550T_FD_133745 | JGI IMG/M metagenome (GOLD analysis project Ga0190275, IMG submission 133745) | Populus adjacent soil microbial communities from riparian zone of Yellowstone River, Montana, USA - 550 T | ecosystem: Environmental > Terrestrial > Soil > Riparian zone > Trees stand... | reverse complement strand
CAAGGTCGAGGCGGGCATCCCCGAGGACGACCCGCGCAACCCGGCCGTGATCGCCGACAACGTGGGCGACAACGTCGGCGACTGCGCCGGCATGGCGGCCGACCTGTTCGAGACCTACGCGGTGACCGCGGTGGCCGTGATGCTGCTCGGCGTCCTCACCTTCAACGAGCTCGGCGAGGTCGCCGTGTACCCGCTCGTGGTCGGCGGCGTCTCCCTGATCGCGTCGATCATCGGCACCTACGCGGTGCGCGGCACGAACGTCGAGCGCGCCCTGTACCAGGGCCTCGTGGTCTCCGGCGTCATCGCCGCTGCCGCGTTCCTCCCGATCAGCATGTGGCTGATGGACGACATCACGCTGCAGGAGGACCTGCCGGGGATCCTCCAGGGCGTCGGTGACGCCGGCGGGATGGAGTTCTGGCTGTGCACGCTGATCGGAATCGGCATCACCGCCGGGCTGTTCGTGATCACCGACTACTACACGTCGACCCGATTCCGCCCGGTCCGCATGACGGCGCGCGCGTCCCAGACGGGGCACGCGACGAACATCATCCAGGGGCTCTCGTCCGGCTTCCAGGCGACCGCGGCGCCCGCGCTGCTGATCTGTCTCGGCATCCTCGGGGCGAACGAGCTCGCCGGCATCTACGGCATCGGTGTGGCGGTCATGGCGCAGCTCTCGCTGACCGGCCTGATCGTCGCCCTCGACGCGTTCGGCCCGATCACCGACAACGCGGGCGGCATCGCGGAGATGGCGAACCTGCCCGAGGACGTACGCGGTGTCACCGATCCGCTCGACGCGGTCGGCAACACGACCAAGGCCGTCACGAAGGGCTACGCGATCGGCTCGGCCGTGCTCGCGGCGCTCGTGCTGTTCGCGGCGTTCATCGTCGAGTTGGCGGAGGAGGCCGAGAAGGAGGGCGAGGTCCTCAAGAGCTTCGACATCTCCCAGCCCGAGGTGCTCATCGGCCTCCTGATCGGCGGCATGATGGTCTACCTGTTCGCCGCGCTCGCGATCGAGTCCGTCGGCCGCGCCGGCGGCGGCGTCGTGGAGGAGGTCCGCCGGCAGTTCCGCGAGAAGCCGGGGATCATGGACTACTCCGAGAAGCCCGATTACGCCCAGTGCGTGTCGATCGTGACTGCCGCGGCGCAGCGGGAGATGATCCTGCCGTCGCTGATCCCGATCGTCGTGACCGTGGTGGTCGGCCTCCTGAGCTACCAGGCGCTCGGCGGCCTTCTGATCGGCGTGATCGTCGTGGGCTTCTTCGCCGCGGTCTCGATGACCGCCGGCGGCGGCGCGTGGGACAACGCCAAGAAGCTGATCGAGGACGGCGAGTTCGGCGGGAAGGGCTCCGAGGCGCACGCCGCCTCGGTGACCGGCGACACCGTCGGCGATCCCTACAAGGACACCGCCGGCCCCGCGATCAACCCGATGATCAAGGTGGCGAACATCGTCGCCCTCCTGATCATCCCGTTCCTGGTCTAGGACAATCGAAGAACCCGTGCCGTTCACCGTCGAACCAAGGCACCGGAGTGGGACGGGCGATCCGCTCGTCCTGCTCCACGGGTTCACCGGTACGTGGCGCATGTGGGCGCCCGTCCTGCCCGCACTCGAGCGGCGCTTCGACGTCCTCGCGCCGACCCTCGGCGGCCACTGCGGCGCCGAGGCCTGGCCGGCGGATCGCGAGCCGACCGTCGCGGCCCTGGCCGACGCGGCCGAGGCCGAGCTGGACGCCGCCGGGTTCGAGACCGCTCACATCGCCGGGAACTCGCTCGGCGGCTGGCTCGCGCTCGAGCTCGCGAAGCGCGGCCGCGCCCGCAGCGTGATCGGGCTGGCGCCGGCAGGCGGGTGGAACGAGGGTGACGACCGCGAGCAGCGCCGCCTCAAGGGCTTCTTCCACCGCACCCGCAAGCTCACCGAACTCGCCCACCCGCGCGCCCGAGTGCTCGTCACGCGCCCCGGCCTGCGCAAGCTGATGTTCCGCGACGTCATGGAGCACGGCGAGCGCCTGAAGCCGGGCGACGCCCTCCACATGATGCAGGGCGTCCTCGAGTGCTCCGTCTTCTTCGACTTCGTCGAAGCCGTCATCCGCGACGGCCCGGCGGTCGCCCTCGAGGACATCTCGTGCCCCGTCCTGCTCGCGTGGTGCGAGAAGGACAAGATCTTCCCCATCGACCGCTACGAGAAGGCGTTCGCCGGGGTGGCCGGCGTCGAGGTCACCCGGCTTCCGGGCTGCGGCCACCTGCCGATGGCCGACGACCCCGAACTCGTGACCCGCACGATCGCCGACTTCGCGACCCGCCACGCCGGTGTCGCCGCCGAGCCGGTTTCGGGCTAGGCTCGACCACATGCGCGCCGGACTCGCATTCGCGCTCGCCTTGGCCTGCGTCCTGACCGCGGCGGTCCCCGCCGGGGCGGCGGTCCCCGCCGGGGCGGCGGTCGAGAAGGGGCCCAAGGGCCAGGCGTTCTACTCGCCGCCGGATCCCCTCCCCGGCAAGCGGCACGGCGATGTGGTCTGGGCGCGCAAGTTGCCCGCCGCCCGCGGCGTGGCGGCCGCACGGCGGACCAGGCTCGTCCTGTACCGGTCGACGACGGTCGACGGAGATCCCGCCGCTGTGTCCGGCACGGTGATGATCCCCAGGGGCGACCCGCCGAAGAAGGGATGGCCGGTCGTCAGCTGGGCCCATGGGACGACCGGGGTCGCCGACCGCTGCACACCTTCGAAGCAGCCGATCCTTGCCGACGACTACGGACGCGACTACGCGGGGCCGCTCTTCCGGGGCTACCTGCGCGCCGGCTACGCGGTCGCCATGACCGACTACCAGGGGCTCGGCACCCCGGGCATCCACCCATATCTCGTCGGCCGCGCGGAGGCGCGCTCCGTGCTGGACATGGCACGCGCGGCCCGGAAGCTCGACGACCGGATCGGCCGGCGAGTCCTGATCGCCGGGCACTCGCAGGGCGGCCACGCCGCGCTCTGGGCGGCGAGCGAGGCGGAGAGGTGGACACCGGATCTCCGAATCCTCGGCACCCAGCCGTTCGCCCCGATCGCGCGCGTGTCGGCGCTCCTCGCCGCCCGCGAGCTGCTCACGGACCCGGGCGGGCTGGCGCCCGAGGCCGCGCTCTTCGTCCGGGCACTCCACAGCACGTTCGGGATCGAGCCGGCCGACTACATCACGCAGGCGGGGCTCGACCTCTACCCGCAGACGCTCGAGCGCTGCATCGGCGAGCTCTTCGCTCAGGACTCTTTCGGGGGCATCTCGGTCGCCGAGATGTCACGCGACGACGCGGACTGGCAGCCGGTCATGGACCTGACCCTCGCCGAGGTGGATCAGAACGACTTCGAGCTCGCTCCGCGCCTCTTGATCATGCACGGGACCGAGGACGAGGTGGTGCCGGTGGCCCTCAGCGACGCACTCGTGGACGAGATGCGCGAGGCCGGCACGAAGGTCACGTACCGGCGAGTCGAGGGCGCCGACCACTCCGGGATCGTGGGCGAGGCGCGCAAGGCCGCGCTCGCCGACGCGCGCAAGCGGCTCCGCTAGCCGCGATCACGCCCTCGCGCGGGTGTAGGTTGCCCCGCGGCATTGGCTGAGCGCAGGCCCAAGCACGCCGGGCTCGAGCGCGTCCTGGGAACGGGCGCCCTGTTCTCGACCGCCTACGGCAACGTCGGCAGCTCGATCTACTACGCCCTCGGCCTCGTGGCCGTGTTCGCGCTCGGCATGACGCCGATCGTGTTCCTCATCGCCGGCCTGATCTTCATGTGCACGGCGGCGAGCTACACCGAGGCGACGACCATGTACCCGGAGGCCGGGGGGGCGTCGTCCTTCGCGCGCCACGCCTTCAACGAGCTCGTCTCCGTGATCACGGCGTGGGGGCAGATGCTCAACTACATCATCACCGTCGCGATTTCGGCGTTCTTCCTGCCGCACTACCTCGGAACGCTCTGGGAGCCGCTGCTGACGCCCCCCGGCGACATCCTCTGCGGCGTCGGCGTGATCGTGGTCCTCGGTGCGCTGAACATCCGCGGCGTCAAGGAGGCGGCCAGCCTGAACGTCTTCCTCGCGGTCGCGGACTTCCTGACTCAGGTGGCGCTCGTCGGGCTCGGCTTCGTGCTCGTCTTCTCGCCCGAGACGCTGGCGAACAACATCGACCTCGGCACGAGCCCCACCTGGTCCGACTTCCTGATCGCGATCCCGGTCGGCATGGTCGCGTTCACCGGCATCGACACGATCTCGAACATGGCCGAGGAGGCGCGCGACTACGGGAAGACGATCCCGCAGGCGATGCGCGGGGTCGTGATCGCGGTCATGGCGATCTCCCTCACGCTTCCGGCGGTCGCCCTGTCGGCGATGCCGGTGGAGGACGGCGAGACCGTCCTCGCCAAGACGAGCGACGAGGGCGGCTACGCCGACAACCCGATCCTGGGCGTCGTCGAGACGATGGGCCTGGGCGACCTCCAGCGGCCGATGGAGATCTACGTGGGTCTGCTGGCGGCGACCATCCTCTTCGTCGCCACCAACGCCGGGCTCATCGGCCTGTCGCGGCTCAGCTACTCGATGGGCCAGTACCGCCAGCTTCCGGAGGCCGTGCGCCAGCTTCACCCGCGCTATCGCACCCCGCACGTGGCGATCATCGTGTTCGGGCTGATGGCCTGCCTGGCGCTGATTCCGGGACAGGCCGAGTTCCTCGGCACCGTCTATGCGTTCGGCGCGATGCTCTCGTTCACGGTCGCGCACCTGGCCGTGATCGCGCTGCGACTGAAGGAGCCGGACAAGGAGCGGCCCTTCCGCGGCCCCGGCAACCTGCGCGTGGGCGGGCGCGACCTGCCGCTGTTCGCGATCGCGGGGGCGATCGGCACGGGCATGGCGTTCATCGTCGTGACCGTCCTGAACGTGGAGACGCTGATCGCCGGTGTCGGCTGGGTCGGGCTCGGGACGCTCACCTACTACGGATACCGCCGCCGGCTGGGACTGACGATGACCGAGACGAAGCAGGTCGTCGTGCCGGAGCCGGTCGTCGAACGCGAGGTGGAGTACCAGTCTGTGCTCGTCGCGTTCGAGGACTCGCATTACGCCGCGTCGGCGGTGCGCACGGCAGTGCGCATGGCCGCCCGGCGGCGGCGCGGCATCCACGTGCTGGTCACGATCACCGTGCCGAACAACTCGCCGATCGACGCGCCGCTGCCCGAGCAGGAGGGGATCGCACAGCAGGCGATCGACTCCGCCCGGGTCCTCGGAGGGCGGCGGGTCACCGGGCACTGGGAGAAGGTCAGGCCCGGGCAGGCCGGGCGGCGGATCATCGACGAGGCGAAGGTGATCGACGCGCGCGCGATCGTCATGCCGCGCCCGCGCAAGCGCGCCGGGGCGTCGCTCTTCGGGCGGACGCTCGAGCTGGTCCTCGCGGAGCGGCCCTGTCGGGTGATCATCGAGTCGGATCCGCTCTCCGGAAGTGCGACCCCCCCGACCTAGGATCGCCGGCATGGGTGGCCTCTATCGCAACTCGACGCGCGTCATGGGCGTTCTGACGTGCGTGCTCGGGGTCGCGATGATCGCGGCGTCGATCGCCGCCGGCGGCGGCCCGCTCGCGATCGGAGTGGTGGCGGGGATCGCGTTCGTCCTCGTCGGGGCCGCGCGCATCTGGATGGCGAGCCAGGGATGAACGCGCGGTTCGTTCGGTACGTCGCGCGACTCGAACCCCTGCGGGCGCCCCTCCGGCCGTTCTTCGCCTCGATCGAGGGCCGGCTGGCACGCGCTGTCGGGACGCCGGCGATCTACGCCATCGCGATCGGGGCGATCGGCGCGTCGATCTACATATCCCTCGGAATCGTTGCCGACTTCGCGCTCGGCCTGACGCCGGTCGCCTACCTGGCGGCGGGCGTCTTCTTCGTGGTCACGATGCTCACCTACGTCGAGGCGAACTCGCTCCACCCCGAGCGCGGCGGCGCCTCCACGTTCGCGCGCTATGCGTTCGACGAGCTGTGGAGCTTCATCGCCGGCTGGGGGATCGTCCTCGACTACCTGATCGTGATGGCGCTCTGCGCCTTCGCCGTGCCCGACTACCTGGCCGCCTTCTGGGGCCACGCCGGCGACCGCGGTGTCGAGCACGCGATCGCGGCAGGCGTGATCCTCTGGGCGGTCCTCGTGAACCTGCGCGGCCTGCGCGCCGATCAGCTCGGCCTCGTGCTGAGACTGGGCACGCTCAACGTGATCCTGCTGATCGCGGTCGTGGCGATCGGGGCGGCCTCGCTGTGGGATCTCGACGCGGTCACCGACGGCGTCGATCTGGGCACGAGCCCCGAATGGGACGACCTCGCGTTCGCGGCCGTGATAGCGGGTCTCGCGCTCACCGGGCTCGAGGCCGCGTCGGGGGTCGCCGGCGAGATCCGGCCGAACCGTAAGCAGATGTCCCGGGTGATCGGCACGAGCTCGGCGACGGCGTTCCTGGTGCTGATCGGGATCTCGCTGGTCGGGCTGATGGCGCTCCCGGTCGTGGGCGGCGAGACCCCGCTCGGCGAGGACTTCCACGAAGCGCCCCTGCTCGGTGTGGTCTCGAGCTACGACTGGCTCGACCAGACGCTGCGCTACGCGGTCGGCGCGATGGCGGCGCTCGTGCTCGTGCAGGCGACGACGGCAAACATGATGGGGGTGTCGCGGCTCGCGTACTCGCTCGCGACGAACCGCCAGATCCCGAGCGCGGTCGGCCGGCTCGACCCCCGCCGGTCCACGCCGTGGGTCGCGATCTCAGTGTGCGGCCTTCTCGCGTTCGGGCTCGTCCTCACATCGGATCTCGACTTCCTGGCGGGGACGTTCGCGTTCGGCGCCACGCTCGCCTTCGCGATCGCGCATGCCTCTGTGATCCGGCTGCGCTTCCGCGAGGCGACCGCGCGCCGGCCGTACCGGATGCCGCTGTCGATCAGCGTCCGCGGGGGCTCGATCCCGCTGCCCGCCGCGCTCGGCCTGGTGATGGCCGTGGCCGCCTGGGTCAGCGTCGTCGTCCTCCACGAAGGGGCGCGGTACGCGGGGGCGGCGTGGCTCGTGGGCGGCCTGCTCCTGTACGTGATCTACCGCCGCGGCCAGGACAAGCCGCTGCGCAAGCGGTTCACGATCCCGGCGGCGGTGCTCCAGGAGCGAGGCGCGGAGATCGAGTACGGGTCGATCCTCGTGCCCGTGTTCGGCAGCAAGCTGGACGACGACATCATCGGGACCGCCGGCCGGCTCGCGGCCGAGGAGGCCGCCGAGGGCGAGGGCGGCACGGTGATCGAGGCTATCTACGTGCTCGAGATCCCGATGTCGCTGCCGATCGACGCGCGCGTGCCGGACGAGCAGATCCAGGCCGCGAAGGCCGCGCTTCGGCGCGCGAAGGAGGTGGGCGAGGAGTACGCGGGCGTCGAGGTGGCGCCGGCCACCGCGCGCGCACGCTCGCTGGGAGCCGGCATCGTCGACGAGGCGCGTCGGCGCGGGGTGGAGGCGATCGTGCTCGCCGCTGAGGAGCCCACCCGGATGCGCGGCGGATCGGGGCTCGGCGGCCGCAGCGGGCCGCGCGACCGGTACGTGGGCGAGATGACCCGGTACGTCGTCGAGAAGGCGCCGTGCCGGGTGATCCTCACGGCGCCGCCGGCGGGCGAGGTGGCTGAACGGGAGGGCGTTCAGCCGTAGCGCCGCTAGTAGAGTGCCGCGACGTGTTCGTTCTGATTGTCGGATGCGGCCGCGTGGGCTCGACCGTGGCGAAGTCGATGCTCGCCGACGGCCACGATGTCTCGATCCTCGACGAGGACCCTGAGGCGATCGCGATGCTCGAACGCGGGTCACAGCAGTCGTGGGAGGAGAGCGGGGGCACCTTCACCGTCGGTACGGCGATCGAGATGGACGCGCTGGTCGAGGCAGGCATCGAGCGCGCTGACGCATTCGTCGCCTCCACCGACGGCGACAACACCAATCTCGTGATCGCGCAGATCGCCCAGCGCCGCTTCAACGTCCCCAAGGTGGTCGTCCGCGTGCTCGACCCGGCGCGCGCCAAGTGGTACGGCGAGCAGGGTCTGCAGACGATCTGCCCGACCGCGGTCGCGATCGACATGCTCACCGAGGCGGTCCGGGAGACCGCCGCCTGAGGGGCCGGTTATGTACGTCCTGATCGTCGGTGCCGGGAAGGTGGGGTGGAACCTCGCCCGCGAGCTGATCGGGAAGGGGCACGAGCTGACGGTGATCGAGAACGACCAGGGCCGCTACGCGACGGTCGAGGACGAGCTCGAGCACGCGGTCCAGTACGGCGACGGGTCGGAGCTGTGGGTGCTCGACCGCGCGGGGATCGAGCGCGCCGACATGGTGATCGCCGTGACGGGCGACGACGAGGACAACATCCTGATCTGCCAGGTCGCGCGCGAGAAGTACGGCGTCGAACGCGTCATCGCCCGCTGCAACAACCCGCGCAACCTGCAGCACTTCGAGCTGCTCGGCATCAAGCCGGCGGTTTCGGCGACTGATCTGATCCTCCGCCTGATCGAGCACGAGGTGCCGCAGTACGGCCCGCTCCACCTGCTCGACCTACCGCAGGAGCGGTTGGAGATCATCGAGCTCGAGGTCGCGCCCGACTCGGCGGCCGCCGGGCACATCGTCAAGGACCTCGGCCTACCCAACGGCTCGCTGGTCATCGCGATCATGCGCGACGGCACCGGCTTCGTGCCACTTGCCGACTCGATGATCGAGGCGGGCGACGAGGTCCTGCTAGTGCTCGACACGGGGCTGGAGGACCGCGTGGCGGCGCGCTTCCAGTCTCCGAACGCAAGCGGCGAGGCCGCCTAGGGCGGCGTGCCGGAGCGCGCGGTCGACCATCTGCTGATCGGCGGCGGCCTGGCGTCTGCGAACTGCGCGCGCTGGTTGCGGGAGGAGGGCGCCGACGGATCGATCCTGCTCGTCGGACGCGAGAACGACCCGCCCTACAACCGGCCGCCGCTGTCGAAGAAGTACCTCGCCGGCTCCGAGTCGCGCGAAGACGCCCTGTTCCGCCCGGACGAGTGGTGGCAGGAGCAGCGGATCGAGCTTCTGACCCGCACGAGCGTGATGAAGCTGGACGCGGATGCGCGGCGCGCGAAGCTGTCGAGCGGGGACGAGGTCAGCTTCGACAAGGCGCTGCTCGCCACCGGCGCGAACGTGCGCCGGCTCCGCGCCGAGGGGGGCGACCTGGAGGGCATCCACTACCTGCGCGCGTTCGGCAACTCCGACGCGATCGCGGCCGACGCGTCGGCTGCAGAGCGCATCGTGCTGATCGGCGGGTCGTTCATCGCCTGCGAGGTAGCGGCCACGCTGACCGCGAAGGGCAAGCAGTGCGCGCTCGTGATGCAGGAGGAGGTGACGTTCGAGCGCGTCTACGGGCAGGAGGTCGGCCGCTTCTTCCACTCGGTGCTCCAGGACCACGGCGTCGAGATCCACGGCCAGGACTCGCTCGCGCGGTTCGAGGGAGAGGGCGGGCGGGTCGCGCGCGTGCTCACCGAGGGCGGGGTGTCCCTCGACGCCGGGTGCGTCGTGATCGGGGCCGGCGTGGTGCCGGACGTCACGCTCGCGAAGGCGGCGGGGCTCGAGCTGGGGGAGGCGGGCGGGGTCCTGTGCTCGTCACGGCTCGAGACGTCGGTCCCGGGCGTGTATGCCGCCGGCGACATCGCCGAGTACGACTCCGTCGTTCACGGCCGCCGGTTGCGCGTCGAGCACTGGGACGTCGCCTTCAACCAGGGCAAGACCGCCGCCCTCAACATGCTTGGCCGCGACGTGGCCCACGAGGAGATCCCGTACTTCTTCTCCGACCTGGCCGACTGGGCCTCGAGCGAGTACCTCGGCCCCGGGACCGGGGAGGTGGTGATCCGCGGGTCGCTGGGCGACGGCGAGTTCACCGCCTTCTACGTCGACCCGGACTCGGGCGCGGTCACCGCGGCGCTGACGGTGGGCCGCTCGGACGACATGGACCACGCCCGCCGCTTCATCCGGGAGAAGACGGCGCCGGAGCGCGATCAGCTCGCCGACGCCGGAACGGATCTGGCGGACCTCTAGGCCGTCTTGCCGAGGCGCAGCTTGGGCGAAGGCGGCCGCCCGTGGATGGCTATCCTCACGCTGCTTTGGGGAGTGGTGTAACGGCAGCACGCGACACTCTGGATGTCGAAGTTGGGGTTCAAATCCCTGCTCCCCAGTACGCGCGAACTAGTTCAGGGTTCGAATCGGGTCCTAGCCCCAGCCCTTCGTCACTGTCTTCCCCGGGCACTTGAACGGACCCATCTTCGCGCCGTCGGGCGGCGGAGGCGGGACCACGTAGTCCGCCGAGTCCGACGCTTGGTCGGCGTCGGACTTCCCGACGAGGAACTCGTACGGGCCGGCGCTGAAGATTTCGAAGCTGAGCAGGAGCTTGCCCCGCTTCTTCTTCTTGGCCGTCTTTCCGGGGAGCTTGAATTCGTCGTCCTCAAGGACGTCGCCCGCGCCGAAAACGAGCTGGACGCGGATCTTCTGGCCCGGCTTCCCCTTCAGCTTCACGCAGATGTCCGACGAGTCCGAGTCCTTCGGGTGGTAATGGGACAGGCCGTCCTCGTCCTTGATGCTCGGTTTCTTCGGCGCAGACAGGGCGGTCGAAGCGGTGAGTGAAACGGCGATCGCGGTCACGATCGCGAGAGTTACTACACGCACGAGTCCTCCTTCCGGGAGCTACGGCGCGAGCCTACGCCTCCACGCGCTGGCGCGCAAGCGCTAGGCGGTGACACGGGCCGCTACCGTCGGAGTGTGCGTCGATACCTGCTCGCCTGGCTGCTCTGCGGCATCGCCGCGCCCGCGGCGGCGCCGGCGGCCCCGACCCTGCCGAGCGGCTTCGAGCAATTGGTGCTCGCGTCCGGGATCGGCGTGCCCACCGCGATCGACTGGGCACCGGACGGGCGAATGTTCGTCGCCGAGAAGCCCGGTCTCGTCAGGGTGGTGAACCCGGGAACGGCGCCCGAGACAAGCCTCGTGCTGGACCTCTCCAGACGAGTGAACGGCTATGGCGATCGCGGCCTGCTCGGCCTGGCAGTGGCGAACGACTTCGCCCGCACCGGGCACGTCTACCTCCTGTACACCCTCGAGATCAACCGCCGTCGCCAGGACGGGCCCAAGACCGCCCGACTCACCCGGATCACCATCGGTCCGGACAACCACGTCCGCGGACGCGAGCGCGTGATCCTGGGCAGGGATGGGTCGAAGCCGTGCAGACGGCTTTCGAACGCACGCGACTGCATTCCGGCCAACGCGGCCCAGCACACGATCGGCACGGTTCGTGCGGCCGGCGACGGCACGCTGTGGGTCGGCAGCGGGGACGCCTTCGGCCAGAACAGCCGCTTCGATGACGTCTTCCACACCTCGCGCGCGAAGAGCCTCGCCGGGAAGATCATCCACATCGACCGCAGGGGTCGCGGCCTTCCGGGGCATCCGTTCTGTCGCCGCGACGACGACCTCACCCACACGTGCACGAAGGTCTATGCCGAGGGCTTCCGGAATCCATTCCGGTTCACGCTCGACGGGAAGACGCCGATCGTCGGCGACGTCGGACTCGAGGCGCGGGAGGAGATCGACGTCGTGCTCCCGGGCCGCGACTATGGCTGGCCCTGCTACGAGGGAACGATCCACACTCCGGTCTTCGCACTCCAGCCGCGCTGCATCCGCCAGTACAGGGCGCCCGAGCGGCGGTCGGGGCCGATCACGCCGCTGTTCGACTACGCCGGCTTCCCCGGGGCCGTCGTGGTCGGCCCGGTCTTCGGAGCCAGGTCGTGGCCGAAGCGGTTCCGCGACAGGCTCTACTTCGGCGACTACACGCGCGGCTTCATCAGCACGCTGGATCTCGACACGGGCCGGGACGCGTCGTTCGGCACCGAGCTCGGTTCCCCCGTCGCGATCGAGCGCTCACCGCGCGGGAACCTCGCGTACGTTGACATCGCCGCGGGTGAGGTCCGCGAGATCGCGTACTCACCCGACAACATGGCCCCCGTGGCGCAGGCCGTGCGCAGCAGCGGGTCGGGGCCGGTCCCGCTCCTCGTCTACTTCTCGGCCCGCGGCTCCGCTGACCCCGAGGGCCAGCCGCTCACCTACCACTGGAGCTTTGGCGATGGCACGACCGGCTCGGGCCGCGACGTCAGTCACCTCTACACGACGGCGGGGAACTTCACCGTTCGGATGACCGTCACCGACCCCGCCGGTCGCAGCGCTGTCAAGCTCCTCCGGGTTTCGCCGGGCAACACGCAACCCAGGGTTGAGATCGTCGCGCCCGCCAGCGGGTCCCTCTATACCGCCGGCAAGACCCTCCTCCTGCACGCGCGCGCGACCGACCCCGAGGATGGCCGGATCCCGAGCCGCGCGATCGTCTGGAAGGTGCGACTCGACCACCGCGGGCACAAGCACTTCCTCCTCGACGGCCTAAGGGGGCGGCGAGCCGGATTCCGCGTCCCGACCGACCACACGGCGGACACCTTCGTGGTGATCACCGCGACGGCGACCGACTCGGGCGGGCTCCAGCACGCCACGGCGGTGGCGGCCTACCCGCGCACCGCGAACGTGACGATCGAGAGCGATCCGACGGGTGCGCCGGTGACCTTCGGCGACGGCAATGCGACCGCGCCCGTGAGCGGCGAGCACGCGGTCGGCTTCGAGACCGTGCTCTCCACCGCGCCCTCCTTCGAGCACGACGGCCGGCGCTTCCGCTTCGCGCGCTGGTCGGACGGCGCGGCACGCTCGCACACTGTCCGCGTGCCCGAAGACGGCCTCGCACTGCGCGCGCACTACAGGCAGGCCGATTGAGGGGCACTGCGGTCGTGCTGTGTGCGCTCGCCTGCGCGGCGGCCCCCGGCGCCGCACGGGCGGCGCCCACATTGCCGGCCGGCTTCGAGCGGATCACGCTCGCCGCGCAGCTCGACCGGCCGACGGCGATCGACTGGGCGCCCGACGGACGCATGTTCATCGCGGAGATGCCGGGGGTCGTGAAGGTGGTCAACCCGGGCGCCGCGCCTGAGGCGGCGCCGGTGCTCGACATATCGCGGCGCGTGACCGTCTACGGCGACCGGGGGCTCCTGGGGCTGGCCGTCGCGCATGACTTCGCCCGCACGGGGCACCTCTACCTCCTCTACACGCACGAGATCGATCGCCGCCACCAGGACGGCCGCAAGACCTCGCTGCTCACGCGGGTGACGGTCGGGCCGGACAACCGCGTCCGCGGGAAGGAGCGCGTGATCCTCGGCAAGCAGGGGTCGAAGCCATGCCGGCGGCTCTCCAACGTGCGCGACTGCATCCCGGCGAACGCGCCCCAGCACAGCATCGGCACGGTTCGCGCCGCGCGCGACGGCACGCTGTGGCTGGGCAACGGCGATGCGACCGGCGACGGTGTCCCCTACCAGCGCGTCTTCGATGCGACGCGCGTGACCACGCTGGCCGGCAAGCTGATCCACATCGACGGTCGCGGGCGGGGCCTCGAGGGTCATCCGTTCTGCCCGCGGGACACCGACCTGACGCACGTGTGCACGAAGATCCATGCGCGGGGCTTTCGCAACCCGTTCCGGTTCACCCTTCACCGGGGAACCCCGATCGTCGGCGACGTGGGCCTCGAGACGCGCGAGGAGATCGACGTCGTCAGGCCGGGGCTCGACTACGGCTGGCCGTGCCACGAGGGCACGGTCCGCACCCCCGCGTTCGCGCTCCACTGGCGTTGCCTGCGCCGGTATGAGGGCCGCCGGCCGGCCGCGCCGCTGTACGACTACCCGGGCTCGCCCGGCACCGTGGTCGTCGGACCAGTCCTGCCCGCGCGCGCGTGGCCCCGGAAGTACCGCGGGCAGCTCTTCTTCGGCGACTTCACGCGCTCGTTCATCAGCACGCTGGATGTCGAGACCGGCGCCGCCGCGCCGTTCGGCACCGGGGTTGGAGCGACCGTGGCGATCGAGCGCTCGCCGCGCGGCCAGCTCGCTTACGTCGACATCGCGGCGGGCGAGGTGCGCGAGATCGCCTGGTCGCCCGACAACCATGCGCCCGTCGCGGGCGCGGTCGCCAGCCGCACGTCCGGGCCGCTGCCGCTGCTCGTGAACTTCTCGGCGGCGGGTTCGACGGACCGCGAGGGTGGGGCGCTCTCGTACCGCTGGAGCTTCGGCGACGGCGCGACGGCGACCGGCCGTTATGTCAGCCACGCGTACACGAGCGAGGGCAACTTCACGGTGCGGATGACCGTCAGCGACCCGGCCGGCCGCAGGGCGGTGAAGCTGCTCCAGGTCTCGCCGGGGAATACGCCGCCCGCGATCGAGCTGGTGGCGCCCGCCGCAGGCTCGCTCTACCGCGCGGGAACGACGCTCGCCCTTCGTGCGCGCGCGACCGACGCGGAGGACGGCGAGCTGCCGGATCGAGCCATCCGCTGGTCGGGACGCCTCGACCATCGCGGCCACCAGCACTACTTCGCGAACGGGCTGACGGGGTCCGTGGCCGGCTTCCGGGTGACCACCGACCACACCGCCGATTCGTTCTTCGTCGTCACCGTGACGGCGACCGACTCGGGCGAGCTCGAGAGCTCCGAGACGGTCGAGGTGCACCCGCGCACCGCGACCGTGACGATCGATAGCTCGCCGGCCGGGGCGCCGGTGGGGTTCGCCGGCGGCCGCGCGCCGGCCCCGGTGAGCGGCACGCACACGGTGGGCTTCGAGACGGTGCTGCTGGCGGCGCGCTCGTTCGAGCACGACGGCGAGCGCTTCCGCTTCGTGCGCTGGTCGGACGGCGGCCGGCGCGAGCGGGCGGTCCGGGTGCCGGCCGCCGGGCTGGACGTCCGCGCGCGCTACGAGCGCGCCGGCTAGGCCGCCTGCTCGGCCCAGTCGCGGTAGAGCCGCGCGTAATGGCCGCCCGCGGCGAGCAGCTCCTCGTGCGTGCCCTGCTCGGCGATCCGCGCCTGGTCGAGCACCACGATCCGCCCTGCCTGGCGGATCGTCGAGAGCCGGTGGGCGATGACGATCGCCGTCCGGCCGGCCAGCAGCCGGCGCAGGCCGTGCTCGATGCGCGCCTCGGTCCGGACGTCCACGTTCGAGGTCGCCTCGTCGAGGATCAGGATGCGCGGGTCGGCGATCGCCGCGCGCGCGAATGCGATCAGCTGCCGCTCGCCGGCCGACAGGTGCCCGCCGCGCTCGCCCACCTCCGTGTCGTAGCCGTCGGGCATCCGCTCGATCAGCTCGTGCGCGCCGACCGCGCGCGCGGCCGCGGCGATCTCTTCGGCGGTTGCCCCCGTCCGCCCGAAGCCGATGTTGTCGCCGACCGTGCCGGAGAACAGGAAGCCCTCCTGCGGCACGATCCCGAGCTGCGAGCGCAGCGACCGCTCGGTCACCGTGCGCAGGTCGCGGCCGTCGATCAGCACCCGGCCCGCCGTCGGGTCGTAGAAGCGCGCGATCAGCTTCGCGAACGTGGACTTGCCGGCGCCGGTCGCACCCACGAGGGCCACGGTCTGCCCCGGCGGGATCTCGAGGTCGAGATCGCAGATCGCGAGCCCCTCGCCGCCATAGGTGAAGCACACGTCCTCGAAGCGGATCTCGCCGCGCACGCGCGGCAGGTCGACCGCGTCGGGGGCATCGCGCACGTCGGGCTCCTCGTCGAGCAGCTCGAACACCTTGTCGAGCGCCGCCATCCCGGCCTGGTAGGTCGTGTAGAGCTGCGAGAGCTGCTGGATGGGGTCGAAGAAGCTCTGGAGATAGAAGACGAACGACGCCAGCACGCCGATCGTGACGCCGTCGCCGTCGAGCACCTGGTTGCCGCCGTAGAGCAGGATCCCCGCGGTCGCCACGGCCGACAGCAGCTCGACCGACGGGAAGTACGCCGCGTTCAGATAGACCGTCCTCATGTTGGCGTCGCGGTTCTCGTCGTTGAGCGCCGCGAAACGGTCCATGTGCCGGCGCTCCTGCCCGAATGCACGCACGATCCGGATGCCGGAGAGGGTCTCCTGGAAGTACGCGGTGATATGCGCGATCTTCTCGCGCGTCAGCCGGTACGCCCCCGCCGACGCCAGCCGGAACACCACGCTGCCGACCGCGAGCACCGGGAACGTGAGGAAGGTGATCAGCGCCAGCTCCGGGTCGAGCAACAGCAGGATCGCCGCGGTGCCGACGAGCGTCAGGGTGGACGAGAAGAGGGTCACGACCCCGTCCGTGACGAGCTGGTCGAGCGCCTGCACGTCGTTCGTCAGGCGGGAGATCAGGACGCCGGTCTTGTTCCGTGAGTAGAACCCGATCGAGAGCCGCTGGAGGTGGGCGAAGATCCGCTCGCGGAGGTCCTGCAGCGCACGCTGGCCCACCCAGTTCACGAGGTAGGTCTGGACGTACGTTGCGACCCAGTTGATCAGCGCGGCCGCGATGAACGCGACCAGGACCACGGTCAGGAAGTCGGCGTCGCCGGCCCCGATGCCGTCGTCGATCGCGCGGCCGGCGAGGTAGGGCGGAACGAGCGCGGCGCCGGTCGCCAGGACCAGCGCCACGAACATCAGCGCCACCTTCGCCCGGTAGGGGCGCAGGAGCTGGAGCAGCCCGCGCAGCTTGCGAGCACGCTGGTCCTCGCCCCGGAGGACGGACCAGAAGGAGCGGAGGCGTGCGATCACAGCCCGGCCACCTCGCGCTCGACCGGGTTCTCGGTCAGGAAGACGGCGTCCGGCAGGCCCTTCTCGGCGATCTCGCGGTAGAGCGGGGATGACGTGAGGAGCTCCGCGTGCGTCCCGCGGGCCGCGACGCGCCCGCTCTCGAGCACCACGATCTCGTCGGCGAGCGAGATCGTGGACAGCCGGTGCGCGATCACGAACGTGGTTCGTCCCTCCATCACCTCGCGCAGCGCCTCCTTGATCCGCGACTCGGTGGTCGCGTCGACGCTCGAGGTCGCGTCGTCGAGGATCAGGATGCGCGGGTTCGCCACCAGCGCGCGCGCGATCGCCACCCGCTGGCGCTGGCCGCCCGAGAGCGTCAGCCCGCGCTCGCCCACGCGGGTGTCGTACCCGTCCGGCAGGTCGGCCACGAACTCGGCCAGCCCGGCGCGCGCCGCGGCGGCCATGACCTCCTCGTCGCTCGCGTCCGGGCGCGCGTAGGCGATGTTCTCGCGCAGGCTCGCCGAGAACAGGAAGGCGTCGTCGGAGACGAGCGCGATCTCGCGCCGAAGCGACGCCGGGTCGACGCGCGCGACGTCGGCGCCGTCGATCAACACCCGCCCCGCGACCGCGTCGTACAGCCGCGGGACCAGCGACGCCAGGGTGGTCTTGCCCGAGCCGGTCGCGCCGACGAGCGCGACCGTGCGGCCCGCGTCGACCTCGAAGTCGACGTCCCGCAGGACGGGCTCCGCGGCGCCCTCGTAGGCGAACGTCACATGGTCGAAGCGGACCGCTCCGCGCCCCTCGGGCAGCGGCGGCGCGCCGGCGGGCGTCGTCATGTGCGGCGCGCGATCGAGGATCTCGAACACGCGCGCACCGGAGGCGACGGCGCGCTGGGCCATCCCGAGCGCGATTCCGAGCATCCGCATGGGCGCCGTCAGCATCACGACGTAGCCGTAGAACGCGACGAACTCGCCGAGCGTGATCGAGCCGTTGATCGCCTGCCGTCCGCCGACCAAGAGCAACGCCGCCAGGCCGAGCTGGGGGAGGAACCCGATGAACGGGTTGTAGAAGGCGCGCAGGCGGGTCGAGACCATCGACTGGTCGAACACGCGCTGCACGGCGTGCTGGAAGCGCGCGAGTTGGCGCTCCTCCTGGGCGAACGCCTTCACCACGCGCACGCCGGAGACGTTCTCCTCGGCCTCGGCGGTCAGCTCGGCGATCCGCTGCTGCACCTCCTGGCTCGCGGGGCGGTTCAGCTTCCCGTAGCGGGTGGCGATCGCCACCACGAACGGGACCGGCGCGAGCGCGACCACGGCGAGGCTCGGGTTGACCGCGAGCATCACGCCCGCGGCGATCAGGATCGTGAGCGCGGACTGGAGGATGAAGACGAGCCCGTAGCCGAGGAAGAACCGCACGGCCTGCAGGTCCACCGTCGACCGCGACATGAGCTGACCCGTCTGCTGCGAGTCGAAGAACCCGAGCTCGAGCGACTGGAGGTGCGCGTACATGCGGTTTCGGAGGTCGAACTCGACGCCAAGCGACACGCGGCCGGCCACCAGGCGGCGCGCGACGCTGAACCCGAGCCGCGCGACCCCGGCGCCCGCGATCGCCGCGGCGAGCGGCCACAGGTTCGCATCGCCCGCCCGGATCTCGTCGACCGTGCGCCCGACGAGGTAGGGGATCAGCACGCCCGCGCCCATCGCGACCGCCGCGAGCGCGAAGGAGGCGATCACGCCCCTGCGGTACGGCTTCAGGAACCCGAGCAGTCGCCAGAACGTCTTCACCGGAGGTACTTTACAAAGTGAAGTGAGCGGCGCTTGTATAGGTTGCCGGGCGATGCGCACCCGCTCCATCGCCATCGCACTCGCGAGCCTCGCCCTCGGCGGGCTGGCCGGCGTCGCCGCAGCGGGCTGCGGCGAGGATCGCGGCAGCGTCGAGGTGGAGGGCGGCACCACCGGCACCGGCACGGTGGGCACGAGCACGACCGGTACCGCGACGACCTCCACGACCGAGACGTCAACGACTGAGACGTCGACGACCGACACGTCGACGACCGGCAGCGGCTACTAGCCGGGCAGGCGCTGCTTCAGCGTCAGGACGGGCGCGAACAGGTCGCCGTCGCGTTCGACCCGCTCGAGCGCGTCGCTCCATTCGAACCTGAGCGCGTTCGGCTCGGCGAGCTCGTCCCAGGCCAGCGGCATCGAGACGGTCGGCCGCTCCTTGCCGCGCAGCGAGTACGCGCAGATCATGGACTTGGTGCTGTTGTTCTGGCCCCAGTCCACCAGCACCTTTCCCTCGCGCAGGGACTTGGTCATGCGCGATACCACCAGGTCCGGCATCCCACTCGCCATCGTCTCGGCGACCGCCTTCGCGAACGGCTTGGTCTCGTCGTATGTGACATCGGTGTTCAGCGGCACATAGACCTGTAGCCCCTTCCCGCCCGAGGTCTTCACGAAGCTCTCGAGGCCGAGCTGGGACAACATGCCGCGCAGCGCCAGCGCTACCTCCGCGCACTCGGGGAGGCCGGCCGGCGCGCCGGGGTCCAGGTCGAAGACGAGGACGGTGGGCCGGTCGGGGCTCTGGGCGAGCGCGAGGTGGGGATGCAGCTCGATCGCCGCCTTGTTGGCGAACTCGAGCAGTGTGGGGAGGTCGTCGATCCGGTGGTCGCGCTCCCACCACTTCTTCCCCTCGACGCCGCTCGGGTAGCGCTTGACCGACGCCGGACGCCCGTGGAGGTGGGGAAGGACGACCTCGCCCATCCGCTCGTAGTAGGCGATCAGCTTTCCCTTCGTGAAGCCGGTCAAGGGGAAGAGCACCTTGTCGACGTTCGTGCGGCGCACCTTGCGCGCCGGCTCCGGCGGCGGCGGCTCCTGCGCGGTCTCGCGCACCACCTGGTCCGCGGGCTTGTCGTCGCGGAGGCCCTTGTAGGAGGGGTGGCGGAGCATCCGCTCCTTCGTCCATTCGCCGAACTCGATCTCGGCCACGAGCCGCGGCTCCACGAAGCGCGCGTGCCGCTGGGGCTGCTTCCCGACGAACGGCGAGGAGTCGCGCGCGAGCGGCGCCAGGGTGCGCGCGAGCATGTCGAGCTCCCTCTGGCCGAAGCCCGTGCCGACCTTGCCGGCGAAGCGAAACTCGCCGTCCTCCCAGTAGCCCATGAGCAGCGCCCCGATGTCGCCGCTCCGGCGGCCCTCGCCGGGCAGCCAGCCGCCGATGACCAGCTCCTGGCGCTGCTTCGTCTTGACCTTGATCCAGTGGTTCGCGCGCTTTCCGGGCTCGTAAGGGCAGTCGAGCCGCTTCGCCACGATGCCCTCGAGCCCGCGGGCGGCCGTAGCGGCCAAGAGGTCCGCGCCGCCGCCCACGCTGTTCTGCGGCGTCTGCCAGGCCGCGCCCTCGAGCCCGAGCTCCTCGAGCCGCGCGCGGCGCTCCGAGTAGGGCAGGTCCATCAGGGAGCGGCCGTCGAGATAGAGCAGGTCGAAGAGCACGTAGACGACCGGGGTGTCCTGCGCGCGCCGGCGGATCTGCGACTCGCCGGTCAGGTGCATCCGCTGCTGGAGCCGCTCGAAGCTTGGTCGCCCCTCGGCGTCGAAGGCCACGAGCTCGCCGTCGAGCACCGCGCTGTGCGAGCTGAGCGCCCTGTTGAGGGGGCGGACCTCGGGGTACTGCGCGGTGATGTCGTTCAGGTTGCGGCTCTCGAGCCGGAGCCTCCCCGGCTCCGAGTAGGCGACCGCCCGCACACCGTCCCACTTGATCTCGTAGGCCCAACCCGAATCGCCGGTCGGCAGGTCGCCGAGCCTGGCCATCATCGGCACGAGGTGCTCGGGCATCGGCTCGCGTGCCGGATCGGCCGCGGCGTCGATGCGGTGGATCAGCCAGTCCTTCTCGCTCTTGCCGGCCTGGAAGAGGGCGTAGCGGCCGCTCAGCCGTCCGCCGTGGAAGGTGAGGACGATCTTGCGCGGCTCCCACTTGTGCAGCTCGTAGGTGCCCGAGTCCCAGATCGTCATCTTCCCGGCGCCGTAGTTCCCCTCCGGGATCTCGCCGTGGAAGGTCAGGTACTCGAGCGGGTGGTCCTCCGTGTGGACGGCCTTGCGGTTGTCCTCGGGGTCCTCGGGGATTCCGTTCGGCACCGCCCAGGACGCCAGCGCGCCCTCGTGCTCGAGCCGCAGGTCCCAGTGGAGCCGGGTCGCGTGGTGCTCCTGCACGACGAAGCGCGGGAGATCGCCGTCGCCCGATCCCTTGCCCGCGCCGGGCTCAGGCGTGCGGCCGAAGTCCCGCTTGCGCTCGTACTCGCGGAGGCTCATGCACTCTGGAGGATCTCCGCTATGCGGCTCGCCTGAACGCGCACGTCGTGTTTGGCGGCTGCTGCCCGCGCGGCGGGGTTGGGCGACGGTAGCCGCGCCAGTTCGCGCAGCCCGCGCTCGATCGCGCCGTCGGCGGTCGGGTCCACGAGGACCCCCGCCTCGGGCGGCACGAACTCGGGCGGCCCGCCGCGCGTGGTGGCCAGCACCGACCGCTCGCATGCCATCGCCTCGAGGATCGCCTGTCCGAATGCCTCGCCGTCCGTCGGCTGGCAGACGTAGTCGGCGGCCGCCATCCACTCGGCGATCTGCGCGTGCGAGACCGGCGGCCACAGCTTCACGCGCGGGCGGTCGCGGAGCTCGTCCCGCAGCGGGCCGGCCCCGACGATCGCCAGGCTGCCCTCGTCAAGGCGCGTGAAGGCCTGCACCAGCGGCAGGACGTTCTTGCGCTCGTCGAGCGTTCCGACGAACAGGTAGTAGGGGCCCTCGCCCTCCCAGCCGACCCGGACGCGGCACTCGCGCCCGTCGCGGGCGCGGAACAGCTCCATGTCGACGCCGCAGTCGACCACGTCGATCTTGTCCGCGAGCTCGGGCAACTCGGCGACGAGACGCATCCGCAGCCAGTCGGAGACCGCGATCACCCGGCTGGCCCGTCGCGTCGCCCACCGCGTAAGGCGCTTTGCGAACGCGCTGCGCTCGACGTTGCCCACGTCGGTCCCGTGCGCGGTGAGCACGACGGGAGCCCCGGCCGCGCGGCCCGCGCGCACCGCCGCGGGCCCGGCGAACGTGAGGAAGTGGCCGTAGACGACATCGGGCTCGAAGCGCCTGGCCGCGCGCTTTGCGTCGCGCGCGAGCCGCAGGTACTTCGCGCGGCGCTGCCCGCGCTTGTCGATCGCGACGACCTCCAGCTCGTGCCCCTGCTGCTCCAGCGCGCGGCAGACTTGCGCCACGAACGAGCCGAAGTCCGGCTCGGCCTCGCTCGGCCACATCTGGCTGACGACAAGAATCTTCACCCGGCCGGATTATCCGGCCCGAGGAGCTCGCGCTGGTTCCCGAGTGCGATCGCGGGCCTCAGGCCACCGTCGCATCGGCCGGCTGCGAAGGACCCCGGGCCACTGTGCCCTGCCTATGGCCTGAACTGAATCCCGTCGAGCGACAGGTACGTGGTGTAACTGGCGGGTTCCGGCTGGACAGTGCCGTCCGCGCTGATCTTCACCGCACCGAAGTCGCTCTCGGCTTCGCTGTTCCAGACCCCGAACCAATGGTCCCCGCCGGTCGGCCGGTAACCGGGAGGCAGTACGAAGGCGGCTGCAAAGGTCCCCTCGATGCTTCCTTGGAGATGGACGATTCCGGAGCGGTCCTTGTAGAACGCGGCGGGCGCGTAGCCGTTCCCGAAGTTGGCCCACCTAGGGTTCACCCCTGGCCCTTGGACGAGACAGAACTCTCCGGTCGCGGCCGGGCAGTTTCCGGTACCCGTGGGTTCCTTCACGAGCCGAATGGGCTCGGTCGGCGGGACGGCGGGGGGTATTTGACCAGCCTGGAAGTCCTGTTTCAGCAGCGTTCCGTCGAGCACCTTGTCGGTGCCGACCGAGTTCGTCCCGAGGTTGGCGCTCTTGACCGCGCCCTCCTTGACGTGGCGGCTGCGCACCGCGTCCTTCTTGATCTCGCCCGCGCCGATGGTGGCGGCCGCATAGGTCGTTCCCCCGAGCACGACGAACAGGCAAAGGGTGGAGACGACGTTCGCGTACGTCAGGTGCGGGCGAAGGCGGCGCAGGAGTTCTCCTTCGAAGGGTCAAGCCCGACCCTATACCCGCTTGGGCTGGCGCGCCAGCGAGTGATAAATAGCTGGGGGGAGACTCGAACTCCCGACCTCACGATTATGAGTCGTGCGCTCTAACCAGCTGAGCTACCCAGCCAGGATCGCCACGCAGCTTAGAGCCGGCTGATCAGGATCCGGCGCTTGACGTCGCGTACGACCTTCGGCCTGGCACGCGCAATGACCCTTAGCTCCGTGGTCTCGCCGGGAGCGATCAGGGCGCGCCGGCTCTCCTTGATCCGCACCCGCACCGCGCGCTTGCGGCGCGGCTCGATCGAGTAGCGCGCCGTCCCAAGCACGACCCGCTTCTTGCCCTTCTTGCGAATGGACAGCCGGCCGGCGCACGCGCGCCGGGCCTTCCTCGGGCATGCCAGCCGTACACGTACCCGACCGCGCGGGCTCAGGCGCGCGCGGCGCGTGCGGACCTTCACACGGGCGAACCCGTCGTCGTCGACGATCTTGACGGTGCGCCGCGTCGGCGCGGTCAGCGTCAAACCGCCGATGGGGTCGGTGATGAGGACTCGGAACCGCTCGTTGCGCTCGAGCAGGCCGTCGTCTGCGATCGGCACCTCGAAGGGCCTCGCGCTCTGGCCGGCCTCGAAGGTGGCCGTGCCGGACCTGGCTGCCACGTCCTTTCTTCGCGCGGTGCCCGGCACGAACGACCAGGAGAAGCCGGCGCCGGGCGCGAGCCCCGAGCGCCGCGTCGCCACGAGCCGGGCCGAACCCGCACCCTCGAGGACTCTGAGCACTCGCGGCCCGTTCTTGATCGAGGCGGTCCCGCCGCCCTCGTCGTCGTCGTCGGCGATCGTCACGTCGCGCGTCGACTGCGGGCCGATCACCGCGCCACCGGTCGGGTCGACCAGCTCGACTCGGAAGGTCTCGTCGGGCTCGTCGAACGCGTCGGCGGTCGTGTCGAGAGTGCACGTGCCCTCGCGGATCCCATCGGCGAACGTCGCCTTGCCGGATGGCTCGACGTCATCCCCGGGCGAGGCGCTGCCGACATCGTCCGCCACCCGGCAGGTGGCCTCGACCGCGCCGGCTTGGCCGAGCGTTCGGTGGACCGGGATCTCGACGGGCTGGCCCTCCGCCACGGTGAGCGCGTCGGCATCGACGTCCAGCTGTCCCGGCCCGGTGAAGTCGTCATCGTCGATCCGTCCCTCGACCGCCGCGGGCGACAGCCCGATCGTGCGCGTGGGGTCGGAGATTGTGGGCGTGTCGAGCTTGACGCCGACGCGCTCCTCGCCCTCGACGAGGTTGTCCTGCGTCGTGAAGACCTGGATCTCCTTGGGCGTGCTGTCGAACGCGCCCCAGGAGATGGTCCCGGAGGTCGGCTGATAGTCACGCCCCGCGACGGCGGTGACGTCGTAGGACTCGAAGTGCGCCGAGACGGCCGTGTTGGTCGGGCCGATGCGGCGGACGAGGATGCGGATGATCGCGCCCTCGGCGGTCGGGTCCGTGTCGGGGTCGGGTGCGATCTCGCCCCCGTAGCCGGGCGGCGGACTCGAGTCGAAGACGAGCACGTTGACGCCGGCGCGCGCCGGGTCGACCGCGCCCGGCGTCGCGCTCGAAAGCGTCGCCCGGATCTCCTCGTTCCCCTCGTTGTTGACATCGGACTTGGTGCCCGGGTTGAGCTGAACGCGTTGCCCGGTGACCATCGAGCCGAAGCTCATGGGGCGGGTCGTGGAGCCGCCCGGGTCGTAGTCGACGCCCTGCTTCGCGGTCCCCTGCGTGATCGTCACGGTCGCGTTCTCGTTGCCGAGGGCACCACCCTCCCGTGTCGCGAAGACGGCTCCCTTCGTCCCGTCGCTCTCGGTCGCCGCCTCGGACGTCGGGAGGAGTGCGAGCAGCGCCTGTCCCTCGTTGTCGAAGACGCGCACCGGGGCTGTCGTGACCAGGGTGCCGGCCGCCTTCAGGAAGAAGGTCGTCGTCTCGATCGGCGACTCGTCGAAGATGTCGTCGACGGCGCCCGGGACGTCAAGGTCGGGGAAGCGGTTGTTGGCGGGGAGCTCCACCGGCGCCCCCGTGTTGACGTCCCCGGCCGACGCCGAGCCGCCCAGGACCTCCCAGGTGATCTGCAGCGGGTCCGCGGTGCTGCCCGTACGGACGGCGGGCAGGCGATCGGGTAACTGGCCGCCCTCCCTCATGTCCACGGGCGTGGACGGGAACTTCGCGAACAGGCCCGGGGGGCCGTCCTCGTCGACGATCGTGACCGGGGGGAGCGGGTCGGTCGGGGGTGCGACCCCGTTCGCGCCCCCAGGCAGGTCCACGTACTCGATGCTGAAGGTTTCCGGGGCCTCCACGGGGTCGTCGTCAAGAAGCTCCACCCTGAGCTCGGCGCGGTCGGATCCCGACGGGAAGTGCACGACCTCGTCGACCGCCTCGAAGTCCTCGCCCGCAACTGCGGTGCCATCGACCGATCGGACCCTTACGTCAACTGCTCCAAGTGGAGCCCGGTCGGTCTCTCGCAGCAGGTGGATCACCGCCGCTCCGCTCTCGACGGCAGCCGGGGACCCACCGTCCAGCTCCAGCCCGTTGAGCCGCTCGCCCGTCGTCGTGTCCAGGTGGAGCCGCCAGCCGCCCGCTACCGAGCCGTCGGCGCTGGACGACTCATCCCTGATGTAGAGCGTCCAGGTGCCGTTCGGCGAACCTCCCAGCAGGGGACGCAGGCTCGCTCCATAGGTGCTTTGGAGCGGAGCGGGAGCGGGCATCGGGATCGTGCCCGGATCGCGCTCGGGCTCGATCGCGCGCAGCCCGGCGTCCGGCAGGTCGCTGAAGGTCCTTGCGGCGGTGTCGGTGTCGATCCGCAGGTTCCCGAGGTCGATGTTCCCGAAGCCCCCCTGGCGGTTCAGGATCCAGGCCGTGCCGGCCGGGCCGACGAGCAGCACTCGCAGGTCGGCGGCGAAGCCGTGCTGCACGCCGACGAGTTCGACGCCGACGCGCGAGACGAGCCCCGGCACGCCCGAGACGTCGATCGAGGTGCCGTACGGCGATGCGTTCCCCTGTGTAGCGGGGATGGTGATGGGTGTCGTGTTCTGGTAGACGGCAGCGTTCGCGCCGGCCGCGAAGGTGCCCGCGAGTACCAGCGCCACAGCCACCTCCCAGGGTGCGCGCATGCGGCCACTGTACTCCGGCAAGCTTCACACGTGCTGCTGACCGTTCCGAACGTGAGCGAGGGCCGCGATCGGGCGAAGATCGAGCGGCTCGCCGGCGCGTTCGGCGCCCTTCGGGTGCTGGACGTCCACGCGGATCCCGACCACGGCCGCAGCGTCTTCACGCTTGCGGGTGAGCAGCGTGCCGTGGCAGACGGGCTGCTGGCGGGGGCGCGCGCGGCAATCGAAGAAATCGACATCTCCAGTCACGGCGGACTCCACCCGCACGTCGGCGCGCTCGACGTCGCGCCGGTCGTGCATCTGGGTGACGACACGCGCGGTGTCGCGGCTGCGGCGGCGCTGACGGCGGGCGCGCTGATCGGCGACGAGCTGGCCCTGCCCGTCTTCCTCTACGGCGCGCTCGCCCACGGCCGCGAGCGGGCCGAGATTCGCGGGGGCGGGGTGGAGGGGCTCGCACGTCGGATGCGCGCAGGTGAGCTAGTCCCCGACTACGGCCCCGGCGAGCCGCACCCGACCGCCGGCGCGATGCTCGTGACCGCACGACCGCCGCTCGTCGCCTTCAACGTCGACCTCGACACCGACGACGTCGAGCTGGCCCGGGTGATCGCCGCCGGGCTGCGCGAGTCGGGTGGGGGCCCGGCCGGGGTGCGTGCGATCGGGCTCCTGCTCGCCGAGCGCGGCCGCGCCCAGGTGTCGATGAACGTGCACGATCCGGATTCGGTCTCGCTCGGAGAGCTCGTCGCGCGCGTGCGCGAGCTCGCCCCGGTCGCCGAGGCCGAGCTCGTCGGCCTTGCACCGCGGGCCGCGTTCGACGGCTTTCCCGAGGACGTAGCGCTCCGCGGGTTCGACCCCGAGCTCCACCTGATCGAGGAAGTCCTAGGCTCCCTGGACTCGCATGGCCCAGACGAAGCGCAAACGTAAGCACCGCGGGACCGCTGCCGGGACGGTCGAGGCGCGCGGCCGGACCGGCCGCCCCCCGACGGCCTCCGAGGTCAAGAAGACGGCGGCGCAGCGGCGCCAGGAGCGCATGGTGAAGCCGCCGACCTGGCGCGGTGCGATCAACCGGGCGGCGATCGCCGCGCTGATCTTCGCGGTGGTCGCGGCGCTTCTGCTGGGCCAGCAGCCGGCCGCGGCCGTGGTGCTGGCGCTGTTCGCATTCGCGCTCTATGTCCCGTCCGGGTACTACATGGACAAGCTGCTCTACGAGCGGCGGCAGAAGCAGAGCCAGAAGCCCGCGCAGCGGTAGCCTCACGCCGATGGACGTGCGCATGTTCACGGTCGGGCCGGTCATGGAGAACTGCTTCCTGTTCCGGCGCGACGGCTCGGACCGGGCCCTGATCGTCGATCCGGGCGAGGAGGCGCCGAAGCTGCTGAGCGCGATCGAGCAGCTCGGCGTCGAGCTTGACGGGATCCTGCTCACCCACACGCATTTCGACCACGTCGGCGCGGTCGCACCCGTCGCGAAGGCAACCGGTGCCGAGGTGTGGGTCCCGGAGATCGAGAAGCCGGTGCTCGCCGACATCATGAGCTTCGTGCCGTGGCCGGGCTTCGGCCCGTATGAGTCGTACGACGCCGAGCACACCGTGGCGGGCGGCGAGAAGCTCTCGCTCGCCGGCTTCGAGATCGACGTGATCTTCACACCCGGCCACAGCCCCGGGCACGTCACCTACTCGATCCCCGACGAGCAGGTGGTCTTCTCCGGCGACGTCCTCTTCCAGGGCTCGGTGGGCCGCACCGACCTGCCCGGGGGCGACTGGCCCACGCTGCTCGACTCGATCCGTGGGCTCGTCGACTCGCTGCCCTCAGAGACGACGGTCTATCCGGGCCACATGGGCGTCACCACGCTCGGGGCCGAGCGCGCGAGCAACCCGTTCCTCGCGGAGCTGGCCCGCTGAGCCTCCAGGCGCCGAAGGGCACCTTCGACGTGCTGCCGGAGGACGCGCCGGGGCGATTGATGCTGTGGGGCATCTGCGCTGCGCGTCTCGGGGCCGCCGGTTACGGCCAGCTCGAGACGCCGGTGTTCGAGGACACGGAACTGTTCGCGCGCGGGGTGGGGGAGTCCACCGACATCGTGCAGAAGGAGATGTTCAGCTTCGAGGACATGGGCGGGCGCTCGCTGACACTCCGGCCGGAGGGGACCGCTCCCGTCTGCCGCGCGTTCGTCGAGCACGGCATGCACAAGCGCCCGCAGCCCGTCCGGCTCTGGTACTGGGGGCCGTTCTTCCGCCATGAGGCGCCGCAGGCCGGACGCTTCCGTCAGTTCACGCAGGCGGGGTGCGAGGTGCTGGGATCGGACGACCCGGCGGTGGACGCCGAGGTGATCGGCGTGCTGGCCGACATCCTCGACGAGGCCGGCGCGCGCGACGTGCGGCTGCGGCTGTCGAGCCTGGGCACCGCCGACACGCGGCGCGACTACTCCGAGCAGCTGAAGTCGTTCCTGCGCGCGCGCGAGGACGACCTGGCGCCCGACGTCCGCGAGCGGATCGACGCGAACCCGCTGCGGGCGTTCGACTCGTCCGACCCGGGCACGCAGGCCGTGATGAAGGAGGCGCCCACCCTGCTCGACCGCCTGGCGGATGACGATGCGGAGCACTTCGCCGAGGTCCGCGCGCTGCTCGATGCCGCGGGAATCGAGTACGAGATCGATCCGGCGCTGGTGCGCGGACTCGATTACTACACGCGCACGGTGTTCGAGTTCACGAGCGACGCCCTCGGCGCCCAGTCGGGCGTGGGCGGCGGCGGGCGCTACGACGGGCTCGTGGAGCAGATGGGCGGACCGCCAACTCCCGCGATCGGTTGGGCGGCCGGAGTCGAGCGCATCCTGCTGGCGGCGGGCGGGGAGGAGCCGTCGGCGTCGGGCGCATGCGTGTTCGTCGCGGTGCCGAAGGAGGAGCGCCGCGCGGCCGGGTTCGTGCTGCTGCGGCGCCTTTTGCGGGAGCGCCGCTCGGCGGTGATGGGCGAGCCGGGGCGATCGATGAAGGGCCTCATGAAGCACGCCGACCGGGTCGGCGCCCGGTGGACCGTCATCGTCGAGGAGGAGGGCTTCGCGCTGAAGGAAATGGCTTCGGGCGACCAACGAAACATCGCCTCCGAGGACGAGCTGGTGGAGGCGCTTGGCCCCGGATCGGAGCCCTGGTGAGGGCTCCGCAGCCGAATCGCTACCGCGACCGCTGGGCGGGCGAGCTCCGGCAGGACGACGTCGGCTCGGAGCCGCGCGTCGCCGGCTGGGTCCACCGCCGGCGCGACCACGGCGGGCTGATCTTCATCGACCTGCGCGACCGTACGGGGCTGGTGCAGGTCGTCTTCCGACCCGAGGAGGCGCCCGAGGCGCACGAGCGTGCCGGGCGGCTGCGCGCCGAGGACGTGCTGACCGTCAGTGGTGAGGTCGTGGCGCGCGAGGAGGGCGCCGTGAACCCGAACCTCGCGACCGGCGAGGTGGAGCTCGTCGCGCGCGAGTTCGAGCTGCTGGCGGACGCGGAGACGCCGCCGTTCGAGATCGAGGAGGGCGGTCCGGTGCCGAACGAGGAGCTGCGCCTGCGCTACCGCTACCTCGACCTGCGCCGCGAGGAGATGCGCCGCCACTTCGAGCTTCGCCACGACGTGATCACCGGCATCCGGGACTACCTGAACGACCAGAGCTTCCTCGAGGTCGAGACGCCGATCATCACCCGCTCGACGCCGGAGGGTGCGCGCGACTTCCTGGTCCCGAGCCGCCACCAGCCGGGATCGTGGTACGCGCTGCCGCAGTCGCCGCAGCTCTTCAAGCAGCTTCTGATGATCGGCGGCTTCGAGCGCTACTACCAGATCGCCCGCTGCTTCCGGGACGAGGACCAGCGCGCCGACCGCCAGCTCGAGTTCACGCAGCTCGACATGGAGATGTCCTTCGTCGAGGAGGAGGACGTCATCACGCTCGTCGACGGGATGATCGCCACGGTGTTCGCCGCCGCCGGCGTGGAGCTGGAGACTCCGCTCGAGCGGCTCACGTACGACGACGCGATGCTGCGCTACGGCTCGGACCGCCCCGATCGCCGGATCGGCATGGAGATCGCCGACCTCGCCGATGCGTTCCGGTCGTCCGAGTTCAAGGTGTTCAGCGGCGCGATCGAGTCGGGCGGCGTCGTGCGCGGCTTCAAGGCGCGTGGCGAGTTCCCGCGCAAGCGCTTCGACGAGCTCACCGAGCAGGCGAAGCGGCTGGGGGCGAAGGGCCTCGTCTGGGCCGTCGTCGAGCCGGACGGCTGGCGCTCGCCGATCGCCAAGTTCCTGAAGCCGGAGGAGATGGCCGCCGCCGCCGCGGCGCTCGGCGCCACCGAGGGGGACACGCTCTTCCTCGTTGCCGACGACGAGCGCGTCGCGGCGCGCGTGCTGGGCGACCTGCGCCTGACGATCGGCGGGAAGGGCGAGGGCCACGATCTCTTCTGGGTGACCGACTTCCCGATGTTCGACTGGAACGAGGACGAGGGCCGCTTCGACGCGCTCCACCATCCGTTCACGGCCCCGACCGGTGACCTCGACGGAGATCCTGCGACCTGGCGCAGCCGCGCGTACGACATCGTCATGGACGGCCTCGAGATCGGCGGCGGATCGGTTCGAATCAACACCCCTGAGGTCCAGAGCAAGGTCTTCGCGGCGATCGGGCTGAGCGACGAGGAAGCCGAGGCCCGCTTCGGCTTCCTGCTCGAGGCGTTTCGCTACGGCGCTCCGCCACACGGCGGCATCGCGTTCGGGCTGGATCGAATCGTCGCCCTGCTCGCCGGCCGCGACTCGATCCGCGACGTGATCGCGTTCCCGAAGACGGCGACGGGCTCGGACCCGCTGACGGGTGCGCCGGCGCCCGTCGATCCACGCCAACTGCGCGAGCTCGGGCTGCAGCCGTCGAGGTGAACAGGGGGCCAGGCCCCTTGTTCAACCCGCGGCCCGGCGCGCCCGCCGCAGGGGCGGACGCGCCGGGGTTGCCGCGGAGGGCTCCCCTAGGCGCTTCCCGGCCGCGAGTGGGTCTTGGCCGGGGCGCGCTCTCCGGAGCGACTGGTCAGCGGAGGGAGCGCAGGGAGACCCAAATCACGGACCCGAATGGCTTCCGCCACGTCGCGGTCCCTCGCATCGTCGGCCCGGCGCCCAGTCATCATGACCGCAAGCACCGCACCCACTGATGTGCTCCATAGGAAGGCGATCAGTGCCACCCACAGGAGAGGATCCATACCCATCACTCCTCCTTGACTGTGGCCAGTATGCGGCCGGTTCGCCAGATTGGGAACCGGACATACGTCCAGTTTCACCAACGCCGTCCCTTGCTAGCTTTGAGCGCGGCCCGAGCTTGTTCGCCAGCGGCAATTACGTTGAGCCAACACGTCTGGGATGGGAGTCTCACTCGGGGCGGGCCGTGGTTCGCCCCGGAGGACACCCACTTGCGAGAGCAGGTTCAACTCCCAGCCGGCAGCGGCAAGCTGGGGCCGTAGTCTTCCCGGGATGGGCCCCTTCGAGGACCATCTCAGCGCGCCGCGCGGTCACGGCCGGCTCGACGCGCCGTCCGGTACCGGCGCCGCCGGCGGCGCGCCCTGTGGCGACGTCGTGCGGATCGACGTCGACGTGGACGGCGACCGCGTCGCGCGCGCGGGGTTCGAGGCCGACGGCTGCGGCGCCGCCCTTGCCGCGGGGAGCGCGGCGGTCGCGCTCGTGTCCCGGCACCCCTTCCTCGACGCGGCCCGGGTGGGCGCGCGTGAGATCTCGGCCGAGCTCGGCGGGCTGAGCCCGGGCAAGCTCCACGCCGCCACGCTCGCCGCCGACGCGCTCCACCGCGCGCTCGGCGCCGCCTCGCAGGTGGCCGTTGCGGCGCCGCGCCCGGACCGCACGCTGGTCGCTCTCAGCGGCGGCGTGGACAGCGCGGTCGCGGCCTGGCTCGCCGCCGAGCGCGGTGACGACGTCGTGGCGGTCACGCTCGAGCTCTGGGCAGATCCGGCGGTGGACACGGCCCGAAGCTGCTGCTCGAGTGAGGCGGTCGGCACGGCGCGGGCGCTCGCTCACCGGATGGGGATGCCTCACCTGACGCTTGACCTCCGCGAGTCGTTCGGCGAGCGCGTCGTCGCCGACTTCCTGGACGAGCACCGCGCGGGGAGGACGCCGAACCCGTGCGTGCGCTGCAACGGGCTGCTGCGCTTCGACGCGATGCTGGCACTGGCGGACAGGCTCGGCGCCGCGCGGCTCGCGACCGGCCATTACGCCCGCGTCGAGGACGACGGCGCGGGCCCGGTACTCGCTCTCGCGCGCGACACGGCGAAGGACCAGACCTACATGCTCTCGGCGCTCAGGCCGGAGCGGCTCGACCGCATCTGGTTCCCCCTCGGGGAGCTGACGAAGCCGGAGGTGCGCGATCTCGCGCGCGCGGCGGGGCTGCCCGTCGCCGAGCGGCCGGAGAGCCAGGACCTCTGCTTCCTGGCGGGAGCGGGCGGGCGGGAGGCCTTCCTGCGCCGTCACGCGAGCGACCTCGTCGAGGCCGACCGCGGCGGGGAGATCGTGGACCTCGAGGGCCGCGTCCTCGGCCACCACGCGGGTCAGCGCCACTTCACCATCGGCCAGCGGCGCGGGCTGGGCGTCGCGGCCGCCGAGCCGCTCTACGTGGTCTCCAAGGACGCGGGCAGCGGCCGGGTCCGCGTCGGCCCCCGGCCGGCTCTGCACACCACGCGGGTGACGGTGAGGGGGGCCGAGCTGCGGCGGCCATCGGCCGTCGTCGACCGGGTGAAGCTGCGGTACCGCTCCGCGCCGCTGGCGGGATGCGTGACCGAGGACGTGGCGCCCGGGCGCCACCCGCGCCTCACCCTCGACCTCGCCGAGCCTGCAGACGGCGTGGCTCCCGGTCAGACTGCGTGCCTCATGCACGGCAACCGCATAGTGGGGTGGGGCGTCATCGCGGCCGGGCGGGCGGAACATGCAGCCTGAGGTCATCGAGCTCACGCTGCCCGCGGGCAGGGAGTGGCACGCGGTCGCACGGCTCGTGCTGGGCGGCGTCGCCGATCGCCTGAACCTGTCCTTCGAGGACCTGGACGATCTCCAGCTCGCCGTCGAGCGGCTGCTGGTCGAGGCCGCGTCACAGGACACGGTCCACGTACGGATCGACGTGGTCGACCAGGGGCTTCGCGTCGGGGTCGGCCCGCTCGTCGAGCGGACGGTGGCCGACGCCCTGCAGGGCCCGGACGCCGCGCCCGGCGAGCTGACGCTGCGGCGCATCCTCCAGACCGTCGTGGATTCGTTCGGGGTCGAGGAGGCCGCAGAGGGTGGCATCGTCGTGCGGCTGCAGAAGGCTGTGCGAGGACGCGCCTAGCTTGGACCGCGAGCGCGCCGAGATCGACCGCGACCTTCTCCGTCGCTACCACGAGCACGGGGACGTCGCCGCCCGCGAGGAGCTCGTCCAGCGCCATCTGCCGCTCGTGCGCTCGCTCGCGCGCCGGTTCGCCGGCCGGGGCGAGTCGCTCGAGGACCTCGAGCAGGTCGGTGCGATCGGCCTGATCAAGGCGATCGACCGGTTCGAGATGTCGCGCGAGGTCGCGCTGACGAGCTACGCGACGCCGAATGTCGTCGGCGAGATCAAGCGCCACTTCCGCGACCGCGGCTCGGCGATCCGGATCCCGCGAAACCTCAAGGAGATGAGCGCCAAGCTCGGCAAGGCGATGGAGCGGCTCACGGCGGTGGAGGGCCGGTCGCCGACCATCGCGGAGCTGGCGGAGGAGGTCAACACGACCCCGGAGCAGGTGCTCGAGGCGCTCGAAGCCGGTTCGGCGCGCTCGACGATCTCGCTGTCCTCCGGGCACGACGCCGACGAGCTCGACCCGATGGAGATCGTGGGGGAGGAGGACGAGGGGTTCGACCGCGTCGAGGACCGGGCCTCACTGGAACCGGCGATCGGCACCCTGCCCGCCCGCGAGCGCGAGATCCTGCGGATGCGCTTCGAGGAGGGCATGACCCAGAGCCAGATCGCGGAGCGGGTCGGCGTGTCGCAGATGCACGTCTCCCGGCTGATCCGGAAGTCGATCGATCAACTGCGAGACGAACTGGTCTAGCGCCGAAAGGGCAGGCTCAGAAATCCTCGGGGAGGATGGCGTCCACGGCCAGGGCGCAGGCGAAGATGGCCACCTCGTCGGCGATCCGCTCGTCGCGGATGCGGACCAAGTCGTCCCAGAGGTGGTCGTCGACCTGGTCCAGGTACTCCTCGTAGCTCCGCAGCGCGGCGTGCGGGAACACGCCCTCGTGGCGCCACTCGCAGTTCGGGCAGCGGCGGGCGATGAACCAGCGGTCGCCCCAGAGCGGCTCGTAGCCCGCGGGCTGCACCATGTCGCGCTCGCACTCCGGGCAGTGCTCGAGGCGGGTGGTCCACGCACCGACTCCGGTGCTCTGGCTCTGAGGGGAATCCAGCATCGCCCAAACAACGGTCGGTCCGGCATGAAACTGACGAGAAGAGGAGAAACCCGACTTGCGGAGTACATTCCGCCTAGATCTAACGAGGGGGGACCTTGTCGAAGCTGCTGAAGACCATGCTCGTGCTCGCCGTCGTGCTCGCGGCGACCTTGGGAATCGTCGCCTGCGGCGATGACGACGACGACGGGGGTGGCGGCGGTACCGGCAAGACGGGCGGGACGATCAAGATCACCCACTCGTCGTTCCCCGACTTCCTCGACCCGGGGCTGTCGTACACGGTGGACGGGTGGGAGGCGCTCAGCACCGCGTATCCCGGGCTCGTGACCTTCCCGCATGACCAGACGGGCACGGCAAGCGCCGAGATCGTCCCTGCCCTGGCCGAGGACCTGCCGGAGATATCGAACGGTGGGAAGACCTACACGTTCAAGCTGCGCGACGGGTTGCAGTTCTCCGACGGATCCGACCTCAAGGCCTCTGACTTCAAGGCGTCGATCGAGCGCATCCTCGAGATGGACTCGCAGGGCGCCGGGCTCGGCTTCACGAGCATCGTCGGCGGCGAGGAGTACCTGACGACCAAGGAGGGCGGCGTCGACGGCATCAAGGTCGACGACGCGACCGGCAAGATCGAGATCACGCTCGAAGAGCCGCGCGGGCCGTTCCTGTACGAGCTTGCGATCCCGTTCGCCGGTGTGGTGCCCGCGGACACGCCGGCGAAGAACCAGACCCAGAGCCCGCCGCCGGGCGCGGGCGCGTACACCTTCGTCGACTCGAACCCGCCGCGGAGCTACTCGCTCGTGAAGAACGAGAACTTCTCGCCCTCGCTCGAGGGCACCGCGGTCGATGCGGGCAACGTCGACCGGATCGACGTGGTGGTCACGTCCGAGAACAACGCGGTCACGCAGGTGGCACAGGGGAAGCTCGACTTCATGGTCGACAACCCCCCGCCGGACCGGATCGGCGAGGTCGCGGCGAAGTACCCGGAGCGTTACCACCAGTTCGTGACGAACTCCACCTTCTACTTCTTCCTCAACTCTTCGGTCCCGCCGTTCGACAACCTGAAGGCGCGGCAGGCCGCGAACCACGCGATCGACCCGGACGCGCTCAACCGTGTCCAGGGAGGCGTGCTCAGCCCGGCCTGGACCACGCTCCCGCCGGGTGTCCCCGGATACCAGGAGGACCACGAGGACATGTACCCGTACGACCTCGAGAAGGCGAAGCAGCTCGTCGAGGAGTCCGGTACCAAGGGCATGGACGTGACCGTCTACGCGAACCCGGAGAACCCGACGAAGCAGACGATGGAGTACTGGACCGAGGTCCTGAACGACATCGGCTACAACGCGGAGATCAGGATCGTCCCGGCCGAGACGTATTTCACGACGATCGGCGACAGGTCCCTGGAGCCGCAGACGGGGTGGGCCAACTGGTACCAGGACTACCCGCACCCGGCTGACTTCATCGACATTCTCCTGAACCCGGACAACGTCGTCGCGACCGGCAACAACAACTACAGCTACACCGAAGACCCGAAGCTCGCCGACATGATCAACGCCGCGAACCGGGAGCCCGAGCTCACCCCCGAGGTCCAGGAGCAGTGGGGCGAGATCGACAAGTACATCCAGGAGCAGGCGTACTGGGGGATCTACGGCAACCGGAAGCAGTCCACGTTCTTCTCGGAGCGCATGGACTTCGAGAACTGCAAGGGCGAGCACTCGGTGTACACCCATGACTGGCACCAGTTCTGCCTGAAGTAGGAGCCTCGCTCGAGGGGGGACGTCCGGCAGAGGACGTCCCCCTTGCCGGACGCGGCGAGAGCCCCTGGCGCCTCGCCGGGCGAAGACTGCGACGGGACCGCGTGTCCCAGGCCGCTGCCCTCGTCTTCATCCTGATCGTCGCCTCCTGCATCACCGCGCCGCTCTACGCGGAGCACGTGGCGGGCACCGGCCCGAACGACGAGCACGTCACGAAGAAGATCGAGCAGGACGGCGAGCAGGTGGACGTCGTCGCGCCGGACGGGAAGCCGATCGGGCCGACATGGGGCAAGGAGTACTTCATGGGCGCCGACAACCTCGGCCGCGACGTCATGGTGCGGATCCTCTACGGAGGACGCAACTCGCTGCTCGTGGGGCTCTCGGCCGCGGTGATCACGCTCGTCCTGTCGATCCTGGCCGGCCTGTTGGCCGGCTACTTCCGCGGCGGGGTCGACAGGATGATCTCGGGGCTCTTCGACGTGATGTGGTCGTTCCCGGTGCTCCTCTTCGGGATCGCCCTGGGCACCGCCCTTGCGATCGGGGGCCTGAACTTCTGGTTCATCCATCTCGAGAGCGGCTCGATCTGGATCCCGACGATCGTGATCGGAGTCGTCTACGTGCCGTACCTCGGGCGCACCCTGCGCGGGCAGGTGCTCTCCCTCCGCGAGAAGGAGTTCGTCGAGGCGGCGGTCGCGCAGGGGATGGGTTCGCCGCGGATCATGTTCAGCGAGATCCTCCCCAACCTGGCGTCGACCCTGCTCGTCTTCTCGACGCTCATCGTCGCGAACAACATCCTGCTCGAGACGGCGCTGTCTTACCTCGGCGCGGGTATCCGTCCACCGGAGCCGTCCTGGGGCAACCTGATCGCCGACGGGGCCGACCGGATCGTCACGGCGCCGCATCTAACGCTCGCGCCGGGGCTCGCGACCGTGCTCACGGTGCTCGCGCTGAACCTCTTCGGCGACGGCCTCCGCGACGCGCTGAACCCGCGCGCGAAGGTGAGGCTGCGCTAGATGGCCCGGTTCATCGTCCGCCGGATCGTGCACATGCTGCTCGTCCTGTGGGCGATCTCGGTCCTCGTCTTCCTGATCTTCAACGTGGTGCCCGGCGGCGGCACGGAGGGCCAGGTCCTCCGCATCGCCGGCCGGAACGCGAACGAGGTCACGCGCGAGCAGGTGAAGAAGGACTACGGGTTCGACCAGCCGATGTACGTCCAGTACTACGAGATGATGAAGAAGACGCTCAACGGCGAGCTCATCTCCTACTCCGACCAACGCAACGTCCGCGACGAGATCGTCAAGGGCATACCCGCCACGGCCTCGCTCGTGATCGGCGCGGGAATCATCTGGCTCACCGTCGGCGTCCTGTTCGGCGTGCTCAGCGCCCTCTACGCGGGCAAGTTCGTCGACAGGTTCCTGACCGGGCTGGCGATGATCGGGATCTCGATGCCGGTGTTCTGGTTAGGCCTGGTCGCCCTCTACTACCTGACGTACAAGATCGAGCTGTTCCCACCCGGCGGCTATGTGCCGCTGAAGGAGGACCCGGTCGACTGGGCCTATCACCTGATGCTGCCCTGGATGGTGCTCTCCGTCCTCTTCATCGGGTTCTACAGCCGGCTGCTGCGAACGAACGTCCTCGACGTGGAGAACGAGGACTACGTGCGGACGGCACGCGCCAAGGGCCTGTCCGAGCGGCAGACCCTCTCGCGCCACACGCTCCGCAACGCGATGATCCCGATCATCACGCTGTTCGGACTCGACTTCGGCGCGACTTTCGGAGGTGGCGCGATCCTCACCGAGTCGATCTTCGGCCTGCAGGGCGTCGGCCAGTACACCGCCGAGTCGATCGGCGCGCTGGACGTGCCGCCCATCATGGGCGTGGTCCTCTACGGCGCGTTCTTCATCGTGCTGCTGAACACGATCGTCGACATCCTCTACGCCTACCTGGATCCGCGCATCAGGCTTGAAGCATGAGCGAGCCGCTGCTCTCCGTCGAGGACCTGCACGTCCGCTTCAACACGGAGGGCGGGGTCGTGCACGCGGTGGACGGCGTCTCGTTCGACCTCGCGCGGGGCGAGATCTTGGCGGTGGTGGGCGAGTCGGGCTGCGGGAAGTCGGTGACGGCGCAGACGATCATGGGCCTCACACGAACGACGAACGCCGAGCACGAGGGCAGCGTCCGGTTCCGCGACCGCGAGCTTCTGACGGCCCCGAACTCGGAGCTGCGAAAGGTCCGGGGGGCGGAGATCGCGATGATCTTCCAGGATCCGATGACGTCGCTGAACCCCGTCCATCGCATCGGCGACCAGATCGTGGAGCAGATCCTCGCGCACGAGGAGCTGCCGGAACCCGAGGCGCGCAAGCGCGCGGTCGAGCTGCTCGACCGCGTCGGGATCCCGCAGGCGCGGGAGCGGATGCGCAGCTACCCGCACGAGTTCTCGGGGGGCATGCGCCAGCGCGTGATGATCGCGATGGCGCTCTCGTGTGGACCGGAGGTGCTGATCGCCGACGAGCCGACCACGGCGCTGGACGTAACGATCCAGGCCCAGATCCTGGAGCGGATCCGCGAGCTGCGAGAGACCGAGGATGCGGGGGTCATCCTGGTCACCCACGACCTGGGTGTGGTCGCAGACATCGCCGACCGGATCCTCGTGATGTACGCCGGCCGCATCGTGGAGCAGGGCACGCTCGACGAGATCTTCTACGACCCCCAGCATCCATACACCTGGGGCCTGCTCGGCTCGATCACGCGGATCGACCGCGAGCGCCCGGAGCGCCTTCCCGCCATCGCGGGACTGCCGCCGTCGCTGGCCGACCGGCCCGAGGGGTGCCATTTCAGGCCACGGTGTCCGCATGAGTTCGACAAGTGCCCGGAGAAACCGCCGCTCGAGCCGCGCGGCGGCGCGGCGGGTCACTGCGACCGCTGCTGGCTCTCGCCTGAGGAGAAGCGCGCCAAGCGGATGGTCCAGGGGCAGATCGGACTCGGCTCGAAGGGGGCGGTCGCGTGAGCAGCCGAGAGGGGTCGGACCCGCTGATCCGCGTCGAGCATCTGAAGCATCACTTCCCGATCAAGAGCGGGCTGCTCTTCGACCGCACGGTCGACCGCATTCACGCAGTCGACGACGTGACGTTCGAGCTGCGCGAGGGGGAGACCCTCGGGCTCGTCGGCGAGTCGGGTTGCGGCAAGACGACCCTGGTGCGGGCGATCATGCGCCTCGTCGAGCCGACCGAGGGCACCATCCGCTTCGGCGGTCGTGACATCTCCCACGCGAGCCAGCGCGAGCTGCGGCCGCTGCGGCGGCAGATGCAGATGGTCTTCCAGGACCCCTACGCGTCGCTGAACCCGCGGAAGCGGGTCGATCAGATCGTGGCGTCGCCGATGCGCCTGCATGGCGAGGGCGAGGACGCCGCGTCGCGCGTGCGCGAGCTGCTCGACCGGGTCGGGCTGTCGGCCGAGCACGCGAACCGCTACCCACACGAATTCTCGGGTGGCCAGCGCCAGCGGATCGGCGTGGCCAGGGCGCTCGCGCTCGAGCCGAAGCTGATCCTTCTGGATGAGCCGGTGTCCGCTCTCGACGTCTCCGTCCAGGCGCAGATCATCAACCTCCTCGACGACCTCCAGGAAGAGTTCGGGCTGACATATCTCTTCGTCGCCCACGACCTCAGCGTGGTCCGCCACGTCTCGGACCGGATCGCGGTGATGTATCTCGGGAAGATCGTGGAGCTGGCGGCTGCGGAGGAGCTCTACGTCAAGCCGATCATGCCCTACACCGCCGCCCTCCTCGCGGCGATCCCGATCCCGGACCCGAAAGAGAACCGCGAGCGGGAGCGCATCGTGCTCGAGGGCGAGCCGCCCAACCCGATCGACCCGCCGTCCGGCTGCCCGTTTCACCCGCGGTGCCCGCGGGCGACCGAGATCTGCACGCGCGTCGAGCCTCCTCTGACCGAGTACGCGAACGGCCACCTCGCCGCTTGCCACCACCCGCTGAACGTCTCGGACGACGAGATCGCGGCGGCTCGGAAGTCGCCCGCGAGCCCGCTCAGCTCGGGCGACGAGTTGCCACAACCCGCCTGAGCACTCCCGCTTGCAGCGGGGGGACATTCGTTATCCGGCGCTATGAAGCCTTTTGCAGGTTTTGTGGACGAATGTCGTAGAAGGAATCGCTTGCGTGCGCCGATTCTTGACCAGAAGCTGTGCAAAGCAGCAATCAGTTCTCGACGGAAGGGACCCTCCAAATGCCGCAGCGTCGATAGAAGTCAGGGGGCCGCGCCTCGTGCGCGGCCCCCCACTTCTCGATTTGGCGGCGAGCAAGGAAGCTCGGACTAGGACAGGGAATGGGACTGAGGCCAATCAGAGATCTGCTGCGGCATGAGCCGCAGTCACGAGTGTTCTTCGCGGCGCACGCGCAATCGTCGCTGGGAACGGGAGCGGGCTACGTGGCGCTTCTCGTGCTCGCCTACGAGCGGCTCGAGTCGCCGTGGGCGATCAGTCTCGTGCTGCTCGCCGACTTCCTCCCGGCGATGTTCCTGGGGCCGATCTTCGGCGCAGCCGCGGATCGCTGGTCGCGTCGGTGGTGCGCCGCGACCGCTGACCTCGCGCGGGCGCTGGCGTTCGTCTCGCTGGCCTTCGCCGACAATTTCGCGCTTACGGTTGCGCTGGCTCTGCTCGCCGGCGCGGGCACAGGCCTGTTCCGCCCCGCCGTGATGTCCGGCCTGCCGAGCCTCGTGTCGCCGGCTCGTCTACCCGCGGCGACCTCCCTGTATGGCGCGCTGGCGGACGTCGGCTTCACCGTCGGGCCGGCCCTCGCCGGGGTGGGTCTGCTGTTGGCCAGCGCCGAGACGGTGATGCTCGTCAACGGCGTCAGCTTCGCCGTGTCCGCGGTCGCCCTCACGCGCGTCCCATTCGGCGGGGTCGACCGCCGTGAGCATGCACGCTCCCTCATGCGCGACGCACGGGAGGGATTGGGCGCCGTCGCGCACATGCGCGGTCTGCGGGCGGTGATCGCGGGGTCGTCGGCGCTCGTTCTGTTCGCGGGCCTCTTCAATGTCGGCGAGTTGTTGCTCGCCGAGGGCGAGCTCGGCGCAGGCGATGCCGGCTTCGCGTTGCTGGTGGCGGCGTTCGGGGTGGGCGTTCTGGCCGGATCGCTTGCGGGCGCCGGCACGACCCAGCCGTTCCTGATGAAGCGCCGGTACCTCATCGGGCTTGCCTTCAACGGCGCCGGCTTCCTGATCGACGCGGTCGCGCCGGGCGTCGCCCTCGCGGCATTCGGGTTCGCGGTCGCCGGCCTCGGCAACGGGCTCGGCCTGGTGCACGAGCGACTGCTCTTTCAGGTGACGGTGCCAGACCGGCTCCTGGGCCGCGCGTTCGGCCTGCGCGACACCCTCGATGCGTGGGCGTGGACCGTCGCCTTCACGTCAGCTGCGCCCTTGTTCGCCGCATTCGGCCCGCGGGCCGTGCTCGTGCTGGCAGGGAGCGGCGTCCTCGTCATCGCGGCAGCTTCAGCGTGGGTCCTGAGGAACGCGTTTGCGGCCCCCGTCGCGCTCGGCGCCGAGCCGCTGCCACAGCTCGTCGAACGACTCGACGTCGAAGAGCCTGTCGCGGCCGCGACCTAGCTCGCCGCGGCGGCTGCGGGCTCGTCCCGCTGGGGCAGCGGCACCGGTGCTCCGATCGCCGCGGCCACCGCATGGGATGCCGCCACGCTCTCGACAAGGCGCGGGTAGCGGTCGTCGTTGAGAACGACGTGCTCGAGCGCCGCGGCCACCGCGGGGTCGAACTGGGTGCCCGCGTTCTCGCGGATCTCCCGCAGGGCGTCCTCGCGCCGCATGGCCTTGCGGTAGGGGCGGTCCGTGGTCATCGCGTTGTACGCGTCGCAGCAGAAGACGATCCGGGCCGCGAGTGGGATCTCCGTCCCGGCCAGGCCGTCGGGGTAGCCCCCGCCGTCCCAGCGCTCGTGGCACGAGCGAACGACCTTGCCGACCCGACCCATCAGGCCGCCCACGCGATCGAGCAACTGCTGTCCCTCGATCGTGTGCGTCTTTATCAGCTCGAACTCCTCGTCCGTGAGCTTGGACGGCTTGTTGAGGATCTCCTTCGGAATCGCGATCTTGCCGACGTCGTGGAGAAGCGCGGCAAACTCGAGCTCCTGCCGGTGCGGCTTCGGAATCTGGAGCTCCTCCGCCAGCTCGGCAACCAGCTCGACGACCGAGCGGCAGTGGAACGCCGTGTAGTCATCCTCGGCCTCGACGACGTCGGAGAGGAGCATCACCGTGCCGCGGTAGGCATTCTGCAGCTCGAGCGTCGCCGTGTAGCGCTCCGTGCGCTCATGCGAGAAGACGTGGAGCAGCCATGCGAGAGGGATGACGGCGATCAGCGTGCTGGGCTCCTCTACGGCTTGGAGCGCGAGCACGAGGCCGACGGGGGCGAGGACAGCGTCCACGCGGTAGGACCAGAGCGTGGCCGGCACGTCTTGGGGGCTCCCGGCGAGGTAGTCGTGCACCATCAGGGCGATCGTGCCGACCAGGACCTGGGCCGCGAACGCGAGCACGTAGATCCAGGCGGACTCAACGGCCGGCGCTTCGCCGGGGGCGAGCAGCGCCAGGACCCAGACCGGGCCCAGCGCGAACCAGGTGCCAGCGACGTCGGACAGCGCGTGCCCACGGTCGTCGCGGCCGACCCTCGTCCGGACGCGCCCCAGAAGGAAGCCCGTGGCGACAAGGACCGGGACGAGCGGCAGAGGAGCCAGGAACAGCAGGGGCATCAGGACGAGCTGCTCGGGCGTCCCGTAGCCGTTGCCGACCTCGAACTCGATCCGCGAAACCAACGCGTAGAGGACGACGAGGAAAGCGATGATGAGCGGATCGGCCTCGGGCCCCCATGGGACCAGCACCAGCGTCAGCGCGGCGGCAACGGCGAAGCCTGCAGCCATGACGGTGCTCGCCGAGCGCTCGCGCCCGGACAGCGGTTCCGAGTGCCGTTCGCGGGCAGCGCCGACCAGTGCAACGGATGCATCCACATCTCGCCATTCGACTCGCGCGCGTAGATGTCCCAGCAAACATGCGCATTTGCGTACATTCGTCCAACGAAACCTCCACCCGAATCTGCAGGCTTCGCTCCGTAGACTGCGCCGCGTGACAGCGGACGAGATCCGGGAGGCCTTCCTGTCGTTCTTCGAGGAGCGCGACCACCGCCGGGTCGCCTCGGCCTCGCTCGTCCCGGCGAGCTTCGATCCGTCGGTCCTGCTCACGACGGCCGGGATGCAGCCCTTCAAGCCCTATTTCCGCGGCGACGAGAAGCCGCCGCACGTGCGCCTCGCCTCGTGCCAGAAGGTCTTTCGCACGACCGACATCGAGAACGTGGGGCTGACCGCCAGGCATCTCACCTTCTTCGAGATGCTCGGCAACTTCTCGTTCGGCGACTACTTCAAGCAGGGCGCGGCGGAGTTCGCATGGGAGCTGTCTACGGCGGGCTACGGGTTCGATCCCGAGCACATCTGGATCACCGTCTTCGGCGGTGACGACGAGCTCGGGCTGGGCCCCGACGAGGAGGCGATCGCGTGCTGGCACGCGATCGGCGTTCCGGACGCGCGGATCGTCCGGCTCGGCCGCGAGGACAACTTCTGGCAGTCCGGCCCCACCGGGCCGTGCGGGCCGTGCTCCGAGCTCTACCTCGACCGCGGGCTCGACTTCGGCCGCGAGGAGGACCGCCCGGGCGACGACACCGAGCGCTTCCTCGAGTTCTGGAACCTGGTGTTCATGCAGTACGAGCTGCGCCCTGACGGCGCGCTGCCCCCGCTGCCGAAGCAGAACATCGACACGGGCATGGGCCTCGACCGGATGGCGGCGATCCTCCAGGACGCTCCGTCCGTGTACGAGACCGAGCACTTCATGCCGTACATCCGCTTCGGCGAGGAGCTCTCGGGGCGCCGCTACGGCGACGCGGATGACGAAGCCGCCACGCGTGCGCTGCGCATCCTGGCCGACCACGGGCGCGGGATGGCGTTCCTGCTGGCCGACGGCGTCGTGCCGTCGAACGAGGACCGCGGGTACATCCTGCGCCGGATCATGCGGCGCGCGATCCAGCAGGGCCGCGTGCTGGGCATCGAGGAGCCCTTCCTCCCGCGGCTGTGCGAGAGCGTGCGCGAGGTCATGGGCGCCGCGTACCCGCAGCTCCACGAGGAGCGCGACACGATCGCGAAGTGGGCCGCGGCGGAGGAGGAGGGGTTCCGGCGCACGTTGAGCCAGGGCCAGAAGCTGCTCGAGGAGATCGTGGCGCGGACGAAGAGCGCGGACACCTCCTGGGTGCCGGCGGATGAGGCGTTCAAGCTGCACGACACCTACGGATTTCCGTACGAGCTGACCAAGGAGCTCCTGGCAGACGAGGGTCTCGCCGTGGACGACCAGGGGTTCGAGGAGCTGATGGACGAGGCGCGCCGGGTCGCGCGGGCGGGCCAGCGCGGCGGGAGCGGCGACGACCGCGAGCGGGTGACGGCGTTCGCGCGCTCGAGCGGGGTCGAGACGCGCTTCGTCGGGTACGAGGCCACCGAGTGGGAGACCGTGATCCGCGCCCTGGAGCGCGAGAACGGCCGCGTGCTCGTGAAGCTCGAGGAGAGCCCCTTCTACGCCGAGGGCGGCGGCCAGGTCTCTGACTCCGGCGTGGTCGAGACCGAGTCGGGCCGCGCGGTTGTCGCCGACGTCTTCCGGCTCGGCGACGACCAGGCCGTCGCGCTCGACACGGTCGAGGGCGAGATGGGCGAGGGGCAGCGCGCGCACGCGGTCGTGGATCGCGGCCGCCGGTTCGCGACGATGTGCAACCACACGGCGACCCACCTGCTTCACGCGGCGCTCCGGGACCGGCTCGGGCCGCACGTCCGCCAGGCGGGTTCGTACGTGGGGCCCGACAAGCTGCGCTTCGACTTCACGCACGGCGAGCGGCTGACGAAGGCGGAGCTGGCCGAGGTCGAAGAGGCCGTGAACGCGTGGATCGTCGCCAACCACCCCGTGCGGGCGGTGGTCACCACGCGCGACGAGGCGGACCGGCTCGGCGCGATGGCGCTGTTCGGCGAGAAGTACGGCGACTGGGTGCGGATGGTGGACGTGGACGGCGTATCGCGGGAGCTTTGCGGCGGGACGCATGTGGGCTCGACCGCCGAGGTCGGCCTCTTCCACGTGATGCACGAGACCTCGAGCGCGTCGAACGTGCGCCGGATCGAGGCGCTGACGGCCGCGGGCGGCATCGCCGAGTTCCGCCGGCGAACCGAGGCGCTCCGCGAGCTCGCCGAGATCCTGAAGGTCCCCGAGAAGGACGTGGTCGGCGCGGTCCGCCGGCTGCAGGCGTCGCTGAAGGACGCGACCAAGGCGCCGAAACGCGCCGAGCCGGATCCTGCCCAGGCCGAGGCGCTCCTGGGGCGGGCGGTGGACGTCGGCGGCGTGAAGGTGCTGACGGAGCTGGCCGACGGACTCGAGGCGAAGGCACTCCTCGCACTCTCCGACCAGTTGCGCCAGAAGCTGGGCGACAGCGCGGTGGTGCTGGGCGCCGCGACCGACGGGCGTGTCCACCTCGTCGCGAACTTCGCGCCGTCCGCGGTGGACCGCGGACTCGACGCCGGCGAGGTGGTGCGCGTCGCCGCCGGCGTGGTCGGCGGCGGCGGTGGCGGGCGGCCGACGCTCGCGCAGGCCGGCGGGCGCGAGCCCGACAAGCTTCCCGACGCGCTCGCCGCGGCTCGCGGAGCGATCGAGCAGCGCCTCGGCTGATGCGGATCCTCGCGCTGGACGCGGGCGAGGCCCGCTGCGGCTGCGCGGTCTGCGACCCGACCGAGACGGTGGTGACGCCGCTCGACGCCGTGCACCGGCCGGACACGCGGGCTGGACTCGATAGCCTCGCCCGCCTCGTGAGAGAGCGCGAGATCGAGCAGATCGTCGTTGGCCTGCCGCTCACGATGCGTGGGGAGGAGGGGGACCAGGCGCGCTGGACACGCGGGTTCGGCGAGCGCCTCGCAGCACGCGTGGACGTCCCGATCCTCTTCTACGACGAGCGGCTGACGACGCGTCAGGCCGAGCGCTCCGGCGGCGCGGCGGATGCCGATTCGCGCGCGGCCGCCCACCTGCTCGAGGGCTACCTGGGGGCGCGCGCCCGGTGAGCGGCCGCACCCCCGAGGAGCGCGAGCGCGCGCGGCTCGAGCGCGAGGCGAAGCGGGCGGCCGAGCGCGGCGAGCCGCCCCCGCCCCCGCCCGACCCGACACCGCCGACGGAGCCGCCGCCACCCGCCGACCCGCCGCCGGCCGCTCCCGCGGAGCCGCCACCACCCGACCCGCCGCCCGCCGCTCGCGACGCGGACCGAAGCGCCGCCGCAAACCGGGTGATGGACCGTGTGCGCAGGCAGCGAGGTCCGAGCAACGAGCAACGAGCAACGAGCAACGATCCGCGACCAGCAACCAGCGACCAGCGACCAGCGCGCACCAGCAGGCGTTCGACCCGCTTCAAGATCCTGCTCGCAGTCGGCGTCGTGCTCGCCCTCGCGGCAGCGTGGTTCCTCCTATCCCTCTTCCAGCCGTTCAAGGGAGACGGCGAGGGCACCGTGCCCGTCCAGATCCCGACCGGCGCCAGCGTCACCGAGATCGGGGAGATCCTGGAGGAGAACGACGTGATCGCGAGCGAGATGTTCTTCCGGGCGCGCGTCACGATCGGCGGGAGCCGGGGCGACCTGAAGCCGGGCGCGTACCAGCTCGCTCGCGACATGAGCTACGGCGCCGCGATCGACGCACTGTCGGAGGGCCCGCCGAAGGACATCATCACGATCACGATCCCCGAGGGCCGCTCGCGCGCCGAGATCGCGCCGCTCGTCGAGGCCGCCGGGATCTCCGGCAGCTACCGGCGTGCAAGCGCCGGCTCCGAGGCGATCGACCTGCGCCGCTACGACGCCGCGAATGCGGACAGCCTCGAGGGGTTCCTGTTCCCCGCCACGTACGAGCTGAAGCGCGGGGCCGACGCTACGGACCTCGTGACCAAGCAGGTCGAGGCGTTCGAGGACCAGTTCGCCGGGGTGGACCTCCGCTTCGCCGAGCGAAAGAACCTGACGCCGTACGACGTCCTGATCATCGCCTCGATGGTCGAGCGCGAGGCCGGGGTCGACAAGGATCGGCCGCTGATCGCGTCGGTCATCTACAACCGGCTTCGACTCGGCGAGCCGCTCGGCATCGACGCGACGCTGCGGTTCGCATTGAACAACTGGACCGAGCCGCTCACCGTGTCCGAGCTCGCATCGGACTCGCCCTACAACACGCGTAAGTTCGCGAACCTCCCGCCGGGGCCGATCGGGAACCCCGGGCTCGCGTCGATCAAGGCTGCCGCCAACCCGGCTGACACCGACTTCGTCTTCTTCGTCGTCAAGCCGTGCGGCGAGGGAGAGCACGCCTTCGCGGCGACCGATGCCGAGCACCAGCAGAATGTCGCCCGCTACGACGCCGAGCGCGAGGCCCAGGGCGGACAGTCGCCGACCGAGTGCTGACCCTCGCCGGCGTGCTCGGCGACCCGGTCGCCCACAGCCGCTCGCCGGCGATGCACAACGCCGCGTTCGAGGCACTCGGGCTGGACTGGCGGTACGTGAAGCTGCCGGTGCCGCCCGAGCTGTTCGCGGAGACGGTGCGCGCGCTGCCGGAGTTGGGGTATCGGGGGGCGAACGTGACCATCCCGCACAAGGAGGCGGCGCTGGCGGTCGCCGACAGCGCAAGCGACGCCGCCCGTGCGATCGGGGCGGCCAACACGCTGACCTTCGCCGACGGCGAGGTCCAGGCCGACAACACCGACGCGGCTGGCTTCCTCGCGGCACTGCCGCGGTCGCCGGCCGGCATGGGCGCGCTCGTCCTGGGCGCCGGGGGCGCCGCCAGAGCCGTAGCGTGGGCGCTCGACCGCGCCGGGGCGCGGGTGAGCGTGTGGAACCGGACGCCGGAGCGGGCGGCGGCTCTGGCGGCCGACCTCGGCGTCGCGAGCGTCGAGGCGCCCGTGGCCGCCGAACTCGTCGTGAACGCGACTTCGGTCGGGCTCCGCTCCGAGGACTCGATCGACGACCTCCCGCTCGCCTGGATCGACCCGCCCGCGATCGCCGTGGAGCTGGTCTACGGCCGCCACGAGACGCCTTTCGGGGCCTGGGCGGCGATTGGCGCGTCGGAAGTAGTGGATGGCCTGGAGGTCCTCGTCCGGCAGGGGGCGCTCGCATTCGAGGCCTGGACCGGCCAGGAGCCGCCTCTGGACGTGATGCGCAGAGCGGCCAGAGCGTCCAGCAGTCCCTAAACAAACCGATGGTTCTGCCCGATAGCGACGGGGAATGGCTCTGCCTCGCCCCACCCTGCTTGCCATCGCGGGAGTACTGCTCTCGCTGATGAGTTTCATGTCGATGCGCACGATCGGCACGGAACGGGCTGCCGATCTGGGCGTTCCGACGCTCGCCGGCGAAAGCCCCGCGCCGGCCGATGACGCCAGCGCGAAGCCGGCCTCCAAGGAGCCCGAGCCGCGGGTCGAGGACGTGCCGCCCGCGCTCGCGGACGCGCTGGCCGACGGCAAGGTCGCCGTCCTGCTCTTCGCTGAGGATGGAGCCGACGACGTCGCCACCGCCCGCCACTTCGGCACGCTCTCCCAGCTCGGGAACCGCGTGAGCACCTTCCGCGCGGGCATCGAGGACGTCGGCCGCTACGCCGGCGTCGTCGCCGACCTCGGCATCTCTCAGGCGCCCGCGATCGTGATCGTCAGGCCGGACCTGCGCGCGGCGCCGCCGATCGAGGGCTACGTCGAGTCGCAGTACCTCCTGCAGCGCGTCAAGGACCAGCTCCGATGAGTGAAGACCACCCACACCTCAGGCCGGTCCCGGCCCCCGGTGCGGCTGCGGCCGCTGCGGAGACGGCTCCCCAGGACGAGAATCACACGGGGCTCGTCCCGCCGACGCGTCGCGGCGGCGGCGCGCGCTTCATCTCGGACGTGATCGTCGAGCTCGGCTTCGTGCCCGCGGAGCGGGTGCAGGCCGCGGTCGAAGAGGCCAAGTCGGCCGCCGAGACGCCCGAGCAGATCCTGGTCGCCGCCGGCGACCTGACCTCGGAGCAGCTCGCGCGGGCGATCGCCGAGCGCTTCGGTCTGGACTTCGCCGACCTGTCGGTCTACAAGACCGATCCCGGTGCCGTGAACCTGGTGACCGCACAGGCGGCCAAGCGCTACAACGCCGCGCCGATCGGCTTCGACGAGAGCGGGAAGAGGCTGATCGTCGCGATGGCCGACCCGTCGAACGTGCTGGCCCTCGACGACCTGAAGCTGATGACGGGTCACCCGATCACGCGTGTCGTCGCCGCCCCGGACGACCTCCAGGCGGTGATCGCGCGCATGAGCAGGCTCGACGACGCGGTGGCCGAGGCGATCGACGAGGGCGACGACGACGACGACCTCGCCTCGCTCACCGAGGTCCGCGAGTCCGCCGACGACGCGCCGGTCATCAAGCTCGTCAACTCCCTGATCGCACAGGCGGTCGAGGAGGGCGCGTCCGACGTGCACTTCGAGCCGATGGAGTCGCGCGACATGCGCGTCCGGTACCGCATCGACGGCGTGCTGCGTGAGACCACGCAGATCCCGAAGCGCATGAACGCCGGCGTCATCTCGCGCGTGAAGATCATGGCCGACCTGGACATCGCCGAGCGGCGGCTGCCCCAGGACGGGCGCGTGTCGCTGCGGGTCGAGGGCCACGCCGTGGACATCCGCGTCGTCACCATCCCCGGCGTCTGGGGCGAGGGGATCGTCATGCGCCTCCTCGACAAGGAGCAGGTGCTCCTCTCGATGGACACGCTCGGGATCACCGGCGACTCGCTGGTGCGCTTCGACGGCGCGATCCGCCAGTCCTACGGCGCGATCCTCGTGACCGGGCCGACCGGCTCGGGCAAGTCCACGACTCTGTACGCGGCGCTGAACGCGATCAACAGCATCGAGAAGAACATCCTCACCATCGAGGACCCCGTCGAGTACCAGCTGCCCGGCATCAACCAGATCCAGGTCAACCTGAAGGCCGGCCTCGGCTTCGCCCAGGGCCTGCGCTCGATGCTGCGCGCCGACCCCGACATCATCATGGTCGGCGAGATCCGCGACGCGGAGACGGCGCGGATCGCGGTCGAGTCCGCCCTGACCGGCCACCTCGTCCTCTCGACGCTCCATACGAACGACGCCCCGTCGGCGATCACCCGCCTCACAGAGATGGGGATCGAGCCCTTCCTGACCGCCTCGGCGGTCGACTGCATCGTCGCGCAGCGGCTGGCGCGGAAGCTGTGCGCGCACTGCAAGCAGCGCGTCGTGCTTAGCCAGGCGTCGCTCGAGGCGGCCGGCTTCCCGGCGGATCTCGACGTCGAGGCGTACGACCCAGCCGGCTGCCCGCGCTGCAACCACTCGGGCTACAAGGGCCGGCTCGGCGTATACGAGGTGATGACGCTCTCCGAGGAGATCCGCGCCATGACGATCGAGCAGACCTCCTCGGACGTCGTCCGCGACATCGCGATCAAGCAGGGGATGAAGCCCCTCCGGATCGACGGCCTCGACAAGGTGAAGCAGGGGCTTACGTCGATCGCCGAAGTCGCCCGCGTCGCGTAAGCGTCCAGACGCAGGCCCCGCGCCTAAGCAGAACGGCCGTCGAGGCCGAAAAAGCCTCCATGAACTTCGACTTCGCCGACGTCCTGATCGAAGTCATGGAGCGCGGCGCGTCCGACCTCCATGTAACGGCAGGCGTCCCACCCATGGTCCGCGAGCGCGGCCACCTGTCCGCCCTCGACTTCCCGGCCCTCAGCCCGCAGGACACGCGCGAGATCGTCTACTCGATCCTCACGAACGACCAGCGCAAGAAGCTCGAGAACGAGTGGCAGATCGACCTCTCCTACTCGATCCCGGGCCGCGCGCGGTTCCGCGTGAACGCGTACTTCCAGCGCGCCGCGATCGGCGCCGCCTTCCGGCTTATCCCGAGCGAGATGCCGCAGCTCGAGCAGCTCGGCCTCCCGCCGGTGCTGGACGACTTCGTGACCAAGCCGCGCGGATTCGTGCTCGTCACGGGCCCGACCGGCTCGGGCAAGTCCACAACCCTCGCGGCGATGATGGACCGGATCAACCGGACCCGTCACGAGCACATCATGACCGTGGAGGATCCGATCGAGTTCCTCCACCCGCACCGCTCGTGCATCGTCAACCAGCGTGAGATCGGCGGCGACGCGCAGAGCTTCGCGATGGCGCTGAAGGCCGCTCTTCGCCAGGACCCCGACGTGATCCTCGTCGGCGAGATGCGCGACCTCGAGACGATCGAGACCGCGCTGACCGCGGCCGAGACCGGCCACCTCGTCTTCGCCACCCTGCACACGCAGGACACCGCGCAGACGGTGGACCGGATCGTGGACGTGTTCCCGCCGGAGCAGCAGCACCAGGTCCGGATGCAGCTCTCGATCGCCCTTCAGGGCATCGTCACGCAGCAGCTCCTGCCGACGGCAGACGGCCGCGGCCGCGTGTGCGCAACCGAGGTGCTTGTGCCGACGCCGGCAATCAGGAACCTGATCCGCGAGGGCAAGACGCACCAGATCTACTCGGCGCTTCAGACCGGCAGCTCGCACGGCATGCAGACGATGGACACGGCGCTCGCCGACCTTGTCCGCCGCGGCAAGATCACGCGCGAGCTGGCCGAGCAGCGTTCCTCGACCCCGGAGGAGCTCCGCAGGCTTCTCGGGCACGTGCAGGCGGCCTAGCAAGGAAGACTCATGGCGACCTACGCCTACAAAGCGCTCGACCTCCAGGGCGCTCCCACCAAGGGCGAGATCGATGGAGACGACAAGCAGGCCGTCGCGTCGAACCTGCGCGCGAAGGGCCTGATCGTCCTCGACATCGAGGAGCGGATTCCGAAGAGCGCGGGCGACATCCTCGCGCGCTTCAAGAAGGTAAAGGCCCAGGAGCTGACGGTCATGACCCGTCAGCTCTCGACGATGGTCTCGTCGGGCATGTCGCTGCTGCGCGCGCTGTACGTCCTCGAGGACCAGGCCGAGTCGGACAAGCTGCGCGAGACGCTGGTCGCGGTCCGCAAGGACGTCGAGGCGGGCATCTCGCTCTCCGACTCGCTCGCGAAGCACCCCGCGGTCTTCAACGACCTCTACGTCGCGATGGTGGCCGCCGGTGAGACCGGCGGCATCCTGGAGAGCACGCTGCGCCGGGTCGCCGATCAGCTCGAGAAGGACGAGGAGCTCCGGCGCCAGGTCAAGTCGGCGATGGTCTACCCGTCGCTGATCGGAGGCTTCGCGCTGGTCGTGCTGGTCGCCCTCGTCGCGTTCCTCGTCCCGGTGTTCGCCGGGGTGTTCGAGGACTTCGGCGGCGAGCTCCCGGCCATCACCAAGTTCACCGTGATGCTCTCCGACTTCATCACCGGCATGTGGTATCTCGCGATCGCCCTCACCTGGGGCCTCGTGTTCGCCTTCCGCAAGTGGAAGGCCACCGAGAGCGGCCGCATGCAGTGGGACCGCTTCAAGCTGAAGGTGCCGTGGAAGATCGGCGACATCGTCCAGAAGGTCTGCATCGCGCGCTTCTCGCGGACGTTCTCGGCGCTCGTCGGCGCCGGCGTGCCGATGCTCGAGGCGATCGAGATCGTCGGCAAGACGTCGGGCAACAAGGTGATCGAGAAGGCGATGGGGGACGTCCGCGCCTCGGTAACGAAGGGCGGCACGATCTCGACGCCGATGCGCGCCGCGCCGGTATTCCCGACCATGGTCACGCAGATGATCGGCGTGGGCGAGGAGACGGGCGCCCTCGACGCGATGATGGACAAGGTCGCCGACTTCTACGAGTCGGAGGTCGAGGCCTCGGTGAAGGCGCTGACGTCGATCCTCGAGCCCGTCATGATCGTCGTCGTGGGCGGAATCGTCGGCTTCATCATCATCGCGATGTACATGCCGATGTTCCAGGTCTACGACCAGATCAAGTAGGCGGGCGGGCGCCGGACGCTTGCCCTCTGCGGTAAGCGCGCTTACAGTGGAGGCCTGGCCCGCGCTCCCGTATGCCCGGTCGGTCTCGCGCGACGCGCACTCCTTCTCGCCGCGTTCCTCCTCGCGTGCTCGGCGCCGTCCGCCGCCGCGGACATCCCGGCGCCGCCGTCGCAGTGGTACAAGCTGCCCGGCCTGAACGCGGCCTCGGGCGCCCAGTGGGTCCGCTCGTTCGCGTACTCGATACCTCCGAACACCGTCTACGCGGGCCTCGAGGGCGGCGGCGTCTTCCGCAGCCAGAACGGCGGCGCCACGTGGAGCGCGTTCAACACCGGATTCCCGAACCCGGCCGCGACCAACGTGCGCGCGCTGCTCGCCTCGGCCACCGACGTGCTGGCCGGCACCGACGACGGGGTCTACAAGTCGTCCGGCGGCGGCGCGTGGCAGCCGCTCGGGCAGGGCTCGGGCCCGGGCAAGCTGAACGGCTCCGTCCAGTCGCTCATGAGCCTGCCGGGCAACGTGCTGCTCGCGGGCGTGGCCTCGGGCGGTGTGTGGAAGAGCAGCGACGGCGGTGCCAGCTGGACACCGCCCGCGGCCAACAGCGGCATGCCGTCGGCGGAGACGCCGTACGGCTTCGCGGCGCAGCCTCCCGGCGCACCGCAGTACATCCTGGTGGCGGCGGGCAGCGGCGTGTACCGGTCGACCGATAGCGGCAGCACGTGGCAGCTCACGAGCGACGGGATCCCGGCCAGCGCATCGCCGATCCAGCCGTGGGTCGACACGAGCCAGCCGAACATCTGGTACGTCTCGACCGGCTCGAACGGGATCTACCGCTCGATCAACGGCGGGCTGACCTGGGCCCCGATCAACGACGGTCTCGGCGCCGTCCGGGCCAGGGGGTTCCAGATCTTCACCGCCGCGCAGGGCGCCCACCTCTATGCGGCGACCGAGGAGGGGCTCTGGCACGCGCTCCAGGGGCACGGGGTGGCACCGCCGCCGGTGGAGTGGGACCCCGTCACCCAGGAGGGACTGCACGAGGTCAGCCCGCCCGCCAGCAACGTGATCATGTGGGCGCTCACCGCGCCGGTCATCCCCGGCGGGGGCGCCTTCGGCCTGATCGCCGGCACGCAGTCGAATGGCGGCTACTTCCTGGCGTTCGAGGCGCCCGACAGCCCGTGCCCGTCGCCGAACACGACGAACGTCACAGCCCAGTGCCCGCGGATCAGCGACCTGACGCCGGTCGACGGGCAGACGCTGAGCCTCCTCCCTCCGACGGCGGGGACCTGGACGGGGACCGCGTTCATCGAGTTCGAGTACCAGTGGCAGCGATGCACGACGGCCAGCGCTGATAGCTGCGCGGACATCGAGGGGGCGGAGGAGACCAGTTACGTGGTCCCGAAGGACACGACCTTCCGCTACCGCGTCGAGGTCACGGCCACGAACCCGGCGCCCACGTTCGGCACGGTCGTCCGCACGAGCAGGATCACGGGTGCCACGGCGGCGAATCCGGCCAACTTCCCCGGGAACACCCAGGTCAGCAATCCGTCGATCACGGTCACCCCCTCCGAGCACCAGACGGCGCCGGTCGTGGGCGACTCCATGTTCGCAGCGAACGGGAGCCTCGCCGCGGCGGACCCGACCTACGGCTGGTTCAACCCGCAGGCGACGAGCGTGAGCTTCCAGTGGCTGCGCTGCGACGAGCCCACGACCAACTGCGAGGAGATCCCGGGCGCCACGAGCCGCACCTACGCCCTGACCACCGCCGACGGGACTCGCAACATCCAGGTCCGCGTGACCGGGACGAACGCGTCCGGCAGCCGTCAGATCCAGTCCTTCTACCAGTACGACGTGACCTCCGCGCCCGCCCAGATCGCGGATCCGATCCCCAACCCGAACGGCGGCCCGCCGTTCTCGCAGGCGCCACGGCTGTCCGGCAAGGCCCAGGTCGCGCAGACCCTCGCGGGCACGGTCGGCGGCTGGAAGGACCCGACCACCGAGTTCAGCCGCCGCTGGATGCGCTGCGACGCCCAGGGCGGCTCGTGCACCTTCATCCAGAAGGTCGCCTCGACGGATCCCGAGACCGGCCCGACCTACCTGATCCGGGCGGACGACGTGGGCTACACGATCCGCATGATCGTCACGGCGGACGTGAACGGCGACATCAGCGACGACGGGATCGACAATCACCTGCCGAACGACGTCGAGGTGGCCACGCCGCCGAGCGCCGTGGTGACCAAGAAGCCGTCGAACCCGGTTCTCGACGTGATCGCGCCGGTGCTGAGCGAGTTCAAGCTGACGAATGCGAAGTTCGCCGTCGCAGACGGGCCGACAGCGGTGCTCGCAAAGAAGAAGAAGCCGAAGCGCGGCACGAAGTTCAAGTTCACGCTCTCCGAGGCCGCCGCGGCGGTGATCGCGATCGACAAGCTCACGACCGGCCGCAAGGTCGGCAAGGAGTGCAAGAAGAAGACGCGCCAGAACCGCGACAACAAGAAGTGCACCCGCGCGGTGCGGAAGGGCACGCTCACCCGTGGCAACCTGGCCGCCGGCGAGAACTCGGTCAAGTTCACCGGCCGCATCGGCAAGAAGAAGCTGGCGCGCGGTCGCTACCGCGCGACGATCATCGCCGCGGACGCCGCCGGTAACGCATCCGCGCCGAAGCGCGCGAACTTCAAGATCGTCCGCGGGTAGCGACCGGTCGGTGACGGCGGTCACCGACCACATCGACCCGACCGATTAATTTGGAGGGCGGACTCTGTCTTACTCGCATGACCGCCTCTCAGCCTTACCGAAACCGCCGGCTCGCCCTGTACGTCCTCTGCACGGGGATGCTGATGATCGTCCTCGACATGACCGTCGTGAACGTCGCGCTGCCCCAGATCCAGGACGAGCTGGGCTTCTCTTCGTCGAACCTCGCCTGGGTCATCAACGCCTACCTGATCGCCTTCGGCGGCCTGCTGCTGCTCGCCGGCCGGTTCGGGGACCTCGTCGGGCGCCGGACGGTCTTCATGACCGGGCTCACGCTCTTCACCCTCGCCTCGCTGCTCTGCGGCTTCGCCCAGACCCAGGAGATGCTCGTGGGCGCGCGCTTCCTGCAGGGCATCGGCGGCGCGATGACCTCCGCCGTGATCCTGGGGATGATCGTCACGATGTTCCCGGAGCCGCGGGAGCAGGCCAAGGCCATCGGCGTGTACGCGTTCGTCGCCTCGGCCGGCGGGTCGATCGGCCTGCTGGCGGGCGGCGTCCTGACCGAGCTCATCAACTGGCACTGGATCTTCTTCATCAACGTCCCGATCGCGATCGCGACCGGCGTGTTCGCGCTGCGGCTGCTCGACCGCGACGAGGGCATCGGCTTCGGCCAGGGCGCGGACGTCCCGGGCGCGGTGCTGATCACCTCGTCGCTGATGCTGGGCGTCTACACGATCGTCAGCCCGGCCGCCGAGAACGGCTGGGGCGACTCGGGCACGCTGCTCCTGGCCGGCCTGTCGGGTGCGCTGCTCGTCGCGTTCCTCGCGCGCGAGGCGACCGCGGCCAACCCGCTCATCCCGCTCAAGATCTTCCGTTCGCGCAACGTCAGCGGCGCGAACGCGATCCAGGCGCTCAGCGTCTCGGGGATGTTCGCCATGTTCTTCCTGGGCACGCTCTACCTGCAGGAGATCCTCGGCTACGACGCGCTCGAGATCGGTTTCGCGTTCCTGCCCGGCACGATCCTGATGGGCCTGATGTCGGCGCGCTACTCCGAGCGGCTCGTCATGCGCTTCGGCGCCCGTCGCACGCTCATCCCGGGCCTCGTCATGATCGCCGCGTCACTGCTCCTCTTCACGCGCGCCCCCGTCGGCGGGAACTGGGCCGAGCACGTCCTGCCCGTCATGGTCCTGCTCGGGCTCGGCGCCGGCACGGCGTTCCCCGCGCTCATGAAGCTCGCGATGTCGGACGTCGGCCCGCACGAGGCGGGCCTGGCGTCCGGGCTCGTCAACACGACCGCCCAGGTCGGCGCGGCCCTCGGCCTGGCCGTGCTCGCGACCGTCTCCGCCTCGCGGACGGACGGCCTGCTGGAGGACGGCGCGTCCACCGCGTCGGCGCTCACGGGCGGCTACCACCTCGCGTTCTGGATCGGCGCCGGGCTGGTGCTGGCAGCGATCGGGGTGGCGGTGACGGTCCTCACACCGGACGAACAGCAGGACGCGGCGGTCGCGCTTTCGTCGGAAGAGCCCGCCTACTCCGAAGCCGCATAATCCCCGCGATGGAGTCCGCGATCCGCCTTCGCGGGGTCGTCAAGCGGTTCGGCGCCATCACCGCCGTCGACGGCCTCGATCTCGACGTGCCCTACGGGCGCTGCGTCGGGCTGCTCGGCCCGAACGGAGCGGGCAAGTCGACGACCATGAAGATGCTGACCGCGCAGGTCATCCCCGACGAGGGCGCGCTCGAGGTGCTCGGCTTCCGGCTGCCGGACGATTCGAAGCAGGCGCGCGCCGTGATGGGCGTCGTGCCGCAGCTCGACAACCTGGACGTGTCGCTCACCGTCGAGCAGAACCTGCGCGTGTTCTCGCACCTCTACCGCGTGCCGAAGGCCGAGCGGGATGCCGCGATCGAGCGCGCGCTCGCGCTGGCGAACCTCGCGCCGCGCCGCGAGTCGAAGGTGGACCAGCTCAGCGGCGGCATGCGCCGCCGGCTCCTGATCACCCGGGCGCTGCTGCACGAGCCGCGGCTCGTCCTGCTTGACGAGCCCACGGTGGGCCTCGACCCGCAGGTCCGCCAGGAGCTGTGGGCGCTCATCGACCGCCTGCGCTCCGAGGGCGTCTCGATCCTGATGAGCACGCACTACATCGAGGAGGCCGAGCGGCTCTGCGACGACGTGACGATCATGTCGCACGGCAAGGCGGTGGCGGTCGGCGCGCCCAGCAAGCTGATCGCCGAGCACGCAGGCCCGGAGGCGATCGAGGTCTACGGGCCGCCGGCGCGCCTGACCGAGGTGGAGGGCATCGCGCGCACGCGCGGATGGCGCACGCGCCGGACCGGCACGTCGGTCTCGATCCTGCGCGCGAACGGCGACGCGCCCGACTTCGAGGGCGAGCGGCGGGTGACGAACCTGGAGGACGTGTTCGTGCTCCTCACCGGCGAGGAGATCAGCTGATGGCGCTGACCGCCGCCCAGCCCCGCCTCGGCCGGCTCGAGCGCGCCGCGCTTCAGGGCGTGATCGTCCGGGAGGTCGTCAACTACTCCTCGTTCTGGCGGTCGTCCACCTTCTCCTCGACGGTCGACCCGACGATCTACCTGCTGGCCTTCGGATTCGGCTTCGGCTCGCTGGTCTCGACGGTCGCGGGCTACGAGTACATCGAGTTCGTCGGCACCGGGATTGTCGCCACCACGGTCCTGTTCTCGGGCGCGTTCCCGGCGATGTACTCGACCTTCGTCAAGTACGAGTTCCAGCACACCTACGACGCGATCCTCGCCGCGCCCGTCGACACGGAGGAGATCGTGACCGGGGAGGCGCTCTGGATCGGCGCCCGGACGGGCACCTACGGATGCGTTCCGATGCTGGTGGCGGTCGCGTTCGGCCTCGATCCGAGCTGGGGCATGCTGCTCGTGCCGCTGATCGCGGGGCTCGCCGGCCTCGGCTGGGCGTTCTTCGGCATCTTCATCGCCGCGAAGTCGAAGGCGATCGAGAGCTTCTCGTACTGGCAGAGCGGACTGCTGACGCCCATGTTCCTCGTGGCGGGCACCTTCTTCCCGCTGTCCGAACTGCCCCAGTGGGCGCAGATCGCGGGCCTCGTGAACCCGCTCTACCACTGCGTCGAGCTGGTCCGCCACGCGGTCTTCGGCTTCGAGGGATGGGCGGACGTCGGCCATGTGGCGTTCCTCGTCACGTTCGCGCTGCTGTCGTGGCGGCTCGCGATTCGCTTCATGGAGCGGAAGCTGATCCTCTGATGGCGCGCGTACGCCTGCGAGGGCCGCTGCGGAGGATGGCCGGCGACCTGGCCGAGCACGTGGTCGAGGCCGACTCGGTGATCGAGCTGCTCAAGGCGCTCGAGCGCGCGCATGGGGCGCTCGACGGCTGGATCCTCGACGAGCGCGGCCGGCTGCGCCCCCACCTGAACGTATTCGTGAACGGCGAGCTGGCGCAGCCCGAGGACGCGCTGGGCGCCGACGACCGCGTGGACGTCATTCCGGCGATATCTGGAGGGTGATTCGATGAGCGAGCTGTTGGTCGGGACGCGCAAGGGAGTCTTCCTGCTCGAGGGCGATCCGGGCGGGACGTACGAGGTCGCGGCGCGGGCGTTCGCGGGCGAGACCGTCGAGTACGCGCTCCGCGATCCGCGCAGCGGCCGCCTCCTCGCCTCGGTCACCTCGCCGTTCTACGGACCGAAGATCTGGCACACCGACGATCCTGCGGGCGAGTGGGAGCAGGCGGCCGGACTCGCGCTGCCGGAGGCGGGCGAGGCTGCGCTCGAGCGGATCTGGGTGATCGTTCCGGGCGAGGCCGACGGGAAGCTCTAAGCCGGAGGCGACCCGGGCGTGCTGTTCGAGAGCGACGACGGCGGGGCCACCTGGCGGCTCAACGAGGCGCTCTGGGCCCACCCGACCCGCCCCAAGTGGCAGCCCGGAGGGGGCGGCCTCTGCCTGCACACGATCGTCACCTGGCCCGGCGAGCCGCAGAAGCTCGCGGTCGCGATCTCCGCGGCGGGCGTGTGGCTGACCGAGGACGGCGGCGCCACGTGGAGCCGCGGCAACGAGGGGCTCGTGCCGCGCTACGCGCCCGAGGACGCGCCGGCCGACGAGGTCGGGCTGTGCATCCACCGCATGCACCGCGCGCCGCGGCAGCCCGACCGCCTCTTCATGCAGTTCCACGGCGGCGTATACCGCTCCGACGACGCCGGCGCGAGCTGGACCGACATCGGCGCGGGGCTGCCGTCCGACTTCGGCTTCCCGCTGGCGCTCGACCCGGCCGACCCCGACAGCGCGTTCCTCATCCCGCTCACGGCGGACACGGACCGCGTGACGCCCGAGGGACGCGTGAGGGTGTACGAGACCCGCGACGCGGGCGCGAGCTGGACGCCGCGCGGTGAGGGCCTGCCCCAGGACCACGCGTACCTCACGGTGCTGCGCGAGGCCTTCGACTGGACCGGGGAGGGGGAGGCGCTCGAGCTCTACTTCGGCGCGACCTCGGGCGACGTGTTCGGCTCGGCCGACGCCGGCGCGACGTGGTCCGTGGCCGCCACACGGCTCCCGCCGGTGCTGTCGGTCAGCGCGGCATGAACCGCACCGCGGCCCTGTGGGTCCTGGTCGCCTTCTTCGGATCGTCCGTTGTCTTCGCGGGCATCGGCCGCATGACCGCGGACGAGTCCGCCGGGGTCCGCGTGGCGGCGCAGGTGGGCGCCCTGATCGTGATCGTCGTGGTACTGACGCTGATCGTGCGCCGCCTCCGCTAAAGGGGGACGGAGCCCTTTTCTTTCACGGCCGCAGGTGAGTGACGCGCACGCCGTGGTCCTCCGCGGCGCGCGCGGCGATCAGCGACCGGTGGCAGGCCTCCGGGTCGCGCTCGACGCACATGAGCGCCGCACTGCCGGCCGCCGGGAGCGCTGCCAGGACCGGCCCGACGCCCGCCGGGTCGAGGATCTCGCGCGTGTAGCGCTCGACGTACGCCGGCGCCAGCTCGCTGCGTGAGCGCTTGCCCACGCCCCTGCGCTCGTCCTCCGCGTACTGGACCTCGCGCAGCTCGGTCGTCGGGGCGAGCTCCTTCAGGTGCACGTAGCCGATCCCCGCGGTGTCCATCGCCGCCTGCAGGCGGGCGGCGTTCGCCCAGGCGTACTCGGGCCCGCGCACGCCGCGGCGCTGGCGCACGTCGATCAGGACGCGGACGTCGGCGCCGCGGAGCGCGGCGAGGAAGCTCCGCGCGGCGAACCCGTACACACCGATGGTCGCGAGCCCCGCCACCGCGCCATGGTGGCACTAGCGTCGCGCACGAGCTACGCGCCCGCCTGTGTTTCACGGCGGGAACCGGCCAGTTCTCGAGTCGATCGGGCTGCGCCCCGGCAGGCAGAACGCGCTGGCGCCGGAAGAGCGCGTCACAGAGGTGGCCGAGCAGGCTGACGCTCCGGCTACTGTGGCGTCATCGCAAGCCTGATTCCGCGCAACCCGCTTTCCGGCCTGCTCGCCCTCCCCGAGGTCCTCGGGGCACTCCGCGCCCTGCCCGAGATCGCGGCGAACACGGCCGCGATGGCCGAGGCCACGCGAACTCTTCCCGAGATCAACGAACGGCTCGCGCGAGTCGCCGCGGGCGCCGAGCGGATCCCGGACATCGAGCGGCGGATGCAGACGATCGAGGCGGCCATGCCGACCCTCGTGGAGGTCCAGCAGCACCTGCGCGAGCTGCCCGAGACCATGGCCGAGCTGCAGGCTTCGCTCGTGCCTCTGGTCGAGGCGGCCGACACGCTCGGCCGGGTCGCGCGACGGTTTCCGGGCCGGCGTGGGGGGACCCCCTAAAGGGCCGGCTCTCGCTGCCGATATAGCTAGCGAGTAAGCGAAAAAACCGATAGGTCGCTTCTCCCGATAAAGGCACCCCCGTCGTGAGGCGGGTTCGCAAAGCCACGGGGCTCCCGAGTGGAGCCAGCCGGGTTACCGAAGGAGAGCAGTTGCGGGTGGAGCGTCCGGCAGACCGAAGGGGACCCACCTCCATGCGCCGCCGCCCACCGCAAGTCGTTTCGACCGTCGACCTCCCGTCCGGGAGGGTGCTCGAGATCGTCCAGCCCGAGACGGGCGCGCCGTACACGCGCGTCAAGCAGCCGATCGAGGCCGATCGCGACCTCTGCCGCTGCGATTCCTGTAGCTCGGACCTGGTCGAGCCCATCATGTGGGAGGCCGCCGGCCCCACGTTGTGGCGCATCGTGCTGCGCTGTCCGAACTGCGAGGACTGCACCGAGGGTGTCTTCACGCAGGAGTGCGTCGACCGGTACGACGAGCGCCTGGACGACGGCACGGCGTCGGTCGTGGACGACCTCAAGAAGCTGCAACGCGCCAACATGACCGATGACGTGGAGCGATTCATCGCCGCGCTCCATGCGGGCGCGATCATGCCGGAGGACTTCTAGCCCCCGCAAATGGGCAGATTGTCACCGTGAGCAACTACCGCCACCGTCTCCCACAGGCCATCGAGCGTCTCGACACGATGCCCGCACTCGCCGAGTCGCGGAACCGTGTGCTGCGCGTGCTGCTCGAGCCGAACTCGCGCGACGAGGACCTGGTCACCGCGATCGAGTCCGACGTCGCGCTGGTGGTCGCCGTCATGCGGCTCGCAAATGCCGACGAGCGCAAGCGGGGCAAGATCGCGACCGTGCCGGACGCGATTCGCGTCCTGGCGCCCGAGGGGATCGAGACGCTGGCGCGCCGGATCGGCGTCTACGGGTTCTTCGAGCGGATCCCGGGCTGGCAGCTTCCGCCGGAGCGCTTCCGCCTTCATGCGGTGGCGGTGGCGGGCACGACCGACATGATCGCGCGCGAGATCGACTACCCGCGCCCGGACGAGCTGCTCGTGGCCGCACTGCTCCATGACCTGGGCAAGGTCGTGATGGCCGATGCATACCCGGCCTATCTCGAGCGGCTGTCCGATACAAGCATGTCGCCCGAGGAGCGCGTGCACGCGGAGCGGGTCGAGTACGGCGTGGATCACGCCGTGATCGGCGGCGTCCTGCTGCGTCGCTGGCGGTTCCCGCAGGCGATCGCGCGCGCCGTCGAGCGCCACCACTCGGCGGACGCCGAGGGCGAGGCCGCAATCATCCGCCTGGCCGACGGGCTCACCCGGTACGAGCTCGGGGAGACCGTTCGCCCCGCGGAGCTCGAGCAGGCGGCCGCGGCCGTCGGCTTCGACACCGCCGCCCTGCAGTCGCTCATGTACCGGCTGCCCGAGCGCGGCGAGCGCCGCCGGCGCACGACCGCGAAGTCGCCGCTCTCGAACCAGGAGCGCGAGGTGCTGCGCGGCCTGGCGGCGTCGAAGGTCTACAAGGAGATCGCGCACGACCTGGGCATCGCGGCGAGCACGGTGCGCAGCCATCTGCACAACGTGTACGCGAAGCTCGGCGCGGCCGACCGCGCCCAGGCGGTCCTCATCGCGAGCCGCGAGGGCTGGATCTAGCCGGACCGGATCAGGTCTCGGCCGGGATCACCCAGCCGGCCATCGCGACGAAGTGGAGCGCCGCCGCCGCGATCACGAGCGCGTGGAAGATCTCGTGGAAGCCGAAGACGCGCGGCCACGGGTCGGGGCGCTTGCGCGCGTACACGACCGCGCCGGCCGAGTAGAGCAGCCCGCCTGCCAGGAAGAGCATTGCGGGCACGGCCCCGGTCTCGGCGAAGACTTCTGGGAGCGCGATCACGATCACCCAGCCGATGCCGATGTAGGAGAGCGCGACCGCCAGGCGGGGCGCGTCGATCCACGCGATGCTGAACGCGACGCCGAGCACCGCGCCGACCCAGACGCTGACCAGCACGATCGTGCTGCTCGGCGGCTCGAGGACGAGCGCGGCGATCGGGGTGTAGCTCGCCGCGATGAACACGAAGATCACGCAGTGGTCGATCCGGCGCAGGATCGGCTTCCAACGCGACGCGGGAGGCCAGCGGTGATAGAGCGCGCTGGTGATGAAGAGGGCGTTGAGCCCCACCCCGTAGATCGCCGCCACGAGACGGGGCGTGCCGGCCGGCGCGAACGCGATCAGGAGCGTCGCGGCGGCGACCGAGAACCAGATCGTGTGCAGGTGGAGCCTGCCGCGCAGGCTCGGTAGCGCCTCGTCCACGGGGCGGAAGATTACGAGCCGGAAAAGCTGAGGGGCGCCTCCAGGGCGCCCCTCACAAGGTCCTCCATGCTGCTTCACCCCCCGGATACGGGTCTCGACCCCCGCATCCAAAGTGTGTCGCCATGATGGCGGGCCCGGGCACCGATGGGTATGGGGTGTTGACCCCATTTGCTGCCGGACGGTGCGCCAGACTCCATGACCGGATGAAGAAACGCGAATCCCTCAGCGGGCAGATCGTCGCGGCCAACCTGCTGCTCGTCGTGGCGGCCCTGTTCGCGGCGAGCGCCGCGTCGAGCCTCGACCTCGACCTGAACGACCAGCGGCTCGAGTTCGCGCTCCTCGCCATGACCGTGATCCTCGCGCTGCTCCTGAACATCCTGATGCTCCAGCGGCGCTTCAGCCCGCTGGACCAGCTGATCCGCGAGATCGAGTCCATCGATCCGAGCGACCCCGGATCGTTCAAGGCTCCGGAGGAGCCGGCCGAGGAGGTCGAGCGGCTCGCGCACGCGTTCGCCGACCTGCTGGCCCGGATCGACGCGGAGCGCATGCGCGCGGGACGCCTGCAGCTGCGCGCCCAGGAGGAGGAGCGAAAGCGCGTTGCCCGCGACCTCCATGACGAGGTCAACCAGGCCCTCACGGCGATCCTGCTGCGCCTCGAGGCGCTCGCCCACACCGCGCCGCCGCGCCTGCGGGACGAGCTGATCGAGACCAAGCGGCTCGCCAACCAGGCGATGGAGGAGCTGCTTCAGCTCGCGCGCCAGCTGCGCCCGACCGCGCTGGACGACCATGGGCTCGTGCCCGCGCTCGAGGAGCAGCTGCGCCGGTTCAAGGCGCAGTTCGGAGTGGACACGAAGCTGGCGACGCAGGGCAACATCGACGAGCTCGGCGGCGACCAGCAGCTGGTCCTGTACCGAGTCACGCAGGAGGCGCTCAACAACATCGCCCGCCACGCTCGCGCCAAGCACGTGCGCGTCCAGATCGCCCGCGACGACGGCACCGTGGCGCTCGAGGTCGTCGACGATGGCGCGGGATTTGTCGTCGGCGACGAGGACCGCGGCCTCGGCCTGGACGGGATGGCCGAGCGGGCGCGCCTCGTGAACGGCGAGTTCGACGTCGAGTCGGCCCCGGGGCACGGCACCACCCTCCGGCTGCGGGTACCGGTCAAATGATCCACGTCCTCCTGGCCGACGATCACGGGATCGTGCGCTCTGGCGTGCGCATGCTGCTCGACCAGCAGGAGGGCATGCACGTCGTCGCCGAGGCCGAGGACGGGGTGGACGCCCTCGAGGCCGCGCTCAAGCACAAGCCCGACGTGGCGATCCTCGACGTGTCGATGCCGCGGATGACGGGCATCCAGGCCACCCACGAGATCAAGAAGCATCTGCCCGACACCGCGGTCGTGCTGCTCTCCATGCACGACGACCAGCGCTACTTCTACGAAGGGCTCAAGGCGGGCGCGGCCGGCTACGTGCTGAAGCGCTCCGCCGACACGCAGCTCGTGGAGGCCATCCGCGCCGCGCTGCGTGGCGAGCCGTTCGTCTCACCGGTCGCCGAGGAGGAGCTGCTGCGGAACTGGCTCGACTCCGGCGACGAGGGCGCCGAGCTGACGCCGCGCGAGCTCGAGGTGGTGAAGCTGATCGCCGAGGCGCACACGAACAAGCAGATCGCCCAGATCCTGAACGTGTCCGAGAAGACCGTCGAATCGCACCGCGGCAACCTGCTCGCGAAGCTCGGGATGCGGGACCGCGTCGAGCTGGTGCGCTACGCGATCCGGCGCGGCCTGATCGAGCCCTAGGCGGGTTGCACAAGGGGCCAGGCCCCTTGTTCAACCCCAGCGGCTCTCCGAGGCGTTCGCCTCGAGCGCCTCGGAGGTGAGCTCGCCCTCGAGCATGTCGACCGAGCGCTCGAGCGCGTCCACGCACGCCGTGTCGAACTGGGAGCCCTCGCAGCGGCGGAGCTCGGCCATCGCGTCCGTGCGCGACAGCGCTCCACGGTAAGGCCGGTTGGTGGTCATCGCGTCGAACGCGTCGGCCACGGCGATGATGCGCGAGGCGGGCGGAATGGCGTCGCCGCGCAGGCCCTCGGGGTAGCCGGAGCCGTCCATGTGCTCGTGCGCGTGGTAGATCCAGGGGACGATCGGTCCGAGGCCCTCGACGCGCCCGACCAGCTCGGCGCCCGTCACCGGGGCGAGCCGCATCTGGTCGAACTCCTCCTCGGTGAGCGGACCGGCCTTCCGCAGGATCGAGTCGGGGATGCCGACCTTGCCGACGTCGTGCAGCATCGCGGCCATGCGCAGGAGTGCGAGGTCGGTGCCCTGCCAGCCCATCTCCTCCGCGATCACCGCGGCGTAGCGGGCGACGGCGGTCGAGTGCTCGTCCGGCACGGCGATGCGCGTGTCCACGGCCTGGGCGAGCGCGGTGGCCCAACTGAGCTCGCGCCGGCTTGGCGCGGTGTCCACCCGACGCCCCTCCTTGGCCGCGTACATCTCGGCGTCGGCGTGGCGCTGGAGCTCCTCGGCGTCGGTCCCGTCGGTCGGGTAGCAGGCGATCCCGAGCGAGCTCGGTGCCCGGTCGGAGAGGACGCGGTTGATCCGGCCGACGAGGGTGAGTGCCTCGGGCCGCGCGGCCCCCGGGACGAGTACGGCGAACTCGTCGCCGCCGAGGCGGCCCACGGAGTCCATGGGGCGCAGGTTCTCCTCGAGCCGGTCCACTGTCCAGCGGAGCAGCTCGTCGCCGGCGGCGTGCCCCGAGGTGTCGTTGACCGACTTGAAGCGGTCGAGGTCGAGCATGATCACCCCGAACGCCCGCCCGGTGCGGCCGGCCTCGTCGACCTCCGCCTCGAGCCGCTCCAGGAAGCCGCGGCGGTTGAGGCAGCCCGTGAGCGGGTCGGCGCGGGAGATCCGATTCAGCTCGTCGCGCTGTGCGTCGCGGATCCGCGTCTGCCAGGCGCACACGAGGGCGGTGATGCCCAGGCTCACGGCGAAGAGGGAGAGCGAGAGGTCGTCGCGGCCCCCGACGTTCACCGCGATCATCAGGTAGACGAGCAGCTCGAGCGTGCCGACGGCGAGGACGAGCATCGGCGGATAGGTCAGCGCGACCACCACGAGCGGGACGAAGAGGAGCGCGGCGAGGGGGCTGGCCGACCCGCCGTCGATGCTCATTGCGCCGGAGATGGCGGCCACCTCGGCGAGGCTCCATGCGAGGAAGAACACGTCGTGGTAGCGGCTGTGGACGATCCGGTCGAGCGGCAGAAGCCGGGCGAGCATCCCCCAGGCGAGGTAGGCGGCCCCGATCCCGACTAGCGCGAGCCGCTCCCCGCCCTCCCAGGTTCCGATGGCGTAGGAGGCGAAGACCGCGGCGAGCAGATAGGCGAGCCAGATCCGGGCGCCGGCGATGCGCAGCCTGAAACGCACCTCCGAGAAGTCGATGATCTGGAAGCCGAGATCGCGCACAATCCGTCTATCGGCGCGGTTGCATCCGCCTGTTGAGGGATATCGACGCGACCTGGACACACGGGCCCGTAGTCCATCCGTCCGGTGCTGGGCGCCCCCACACAAGTACGCGCGCGCGAGATCCGAAGACGAGCGCATGGCGAATGCAGCCAAGCTCCTGCGTACCTCCGTGGCGCGCCTGCGGTGGCAGCACCAGCACGGCGTGGGGGCGGAGCTATCCGACCCCGCGACCATGGCGCGCGCCGGCGCCTACCTGTTCGGGTCGGGCGCCACGCTGGCCCTGATCTGGCTCTTCCTGCCGGTCTCCGGCCACGTGGACGTCGCGGCGATGGGCGGCCTCGTCGGCGCGTCGTACGCGATGGTCGTATTGCTCGTGGTCGGCTGGGACCGGATCCCGGAGTGGGGCTTCAGGGCGTTCCTGGTCGGCTTCACGCTGCTCGTCAGCGGCTTCATCTTCTACAGCGGGAAGAGCACCAGCCCATACGCCTTCTTCTACGTATGGGCCGCGCTCTACGCGCTCTATTTCTTCAGCCTCGCGGACGCGGTTCGCCACGTGGTCTTCATGGGGTTCTGCTACGCGGCGGTGCTCGTTGCCCATCACTCGGCCGGGAACACGACCTTCGCCGACTTCGTCATCGCCGTCGAGGATTCGGCCGCCCAGTGGACGGTCGCGTTCGGCACGCTGGTGGTCGCCACCGCCCTGTTCGGGCTGCTCAAGGAGCGCCTGGACGCGCTGATCGAGCGCCTGACCGACGCCGTCCGGACGGACCCGCTGACGGGCCTCCTCAACCGGCGCGGGTTCGAGGAGGCGTTCGAGCTCGAGGTCGAGCGCGCCCGCCGCACGAAGGTCCCGCTCACCCTGCTCGTGGGCGACCTCGACCGGTTCAAGATGCTGAACGACCGGCTGGGCCACCCGGCCGGCGACCGTGCGCTCGAGCTGCTCGGCGAGGCGCTGACCTCGGGGGTCCGCCGCATCGACCGCGTGGGGCGCATGGGCGGCGAGGAGTTCGCGCTCGTCCTGCCCGAGACGGACGAGCACGAGGGCTACGTGCTGGCCGAGCGGCTGCGGGCGAAGATCCGCGAGAACTTCCAGGCCGACATCTTCCCGCTCACGATCTCCTTCGGGGTCGCCGCGTACCCGACCCACGGTGCGACCACGTCCGGCCTGCTGAAGGCGGCAGACCAGGCGCTGTACACGGCCAAGGAGTTCGGCCGCGACTGCTCGGTGATCTACAGCGCGGAGACCGCCGAGATCCTTCGCGGCAACAGCCATCGGCGCGAGAGCACGGCGGAGCGGCGCGTGGCCAGCCTGGTCGGCCTCGCCAGCTCGATGGACACGGCCGAGCACTCGCAGATGGTGGGCCGGTACACGAAGCTGATCGCGATCGAGCTGGAGCTCGCCTCCGAGCTCGTCGAGCGCGTACAGCTGGCGGGGGTGCTGCACGACATCGGCAAGGTCGGCGTCGCGGACTCGATCGTCAACAAGCCCGGGCCGCTCACCCCGGAGGAATGGGACGAGATGCGGAAGCACCCGGAGTTCGGCGCGCGGATGCTCGAGCGCGCGGAGCTGTGGGACATCGCCGCCTGGGTGGCCGCCCATCACGAGCGACCCGACGGGAAGGGCTACCCGCTCGGTCTGAAGGACGAGGAGATTCCGCTCGAGGCGCGCATCGTCGCGGTCGCCGACGCCTACGAGGCGATGACGACCGACCGCGTCTACCGCCCGGGCATAGGCCACACGGCTGCTCGCGCCGAGCTGCGGCGCGGCGCCGGCAACCAGTTCGACGCGCGCGTGGTCCAGGCGTTCCTCAAGGCGCACGAGCCCGCGCAGGACACCACGTGGCGGATCGTCAGCGGCCGCGCGGTTGCTGTCTGAACACGAGGCGCGCGACCAGCCGCCGATCGCCGCGGAGCGGCTCGAACGTGACCGCGTGCCGTCCGGCGGGCTTGGCGAGCAGGTCGAAGCGCGCCGGGGCGAGCGGCCCGGCGGTCTGGCGCAGGTTCGGCGTGCCAAGCACGACGTCGCCCACCTCGGGCGCGGTCACGATGAGCGTCAGGCGCGCGCCCAGCGGCACGATGCGGGTGCGCGGCCGGCGGGCCGGCGGCCCGACGGCCAGGGTTACGGTCCGCGCCCCCGCGCCGGGTGCCGCGCCTGGATCGGCGGTCGTCTGCGCCCCGGTGCCGTCCTCCTCGCGCGTCTCGGGCGGCGGTGCGATCGACGCGACGAGGGCGGACAGGCCAAGCACGAGGGCGAACAGAAGCAGGACGCGCCGGATTTGCACAACTTGAATCTTGCCTACCGATTCATGGACACACGTCCGATCAAGTCCAGACCCCGCAAATACCGATAACCCAGGCAAGCCAGAAGTGCCACGGTGAAAAGGGCAAACCCGTCGTGAGGCGGGGACGCAAAGCCACGGTGCTCCTCCCCCCACTAGGAGTAGGCCGGGCTACCACCAGGAACTCGACTTCCAAACGGCGGCTTTACCCGCGGCGGACTGGCATCAAGGTCAATCCAGTACTCCCAAAGGAGGAGTTCACATGCTGCGGAATCTCCGCGAGCGTATGGAGAGCGAGAAGGGCTTCACCCTTATCGAGCTCCTCGTTGTCATCCTGATCATCGGCATCCTCGCCGCCATTGCTCTGCCGGCCTTCCTGGGCCAGCAGAAGAAGGGCCAGGACGCCGAGGCTAAGTCGAACGCCCGCAACCTCGTGTCTGCGGTGCAGTCGTGCTACGCCGAGACGCAGGACTACACCGAGTGCAACACGACGGCTCTGCTCGATGACAACGGCGCCAAGCCGGGTGTCACGATCGGCCCGAACGACGGCGAGGTGTCCATCACCGCTGCCCTCGACTCGTACTCGGTCATTGGTCACTCGAAGAGCGGCAACGATTTCACGATCGCTGTTGCGGCTGACGGTACGCAGACGCGTACCTGCACCACCCCGAGCGAGGGCGGCTGCCCGAGCACGGGTGCCACGAACTGGTAAACCAACAACCAATCGCTGTGAAAAGGGGGCGGGCCTTCGGGCCCGCCCTTTTTTTGCGTCCAGATTCGCCTGGACAAAGTTCACCTGACGCGGGCATCCGCCGATCGGATGAGCGTGCGTCGGAACCTGCGCCTCACTCTCGTACGCCTGCGCTCCGAGAGGGGCATGTCGCTCGCCGAGCTCCTCATCGGGATGGCGACGTTCAGCTTCGTCTTGCTTGCGCTGCTCACGCTCCTCGACGGAGCGGTTCAGACGGCGCCGCGGGAGCAGGAGCGGGCGAACGCGATCCGGGAGGGCCAGGCCGGCCTTCACGTGATGACGCGCGAGCTGCGGGGCGCGAACAAGGTGTGGACCCCCGGCAAGACCCAGATCTACGTGAACATCGGCGACGACAAGCACGTCCTCTACGACTGCGATGTGGTCCATCCCGAGGACCCCGCGCTGCGCCAGTGCCTGCGCTGGGAGGCGGCGGTCGGCAGTGAGCTGCCGCTCGACCAGGACGGGGAGGTCGTCGTCGCCCGCCGGCTGCCGGGCGACGTGTTCAGCTACGAGCCGAACCTGATCAGCCCCACCTACGTCAAGGCACGGATCCAGGTGCCCCAGGCCGGCGAGCAGGCCGGGGGCTACCTCGCGAACCTCGTCCTCGACGACGGCTTCTACCTGAGGAACACCGATGTGGGCTAGGGCGCGCTCCGAGTCCGGCTTCACGGCCATCGAGCTGCTGCTCGCGGTGCTGATCGGCACGGTCGGCGTCATCTCGCTGATCGGGACCTTCGACGTCTCGCGGCGGGTGACGAGCTACTCCGAGATGAAGGAGGCGGCATCGCACGTCGCCGAGCAGAAGATGGAGGAGCTCCGGACACTCGACTACGGCGAGCTCGCGCTGAACGCCGCCCCGACGGCCTCGACCGATCCGGACAGCCCGGCGTTCCAGGTGGGCGGCGGCGGCACGACGTACAGGCCCGATGCCGACTCGCAGGCGACCGAGCCGCTCGTGGTCGACGCGGCGAGCGGCGCGGTTCAGGCCGCCCCGGAGGCCTGGAGCGACGGTCGCCTGGGCGGCCAGATCTACCGTTACGTCACCTGCGTGGGGGCCACGGTCGCCGAGTGCGAGCAGGGCGCGACCACCACGGCGGTCCGGCGGGTGATGGTCGCCGTGACGGTGACGAACGCCTTCGGTCCGGACAAGCCGATCGTCATGACGACGCTCGCCGGCGACCCAGAGACGGCCAACGGCGAGGGCAACCCCCTCGACTCACCCGACACGTTCTGCGAGGACGAGGGTGGCAACGCGATCGAGTGCGTGCACAACGTCGGCGGAACGGTCAGCACGTACTACCTCTACGACACGCCGGCCACCTCCTCGACGCGTCAGGAGATCACCGGTGGGCACCCGACACACGCCACCGTCGCCGCTTCGGGTACCTGCAGCGGCGGCACCACGACCGGCTGCCCCACGCCGGACCTGATGGGGATCGACCAGCCACCCGCGCCGGTCCCGACCCCGCCGCTCTACAACTACTCCAACGAGATCACGGGCGGATCGACGCCCGGCGGCGCGGTCGTCCGGCGCGACACGACGTGCAGCGGCACGCCGACGACGACCGACAACACAAAGGGGCACATGTGGGTCACGAACCCGATCTCCGGCTCGATGACGCTGTCGGGGGACGCGGCCCTGAGCCTCTCGACACAGACCTTCAACGGCGCGACGGCAGACGCGCTGATCTGCGTCGCCTTCTACAACGTGCCGAACAGCATCACGGATCTCGTGTCGAATCCGCCCACCCTGATCGGCACCGCCGGCTACGAGCACACGACGAGCTGGCCGAAGACACCCACCGCGCTGGGCATCGGCCTGGACTTCCTCGACTCGAGCTTCGGCGCGACGATCCCGTCCGGGAACCGGCTCGGCATGCGCATCTGGACGTCCAGCTCCGCGGGGGCCGACCTCGTCCTGCTCTACGACCACCCGCTCCACGCGAGCTTCGTGCAGGTGAACGCCGAATGACCCGGATCCTTCGTGAGCAGCGGGGCATCGCCCTGCCGGCGGCGCTCGGCATCCTCGTGGTGGTCAGCGTCCTGTCCTCGAGCGTGTTCGCCGTGAGCCAGCGGCTCCAGGACACCTCGCCCGCGAGCCGCGACGCGAAGCGGGCCCTCGGGGCCGCCGACGCGGGCCTCGAGCGGGCCATGTTCCGCATGAACGTGCTGGGGCTCCAGAGCATCTCCAAGTGCTTCACGACGGCGGCCGTGGACCCGGGCTCGGCGGGCGGCACCGACCCTGAGACGGGCGGAGCGCCGGCGGCGGGCGAGTGCGCCGGCGTGAAGGAGGATCTCGACGGCCAGTCCAGCTACACCTACTACGTCACCCCGGCGCTCGAGGACGGCGACATCTGCGCCGGACTCCCGGTCCATCACTCCGACTCGGAGGGCGAGGTGACCGTCACCCAGCGCTGCATCACCTCGATCGGCGAGGCCAACGGCGAACGCCGGCGCATCCAGGCCCGCGTCGCGTCGTACATCGGGGCTCAGCTCTTCCCGGTGGGCGGCATCCTCGCGATCAACGGCATCAGCGTGAAGAACACGGCGATCGTGGGCGGCGTCCTGGGCTCGAACGGTCAGATCGACCTGGGCAACAACAGCTACATCAGCGGCGGCATCGAGCTGGGGACCAGTTCGAGCCCGGCGCCGCAGCTGGGCCAGGGGAGCACGCTCGGCGGGCCGGTCACCTATCGATCGGAGGCGGACGGCGCCTTCGTGCTCGCGCCGGTGGACATGGGGAACACGGCCACCGTGAACGACAACGCGCGGATCACGAGCGGCCAGGACTCCGGCAACAAGGTGACGTACACGAACACGCTCGCCTCGCCGCGAAACCTGACGATCGACAACAACGGCTCGCTTACGCTCGGCGGCGGCACCTACAACTTCTGCAAGGTCACGCTCGGCAACAACGCCTTCATCACGATCGCGGCGAACGCAAAGATCCGCTTCTTCCTCGACTCGCCCGACCGCGCCGGCTCCAGCTGCACCCCCTCGGGGCAGTCGGCGGCCACGGCGCGGGCGAACGGCTGGGGCGGGATGACGCTCGGCCAGGGCTCGAACTTCAACAACCCGGGTCACGCGATCAACTCCCAGATCTACATGTACGGCTACGCGAACGGCACCCACACGGTGGAGTTCCGCAACAGCTCGGCGATGAACGCGGCGATCTACGCGCCGACGAGCAACCTCGTCTGGATCAACACCGCGGGCATCACCGGCGGTGTGGCCGCGAGCACCGTGGACTTCAAGAACTCGGCGACGTTCGCCTGGGCGGGCGACAGCGCCGGGTTCAGCCTTTCGGATCTGCGCACCGACACCGTGTCCGTGTACTACCGCATGGCATGGACCGAGTGCCAGCGCACGCGCACCGCCTCGACGGACCCCGAATCCGGCTGCTGAGCCGCCGGATGCTCGCGTAGGGTCTCGCCCGTGGACGTGCTGCTGATCGGCCTCCTGGGCCTCGCCGTGGGCAGCTTCCTGAACGTCGTCATCCACCGGCTGCCGCGCGGCGAGTCGCTGGTGAGCCCGCCCTCGCACTGCCCGGCGTGCGACGCGCCGGTCAAGCCCTACGACAACGTGCCGGTGCTCTCGTGGCTCCTGTTGCGCGGCCGCTGCCGCAACTGCGGGGCGCCGATCTCCGCCCGGTATCCGGTCGTCGAGGCGCTCACGGCGGCCGCCTTCGTGGCCACGGCGCTCGCCCGCGGGGTCGAGGACGACCTGGCGCTGTGGCTCCCGTTCGTCGCCGTCCTGATCGCCGTCGCGGCGATCGACCTCGACCACCGGATCATCCCCAACAAGATCGTCCTGCCGGCCGCGATCTGGGGGCTCGCGGCCACCGTGGCGTTCCGCCCGGACCACCTCGACGACGCCCTGATCGCGGGCGCCATCGCCTTCGGGGCGCTCCTTCTCGCGGCCCTCGCCTATCCGGCCGGAATGGGGATGGGCGACGTGAAGCTTGCCGGTGTCATGGGCATCTATCTGGGCTCGGCGGTCGCCCCCGCGATGCTGGTGGCGTTCCTCTCCGGGTCGCTCGTGGGCCTCGCGATCATCGCCCGCGAGGGTCGGGACGCGCGCAAGAAGGGGGTCCCATTCGGCCCGTTCCTGGCGTTCGGCGGCCTCGTCGGCGTCCTGTTCGGCCCAGAGCTCGTCGACCTGTACGTAGACAACTTCTTGTAGCCGCGTCCAGGCGCGTCCAGCGCTGGGCCGGGGATTTCAAGGCACCTGGACGAATGACCGATCCGGTGAGTGATCTCCATGGCTACTAAGCGCAATACCACGGGCCCGACGGGGAGCGTCGGCCTTGACCTGGACGGGGACTTCCTCGCTGCCGTAACGGTCGCCGACGGGCGGATCCAGTCCGCCGTCAGCGCCGAGCTGCCCCACGGTGTGATGAGCGACGGCGAGGTCATCAATCCCGAAGGGCTCGGGGACGTGCTGAGGGAGATCGCACGTGCCGGTGCGCTGCCGCGCGACGTGCGTCTCGGCGTAGCCAACCAGCAGATCGTGGTCCGCCAGCTCGAGCTGCCGCGGATCGAGGAGGACAAGGACCTCGAGGCTGCCGTCCGCTTCCAGGCGAGCGAGACGATCGCGATGCCGTTGAACGAGGTCGTCCTGGACTTCCAGCGTGTGGGCGACAGCGTGGATGCCGAGGGCAACCCGCGCACCAACGTGGTCGTCGTGGCCGCGCGCGAGTCGATGATCGAGCGCCTCGTCGAGGCGGTCCGCTCGGCCGGCCTGCGGCCGGTCGGGATCGACCTGAATGCCTTCGCGCTCGTGCGCGCCCTGGCCGGCGGTGCGCGTGACGACTCCGCGCGCGTCTACTGCCACCTCGGGGCGATTACGAACCTCGCGATCGCCGTCGGCTCGAGCTGCCTGTTCACGCGGCCGCTCGCCACCCGCGCCGACGACGCGGGAGAGATCGACGCCTTCGCGCTCGCCGAGGAGATCCGGCTGTCCATCGACTTCTACCTCGCCCAGCCGGAGACCCGGCCGGTGCGCGAGATCGTCCTCTCGGGCCCGCGCGCGACCGCTGAGGGGCTGCACGAGCAGCTCGGCGCGGCGACCGGCCTCGACGTGATGGCGGCCGAGCCGCTTGGGAACTTCGACCGCGCCTCGCTTCCGGCGGGCGAGGATCCGCGCCGCCACACCGTGGCGCTCGGCCTGTCCCTCGGAGTCGGGTCATGAGGCCCGTCAACCTGCTCCCGGCTCGGTACCGCCCCCGTACGGGCGGGTCGGGCGACTCGCGCTCTTCGTACATCGCCCTTGGAGCACTGGCGCTGCTGGTGCTCGCGGTCTTCGGCTACGTCGTCAGCGCCAACCAGGTCAGCGCGCGGAACTCGGAGATCGCCGCGGTGCGTCAGCAGATCACACAGGCGGAGACCCAGTCGGTGACCCTCCAGGGCTACGGCGACTTCGCCGGCGTCAAGGATGCGCGTCTGGCCGCGGTCAAGTCGCTCGCCACCCAGCGGATCGACTGGGAGCGGATCTTCCGCGAGCTCGCCCACGTCCTTCCCGAGCGCGTCTGGCTCACCGGCTTCGACGCCCAGGCGGGAGCCGCGGACGGCGGCGGCGACATCGCCCCGATGCTGGTCCTGACCGGCTGCGCCGAGAGCCATTCGCGCGTCGCGGATGCGATGGTGCGGATGCGCGAGCTGCACGTGGCGGAGGACGTCGAGCTCACCCAGACCGCCGCTGGCGAGGACGAGGACGAGGCCGCAGGCAGCTCGGGTGGATCGAGTGAGAGCGCCTGTGGCGGCTTCTACTCCTTCGGGGTCGAGGTCATGATGGCGACCCCCGCACCGGCTCCGGTCGATGCGGAGCCCGACACCGTCCCGGCCAGTCTCGGAGGCGGAGAATGAGCTTTAGCGCGCGCGACAAGAAGATCCTGATGGTCATGGCGCCGCTGACGCTGGTGCTCGTGTACTGGTTCATGCTTCTCGCGCCGCAGCGCCAAGCGGCCGCGGACGCGGGCAAGACGCTGGAGGCCGAGCAGGCGCAGCTCGCGGGCGCCGAGGCGCAGGCGAGCACCGTGCGCGCCGCGAAGGAGAGCTTCGCGCGCGACTACGCCGCTGTGGTCGCGCTGGGCAAGGCGATTCCCACCTCGGTGGACATGCCGAGCCTCCTGGTGCAGCTCGAGCAGGCCGCGAGCGGCACGGGGATCGATATCGAGGGCATCACGATCGGTGAGCGCGCGCCGGCCACCGAGGCCGCCGTCGCTGCCGTCGGGGCTCCGGCCGCGCCCGACCCGGCCGCGCCCACCGCACCGAGCGGCCAGCCGCCCCAGAGCGGCGCGGGCCAGGCTGTCGCGGGGGCCACAGAGGCCGCCAACACGGCCAGTGCACCTCCGGCCGCGACCGGCGCGACCGGCGCGAGCGGCGCCACGGGCGCCGCCGCTCCGACGGCCGCCGGCGCTGCCCCGGTTGCCGGTGGCACCGCGCCGGCAGCGGGCGCGCTCGAGGCGGTCACGCTCGAGTTCAACTTCACGGGCAGCTTCTTCGGACTGGCCGACTTCTTCCACTCGCTCAAGCGCTTCGTCTACGTCGACGGCGACAAGGTGCGCGTCCGCGGTCGCCTGCTGACCATCGACGCCGTCACCTACACGACCGAGCCGGAGACCTTCCCCGAGCTCACCGCCGAGGTGCAGGCGACCGTCTTCCTCACGCCGGCGGCCGAGGGTGCCACCGCCGGCGCGACGCCGACCGGCCCTGAGGCGGCGGCCGCCCCCGCGACCGCCCCCGCGCCGACCGGCACAGGCACGCCTCCCCCGACTCCGACTGCGACGGCCACGCCATGAAGAAGCTGAACCTGAACGCGGATTTCCTGCTGGACATCTGGGCCGACCTCAAGGCCAAGAAGCTCGCGCCTGTTGCGATCGGGCTCGCGCTGCTCGTGGTCGCCGTGCCCGCGCTCATGCTGAAGGGCGAGGAGGCGCCGGGTGAAGCCCCGCTGCCGATCCTCGCCCAGCCGGCTTCCAACGGGGCCGAGGTCGAGCTGGCCGAAGAACTTGCGGAGGGCGGCTCGGACCTCGACTCGTACAAGGCGCGGGACCCCTTCGATGGGCTCGTGAAGCCCGAGAAGGAGGCTGTCAAGCCTGGCACCGCCTACCTCCCCGGCGAGAAGGACGCCGGCGATGAGCCTGCACCGGATACCGGCGGCGACACCGGGTTGCCGTCGCTCGGCGACGATGGGAGCGACGCCCCCGACCTCGGCGGGCCGACGGACCCCGGCAAGGGCGGCGGCGATGGCAACGGGACGCCGAACCTCGGCGCGCCCGACAGTCCGAACGACGGTGACGATCCGCCCGTCGTGATCCGGCGCCCCCCGAGGCAGTTCACCTACCAGCTGGACCTCAAGTTCGGCCGCCCCGGCCGTGAGCAGCACTACCCGAACCTCACGCGGATGAGCTTCCTTCCGAGCCGGCAGGTGCCCGCGCTCATGTTCATGGGCGTCACGGCTGACGAGAAGGCGGCGCTCTTCTTCGTCCACCCGACCCTGAGCCACCAGGGCGAGGGCGCATGCATCCCGAAGAACGACGCATGCACCTACCTGCAGATCAGGCCGGGCCAGGACCACTTCTTCTCCGTCGACGACTACGAGTTCCGCATTCGGCTGCTTGACATTCAGCGGGTCAAGCTGAGCGCCGAGCGGAAGCAGCGCGCGGCCGCGCGCGAGGCGACCCGACAGTCGGCGCGCGGGGTCGAGAACGGCGAGTCCGCGGAGGAGCCGCTGATCCAGTGGCCGCTGCTCGCGGACGGCGCCGGCTGAGCCCGGGCGTCTTCGCCGAGAGTCGCCGCAACGCCCATATCGGGCGCTCAGGCGACACTCGACGATGCGCGGCCCTGACCCGCTCGCTCCCAGCCAGCCGCAGTTTCGATGGAGCGGAGCGCCGCTAGCCGAAGCGGATCGGCCCAGGCGCTCGGATAGCCTGGGATTCCGATGCAGATCCGCTTTACGACGAGCGGGGAGTCCCACGGCCCCGGCCTGACGGCGATCGTGGAAGGGCTGCCCGCAGGGCTCTCGCTCGACCGCGAGGGGCTTGACCGCGACCTGGGGCGGCGGCAGCTCGGCCACGGGCGCGGTGGGCGGATGAAGATCGAGCGCGATCGCGCCGAGGTCGTCTCCGGCGTCCGGCACGGGGTGACGCTCGGCAGCCCGGTGACAATCCGGATCGACAACCGCGATTACGCCAACTGGGAAGAGCGGATGAACCCGTGGCCGGTCGAAGCCGATGTGCAGGAGGTGCACCTGCCGCGCCCCGGTCACGCGGACCTCGCCGGCCTCCAGAAGTACGGGTTCGCCGACGTCCGCAACGTGCTCGAGCGCGCGAGCGCGCGCGAGACCGCGGCGCGGGTGGCGTGCGGCGCGCTCGTGAAGGCGTTGCTCGCCGAGGTGGGGGTCACCGTCCTCTCCCATGTGGTGCAGATCGGCTCGGTTCGCGCACCGACGCCGGACGAGCTCGGGCCCGAGGTGTTCGCCGGCGTCGACGACTCGCCCGTGCGCTGTCTCGACCCGGCCGCGAGCGACGCGATGGTCGAGGAGATCAACGTTGCGAGGAAGGCGAACGAGTCCCTCGGCGGCGTCTTCGAGGTGCGCGCCTACGGAGTCGTCCCGGGACTGGGCTCCTACGTCTCGTGGGACTCCCGCATGGACGGGCGGCTCGCGCAGGCGATCATGTCGATCCAGGCCATGAAGGGCGTCAGCGTGGGGGATGCCTTCGACGTGGCGGGTCGCGTGGGGTCGAAGGCGCACGACGAGATCTTCTGGTCTGAGGACCGCGGCTGGCACCGCGAGACGAATCACGCCGGCGGCCTCGAGGGCGGCATGACGACGGGCGAGCCCTTGGTCGTCCGCGGCGCGATGAAGCCGCTGCCGACACTCACGAAGCCGCTGCGATCCGTCGACACCGAGACGAAGGAGCCCGCGCAGGCGCTTCGCGAGCGCACCGATTCCTGCACGGTGCCGGCCGCCGGGGTCGTGGGCGAGGCGATGGTCGCGCTCGTCCTGGCCGGCGCCTATCGCGAGAAGTTCGGCGGCGACCACATCGACGACGTGCGCGCCGCTGTCGCCGCGTACCGCGAGCGGATCGGATGGAAGCGCTGACCGCACCCGATCGTCGGGCCGGCCCGCGCGCAATCGTCTTCGTGGGCTTCATGGGGGCGGGCAAGTCCACCGCGGCGCGGACCGCCGCCGCGGCGCTCGGGTGTGAGCCGCTCGACTCCGACCGCGAGGTGGAACGCGTGCTCGGCGAGACGATCGAGAGCTACTTCGACCGCGAGGGCGAGAACGCGTTCCGTGTGCGCGAGGAGGAGGTGGTGCTCGACCTGCTGGGCCGCCCCGACGCGAGGGTCATCGCGCTCGGCGGCGGGTCGCTCGAGTCGGAACGGGTTCGCGAGGTGCTTGGCGAGCACACCGTGGTCCACCTCCAGGTCGGCGCCGACGAGGCGTGGCGGCGGGCGTCCGGCAAGGGCCGGCCCCTCGCCCGCGATCGCGGTCGCTTCGACCAGCTGAAGCGCGACCGCGAGGCGGTCTACGACTCGCTGGCGCGCGCCTGCCTGCCGCCGCTGCCGCGCGACGGGGTGCGCCGGGCGCTGCCCGCCCTCGCCGCGCTCGCGGAGGCACCCGCCGGAACGCGCCTCGCCTGGGCGGCCGCCGGCTCGGCGCAGTACCCGGTCTTCTTCGGCCGCGGCCTCGTCGGGAGCGGCTTCTTCCAACCGCCCGGCGGGCGCCGGTTCGCGGTGACGGACGAGAACGTGGCGCGGCTCCTGCGGCTCCCCGCCGAGGCCCAGCACGAGCTGAAGCCCGGCGAGGAGCACAAGACGCTCGCCCATGCCGAGGAGGCGCTGCGCTTCCTGGCCGCGAGCGGGGCGACGCGCGAGGACGTCCTCGTGGCGGTCGGCGGCGGCGTGGTTGGGGACGTCGGCGGGTTCTGCGCCGCCGTCTACCAGCGGGGGATGCGCTGGGTCGGCGTGCCGACCACGGTGGTGGCGCAGGTGGACTCGGCATACGGCGGCAAGACCGGCGTGGACCTCCCGGAGGCGAAGAACTACGTGGGCGCGTACCACCACCCCGCGGCGGTGCTCGTGGACCCGTCCGTCCTCGAGACGCTCCCCGCGGCCGAGGCCGCCGCCGGCTACGCGGAGGTCGTGAAGACGGCCCTGATCGCGGGCGGGCCGCTGTGGGCGCGCGTGCGCGAGGGTGGACCGGTGGACGACGAGACGATCTGGCGCTGCCTGCGGACGAAGCTCGCGATCGTCGCCGAGGACGAGCGCGACGCCGGCCGCCGCCAGGTCCTGAACCTCGGCCACACGGTCGGTCACGCGATCGAGGCGGCCACCGGCTACGGCCGCTACCGCCACGGCGAGGCGATCGCCGTCGGGCTGCTGGCGGCCCTGCGGCTCTCGGGCCGCGACGCGCTTCGCGCCGAGGTGGCCGGCCTGCTCGAGGGCCGCGGCCTGCCGACGCGCTTCGAGGGCGCCTCGGTCGACGACGTGCTCGCGTTCGTCGCGCGCGACAAGAAGCGCTCGGGCGACCGCGTGCCGTTCGTGCTCGTCGAGGCACCGGGTGAGGTCACGCCCGGTCACGACGTCGAGGCGGACGAGCTGCGCGCCGCGGTGGACGAGGTGGCCGCTTGAACACCCGGATCGCGGTCATGCACGGGGTCAACCTCGACCAGCTCGGCCGCCGCAACCCCGAGCACTACCCGCGCACCACGCTCACCGAGCTCGAGGTACGGGTGAAGCGGTGGGCGGTCGAGCTCGGCCTCGAGCCCTCGTTCTTCCAGACCAACAGCGAGCGCGAGTTCTGCGAGGAGCTGCACGCGGTGGGCGAGACCCAGGACGGCATCCTGCTGAACCCGGGGGCGTGGACCCACTACTCGTGGGCGATCCGCGACGCGCTCGAGATCGCGGCCCTGCCCGCGGTCGAGGTCCATCTGTCGGCGGTGGACGAGCGCGAGGAGTGGCGCCGGACGTCGGTGATCCGCGAGCTGTGCGTCGGGACCGTGCAGGGCAAGGGGATCGACGGCTACCGCGAGGCGCTCGAAATGCTCAAGGGGGAGCTCTCAGGTTGAGCGGGGCGCGTGCCGATCGCGTCGAGCGGGAGCTACGCGAGCGCGAGCTCGACGCGCTGATCGTGACGCAGCTGGTGAACGTGCGCTGGCTGACGGGATTCACCGGCACGAACGCCGTCGCCGTGGTGGCCGCGGACGGGCGGCGCACGTTTCTCACCGACTTCCGCTACGTCGAGCGCGCCGAGGCGGAGGTGGCGGGCTTCGACCGCCGCCGCGGCGGGCGGGACCTGCTCGCGGACGCCGCCGAGGGCCTGGGCCGGCGCGTGGGGTTCGAGGACCACCATCTACCGGTCCGCACGTGGGAGCGCCTTCGGGAGGCGGTCGCCGACGGTGTGGAACTGGTCGGCGCCGGGCGCATGCTCGAGGACCTGCGTGCGGTCAAGGAGGAGGAGGAGCTGGTCCCGATCCGGGCGGCGGCCGCGCTCGCCGACGACGTCCTGCGCGAGGTCGTGGTCGAACCGGGGCTCGTCGGGCGGACGGAGCGCGACGTCGCTCGGGCGATCGAGCGCGCGATGCGCGAGCGCGACGCCGAGCCGTCGTTCCCGCCGATCGTCGCCGCCGGCGCGAACGGAGCACAGCCTCACGCCGAGCCGCAGGACGTCGAGATCCCGGCCGGCACGCTCGTGGTGGTGGATTGGGGGGCGCAGGTGGGCGGCTACTGCTCGGACTGCACGCGGACGTTCGCAACCGGGCCGATCGGCGACGGCGCGCGCGAGGTGTACGAGCTTGTCGAGCGCGCGCAGGCCGCAGCGCTCGAGGCGGTCGCGCCGGGCGCCGACTGCCGCGAGGTGGACGCTGCCGCGCGCGGCATCATCGACGCCGCCGGGCACGGGGAGCACTTCGGCCACGGGCTCGGCCACGGCGTGGGCCTCGAGGTCCACGAGGAGCCGCGCCTGACGTCGGTCGCCGAGGGCGCGCTCGCCCCGGGACACGTCGTCACGGTCGAGCCGGGGGTGTACCTGCCGGGCGAGGTCGGGGTCCGGATCGAGGATCTCGTGGTCGTCACCGAGGACGGACGCGAGGCGCTCTCGGGCCTGCCGAAGTCGCTCACCGAGCTGTGAGCGGCTTCTCCGCGCCCGAACGGCTGCTCCTCGGGTCGGGCCCGAGCCCCGTCCCCGATCGGGTCCTGCGCGCGCTGTCGCAGCCGACCGTCGGCCATATGGACCCGTCGTTCTCAGACTTGATGGAGGAGGTCGCCGAGCTCCTGCGCGCGACGTTCCGGACCGCGAACGCCGCCACGCTCCCCCTGTCGGCGACGGGGTCGGGCGGCATGGACGCGCTCGTCGCGAACTTCGTCGAGCAGGGCGACCGGGTCGTCGTGGGCGTGAACGGGCTGTTCGGCGAGCGGCTCGCCGACGCGCTGGGCCGCGCGGGCGCCGACGTGGTGCGCGTCGAAGCGGAGTGGGGGCGGGCGCTCGACCTCGACGCGCTCGGCGCGGCGGTCGACACGGGCGCGCAGGCGCTCTGCGTCGTCCACGGCGAGACCTCGACCGGCGTCTGCCAGCCGCTCGACGGGCTCGGCGACCGCTGCCGGGCCGCCGGCGCGCTCCTGCTCGTGGACTGCGTCACGTCACTGAGCGGACAGCCGGTGCTGCTCGACGAGTGGGGTGTGGATGCCGCCTTCAGCGGTTCGCAGAAGTGCCTGAACGCGCCGCCCGGCCTCGCGCCGTTCACCGCCGGGGAGCGGGCGATCGCAAAGCTGCGGGCGCGCCGCTCGCCGCCGCGGTCGTGGTTCTTCGACCTGTCGCTCGTGCTCGGCTTCTGGGACGCGGGGGGCGGCCGCGTCTACCACCACACCGCGCCGATCAACATGGTCTACGCGCTCGCCGAGGCGCTGCGGATCGTGGCCGAGGAGGGGCTCGAGGCGCGCTGGGAGCGCCACCGGCGCGCACACGCGGCGCTCCGGGCGGCACTCGCGGAGCTGGGGCTCGAGCGGATCGCCCGCGACGGCGAGGAGCTGTGGCCGCTGCTCGCGGTGCGCGTGCCCGACGGTGTGGACGATGCAGGCGTGCGCGGCGCGCTGCTCGCCGACCATGGCATCGAGATCGCCGGCGGCCTCGGCCCGTTCGCCGGACGCGCATGGCGGATCGGGGTGATGGGGGAGGGCGCGCGGCCGGAGCCGCAGGAGCGGCTCGTGAGCGCGCTCGCGGCGCTGATGCGGCGCGACCCCGCGCCCGCGCTCGCCGCGCTCGCCGCGGGCTGGGGCTAGAGCCAGGTCTGCTGGACGCGCGGGCTGGGGTGGACGCTGACGATCCGGAGCGGGTCGTCGGCGGCCGACTCGAAGCCGTGTGGCGTGTCGGCCGGCACCACCACGACGTTCCCGCCCGCGACGGTCACCCGCTCGTCGCCGACCGTGAAGACCGCCTCCCCGGCCAGCACGACGAACGCCTCGGGGTAGGGATGGAAGTGAAGCGCCGCGCCCTTGCCGCGCGGGTGCTCGGTGACGAACATCGACGCCGGGAACTCGTCGCCGCCCTCGAACAGGCAGGCGGTCGGGCTCTTGCGCAGCTCGTCGAGAGGGACGACCGTGGGCACGCGCCGCACCCTAGCCCGCAACAAAAGGGGACGGACCCCGTTCGTTGCACGGCCTCCGCGAGGTATGCGAACATGTGTTCGTATGATCGTCTGCGTCCTCTACCCCCGCTTCGAGCTGCTGGCCGCGGTCGGGGACAGGAGGGCGTTGCTCGCGGAACCGGTGGCGCTGGCGCCCGAGGCCGGGCGCGAACAGGGCGTCGGCGAGGTGTCGGCTGCCGCCGAGGCGTTCGGCGTAACGCCGGGGATGCGGCTGGGGGAGGCGCTTGCGCGCTGCCCGGAGCTCAGGCTGGCGCCGCCCGACCCCGAGGGGGTGCGCGCGCTGTGGCGGGAGGTCCTCGACCGGCTCGAGTCGATCGGCGCCGCGGTCGAGTCGGACCGCGCGGGGTGTGCGTTCTTCGAGGCGCAGGGGCTCCACGGGATCCACGGCGGCCACCTGGAGGGCGTGCTCGCCGCCACTCGCCGCGCGCTCGGGCGCGGCATCCGCCTGGGCGTCGCGCCGAGCCGCTTCTCGGCGTACGCGGCGGCGCGGCGGTCGCGGCCGCGCCGGGCGGAGCTGGTGGCCAGCGGGGCCGTGCGCGCATGGCTCGCCCCGCTTCCCGTCGGCCTGCTTCGCGCCCGGGCGGAGCTCGCCGTGGTGGCCGACACGCTCGAGCGGCTCGGGATTCGCACGCTCGGCGAGCTCTCCGAGCTACCCGCGCCCGCGGTGGCAGAGCGCTTCGGCCACCCGGGGCTCCTGGCGCTCGACCTGGCCCACGGCCGCGACACGCCGCTCGAGCCGCGCCGGCCGTCAGAGCCCGTCGTTGAGCGGCTCGCGCTCCCCGAGTCGGCGCTCGGGCAGCAGCTCGAGCGCGCACTCGAGCTGCTCGTCGCGCGTGTGCTCGCGCGCCCGGAGCGGCGTGGCCGCACGCTGCGCGCACTGGCCATCTCGGCGCGCTTCGTCGCCGGCGGCACCTGGCGAACGCGGACGACGCTCCGCGTGGCGAGCGCGGACGCGAACCGGATCGGTACCGCGCTCGCGCCGAAGCTGGCGGAGCTGCCGGCCCCCGCCGATTCGATCGCGCTGGAGGTCGAGGCCTTCGGCCCGCCCGCGCACGACCAGGGCCGCCTGATCGAGGAGCGCGACTCGGCGCGGCACAGGCGACTCGGCGAGGCGGTCAGGCAGGCGCGCCAGGCGGCGGGGACCGACGCCGCGATGCGCGTGCTCGAGGTCGATCCCGACTCGCGGCTGCCGGAGCGGCGCGCACTGCTCGCGCCGTGGACGGATGCCTAGCCCGGCCGCTAGGCGCCTCGGTGCGCCACGGCCGGCGCGCGTCCGGCCGGGCGCGCGCGGCGTCCCGCACGCGATCGGCGCGGTCCCGGTCGAGTGCGTCCTCGAGGAGTGGGTGGTGGAGGACCGCTGGTGGACGGGCAGGCCGCTCCGGCGCCGCTACTTCGAGTGCGTGCTCGTGAACGGGCGCAACGTCGTCGTTTTCCTCGACCTCGTCGGCCGCCGCTGGTACGCGCAGCGGGCGTGAAAGAAAAGGGCTCCGTCCCTAACGGCTGAAGAGCGCCAGCGCCTGCTCGGCCACGAGCTCCGGCTTCTCGTCGGGCAGGAAGTGGCCGCCGGGAACCTCGCCGACGCGCATGTCGTCCGCATATGGCTCCCAGCCCTTCACGCGCTCGCGGGTTATGACGGGGTCGCTCTGCCCGTGGACGAGGACGGTCGGGACGGTCAGGCGCGTCTCGCGGTAGCGGCCGCGCAGGATGCCCGGAAGATCGCGCAGCAGGGAGGCGCGGTAGACGGCCTGGGTCGCCGCCGCGCGCTCAGGCTCGCGCCAGCGGTCGGCGTAGGCGCTGCGCACCCCGTCCGGCCAGTCGAAGTCCGGCGACACCGCGCGCGCCAGCACGGCCTTGATGAAGGGCGTCCGCCGGACGACCTGGGGGCCGACGAGCGGGCTGGCCACGAGAATCTGGTAGCTCGCGTCGAAGAGGCCCTTGACCGCCGCGACCGGCCCGGGGTCACGCTGGATCCACGGATGGATGATCGAAAGCGCCAGCAGGCGCTCCACCCGCTGCGGCTCGCGCAGGGCCATCAGGAACGAGGCGAACCCGCCCCAGTCATGGCCGATCAGCCGGAAGCGCTCGACACCGAGCGCGTCGAGCGCCGCGAGGACGTCGGTCGCGAACTGCTCCTTCTCGTACCCGTCGGATGGCGCGGCGGTCCATCCGTGGCCGCGCAGGTCGGGGCAGATGCAGCGGTACCCGGCCTCGACGAGCGGCGGGATCACGCCGCGCCAGATCCACCAGTGCTGCGGCCATCCGTGGACGAGCACGACCGGCTTGCCCGCCGGGTCCCCGGCGAGCGCCACGTGGGTCCGCAGCCCGGCGGCGTCGACGTAGGTGTGCTCGACCTCTACGCCGGCGACCGGGAGGTCCTCGGGACGCACTACAGCGTCGGCTCGGCGATCAGGTAGTAGAAGCAGGCGGCCATGGCCGCGGTGGCGACCCCCCAGAGGAGCGCCCAGCCGACGCGCTCGACCGCCCTCATCTGCGGTCGCGCGACGCCGAAGATCACGACCAGTTCGAACACGACGCATGCACCGATGAAGATCGCGGGCGACCACAGGTCGGTCAGCGCCATCGCGATGTACAGCGGCACCTGCGTTCCAGCTGCGGCTCCGCCGGCGGAGAGGATCAGGACGAGGTACTCGTTGTAGGTGTCGCGGTAGATCGGCACCCGCGGATCGAGTGCCTCGGAGAGCTTGTTCGCCATGGGCGGCGACGATAGCCACTAGGGCCGTAGCAGCGCGCTCTCGACCACTCGCCGGGCGCGCCGCAGCGAGCGCGGCTTGAGCCGTCGCCACGTGTCGCAGCCCTCGTGCCAGCACGGCTCGAGCCCGCGCCAGAGCTGCATGACGAGGCCGGGCATTCCGGCCAGTTCGAACTCGCGATGGTCGGAGTTGCCGGTGCCCGAATCGCGCCGCCAGCGCAGCGGCACTCCCGCGCTTCGCCCGGCGGCGAACAGCTGGCGCTCGATCCCCCGGCGTGGCCCGCCCCGCGGCGAGCGGAGCTGGAACCGCCGGCCGCGCCCGACCATGTCGATCGACAGCGCGTAGCGCAGCGAGCGGGCGCGGCCCTCGCTGCGGACGTGCCTGACGAGCCGGGTCGAGCCGAGGTGGTCCGGCTGGCCCGTGTACGGCCGCTCCTCGGCGCCGGTGGCCACCAGCCACACGTCGCAGCGCGGGGCGAGCCGCTCGAGCCGCCCCGCGATCGCCACCAGCACCCCGACGCCCGATGCGTTGTCCACGGCGCCCGGCCCGGCGGGAACGCTGTCGATGTGGGCCATCGCGATCTTCAGGCACCGGCGCGGCGTGTCGTGGATCCCGATCACGTTGCGTGAGCGGCCGCGCCCGCGGCCGGGCACGCGGAAGCGCGTGATCCGCGTCTCGAGGCCCGCGCGCGCGAAGCGCCGCTCGACGTAGCGCTGAGCGCGCAGCTCGGTGCGGCTCGCGGCGGGGCGGGAGCCGATGTCGCGGGCCAGATGGACCGCGGCCTCGTAGGCGGTGACTCGCTCCGCGGCGGGCTCAGCCGGGAGGGTGGGCACCGCGGCGGCGATCGCGAGCGCGATCCACTTCATGCACGGGCACGATAGCTGTGCGAACATGTGTTCGTATGACGTATGTCGAGCTTCACTGCCACTCCGCGTTCTCGTTCCTCGACGGCGCCTCGCATCCGGTTGAGCTCGCGAACGTGGCTGCGCAGCAGGGCCACGAGGCGCTCGCGCTCACCGATCACGACGGGCTCCACGGCGCGATGGAGACGGCGCAGGCGCTCTCGAGTGTCGGCATAAGGCCGATAACGGGCGCCGAGGTGACACTCGACGACGGGCACCACCTGACGCTCCTCTGCGAGGACGCGACCGGCTACCGCAACCTCTGCCAGGCACTGACGAAGGCGTACGAGAAGGACCGCCTCCTACCCAGCCTGCCGTTCGCCGAGGTCGAACGCCACGCCGAGGGCCTCGTCTGCCTGAGCGGTTGCGCCCGCGAAGGCGTGCTCGCGAAGCGGATCGAGCAGAACGAGCACGCGGAGGCGCGACGCGCGGGCGCGCGGCTCGTGGAGGCCTTCGGGCGCGACAACCTGCGCGTCGAGCTCCAGCGCCCGTACGGCCGCCGCGACCGCCGCCGCAACCGGCTGCTCGCCCAGCTCGCCGAGCGGCTGGGCGTCCCCGCGGTCGCCACCGGCAACGTCCACGCCCATGGGCGCGAGCGGGCCCCGCTCCAGGACGTCTTCGTCGCCGTTCGGCTGGGCGCGACGCTCGACGAGTCCGAGCCGCGCCGGCGCGGAAACTCCTCCCATGTCCTCGTGCCTCCCGAGGCGATGGCCGAGCGCTTCCGCGACGTCGAGGGCGGCGTCCGAGCGGTGCACGAGTCCGGCCGGCTCGCCGAGCGGCTGCGCTTCGACCTGACCCAGGACCTCGGCTACCGCTATCCCGGCTCCGAGGACGCCGCCGCCGACCGCAAGCTCGCCGAGATCTGCACCGCGCTGATCGACGACCGCTACGCCGGCCGTGCGAGCCACGCGGCGGCGTGCGCCCGGCTCGACGAGGAGCTGCGCGTGATCCGCTCGCTCGGCCTGTCGGGGTTCTTCCTGCTCCACCGCGACCTGCTCGAACTGGCGCGCGAGGTTGCGGCCGAGGTTCGCGGCGCGGACGCCGCGCGCGCGGTGCTGCCGCCGGGACGCGGGCGCGGCTCGAGTGTCGCCTCGATCGTCTGCTTCCTCACCGGGCTCTCGCACGTGGACCCGGTCGAGAAGGGCCTGTCGCTGGGGCGGTTCCTGAACGAGGACCTGAAGGCGCTCCCCGACATCGACCTGGACTTCCCGCGTGACATCCGCGAGGTGCTGATCCCCCGCATCCACGATCGCTACGGCCACGACCGTTCGGCGCTCGTGGCGTCGTTCGCGACCTACCGCAACCGCTCGGCGATCCGCGACTTCGGCAAGGCGCTCGGCCTGCCGCCGGGCGAGATCGAACGCGCCGCTCGCGCCGCCGTAGGGGGTCTGACCCCCCACCAGGAGGGGTCAGACCCCCTTGGGGGCGACCTGGCCGCGGACTTCGCCCAGGCACTCGGCCGCGCGCGCGTGGACACGCCGCGCTGGCGCGCGCTCGTACGTCTCGTCCAAGACGCGCAGAACCTGCCCCGGCACGTCTCCCAGCACCCGGGCGGGATGGTCATCTCCACCCGGCCGCTCGTCGACATCTGCCCGATCCAGCCCGCCGCGATGGACGGCAGGCAGATGGTCCACTGGGACAAGGAGTCGTGCGCCGACGCCGGCTTCCTGAAGATCGACCTGCTCGGGCTGGGGATGCTGTCGGCGGTCGAGCGCTGCGTCACCGAGATCGCGCGGTCGCGGGGGGAGGTGGTCGATCTCTCGCGGATCGACTTCGACGACGAGCGCGTGTACAGATCGATCCAGCGCGCCGACACGACGGGCACCTTCCAGATCGAGAGCCGTGCGCAGATGCAGATGCTCGTTCGGACGAAGCCGGAGTCGCTCGACGACCTGACCGTGCAGGTCGCGCTCGTGCGGCCGGGCCCGATCATCGGCGGCGCCGTCCATCCGTACATCGAGCGGCGAAAGGCGCTGCGCGCGGATCCGAGCTACCGCGTGCCGTACGAGCACCCGTCGCTCGAGGCGGTGCTCAGTGACACGCTCGGCGCGATCGTCTTCCAGGACCAGGTGATCGAGGTGGCGATGGCGTTCGCCGGTTTCAGCGCCGGCGAGGCCGAGGGTCTCCGGCGCGCGATGAGCCGCGCGCGCTCGGAGGCCGCGATGCGCGCCTACGAGCAGAAGTTCATCGAGGGCGGGATGGCGAACGGCGCCTCGCGCGCGGTCGCCGAGCGCGTGTACGGGCAGATCGTGGGCTTCTCGGGCTTCGGCTTTCCCAAGTCGCACTCGGCCGCGTTCGCGCTGCTCGCCTACCAGTCGGCCTGGCTGCGCGAGCACTACGGACCCGAGTTCCTGTGTGGGCTGATGAACGAGCAGCCGATGGGCTTCTATCCGCCTGACGCGCTCGTCCACGAGGCGCAGCGGCGCGGCATCACGGTGCTGCCGCCCGACGCCTGCCGAAGCCACACCGAGTGTCGCGTCGAGGAGGGTGGGGTGCGGATGGGACTCGCCTACGTGAGCGGGGTGCGGACCGAGGACGTGAAGGCGCTCGTCGCCGAGCGCGAGCGCGGCGGCCCGTTCCGCTCCCTCGCCGACCTGGCCGCTCGCTGCGGCTCGGGCCGCGAGACCCTCGAGCGGCTCGCATGGGCCGGCGCCTGCGACTCGCTGGTGGATGGCGAGCCCGCGGTCCGCCGGCGCACCGCGCTGTGGCAGCTCGGCGTGACGGCGGCGGCGCTGCCGCTCGACCGCAACAATCGGGGACGGACCCCGTGCGTTGCACCGGTCCAGCTCGCGCTGCCGCTCGAGCCCGCGGAGGCGCCGCGGCTGCGCGAGATGACGCCGTGGGAGCTCCTGATCGCCGACTACGGCTCCACCAAGGTCACGACCGCCGCGCACCCGCTCGAGCTGATGCGCCCGGAGCTCCCGGCCGGGGTGCTGTCGAGCCCCGCGCTCAGCCGCGCCCGGCACGGCACGCGCGTGAAGGTCGCCGGACTGGTCGTCGCGCGTCAACGGCCCGCCACCGCGAACGGCGTCACCTTCATGCTGCTCGAGGATGAGCACGGCACGATCAACCTGATCGTCCCCCCACCGGTGCACGACCGGTTCCGGCTGGCGGTCCGGGCCGAGTCGCTGGTGCTCGCCGAGGGCCGCGTCGAGCGGCGTGAGGGGACGCTCAACGTCGTCGTCGAGCGCATCGGCCGCCTCGAGCGCCCCGATCTCCCCGTCGCCGACGTGCGTCACATCGAGCCGGCGCGCACATGGTCGAGTGAGGCGGGCGCGGAGCTGCGCGCGGTCGCGCCGACGGCGCACTCCTTCGGGCGCCGCGGGTAGGGGTGCGGCGACTTGAGAACGACGGCTGGGTAGGAGGCGCGAGAAACGTGTGCCCTCTTGACCTCCAGGTACGAGGTCTACAGCGCACCTCTACTCGGTCGCTGCTGCCAGTCGTACGCTGAGGGCATGCGGTACCTCTGGTACCTCCTAGCCGTCGCCCTCCTGGCCTCGAGTGTGTTCGCCGGACTGCTCGCATACGGCGCTCTGTCGAACCTGTGGGCTGACTACCAGGACAGCCCCACCTCCACGTACCTGGCCATCGGGCTACCGGCGTTGATGGGGGCGGTCGTGTTGTTAGCCGCTGCGGTCCAGGCCGTGCGCCGCGGGAGCTAGCTCGACCACTGGACGCAGTGGCGCGAAAGAGAAGGGCTCCGTCCCCTTTTGCTTCCGTTCGGGCGCCGCGGCCATTAGGAGTAGCTTGGCCTCATGCCTGGCCGCATCCTCGTGGGAACCTCGAGCTGGGCCGATCCCGGCTTCGTCGAGGACTGGTACCCGCGCGGGCTGCCGGCGCGGGACCGGCTCGCGTTCTACGCCGACCGCTTCGAGGCGGTCGAGGTCAACGCGAGCTTCTACGCCGTCCCCGAGGAGCGGACCGTGAGGCGGTGGGCAGAGGTGACGCCGGACGGGTTCACCTTCGACTTCAAGCTCCACCGGCTGCTGTCCCGCCATTCGGCCCAGCTCGAGTCGCTCCCACCGGCGGTGCGCGAACGGGCGCGCACGACGAGCCGGGGCCGGGTCGTGCTGGATCCGGCAATCGAGCAGGCGATGGTCGAGGAGACGCTCGCGGCGATCGCGCCGCTCGAGGCAGCCGGCCGCTTCGGCGCGTTCCTGCTCCAGCTCACGCCGGCGTTCTCGCCGCGCGACCACCGCTTCGACGAGCTCGAGCCGCTCCTGGCCGCGCTCGCGCCGCGCCCCGTCGCCCTCGAGCTGCGCCACCGCGGCTGGGTCGAGGGCGAGCGCGCCCCGGAGACGTTCGACTTCCTGGCGGCGCACCGCGCGACCTTCGTGGGCGTGGACGCCCCGCGCGACGAGCACATGACGGTCATGCCGCCGGTGGACGCCGTGACGAACCCGCGGCTCGCGTACCTGCGTGCGCACGGACGCAACGCCGAGGGCTACCTGACTGGGCGCACGGTCGCCGAGCGGTTCGGCTGGGAGTACACCGACGCGGAGCTCGAGGAGATCGCCGGCAGGGCCCGCACCTTGGCGGAGCAGGCGGATGTCGTCCACGTGATGTTCAACAACAACCGCTCGGCGAACGCGCCCACGTCGGCGGGCGAGTTCAGACGGAAGCTGGGGCAGGACCCAGGCCCGCCTGCGTGCGCCGGCGAGCAGCTGGAGCTCGCATGAGCGGCTCGGTGCGGTGCGCCGTCGGCATCGCGGCGAGCGACGCCGGTGCGGACTCGTTCGCCGAGGCCGCCGCGCGGGCCGCGCTCGGGCTGGGCGGTGCGCCGGCCGACGCCGTGATCGTCTTCGCCGGCGCGCCGAACCTGGCCCACGCGGAGGAGGGGCTCGCCGCGGTCGCCGAGCGCCTTCACCCGCGCGCGATGGTGGGGTGCGGCGCGCAGGGCGTCGTCGGCGAGGGGCGCGAGGTCGAGCTCGGCGGCGTTGCGGTTTGGGCCGCTTCGCTCGGGTCGGGCACCGCGGAGGCGTTCGCGCTCCAGGCGGAGGGCGCCGGCCAGGGGGCGCTCGCCGTTTCGGGCGTGCCGGATCTCGACCATGTGGACGCCCTCGTGCTGCTGGTGGACCCGTTCGCGTTCCCGGTCGAGCCGCTCCTGGCCGCGCTCGCCGATGACCACCCGGGCCTCCCGGTGGTGGGCGGGCTCGCGAGTGCCCGAGGTGAGGCCGGGGTCCTTCTCGGCCAGGACGGCGCGGTCGCCGCCGGGGCGGTCGGTCTCGCGCTCTCGGGCGTCCGCGTGGCGGCGTGCGTCTCGCAGGGGGCGAAGCCCGTGGGGCCCGAGATGGCGATTACGGCGGCCGAGGGCAACGTGATCCACGAGCTCGCCGGCCGGCCCGCGCTCGAGCGGCTCCAGCAGGCGCTGGCCACGCTCGCGGAGGACGAGCGCGCGCTGGCGCTCAGCGGCCTGCTCCTCGGGCTGGTCGTCGACCCGAACAAGCCCGAGTACGAGCGCGGCGACTTCCTCGTCCGGGGTGTGCTGGCGGCCGATCCCGCGAGCGGTTCGGTAACGGTCGGCGAGCGTGTGCACGTCGGCCAGGCGGTGCGCATTCAGGTGCGCGACGCGGACTCGGCGGACGAAGACCTCCGCGCGGCTGTCGCCGAGGGCGTGGCGGCGCTGGGCGGGCCCCCCGCCGGCGCGCTGATCTTCACGTGCAACGGGCGCGGCTCGCACATGTTCTCCGCGCCTCATCACGACGCGGCCATCGTGGACGCGCTGGCCGGCGCCCCCGCGGCGGGGTTCTTCTGCGCCGGTGAGATCGGACCGGTCGGCGCGCGCAACTTCGTGCACGGCTTCACCGCAACCCTGGCGCTACTGGCCCCCGCCGTGGAATGATGCCCGCGCCATGAGCCGATTGACCTTCGAACCGCACCGCGACGAGGCGATGACGCGCCTCGCGCTCGCGGGCGAGTTCGACCTCTCGAACGCCGCGCAGGTGGAGGACGCGCTGAAGCAGCTCGAGGACGACCGACCCGACCTGCTCGTGCTCGATCTCCGCGAGCTGACGTTCATGGACTCGACCGGCCTGCGGGTGATGGTCTCAGCGGACGCCCGCGCGCGGGACGAGGGCCGCCGGCTCGCCGTGGTGCAGGGCCCCGAGTCGGTCCACCGCGTCTTCCGCATCACCGGGCTCGACGACCATCTCGAGATCTACGAGACGCCCGAGGCCGCCGTCATCGACGGCACGGGCGCGACCTCCTAGATCCAGCCGCCTAGCGCGCCAGCTCGAACCACACGCACGTGTGGTCGCCGACCCTGACGCCCCACGCGTCGGCCACGCGATCCACGAGCTGGAGACCCCAGCCTCCGGTCCCGTCCTCGCGCGGCATCGGGGCCTCGGGCGGGCTGAAGCCGCGCCCGCAGTCGGTGACCTCTACGCGCACACAATCCTCTTCCAGGGTGACGGTCACCCCGACGGGCCCGCGGTCGGACCCGTACCGCACGCCGTTCGTAACCAACTCGGTCACGAGCAGGCGCAGGTTCTCCTGGACGGGTCGCTCCACGAGGTCCGTCAGGCCGTCGAGCGCCCGCCGGGCAGCCGGGATGGCCTCCGGCCCCGGGTTCAGGCGCAGGGTCAGCTCGGTGGTCGTGGGTGCGGTGCTGGGAAGCATGGGTCTGGTGTCCTTCGTCACCGGATCTTCACCACGAGGATCGCGATGTCGTCGCGTGGACTCCCTTCCTGTATTTCCAGAGCAGCCGATTCGATGCGCGCTGCCACGGAATTCGCATCGAGTCCGGCGCAGGTGCCCAACAGGGAGGCCAGCTCCTCGTTACCAAGCATCCCGCGGGGGCCGCGCGCCTCGGTCACCCCGTCCGTGTAGAGGACGAGGACGTCCTCCTTCTCGAGCGTGACGGCGGTGTCGGTGAGCTTCACGTCCGCGAGCACGCCGAGGAGAGTCCCCGGCTCGCCCACCGCCTCGACCGTCCCGTCGCGGCGGAGGACGTACGGCAGGGGATGGCCACCGGTCGAGAGACATACGTCGGCGGTGCCGCCGCCGTTCACGTGGAGCGACGCGTAGGCGACCGTGCAGAACCGGCGGTCGCTTCGCTGCCGCAGGAGCGCGTCGTTCAGCTTTCTCAGGATCTCGGCCGGCGAGGTCTCCTGGACCCCGAGCGTCCGGAGCGTGTAGCGGGCCAGTGCCGTCACGGCGGCCGCGTCGGCGCCCTTCCCGCAGACGTCGCCCATGACCATGCTCCAGCCGTGCGCGGTGTCGAAGACGTCGTAGAAGTCGCCGCCGACCTCGAACGCCTCGCCGGCGGGATGGAACCGCGCGGCCACGTCAGCGCCGGCGACGTCCGGAAGCTCCGGCGGCAGCAGGCTCTCCTGGAGGGTCCGCGCGATGTAGCTGCGCTCGCGGTAGAGGCGCGCGTTGTCGATCGCGACCGCGGCCCGGCGCGCGAGCTCCTCGGCCACGGACAGGTCCGCGCGCTCGTATCGCCGCGGGGACTCGGACAGCGCAAAGGCGATCGTGCCCAGCCGGCGGCCGCCGGTGCTCATCGGGACGATCATCAGGGAGCGGATCCCGATTGCGTCGACCAGCTCGCGCTGGTGCTCGTCGACCGCCTCATCGCGGACGAGCGCCGGATCGATCTCCGCGTACAGCTCGGAGCTGCCGGTCCGGTAGACGCGGCCGACGCCGCGCGGCGCGTGCTGGTCGGCCGGATACTCCTCCCGCATCCGCCGGAGGAGCTCGATCTTCGTCGGCTGGCGATGCGACATCGCGACCGGCTCGAGGTGGCCGTCCTGGTCCGCGAGCTCGACGACGCAGCCGTCCGCAAAAATCGGGATCGCTAGGTCGGCGACCTTCTGGAGCGTGAGCTCGTAGTCGAGCGACTCCGCGAGGACCGCGGCGGCGTCGGCCAGGAACCGGGCACGCAGCTCGCTCTCCTTGTGCTCGGTGATGTCCTCGAAGACGTTGATCGCCATCGTCACGGTGCCCTCGCCGTCGACGATCGGCGTCGCCTGACGACCGACCAGCGCTCCTCGTTCGTCGCGACCACGCGGAAGCGCATCACCTGGTCGTCGGGTTTCTCGCCGGTCAGCGCGATCCGGCCCGGTAGATGGTCGAGCGGGAAGGGCTTGCCCTCCTCGTCGAAGACCTCGAAGCGGTTCATGATCTCGGTGACCGGCGCGGCGAGCAGCTCCTCGACCGAGCCGTAGCCGAGCGTCTCGACCGCGGCGTCGTTCGCGTAGATGAGGCTCCCGTCGGGCGCCTGCGCCGTCACACCGTCAGCGACTCCGGCCAGGATGAAGTCGAGCTCGTCACGCGAGCGGCGGAGCTCCTCCTCGATCCGCAGGCGCTGGGTGAACAGGCGCGAGTTGTCGAGCGCCAGCGCGGCGCGCCGGGCGAGGTCCTCGGCGTAGGTGAGGTCGTCCGGGCCGAAGCGGCGGGTGGACTCGTCGCCGAGCGCCAGCCCGATGGCGCCCAGGATCCGGCCGCGAGCGCGCAGCGGGACCACGATCGCCGAGCGGAAGCCCAGGTCGCGCAAGATCCCGGCGTGCTGCTGGTCCTGGGCGAGCTCGCCCACCGTGAGCATCTCCGGGGTGACCTCCGGGATCAGCTGCGACTCGCCGGTGCGGATCGTGAACGGCAGGCCGTGCGGGGCGCTCGGATCCGCGGGGTAGCTGTCGCGCAGCGCTTCGATCAGGTCGTTGCGGTCGGGATGGGCGTGCGCCGCCGCGACGCGGGCCAGCGAGCCGTCCTCCTCGAGCACGTCGATGACACACCAGTCGCCGAGTCGAGGCACCGCGATCCGCGCCAGCTCCTCGAGCGCGCGCTCGTAGTCGAGTGCGGTGTCCAGCACGGTGCCGACCTCGGCGATGAACTCGGTCTGCTGCTGCGCTGCCTCGGCGGCGCGGCGGGCGTCCCGCTCGCGCACGAGCAGGGTCGCGCGCTCGCGCTCGATCTCCTTGCGGACGGCGATGTCGCGCACGAACCCCGTGAACAGCGGTCGGTGGAGCTCGCCCCCTCCGACCGCGGTGATCGACAGCTCGATCGGGAACTCCGTCCCGTCAGCGCGCAGCGCGGTCAACTCGAGGCGCTGGCCGAGGAGCCGCGGCTCCGCGCCCTCGACGATCCGTCGAAGCGCGGTGCGGTGGGCCTCGCGCAGCGTCGCGGGGATTATCAGCGCCGCCATCTCCTGGCCGAGCGCCTCCTCGCGGCTGTACCCGAACATCCGCTCGGCCGCGGGATTGAACTCCACGACCCGGCCGTCGTTGTCGATCGAGATCACGGCGTCGAGCGCGGTTTCGAAGATCGAGGTCTTGATCGCCTCGCTCGCGCGCGCGGCCTCCTCCGCCTGGCGCAGCTCGATGTACTGGCCGAGCTGACTGCCGAAGCCGCGCAGCAGCCGAAGCAGCTCGGGGTGGGGGGTCTTGAGCTGGCGCGCGTAGAACTCGACGACGCCGACAACCCGATGCTCGCCGAGCACGGGGAACGCGAGCGCCGCGGTCAAGCCGGCTTCCCGGGCGACCTGCGCGCGCGCGTAGTGCTCGTCCGTCTTGACGTCCTCGATCCACGCCGGCTCGTTGCGCTCCCAAACCTCGCCCGGCAGCGGCTCGCCCTTCGCGAACCTCGTCCGCCGGCTGAGGCCGATGAACCCGGCGGCATCGAGGCCCTCCTCCTGCCAGACGTCCACCACGCGCAGGACCTGCTGTGCCTCGTCCACGCGCCAGAGCGTGCCGAGCTGCCAGCCGAGCGTCCGGCCGATCGACTCGAGCGCGCGCGGCGTCCCGTCCGCGAGCGACCGCGACTCGACCAGGGTCACCGCGAGGGCGTTCTGCGCCAGCAGGTGGTCGTTGGTGCGCTCGCCCGCCACGCGCAGCGCGGCGATCCAGATCGCGACGGCCGCGCCGATCACGAGTGCCAGAAGGCGCGTGAGGTGCTCGCCCTCGAGGAAGTTGTCGTTCCACAGGCCGGAGGCGATCCCCAAGAGGACCGCGAATGCCGCGAGCAGCGTCGTGTCGCGCCGATCCGAACGCGCCGCGGCGAGCAGTGGGCCGAGGGCCAGGATGCCCAGCAACACCACGCCGTCGAGCGCAGCGTCGAGACCGGCGAGCGCCAACGTGAGGATCGCGGCGCCGAGCGCCCAGCGGCGGTCGCCGCGCACGTGTCCAAACGCTTCGGCCATTTGCCTAGTGTCCCTCTTTCGGATGGAAAACGCGCAAAAACCCCCGCCGGGGGTGAGCCTCGTCGTGGCGCCGAATCCGTCCCCGCTGACGCTGGAGGGGACGAACACCTGGATCGTGGACGGTTGGGTGGTGGATCCGGGGCCGGCGCAGCCGGGTCACCTCGCCGCTGTCGCCGCCGCGGCCGGTTCCGCGGAGGGCATCGTCCTGACGCATTCCCACCTCGATCACACCGAGGGGGCGGAGCAGCTCGCCTCGGCACTCGGCGGGGTGGAGGTGGTGGCGCCGGCGGACGGCGACTCGGTGGGGCCCCTCTCGGTGATCGGCACTCCCGGCCACTCGGCGGACAGCGTCTGTTTGCTGTGGAAGCGGGTGCTCTTCACCGGCGACACGGTGCTGGGCGCGGGCAGCGTGTTCATCGCGCCCGGCGAGGGCTCGCTCTCCGCCTACCTGGAGTCGCTCGAGCGCCTGCTCGCGCTCGACCTCGAGGCGATCTGCCCCGGCCACGGGCCGGTCGTCCATGACCCGCACCTGAAGCTGCGCGAGTACCGCGACCACCGCCTGGAGCGGGAAAGCCGCGTGATCGCCGCCCTCGACGCGGGCGCGCGCACGCGCGCGGACCTGCTCGCGCATGCGTGGAGCGACGTGGACCTGGCGGCCGCGCCGCTGCTCGAGGTGGCCGCCGCGGCCACCCTGGCGGCCCACCTGCAGAAGCTGGCCGACGACGGCAGCCTGCCCGCAGGCGTGGACCCGGACGCGGTCGAGGGTCCGCCCTTCGGCGACTCCTGACCCCATAGCTAGCCTTTGCGGCCGTGATCTCGACCAACCAGTTCAAGAACGGCGTCCACATCGAGGTCGACGGCAAGATCTTCAAGGTCGTCGAGTTCCAGCACGTCAAGCCCGGCAAGGGCGGCGCGTTCGTGCGGACCAAGCTGAAGCGGGTCGAGGACGGCAACGTGATCGACAAGACGTTCCGCGCGGGTGAGAAGTTCCGCCCGGTTCGCACGGAGACGCGGCGGATGCAGTTCCTCTACTCGGACGGGACGGACGCGCACTTCATGGACACCTCGAGCTTCGAGCAGATCGAGATTCCCGAGGAATCCGTGCGGGACCCGCTTCGCTGGGTGCCGCCGAATGCGGAGGTCGAGCTTCTCTACGTGGACGAGAAGCCAGCCGACCTCCAGCTTCCGGCGTCGGTCGAGCTGGCGGTCGAGCAGACCGACCCGGGTGTCCGGGGCGACACGGCCTCGGGCGGCGGCGACAAGCCGGCGACGCTCGAGACCGGCGTCACGGTCAAGGTGCCCCTCTTCGTGAACGAGGGCGACCGGATCAAGGTCGACACGCGCTCCGGCGAGTACATGTCGCGGGCGTAGACGGGCGATGCGGCGAAGCGATCAGCGCCGGGCCGCAGTCATCGCCCTCTATCAGCACGACGTCACGAGCCGGCCGCTCGGTGATCTCCTCCCGCGCGACGCGAGCGACTTCACGAAGGAGCTGATCGAGGGAACCGAACGCGAGCGCGAGGCGATCGACGCCGTCATCGAGCGCCATGCGGTCGGCTGGACGCTCGACCGGATCGCGCCGCTCGAGCGCAGCATCCTGCGCGTAGCGCTGCACGAGATGCGCAGCCGTGAGGACGTCCCCGCTGAGGTGGCGATCGACGAAGCGATCGAGGCGGCGAAGGAGCTCTGCTCCGCGGACGCGCCGAAGTTCGTCAACGGGATCCTCGGCGCCGCCCAACGTGAGAGGGTTGGGGCCGGATGAGCGAAGTCGGACCAGAGCCCCTGGAGGTGCTCGCGGGCGAGCTCGAGGCCGCGGCCGAGCAGCTTCGCTCGGGCGAGCTCGAGCCCGAGCAGGCGGCCGAGCTGGTCGAGCGCTGCGCCGAGCTCGCCGCTCGCCTCGGTAGCGACGTCGAGCGACTCGCGCGGGAGGCTCGCGCCGACACGCCGCCCGGGCAGGAGACGCTGCTCTGACCGTGGCGGTCGCGTACCCGGCGCACCTCCAGGAGGAAGTCGAGCGGTACCTGGACGGCCTGCGGTTCGCGGACGAGCCGGCCACCGCCGGCCTCGACGAGGCGATGCGCTACTCCCTCCTCGGCGGCGGCAAGCGCATCCGCCCGGTCCTGACCCTCGCCACGGCGGAGGCGCTCGGGCGCGACCGCGCCGAGGTCACCCCGTTCGCCGCCGCCATCGAGCTGATCCACACCTACTCGCTTATCCACGACGACCTGCCGGCGATGGACGACGACGATCTGCGCCGCGGGCAGCCGACCTGCCACATCGAGTTCGGCGAGGCGGTGGCGATCCTGGCTGGCGACGGCCTGTTCGCCGAGGCGATCAGGCTCGTGACCGATCGCCAGCAGGGTGATCCCCGCCACGTCCTGGCGGCCCTCGGGCGCCTCGTGGCGGCGGCCGGGGTCGACGGGATGGTCGGCGGCCAGTACATCGACATCCGCGGCGAGACGGAGGATCTGCGCCGCCTCCACGAGCTGAAGACGGGCCGTCTGATCGCCGCCTCCGTCGAGTGCGTACCTCTTCTGTACGGATTGAGCGGACCTGCCACAATCGCGCTCGGCCGCTTCGCTGCGGAGCTTGGCGTCCTCTTCCAGATCGTCGACGACATCCTCGACGTGACGGGCGAAGAGGAAGCGCTCGGCAAGCCGCAGGGCTCGGACGAGCGCCTTGGAAAGCTCACGTATGTGAGCCTCTTCGGGCTCGACCGGGCGCGGGAGCTCGCCGCCGAATCGCACCGCAACGCCCGCGCCGCCCTGGCGGAGAGCGGATTCGAGACCGAGACGCTCGACCGGATAGCCGACTACATCCTCACGCGCACCTCATGAATCTCCTCTCGAAGATCGACGGTCCCGCGGACCTCAAGGGACTGTCCGACAAGGAGCTCCAGCAGATCGCCCAGGAGGTGCGCGAGCTGATCATCGACACGATCGGCGAGATCGGCGGCCACTTCGGCGCGAACCTCGGCACGTGCGAGCTGGCCGTCGCGCTCCACAGCCTGCTCGACTCCCCGCGCGACAAGATCCTCTGGGACGTCGGCCACCAGGCCTATCCCCACAAGGTCCTCACGGGCCGCCGCGACCGCCTCTCGACGATCCGCAAGTACGACGGCCTCGCGCCGTTCTGCTCGATCTTCGAGTCGGACCACGACATCATGGGTGCGGGGCACGCCTCGACCTCGGTCTCCTACGCCGTCGGGTTGAAGGAGGCGATGCGCCGCGGCGTGGGCGAGGACGGCAGGGTCGTCGCGGTGATCGGCGACGGCGCGCTCACCGGTGGCGTCGCGTTCGAGGCGCTCCACAACGCGGGCGGGATGGACGTGCCGATCGTGATCGTGCTCAACGACAACGGCATGTCGATCGCGCCGAACGTCGGGGCCCTGTCGCGCTATTTCAACCGGATCCGGCTCAACCCGAAGCTCTACCACGCGCGCGAGGACGTCGAGGAGACGCTGACCAGGCTGCCGATCGGCGTCGGCAAGCGCTTCGAGCGCCTCGGGCCGATCCTCAAGGAGTCCCTCAAGGCGTACTGGGCGCCCGGCCTCCTCTTCGAGGACCTCGACATCGCCTACGTCGGCGTCGTGGACGGACACGACGTGGGCGCGGTGCGCAAGGCCGTCGGCGACGCGCTCGACGCGGAGCGCCCGGTCGTCGTCCATGTCTCCACGGTGAAGGGCAAGGGATTCGAGCCGGCGGAGGAGGGCGGGCTCGCCGGCATGGAGAAGTGGCACGCCGCGAAGCCGAACTCGATCGTGGGGCGCCGCGTCGCGCAGCCGCCCGAGCCGGCGCCCAAGAAGAAGAAGGACGCGCCGCAGTACACGACGGTCTTCGGCAACGCGCTCGTCGAGGAGTGCCGCCGTGACGAGCGCATCGTCGGCATCACGGCGGCGATGAACTCGGGTACGGGCCTGAACATCCTCCAGGAGGAGCTCCCCGAGCACTACTACGACGTGGGCATCGCCGAGCAGCACGCCGTCCTCTTCGCCGCCGGCCTGGCGCTTCAGGGCGTGAAGCCGGTGGCCGCGATCTACTCGACGTTCCTCCAGCGAGGGTTCGACCAGATCGTCCACGACGTCTGCCTGCAGAACCTGAACGTCGTGTTCGCGATGGACCGCGCCGGCCTGGTGGGCGACGACGGCCCCACCCACCACGGCGCGTTCGACATCGCCTATCTGCGACCGCTGCCGAACATCGTCCTGATGGCGCCGCGCGACGAGGCGATGCTCGTGCACATGCTTCGCACCGCGGTCACCTACGACCACGGCCCGATCGCACTGCGCTACCCGCGCGGGGCCGGCGTCGGCGTGGACCTGCCCACGGCGCCCGAGCCGGTCGTGATCGGCACCGGCGAGATCCTGCGCGAGGGCGAGCGCGTCGCGCTCGTCGGCTACGGCGCCGGCGTCGGCAAGGCGCTCGAGGCGGCGGACCTGCTGGCCGAGGGCGGCCTCGAGGCCACCGTCGCCGACGCACGGTTCGCGAAGCCGATCGATACCGGCCTGATGGGCCAGCTCGCGGCCGAGCACGACCTGCTCGTCACGGTCGAGGAGGGCGTGCTCGCGGGCGGCTTCGGCACGGCGGTCTGGGAAACCCTGTCGGACGGCGGCGCCGCGCCGCGGATCCTGCGCGTGGGGCTACCCGACCGGTTCGTCACGCACGGGACGCCGAGCCTCCTTCACGAGGAGATCGGCTTCACCGGCGCGCGGATCGCGGAGCGGATCCAGTCCGCCATCCGCGACCCGGCATCGGTTGCGTAGCTAGCTGTAGCGCGCGCGGATCCGCTCCGCCTTGCGGCGGTAGTTCCGCTTGCACTTCTTGACCTTGGCCTTGCGCTTCTTGGCCTTCTTGGCCGTCTGCGCCTTGTCGATGCAGCGGGCGCGCTGCGCCTTGGCCTTCTGGATCTTCTCCTTGCGCTCGGCCTTCTTGTCGCCCGTGTCGGGCTTTGGCTTCGGCCCGGCAGGGGGCTCGGGCTTCGGCTTCGACGCCGGAGCACCGCAGCCGAAGTCGAGCGTCTTGCGCTGCCCGCGCTCGATCACGACCGTGCGCTTGTCGTAGACCTTCTTCCCGTCGGCGGACTCGCAGGTCACCGTCCACGCCTCGGACTTGCCGGACCGGACGACCTTCTGCTCGCTGTTCAGCCGCCTGACGCCGAGCTCCCAGGTGGAGCCGCTGCCCACTCGGTTGACGACCTTCGCGACGTACTCGCCGACGGGCGGGCTCTCGACGATCAGCTGCTCGGGCTGGGCGGGGCCGATGCGGGCCCCCTGGCCGTCCTCGAGGTTCCAGATCAGCGCGCCGCCCGGGGGCACGTCGTTGCGCGCGATGCCGATCGGCTTGAGCGTGCCGTTCGCCTGCTTGTAGTACAGGTAGACGTCGTAGTCCTCGACGTTCGTGGTCTCGCCGCCGCCGACCGGGTCCGCGGTCAGGTCCACCACGAGCTCGTCGGCCTTGTCGGCATTCGTCACCTTGAACGTGCGGGTCGCCTCGGACTCGGGCCCCCACTCGTCGGCGACGATGCGCGAGCCGGCAGGCTCCAGGCTCTCGCCCTCAGCCGGGCCGAACTTCTCCTCGCGCGTCACCTTCACCACCTCGTCACGCCGCGCCGCGACGAACGGGCGGGTGGACGGTGTGACGTGCCACGTGAACCGGCCACTGGCCGGGACGATCATGGTGGACTCGAGGAAGTCGTCCACCGCGATCGGGTCGCCCTGCGCCTGGCACTGGTCGACCGCCGGCTCGTCGAGCGCGATCGCGCAGACCGGGCTGGTCAGGGTCTGGAACTCCTTGCGGACGCGCAGGACGCGGCCCGCGGGCGCGCGGCCCTCGAAGACCGAGTGGTCCTTCGCGTTGCCGGCCGACTCGAGCGAGAGCATCAGCGCCTCGCGCATGCCCTTGCCCTTGCGCGGCCCGGTGCCCTCCCACTCGGCGACCACGCCGGTCTCGTACGGCATGTGGAAGAACCCGTCCTCGGGGCCGATCTCGATCGTGTAGCCGAACGTGCCGGCCGCGGCGTAGTTCCAGTCCTCCGTGCCGCCCGAGGTGTCGTAGAGCTGCCAGCCGTACTGGGACGTGTAGCCGGTCGCGGCGGCCATCTGGTCGCCCAGCTCCTTCATGCGGGGCTCGTCGGGCGCAAGGCCGTCGGCGCGGCGTCCGGGCGGGCGCAGCACGAGGGCGGCGACGTTGTGGATCGTGATCAGGTTCGTGACCTGGCGGCTCCGGGTGTACTCGTGCAGCGCCTGCGTCTCCGGCTCAGACCACGGGCCCGTGCCGCGATAGGTCTGCGCGTACGGGTTCATGGACGCGCCGATGCCGCCCCAGCCCTCGCCGTAGTTGCGATTCGGGTCGACCCCGTTCTGGAGCTCGCACGGAACGCCGACGGGGAGGATGAGCCCACGGCAGTTCTTGCGCCGGTAGGCGGCGTTGCCGCCCAGGGGAACGCCCTCCACCGTCTCGAGGTCGCCGCAGTTGTCGTAGCCCGCGAACTCACCGCACTGGTCGCGCAGCGAGTAGGTCTTGCCTGCCTCGCGCGCGGCGTGGAAGCCGTCCTTGTTGAGGATCGGCACGATCACGACGCGGACCCTGTCGAGGAGCGACGTGATGCGACCGTCCTTCCCGTAGCTCTTCGCGAGCAGGTGCGCGAACTCGAGCGGGACCTCGCCTGCGGGCCACTCGCGCGCGTGGTGCACGCCGACGATGAAGTAGACGGGCCGGCCGTCCTCGGGCCGGCGGACGTTGCCGGCGATCTCGACACCGCCGATCTCGCGGCCCTCGATGGTCTGCTGGGGCAGGGTCACCGGCTTGACGTGCCCGGGGAACTTCTCGGCGAGCTGCTTGAGCTCGGCCTCGTAATCGGCGAGCTCGCGGTAGCTCGTCCGGTTGCCGGACGGGAGGTTGGCCTTGCCGCTCAGCCGCCGTGCGTACGCCATATCCGCGGCGCGGCTCTTGTCGTAGCTCGCGGCGAGGTCGGCGATCCGCGTCGTGTACCCGAGCCCGGTCTTCTCGAGCAGGCGGCGGTCGGCGAGCGTGTTCAGCACGATGTCCGCAGCGCCCTCGCGCCGGTTGTGGGTGACGTCGAGGCCGAGCGCCTCGAGCCGAGCCAGGTCGGAGGCCTTGCCGAGCTTCACGCGCACGAGGGAAGGCGTGCCGGCCTTCTTCGGCGGGGCGACGTCCACGAGCTGGACCTCGAGCGCGGCGGTGCGCGACCCCGAGCGGCGGCAGCCCTGGATCGAGAGCGCCTGTCCGCTCGTGACCCACGTCTGGACAAGCTCGGTCGAGCCGAAGGCCTGCGAGGAACCCATCCGCCGCTTGCTCGCGGCGTCGAACACCGCCAGGTCCCAGTCGGCGTTACGGGCGCCCGACAGGCGCACGTTCACGAAGCCGCTCATCGGCGCTCGCCAGGTCTCGCGCGCGATCCCACGCGCGTCGGCCGAGAGCAGGCGCGCGGCGCAGGTGCGCTTGACCGTGTCGGCCGCGGACAGACGCTCTTCGGTGGCCGGCAGCACGCGCGGCGTGGCCGCGGTGGCGGTGGCGGTAAGCGCGAGAAGCGCGAGCAGGACGGTGGGAAAACGCAAGTCAGCCTCCGGGAATGGTCGGTTCTCCTGTCCAAACGACGGAGGGGCGGGAAACTTTCATCCGGGCGCGCGCGCGGATAGGCTGGCCACGATGGCCCGCTCGCACTCCGTCCAGGGGAAGACCGTCCTGATCACGGGCGCGGCCCGAGGGATCGGCGCCGAGACCGCTCGGCGGCTCGCGGCCCGTGGGGCCCGCCTCTCGCTGGTCGGCCTGGAGCCCGACATGCTCGAGCGCGTCGCCGCGGAATGCGGCGAGGCCATCTGGTGCGAGGCCGACGTCACCGATCGCGACGCGCTCGCGGCCGCCGTGGACTCGACGGTCGACCGCTTCGGGGGGATCGACGTCGTCATGGCGAACGCGGGCATCGGCGCCGGCGGGACCGTCAGGACCATGGACCCGGACGGCTGGGAACGCGTCATCGAGGTCAACCTCCTCGGCGTCTACAGGACGATCGGGGCATGCCTGCCGCACGTGATCGAGCGCCGGGGCTACGTGCTGCCGGTCTCGTCGATGGCGTCCTCGGTGCACAGCCCCGGCATGTCGGCGTACGCCGCCGCGAAGTCGGCGGTCGAAGCGCTCGGGAACTCGCTGCGCATGGAGGTTCGCCACCTCGGCGTCGACGTGGGCGTCGCGTACTACTCCTGGATCGACACCGAGATGGTCCGTGGCGCCGATGCACGGGCGGGGCTCGGGGAGTGGCGCAAGCGACTGAGGGGCCCGGCGGGCAAGACCTTCACCGTGGAGGAGGCGGGTGAGGCCACCGCCGCCGGGATCGAGGCACGCGCGCGCCGCATCGTCGTGCCGAAGAGCTTCAACGCCGTGCTGTTCGGCAGGATGCTCGTCCAGAGGCTCGGCGAGCTCCAGATGAAGCGGGAGGCACCGCGCCTGCTCGAGGAGATGGAGGCGACAGCACGGGAGGACCCGACGGCCTCGCAACCGGTCGGCGCCGGCGGCGCAGCCGACAGCCGGACGCGCAGCAGCGCCTGATTTACCAAGGGGCCAGGCCCCGTGGTAAGCCCACAAAGACGAGCGGCCCCGGGGGAAGACCGGAGCCGCTCGAGGGAGGAGTGATGCGTGTTTGGGGGGAAGTTTCTAGGCGTGCGACGGGCTGTAGCGGGTGAACCCGTTGAGCACGAGCTGGGCGACGCCCGCCACCAGCAGGACGGCGAGCGCGAGCGGCTCGCCGGCGAGGCCGAAGATGACGGCCATCGCCAAGAGGACGAGCGCGATCGCCGCGTCGTAGGTGGCATGGGCCGAGATGGGGAGCGTGCCGCGGCCGTCGGTGTCGGTCGCCGAGAGGGCGAGGCCGAGCAGCATGAACCCGATTCCGGCGGCGGCGATCGTGGCGTCGAGTGACAGGCCGAGCGCGAACGGCGCGACGATCAGCGCGATCGCGGTCATCAGCTCGACCGCTGCGTGCATGGAGTAAGAGACCCTGCCTCGGAACATTGCTTACCCAAGGTACGTGCGAGATGCCCGAATGTGTGTGAGCGGCGTCACAGGAGGGCCCGGGTACGCTGCGGCCATGTCACGCAAGCGCCTCGACGCCGTGCTGGCCGAGCGGGGGCTGTTCGAGACACGCTCGCGCGCGGCCGCCGCGGTGCTCGCGGGCGACGTGCGCCTGGGTCAGGAGGGCCGGCCCGCCGAGAAGCCGGGGCAAATGGTCACCGACGACGTGCCGGTCGAGGTGGTCGCGGGGCCGCGGTTCGTCTCGCGCGGGGGGGAGAAACTCGAGAACGCCCTCGCCGCGTTCGCGGTCGATCCGGCGGGGCGCCGGTGCCTCGACGCGGGGGCGTCGACGGGCGGCTTCACGGACTGCCTCCTCCAGCGCGGTGCGGCCCACGTGGTCGCGCTCGACGTCGCCTACGGAGAGCTCCACTGGCGCCTGCGCAACGACCCGCGCGTGACGGTCGTCGAGCGGACGAACGCCCGCGCCCTGGCACCGGATGGACTGCCGTACAGGCCGGACCTGATCGTGGCCGACCTCGCGTTCATCTCGCTCGCGAAGGTGCTGCCCGCGCTGATCGCGACGGCGGCCGACCGGTGGGACTGCCTCGCGCTCGTCAAGCCCCAGTTCGAGGTCGGGCGCGAGCGCGTGGGGAAGGGCGGGGTCGTGCGCTCGGCCGACGACCGCCGCGCCGCGCTCGTCGCGGTCGGCGAATGGGCGCACGCGGCCGGGCACGCCGTGCTGGGATTCGCGTCGTCGGGCCTGCCGGGGCCGGCCGGGAACCGCGAGAGCTTCATCTGGCTCGCGGAGGCGGGGCGCGCGGGCGCGGTCGATTCCGTCGAGGCGGCGGCGCGGGCGGTCGAGCCGTGAAACGGCCGGAGCGGATCACTCTCTTCACGCATCAGTACCCGGAGGAGACGTCCGACTCCGTCCAGCGGGTGATCGAGATGACGCGCGCCGCGGGCGTCGAGGTGCTCGTGCCGCCCCCGGAGGCCGAGAAGCACTCGCTCGGCGCGGACTCGGAGGGCGTCCGCGCAGGTGCCGAGACAAGTGAGCCCACCGACCTCGCGCTCGTCCTCGGCGGTGACGGGACCATCCTCACCGCCCTCCGGACCTATGCGGGGCGGGGCGTCCCCGTCTTCGCGCTCAACTTCGGCGCCATCGGGTTCCTCGCCACGGTCGAGCGGCGCGCCTTCGACGACGGGCTGCGTGACGCGCTCGCGGGCAACTTCGAGCTGCTCGAGCTGCCCGGCATCGCGATCGAGGTGGACGGCGAAGACCGATGGGCCGTGAACGACGTGTCGATCCACCGCCGGCCGACTCACCGCGTCGCCGAGCTCGGGTACTCGATCCGCGACGACACGCTCGGCCAGGTCCGCTGCGACGGGCTCGTGGCGTCCACGCCGGTGGGCTCCACCGGCTACAACCTCGCGAACGGGGGCCCGATCCTCGCCTGGGGGGTCGAGGGCTACGTCGTCTCGTTCATCGCCCCGCACACGCTCACCGCGCGCACGCTGGTCGTCGCGCCGAACGACACCCTCACGGTCGAGAACCTGTCGCGGCGTGAGGACGTCGAGGTGACGACCGACGGTCGCCCGACGTGCGCGCTGGCGCCCGGGGAGCAGACGACCGTACGCTTTCAGCACGACCGCTTCCTGCTCGCGCAGATGCCGGGCACCTCGTTCTACCACCGCTTCAGGGAGAAGTTCGGCCGACTCGCCTATTAGCTTGGCGAGCGATGCTGGTCGAACTACGCGTACAGAACCTGCTCCTCATCGAGCGGGCTGAGCTCAGGCTCGGGCCGGGGCTCAACGTCATCACCGGCGAGACGGGGGCCGGCAAGACCATCCTCGCTCACGCGCTCGATCTCCTGCTCGGCGGCAAGCCGCGCCAGGGCATCGTGCGGCCGGGGGCCGAGGAGGCGTACGTCGAGGCAGCGTTCGAGACGGAGGGCGGCGAGGAGGTCGTGCTCGGTCGGCGTGTGTCGGCGTCGGGCCGCTCGCGGGCGTTCCTCGACGGCCGGACGACCACCATCGACGACCTGCGTGAGCTGGGCGGGCGCCTCGTCGCCTTCTACGGCCAGCACGAGCACCGCAGGCTGACGGTGTCGTCGGCGCAGCTCGAGGTTCTCGACGCGTTCTGCGGGCCGGGCCAGCGCGCGAACCGTGACGAGCTCGCTCGCGCCCACGCGCGTGTCCGCGAGTGCCGCTCGCAGCTCGCCGAGCTGCGCGACCGGGCGGGCAACCGCGAGCGCGACCTCGACCTGCTCGTCTTCGAGATCGGGGAGATCGAGGCCCTCGCACCGGACGAGTCGGAGCGGGCGGATCTGGCGGCGGAGCGCGACCGCCTGCGGCACGTCGAGGGCCTCCGGGCGGCGAGCGCCGGCGGCGCTGAGGCGCTCGCGTCGGAGAGCGACGCGCCCGGCGCGGCAATGCTGCTCGCCGAGGCCGAGCGGCTCGCGGCCGGCGTCGCGGGCGTCGACCCCGAGCTCGACGCGCTCGCCGGGCGGCTCGAGGCGCTGCGACTCGAGGCCGAGGACCTGGCCGGAGAGCTACGCCGCTACGAGCTCGGCCTGGCGTCCGAGCCCGGGCGGCTCGAGCACGTCGAGGAGCGCCTCGACGCATACGACCGGCTCGAGCGCAAGCACGGCGGCAGCGTCGCCGCGGTGCTCGCCCATCTCGCGCGCTGCCGCGCCGAACGGGACCGGCTCGAGAACGCCGAGGTGTCCATCGAGGCGGCCGAGCGTGCGTTGGCCGAGGCCGAGAAGGCCGAGCGGAAGCTGGCCGCCGCGCTCACGAAGGCGCGCACAAACGCCGCCCCCGCGTTGGCCGACCGCGTCCGGTCCGAGCTCGCCGAGCTAGCGATGGCCGATGCGTCGTTCGAGGTGGAGCTCCGGCCGCGCGAGGAGCTGGCGGCGAGCGGGGCCGAGCTGGTCGAGTTCCTGATCGCCCCGAACCGCGGGGTGCCTGCGGCACCCGTGCGCGACTCGGCGTCCGGGGGCGAGCTGTCGCGCGTGATGCTCGCGCTGATGTCGGTCGCCAGCACGGACGGGCCGGGCACGCTCGTCTTCGACGAGGTGGATGCCGGCGTCGGAGGCCAGACGGCGCGGGCCGTGGGCGAGCGCCTGCGTGCGCTTGCCGGCGGCAGGCAGGTCCTATGCATCACCCACCTGCCGCAGATCGCCTCGCTGGCGCAGCGCCACTTCCGGATCGAGAAGCGCGCGGCGGGCGACCTCGCCCGGACCACCGTGGAGCGGCTGGACGACGGCCTGGTGCTCGACGAGCTCGTCCGCATGCTGGGCGCCGACGTGGAGGACGCCGGGGCCCGCAAGCACGCGGAGGAGCTGCTGGCAGCGGCGTAGCACGTACCCTCCGCGACATGGCGGTTTCCCGGCTGACCGGCCGATCGAAGCGTGCGCGCACGCGCGCGAACGGCGCGGTCGGACCGCGCGAGTTCGCCGGCCCCGCCCGCCTCGGAAAGCGGACCAAGCGGCTCGTGAAGAGCCTGCAGCCGGGCGACATCGCGGTGATCGACCACGAGGACATCGATCGCGTGTCGGGGGAGGACCTGGTCGCCACGGGTGTGCGTTGCGTTCTGAACGCGGCGAGCTCCTCGACCGGGCGGTACCCGAACATCGGCCCGCTGATCCTTGGCGAGGGAGGCGTGCATCTGGTGGACCTGCCCGGCCAGCCGCTCTTCGAGGAGCTGGAGGACGGCGACGCGATCACCGTCCGGGGCGGCGCGGTCCTCCGGGGTGGCGAGCCCCTCTTCCAGGGCGAGGTTCAGGAGCTGGACGCCGTCCGCCACGCCCACGACCGCCAGCGGCTCAAGCTCGGGGAGGCGCTCGAGGCGTTCGCCGCGAACACGATGAGCCACATCCGCGAGGAACGCGAGCTGCTCGGCGGCCGGCTCGACCTGCCCGAGTTCGAGACGCGCTTCCGCGACCGGCCGGCTCTGATCGTGGTGCGCGGCGTCGACCACCAGAAGGACCTGCGGATCCTCAGGCCGTACGTGCGCGACCAGCGCCCCGTGCTCGTGGCGGTGGATGGCGGCGCCGACGCCATCATCGAACAGGGGCTCGACCCGGACATGATCGTCGGGGACATGGACTCGGCCTCCGATCTGGCGCTCCGCTCGGGCGCCGAGCTCGTGGTCCACGCCTACCCCGACGGGCGCGCGCCGGGCCGCGACCGGCTCGACCGGCTGGGCCTTCCGTACAAGGTGGTGCCCGCGCCCGCGACGAGCGAGGACGTGGCGATGCTCGTCGCGGCGGAGAAGGGCGCTGAGCTGATCGTGATGGTGGGCTCCCACTTCAACCTGATGGAGTTCCTCGACAAGAACCGAAAGGGGATGTCGTCCACCTTCCTCACGCGGCTGCGGGTCGGCGAGATCCTCGTGGACGCCAAGGGCGTGAGTCGCCTCTACAGACCGTCGGCAGGGGGCGGGCCGATCGCCGTCGTGGCGCTCGCCGCGTTCGCGACCCTGATCGTGATCGTGATCGCCTCGCCCAACCTCGGCGACTTCCTCGATCTCCTCTGGCTGAAGATCCAGATCCTGCTCGGGTTGGAGTAAGGCGTGGTCGACTTCCGCTATCACGCGCTCTCGCTGGTCGCCGTCTTCCTGGCGCTCGGCATCGGCATCGTCTTGGGGGTCACGGTCGGCGACTCGCTGGTCTCGGATGCCGACCGCACCCTGCGCGACTCGCTGCGCGAGGACGTGACGGAGGCGCGCGAGGAGGTGCGCGACGAGCAGTCGGTCGGCTCGCGGCGCGAGGAGGTGATCGACGAGGCGACACCGCTCGTGGCCGAGGGCAGGCTGAGCGGCGCGCGCGTGGCGTTGGTCGCGGTCGGCGAGCTTCCCGGCGACATCGCCGAAGCGGTCGACGAAGCGGTCGAGATGGGCGATGGTGGGCTGGTTCGCACGTTCGTCCTCGCACCACCCGAGTTCCCGGACGCGCGGGGGACGCGCGGGTACGAACGTGCGGGCCGGCGGTTCGGAGCCCTGCTCGAGCGCGGAGACGTGAGCGTCCGACGGCTGCGCGAGGAGGAGCCGCGCCGGATCAGCGGCGACCTGACGGGGACCGCCGACGCGGTCGTCGTCTATCGCCACCCGCCCGGCGAGCCGGAGGACGACGAGGCGGCGCGCGAGCTGGAGCTGCGCGAGGCGTTCGAGACCGGGCTGTTCGAGGGGCTCCGCGAGAACGTCGTCGGCGTCGAGGCGCTCGCCACCGAGCCGTCCCAGATCGGCTGGTTCGAGGACCAGGTGGTGGCCAGCGTGGACAACGCCGACGTGAGCGCCGGCCGGCTCGCGCTCGTGCTGATGCTCCAGGAGGCGGCGCTCGCCCAGATCACGGGCGACCGGCCCGAGGGCAGCTACGGCTACAAGGACACGGCCGACGCCGCGCTCCCTGATCTGTCGGAGTAGGGCGCTACCGTCGCTTGGTGCCATCACTCCCGCTCGCGGTCTCGCTCGTCGTCGCGCTCGCGGCGGTGCCGGCGGCCCTCCGGGAGCTCGAGCGGCGCGGGCTCCTCGCTGAGAACTACCGCGGGGTCAGCGTGCCGTTCCCGGCCGGCCTCGCTGCCGTCGCGGCCAGCCTGATCGCGCTCGGTCCGGTCGCGATCGTCGACCACGCCTCGGACGGCGACGTGTGGGAGCCGATCGGCGCGCCCGTGGGGATCGTCGGCATCGTGCTGTACGTGCTCGGCGTGGCCGTCCTCGGCCTGATCGACGACATGGTCGGCGCGGGCGACGAACGCGGCTGGCGCGGCCACGCGCGCGCGACGGCGGCGGGGGGCTTCTCGCCGGGGCTCCTGAAGGCGGCCGGAGCCGCCGGGCTCGCGCTCTTCGTGCTGGCCGGGAGCGCGCTCGACACGGCCGACTACCTGCTCGCGGCGGCCGTGCTCGTCCTCGCCACGAACTTCTTCAACCTGCTCGACCTCCGGCCCGGGCGCTCGCTGAAGGCGCTCGCCCTCCTCGGGGTCGCGCTGACCCTCGGGTCGATGGACCTCGACCCGCTCTGGACCCTCGGGCTCTTCGTGGGCCCGCTGCTCGTCCTGCTCCCGTTCGACCTGCGCGAGCGGGGGATGCTGGGTGACACGGGATCGAACGTGGCCGGCGCTGTCGCCGGGCTGTGGCTGATCCTGACCCTGGACACGACCGGCCAGCTGATCGCGCTCGCCGTGATCGGAACAGCCACCATCTACGGAGAATTCCGTTCGATCTCCCGCCTGATCGGCCGGACTCCGGGACTACGACATCTAGACTCGCTCGGGAGGAGCCATGCCTGACTCGCAGCCCACTCGCTTCATTTTCGTCACGGGGGGTGTCGTCTCCGCGCTGGGCAAGGGGATCGCCTCGGCCTCGATCGGCCGCCTGCTCGTGTCGCGCGGCAAGACGGTCACGCTCCAGAAGTTCGACCCGTACATCAACGTCGACCCGGGCACGATGAGCCCGTTCCAGCACGGCGAGGTGTTCGTGACCGAGGACGGGGCCGAGACCGACCTCGACCTCGGCCACTACGAGCGCTTCACCGACTCGAACACGACGCGCGGCTCGAACGTCACCCAGGGCGCCATCTACAACGCCGTGATCCGGCGGGAGCGCCGCGGCGACTACCTCGGCGGCACCGTCCAGGTGATCCCGCATGTCACCGACGAGATCAAGAACCGCATCCGGCTGGTGGCCGAGGCGCAGTCCGTGGACTTCGTCATCACCGAGATCGGCGGCACGGTCGGCGACATCGAGTCGCTCCCGTTCCTCGAGGCACTGCGCCAGTTCCAGACCGAGCACGGGGCGGACCGCTGCATGTTCATCCACCTCACGCTCGTGCCGTTCCTCGGGCACGCCGGCGAGCTGAAGACGAAGCCCACGCAGCACTCCGTGCAGGAGTTGCGCCGCATCGGCATCCAGCCCGACATGGTCGTCTGCCGCTCCGAGGAGGCGCTCGACCGCGACATCCGCTCGAAGATCGCCCTGTTCGCCAACCTGCCGGT